>Ga0224497_10001559_pt1 | contig 14467 bp, 7 predicted proteins | sample SF_Jul11_sed_USG_4_FD_167970 | JGI IMG/M metagenome (GOLD analysis project Ga0224497, IMG submission 167970) | Sediment microbial communities from San Francisco Bay, California, United States - SF_Jul11_sed_USGS_13 | ecosystem: Environmental > Aquatic > Marine > Sediment | place: USA: California... | reverse complement strand
TCCATCCGCGCGTCGGTTCGAATGCATGATCAGCCAGCCGCCATCCGAATAGTCGGTGTTGAACTGAGCCGTCGCCGCCGTTTCGCTTGTCCGGTTCAAAAGGAATCGCTTGATCGCCGTGATCTCGGCTTCCGAGTTTTTGTCGTCCGCCAGCACCGATGTGATCCAGCCGAGTGCCTCGAAAGGCATTTCCTCGATGGTCGCCTCGGCGAGCAGCTTTTTGGCCTTGGCGGCGTCGTTGTCACCCATCAGGTTGCGCACATAGAGCGCATAGGCCGAGATCGTCCACCGCACCTTCTTGTAGCGATGCCAGCTGTCATAGTGCTTTTCGATATCCTTCAGATACGGGGCGACCTTCTTGAGCATGTCGTCCGGCACGTCGTAGCCCTTCTGCCTGGCGAGGATCAGCGAATGTGCGACGTGGGCCGTCACAAACGGGTACTTGTACCGCTCGCCGGTCTTTCTCCAGAGACCAAAGTAGCCGTTCGAGTTCTGCCTCGACTGAAGCACCTTGATGTCTCTCGCGTATTGTGCATTGAGCGCGGCTTCGGTCGGCATCTCTTCGGCCTTAAAGGCGCTCAGTACATCCTTCAGCGCGGCGATCGAGATCATCCGCGAGGAGATCTGCTCGGAGCACGCAAAGCGGTATTTATAGAGATAGATAAACGCATCTGTCAGCTCCTGGAGCTGGGTCGAAGAGGTGGTCACCTCGAGTCCGCCGAACTGCGGATAAACATCTCCGGGAGCGCGTACGGGCTGGACGATGGCGCCGTTTTCATCGGTAGTGCCGTAAGTCGCGAATGCCTCGGTCGTCGCCGGGGTCCAGACCGGTAGTTCGATCTGGGCGGCATCGCTGTGTTTTCCGGAACTCACGACAAACTGGAAGCGAGCGGTTCCGGCCATGTCTGCGGCGACCGGGAATCTGACCTCCTCGCGGCCATTGGCCTTGACGAGAACCTTTCGCCCGCCGCCGTTCGTGAGCGTCGCATTCGAAGCCCGCACACCGATATTGACAGCCATGTCATTGTCTGTCTGGTTCTGGACGACAACCGGCAAATCGATTCTGTCGCCAAAGTTCATAAACCTGGGCGCCGACGGCCTCACCATCAAAGGCTGCCGCGCCGTGATGGACGATTCGCCTTTTCCAAAGCGCTTTGCCGCATCGACCGAAACCGCCATCACGCGGTAGCGCGTAAGATTGTCCGGCAGCTTGACCGGCACCACAGCGCGACCGCTCGAATTCGTTCGAACACTTGGCGACCACACCGCAAGCGCATTAAAGTCCTTTCTGACCGCAACCGGGTCCTCGTTTTGAGCGGCGTTGTCGTCCCCGTCCGCTCTGTCTTCCATCACTTTTTCTTCAACATCGCGTTTAGCACCGGATTTCATGCGCAGCGCACGGCCGTTCATGGGTGCGCCCGCGACCTGCATGGCCTCTGCCGCCGGTGGCGATGGGGGCGGCGGCGGTGCTTTCCTGGCGTCTTCGGGGTTGCCCAAAAGCACTTCCTGGCGCGAGTGAAAATCCCGTGTGCCCGTTCCGCGGGTCGAATAAAAAGTGTTGAGAGGGTTCGCGAGACTGTAGCCGGTCAATGCGAGCACGCTCTCATCGACCACGACAACCGCAACTTCCGTATTCGAAACCGGCTCGCCGCGGTGATCCTTCACCTCGACTCCGATCTCGGTCTTGCCGCCCGGTTCGAGCGTAGTGTCGGCGGGGTCGGCCTTGACGTCGAGTTCGCGTGAACCTATTGAAATCGACAGGTTCAGGCTGCCTCTGGCGTAGGCCGGGCGTTTGGCCAGTTTCGGATCGACCTCGCCCTTGTCGTCAGTGCGGACGGCACTCCCCACCAGATCGACCTGCGCGTGTATGTTTGGCAGATACTCCTCTTTTAAAGGAATTTTGAGAGTGACCGAAGAATCCGTGATCGTGAACCTTTCGGTCGAAACGATTCCCTCGCGTCGAAGCGTCAGGATTCCTTCCGATGGCGAGAACGGCGCAAGCACTAGTATTTCGGCGACATCGCCGGGCTTGTACTCTTTTTCGCTCGGAATCAATTCGACCTTTTCCTGTTCGACGCTGCGCTGCGGAGGGGTCTTCCCGCCGGCAACCCAGACGGTCATCTCGGACTCGTTGAACCGCTCGCGGTCGTCCATCACGGTTGCCGTAATTATGTACCGGCCGCCGTCTTTTGCCTTAAAAACACATTCCTTTTCATCAGCCCCGGAAACGACGGTGCAGTACTGTTCATCGACCGTCTTTTCAAGCCACTTCCCTTTTTCAAACGTCCACGCCCTCAAGAGCGCCCTGATCTCGACTTTCTTTTCGGCGACCAGTTCGCCGTCGATATTCGAGACGATCGAATTGATCCTTATGTTCTCGCCCTTTTGGACAAATGTGCGCGGCGATTTGATTCCGACGTATAGATCTGCAGGGTGCACGAGCAGCGATGTCGAGCTCGACCAGGTCTGGCGGTTCACGTCCTGGACCGCGGAAGACGCCGAAATAGTGTAAGGCCTGGGCGGTTTGACCGACTCGAAATCGATCTTCAGGTTGTGTTTGCCGGAGGCATCGGTGGTGCCTTCAAAATACTGTGTCGTCCCGCCGCCATAGTATTCGCGGTTTCCGTACCACCACGGCACCCAACTCCCAAATATATAGTCGCCGCGGTTCGGCGGTGTGTAGTTTGTCGGGTTTGCGGTCACCGTCCAGTTGGTCTTAGCATTGGCCAGGCCGCCGCCCGCATAATACTTGGCTTCAACCTCGATGTTGGCGGATGCGCCGACAAAATGAGGAGCCTCGGTCACGACTCTCGAGGTCACTTCAAATTCGGGCCGGCGGAATTCCTGGATTTGGAAACCGTGCGAGTGATTATAGCCGGGTATACCCGAGGCGGAGGAAAACTGTATCCGTCCGTAACCGAGGTTCGCATTGTCGGGGAGTGTGAATTTGAGATCGAAGGCGCCGAACGGATTCAGCTGCAGCTTGCCCTTTGTGAGCTCGTTGTTGCGGGGGTCGTAAACGACAAAGTTGACATCCCTTGAAACATCCCCGAGCGCGGCGACGTCACCCAGCTTGCCCGCCGTGATTCTCCTGATATAGCCCTTGACCGAAACCTCTTCTTTTGGCCTGTACATCTTGCGGTCGTCGAATGAAAACCAACGCAGATAGTCCGACGGAGTCCGCTTGTACCAGCTTCCGGTCTCGCGCCAATAGTAGTTTGTATTCTCCGGCAGGAACGCGACGTCCTGTCCCTTGCGGGCGATGAGCATGTTCGGCTTGTCCGCCGTGTTTGCCGGAAGCGGCAGACGCAAGACTCCGTTTTTCGGAGTGATGTTTGTCGCGGCCTGCCCGACCGTTTCTATCTCGAGCGCCCGGCCATGCTGATCCAGCGAACGGACGTCGCCCGATTCGCTGTATCCCCAGCCCAAAAGCCAGTCCCAGGCCTGCGAAAGATATCCTTTTTCGGGCTCATTGACGCTTTTGGAACCGACGTTCGAGCCATTCGGAAATATCGAAAGCTCGACCCCCGCGAGCGGTTTCCCGTCGCTCAGCTGCGTCGCAAACCCGACTAGTTCCTGGTTGTCGACAAAGGCGTCGAGACCCATCTTGGTCGCCTGGATCCAAACGAGTATCCGCGTCCGGTCGTACTTGTCCCGTTTTTTAGTGGGTTCGATATCGAGGACGATGTTCCCGAATCCGCCCCTTAGAAACCGCGATAGATCGAGCCTCGTTTCAACCACCTCGTCCGGCTTCACATCGACGTTGATTTGCCGGTTGCTGATCAAGCTTCCCGGCATCGTCCGCTTTGTGCCGTCCTCATAATCGCGGTAGCGCACGTATTGCTGGTATTGCGACCAGTCCTTCGGTTCGACCCGGTAGACCTTCATCCGCGCTGTCCTGTGATTGGTCGAGAACACCGAATACGCGGGCCTTTTGGTCGCCGGGTCCAGGACGACCATGTTCCCGCCCTGCGAATACATCGCGAGTGGTGCGGAACCGACCCTGATCTTCACGCTCGCGGGTTCGATCGCCTTTTGCCCGTAGATATCCTCGATCCGGTCGTCGATTGTGACCGTGTATGTGGTCTGGCCCTTCTTTACGCCCTGGATATAGATCCCTGTTCCACTCGGATAAATATTGAGGCCCTCGACAGCCGGCGATATCCTGACCATCGACTTGTCGAATTTTGAGGAATTGATCGAGTTCGTGTACCGGATAAACCAGTTGTCAAAGGGCGAACAGTCCTTGTTCGAACGATAGCCGCAGAAGCCTTCGACAAACTTCATCGAACCGAATGTGCGAAATCCGAAGCTCTGATCTTCTTTTGTGGTGATCGGTCCTTCGGCCGAGGGGGTTCCCTTTTTGACGGTAACTAGTATAGCCGAGTCGCCCGGCAGTGCATTTTCGACACCGCCCTCTTCGTTAACAGCCCGGAAGGCGACCCATCGTTTCGGCTCGCTCTGTTTCGCGTAGTACGCGATGTTCGATTTGACCTCTTCTTCCGAAAGCAGCCTGATCGGTAGCCTCTTGCCGCCGGCAGTAACGGAAATTGTCCCGAGCACCGCTTTTTGGTCTATTTCCTGGTCGAAAGCCACAAACATGACGGCGTTGCGGCGGGTCGTCTGGCCGCTTGGAAACTTTGTGACTACTTTCGGCGGCGGGGTCGTAAAACTCCAGCTGACATCTTTTTCGAGAGTCTGTCCCGTTGCCGCTTTTGTACCGGCAGGCACCGTCGCGGTGTATTTTGTCGCCATCCGAAAACGCGTCTTGGTGTCAAACATCAGCGTTTTTGTGCCGAGCCATCTCCATTTTCCGGCGGCCGCGGGCGAAAGGGTCACCGGCGTCGTTTCGGCGGCTTCCTCTTGAGATGTGACGGAAACCATCGGGTGTGAAAACGAGACGCTCAGATCGGGTGCGAGCGCGATCTCACCCTCGGGCGAGTAACGCAGGACCTCGAGCGCCCTCTTGTCGTTTGTGTCAGGCACGCGAAGTGTCTCATCGGCGGGAAACTTTACGGGTATCCGTTTGCCGGTCTTTGGTGCCGGAAGGCTTCCGATTCGTTTTGCAAAATCGGTCTTGTCGGCGTCTTCGGTCTTGAGTTCGGGAAGTCGTTTGAGAAGCCCGGTTGTTTCGCTGTCGCTAAGCGGGTCGGTCTCGGCGGGCGGCTGCACCTCTCGATCCTGTGCACCCTCGATTCCCTCGCTGAGGCTGAATTTGAGCCCCGCGGGCAGGTCCTTGAGCCGTTCGTCCCTCGCTTTTCCGATTTCCTGTGCTCTCAACATCTGCCCAAGGGGCGCAAACATGCCTGTGTAAATCGCCGCGAACAATATCCATGCAATCGTTTTTTTCATTTCGCACTTCCTTGCGAGTTTTGTGAAAGAACAGACCGGGTAGACTACGGTATTTTACTCGATATGACATTCACAAACTACCTTCCTAGAACTAAAGACACAATCGCCCTTCTCCGTTTGAGAACGGTTTTGGCTTTCAAAACTTGCACGAATCGGACGTGCCGCTTGTTTGATTCTCGAACGACCGGATCTGCGGTAATTGCGCTTACCGCTTCCCGCCGTTGCGACAGGATCGCCGCAGGGTCAGTAATGAAGCATAAATCGTCCTGAAAAATAAATGAGTTTTTCTATAAAATGGCTTTTCTTGCTATACTTGACGCGGTTTTGCAACTTTAGGCGAATAGTGACGTAAAGTATTGTTGCGAAAGTTCTTTAGACTTCGTTTTGGGAGCGGATTAGGAAAATGGGATTGTGGCAGAGAATAAAGAGAATGTTCAGGGCCGGCACCGGAGCCGCGCTGGACAGGGTTGAGAATCCGGAAATGGTACTGCAGCAGACGATTCGCGATATGCGCGACCGTGTACCGGAATTGAACAATTCAGTCGCGCAGGTGATGGCGACCGAACGGCTCCTGGCGAAGAACAAGGAGAGTCTTTCGGAAAAGGTGGTCGACCTCGACTCCAAGATCAAGGCTTCCGTAAAGATGAATCGCGACGATATCGCCACCGCCTATATCGGGCAGCTCCAACAGGCACAGGTAGACCTCGAAAAGACCTCGGCGCAGCTCGAATACGCCGAAAACGCCTCCAAACAGGCGCTAAAAGCACGCGATAATTACGTGCTGAACATGAAAAAGCGCAGCGCCGAGGCGATGCAGCTGATAAGCGCTTCCAAGCAGGCAAAACTCCAGGAACAGCTCGCGCAAACGATGGAGTCTTTCGATATCGGCGACGATGCCTCGACGTTCAACGAGATGCGGGAAAAGATCGACCGAAGGGTTGCGGCTGCCGAGGCCAAGCTGCAGCTTGGAACCTCATCTGTCGACAATCAGATGCATGACATCGAACGCGAGGCGATGGACATACAGCTCCACGACAAACTGCTTTCCTACAAGAAAGAAATGGGCCTCCTCGGTGAAGGCACTGGTGACGAAACAAAGCAGATATCGGCCCCGTCCGAGGATGCCGAAGCCGACGATGGCGAGGAGAAGCCGGCAGACGCATTGCTTGAAGAGGCAGAAGAAATATTGAAGAGTGCCGAAGAATAGGATCGGAGTTATATAAGGCAAAGTACCGGCTCTGGGAAAGCATCAAAGTAACGCATGGCAGATATCGCGAAGTACCAACAATCGCTCGACAAATTCAACAGCTCCTATATGAAAGAGGCTCTAAAGGAGCCCGTGAATTTTTGGGGACTGGCGGGATTTGCGGTAGCTGCGGCCTTTACCGCGAGCGTGATACCGCTCTTTGTCGCCCTCTTGGTTGAATTTGCCTATGTCTTGATCGTTCCCAATCTGCCTATTTACAGGCAACTTGTCCAGACCCGCGAACGAAAACGCCTGAAGGCGCTAAACCAATCCCAGCGCGAGCAGCTGATCAAAACCTTTAGCCCAAGAGAGCGCGAAGCGGTCGAGTACCTCCGTTGGCAAAAGAACAAGATCCAGGAAAACTACAAGAAATTCGCCGGCTCAAGGGACCTCCCGACAAACCTTCTGTCCCTGGACCGGCGCTGGGAAGACTTCGTCGACCTGCTAGATATCTACCGGCGGAGAAAACAGCACCTTAAATCGATCAACCGTCAGGCCGTGCACAATCAACTTTCGCAGGCGTTTCGCGCTGCGGAAGGGGCCGAAGATGAAAGGACGAAGCGGATACAGCAGACAAACGTCGAGATCCTGAAGCGACGTTTGGCGTCGTTTGACGAACTCGAGAGAAGCGTAAAACTGGTCGAAGGCCAGCTGCAGTCGATCGAGAATTTCTTTGGTTACCTGAACGATGAGATCGTCACCATCTCGACACCCGAGAAGTTCTCGCTTCTCGATTTCGAACAGCTTTCGGATTCGATCGCGATGACGAAGCAGATGCTCGACGCGACTTCGGATTCGGTCGGCGCCCTTGACGCCTATAACCGCGAAATGGGCAACTACGAACTCCTTCCCGAAAACAACTAGAATTCAAAAATCCAGCGAAGTCATTTCGTAATTCCATTCCCGCATCCATGCCATCGCTTCGTGCTTTGTCGTGAACGGCGAGTACTTGTTCCATTCGAAAAATCCGGATTGGTCAGGCTGAATCTGGTAGTCGGCATCGAGCAGCGTTGCGACCCTTCCGTCGGGAAAGAAATTGAAATCCGTTTTCCTGAACCTTTCCTGCCGGAGCCGGTGAATAACGGTTGTAAAGGTGCTGCGGTAGGTGCCGATAAAAATCTCGGCGTTCGCGCACAGCAGCTGATTGATAATGCTCAGGGAATTAAAATCGGTAAACTCGAGATTCTTATATTCTTCGTGGAACTCGTCAAAAACGAGTTCGTCAATAAAGACCAGCTTGTAGCCTTCGAACATATCGGCAAACATCTCTTTTTCATAGAGGCCGTCGGTCGCGGCGAGGACCGGGATGCTGTCATCGGAGAACGTCGCCCGCACAAACTTCTTAAATCTCTCGACCTCCACTGAGTATTCATCCGATTCGTAATTACCGATAAAATCCCCCAGCCTCAAATGAAATGAATAGAACTTTCCGAACTGCGCACGGATTTTGGAGACCAGATCTTCGAGGTCATCGCTATAACGAATTCGGACCTTTTCAAGCAAAGCATTTTTTTCCGATTTGTTCAGGAAATAGAACGCGCTCGGGTTGGCCAGTTTCGTATGCGTCCATTCGATCAGATCGTACCCGAGCAACTCTTCCCTCGTCAGCGGTATCCTGCCGATCGCAAAAGAATTCCAGATTATCGTGTTCTCAAACTTCGCCTTTATTTCCTCGGTGGTCACAAAATGACTGTAGGCCAACTGAAGAGAGATCTTGTTTTCAACGTCCCTGTCGATTTCAAACACACGCCGCCCGGGGATCTTAACAAGATCCGAAACAAGGCTTCTCCCGCTGTTGAGCAAAATATCGAACTTGCCCTGATATTCTTCCCTCGACGCAAAATCCGGCGGCGTCGAACAGGGTATTTCGAAATCGAAAAAAAAATCCCGTCGCAAGAACTCAGACAAGGAGATGCACAAGGTGTATGACAGTAGATGGGTGTTGAATCCTTCCTTCCCGTGTGAGGCATTCTCAAAATAGATCACTATAGTTTTCCTGTTTCGAAGTTTATTTTGACGGGCGAATTATAACATTGTAATCGAAGCGTCGGTCGCTCTCAGGGATGTGACCCCAAGACCGCCGGACTTTTTCACGGTGCAGCGGCTTTCGTATTGTGCCGCGCCGGCCTTGCGAACACCCCAAAGCGGAACCGCGAGTGCCGGATACCGTGTCCGCTTTGTTGTTTTCAGCGACAATGCTATTCTACGGAATTGTTTTGCGTGCAGTTTTTATATCTTTATTATCGAGAGGTTACTTACATGAAGAAAGTTGGAGTATTGGTCGGACGGGAGGTCACGTTTCCCGAAGCCATTATAAAAAGTATCAATGAGGCCGGCGGCGGCGATGTCGTCGCGGAGCTCGTCAAAGTCGGCGGAATACGTCTCGACGAACCAAAACGATACGACGTCATCATCGACCGTATTTCGCACGAAGTGCCATTTTACAGGGCCACGCTGAAGCGATTCGCGCTTGAAGGCACGCACATCATCAACAACCCCTTCTGGTGGTCCGCCGACGATAAGTTCTTTAACTTTGCACTGGCATCCAAACTGGGCGTCGCGATCCCGAAAACGGTCCTTCTGCCGCAGCATTCGTATATCGAAGACATCAACAGCGAGTCCCTTCGCAACCTTGAATTCCCGATCGACTGGGAAGGCATTGTCGAATACACGGGTCTTCCCGCGTTCTTGAAGCCCTTCGACGGAGGCGGCTGGAAGAATGTCTCAAAAATCGAATCACTCGAACAGCTCTGGTATGAGTACAATCAAACCGGTCGTCTCTGCATGACGCTCCAGGAAGGAATTGATTTCGAACAGTTTGTGCGATGTTATTGCGTCGGTCAGGACGAAGTGCTTATCATGCCCTATGACCCGACAAAGCCGTATTTATCGGGCGAGCAATACGTGCCGGATCCAGATTATCTTGCGCCGAAGCTTACCGCGCGGGTCGAAAACGACGTCCGGACGATCTGCAAGGCCCTCGGTTACGACCTGAACACGGTCGAATTTGCGATCAAGGACGGAATTCCCTACGCGATCGACTTTATGAATCCTGCACCCGATGCCGAACTGGCGTCGGTTGGCGAATACAACCATCGTTGGATCGTCGACTCGCTGACGGATTTCGTTGTCAATAAACTGCCGAAACGCGCTGCAAAAGCGGTCTATCAGTGGGACGCGATGCTAAACCCGGCCTCCAAACCGGCCCGCAAACCGCGGACCCGCAAGGCGACGGCAAAGAAAGCGACTGCGAAAAAGCCGCGCACAAAAAACGCATCGGCTGACTAGTGCAGCGTGGAATTTGAGTGATGAAGAGGCCGTCCTATGTGACGGTCTCTTTTGATTTGAGCCGTTTGTTCGGAGATTTTCGGCACGGATTTTACGGATCTGAGATAGATGATCAGGAATCCAAAGGGTCAGCCAAAGGCCGCATTCAACGCAATAACAAGAACCGCTCGATGCGCAATATGCACGCACCGCAAATGGAGCACGTGCATCGCTGAGCGCATGCCCCCCGGGGCCAGAATTCAGTACCGGAGTTATTGGGCGGCGCCGCGCCTCGCCCGCCGCGCCTCAACGCGGATCACAAGGAAACTCTGGGATCTGGGAATTGAGTTCCGAAAAATGAAAAGAATTGTCTACTCTTTGGCGTCGATCTGGACCCTTTCGGATAGCAGATTCCGGCTGATGACGATACCCGTCCAGATAACGATCGCGGTACCCGAAACGGCCCAGCCGACATTCGACAAAAGCGTGAGATCGGCGACGACACCGGCGATGATCGCCGGAAGTGAGAGAATCGCGATCCGCAGAGATGTCACTTTCGCGCGATCCAGAGACTCCAGCAGATTGACGCGGCTGACTTCCATGTCCAGGTACTCGTCATCGTCATTCAAACGCGAGAAATATTGGCGCTCAGATTCGGACCAGCGGCGAAGCGCGGGGATTTCCGCGACCCTGTTGGCATTACTAAAATGATGGATGACATGTGCAATTTTGCCTTCGCGCAAGGAAATCTCGGCCATGCCGCGGACCGACCTGAAACTCGTTTCGGCCTTTGCAAGAGTCCGCCTGAAGACCTTTGTGGCTCGCTTCCAGTCGCCGTATTGAAAATAGCTTTCGCCGAGGCGTGCGAGGAGCCGGGAATCGTCGCCGGCACGTTTTTCGACGAGCCGCAGCCCGGCCATCGCGCGTTTTTCAAGTCGCGCGTTTTTTTCGGCACCGGCAAACGAATGCAGGCACCGCGCGAATTCGAATAAAAGCCAGGCGTCCTTCGGATTCAGGAACAAGGCGCGCCGGAACACCTCAAGCGCCTGCAGGAGATTTCCGGAAAGGCGAAGCTCGTTTGCGAGCGTTCGCAGATAATCCGCCTTCTCCATTTCCTCATCGCCAAACTCCGGTTTTTTTCGTTTTGTCTTTCTGAGGGTCTCAAAATCGTTGATTGAAACTTCCAGGACCTCAGTTGAGGGGATCTTCGCAAATTCAGCCTTCATCAGGGCTTCCTTTGGTTCGCTGATGTAGTCGCGAAGCTCGATCGAACGGTTATCGAGCAGGCTCTCGGACAATTTCGGCAAAACACTCCGAATCATACGGCGGTAGCTCTCTCCGCCAGATGCGATTATCAAGCGCTGGTTGGCCCCCACGAATGATGTGCGATACCTGTAAAACACGCTGCCTCCCCTTTTGAGTGCCCGCAACGCCTGCGTTTCCACCTGTTCGACAGCGTCCAGCTCGAGCGCGCATTCGGAATTGTTGATCCTGGCCCAAACACGCGGGACGATTCCCGTTCTGACGAGCCTTTTGCCGTCGAACACGATCCGGTCGCCCCACAGAATAAAGGGGATCACGATCCATCCGAACAACAGGAGGGCCGCCGCAAAAAGGTCATATTCGATATACAGGCAAAGCCCCGCAAAGAATGTGGCGAGAAAACCGGCTATCAGGTAACTGTTCGGGGAGACACGGACCGAAAGCTTACGGTCGATCAATTCCCTGACGTTTTCCGTGCCAGTGGCGGTCAGCTCAGCGTTTTTGGGTTCTGCAATTTCGGCCAATTAAAAAGGCTCCGTTCGTGACTATGTATCTTAGGAAAGTGCTAGTCGATGCAATAATTTAGAAAAAACAAAAGAAAGCGGACAACTAATAACGGAAAACTGAGAACTGGAACTATTTCGTCCGCTCAAACGAATCGTTTTTGTCGTTTGTTCCGTGTAACGAAAAGTTTCAATGCTGACCGGGCAGAACAAGACGACGAAGGCGCGACCAGAGCTTAGCCATTTTGAAGCCCAAAAGGCAAAGCGTCCGGTTGGGTTAAAATCAGATCTAAGTCTCTAGTTATCAATTATCCGTTGTCCGTTATCCGTTCTCAGTTATCATTTATCATTCGCCAGTCGCCGGTTACCGGTTATCCGTTCTCAGCTCCCGGTTCTTAATTAAGCAAACCAGGCGGCATTCCGGGAGTGCCCGGATCGGCTTCCTGTATTTCTTTCGCCTTTTCCGGATCCAGTTCCTCAAGTCTCGCTTTTGCTTCCGTCTCGGTCTGGGTCATCGGAATCGGCTTGTCCGAACTGTCTTTCGCCTCGCTGGCGGCCTTTGCGATCTCGAAGTAAATCGCCGCCGCCTCTTTTTTCTTGCCCTGCTTTTCGTAGATCTTGGCAAGAGCGAATCTGATCGTTACCGTAGAAACCACGGGATTGGCATGCGCCAGCAACTCATTGTAAAGCTTTGCCGCCTCGTCGGGTTTGCCGTCATCGTTCCGGGTTTGGGCCAGTGCGAACTTGGCCATCGCACCCACATCGCCTGTTCCCGTTGCCAGCGATTCGAGTTCCTTGATGCCGGCGGCGCGATCGATATCGAGCCGGTTGACGGCGATAAAATATGCCGCTTTCTCACTGTACGGGCTGCCGTATGTCTCGGATATCGCCTGGAATTCCTTGATCGCCGCTTCGGCCCTTTCTTTCTTTGCCTTAAACGTTTTCTCTACAGATCCCGCGGGCTGGGGAGCATCCGTAATACGCGCGGTTGCAGTCTTTATCGCGCTCCCAAGAGCAGCTTCCGCGGCATTCTGATTTCTCTTGAAATTGAAATAAAAAATGCCGCCGATGATCAAAAGTACCACTACCGCCGCCGCGCCGTACATGATCATGCGGCCCTTTCCCTCGAGTTTGGACCCAAGTTCCTCAACTTTTTTGCCGACGGTGGTCTGAAAATCGTCGCGGTATTGAACCTTCCTTTTGTCCTCTTCGGTCTCCGGAAGTTCGTACTGCTTTGGCGCCCTTTTCTTGCGGGCTTTCTTCTTCTTGATTGTCATGTTTTAAGTATGCGCAATAATGCCGGTCTCGTTCGTTATATAATAGGTACAGTGGCTTTTGTAAAAGAGCAAATGTAACGCAAAACAGCGGTCCGGGCAAGTAGAAAGCTGAGTGGCGAGGCCCGGAAATACGTGAATAAAACTGCATCGAAGTTTTTTTTCGACGCATCGGAACAAATAAGCGGGACCGGTGTCTAAGTTATCAGTTCGCTATACGCGGACTGGCAGTTTTGATAACTCTCGGTTACCCGGCACGGGGATGGCACTTGATGATCTTCAGCAAGTCAATAACTTTTGACGAAGAAGAATTGAAGGGAGTTGGTTTGACCGCCGGCTGTCCTTCAAGCCATTCCGATGTCGAAGAGCTGTTCATTGAAAAGTTGAGATCCGGTGACGCAAGGGCGTTCGATACCCTTGTCGATCGTTATGGAGGCCATGTTTACGGGCTTTTGCTTCGGATTACAAACGATCCCGAAGAGGCGGAGGACCTGACACAGGAGACTTTCCTGAGGGCTCTGAAAGGAATCGGAAAATTTCGCGGCGAGGCCGGTATTCGGACCTGGTTGTTCAGGATAGCGATCAACCAGTCAAAAAACCGGTTCCGCTGGTGGAAACGAAGAAAAAGAGAAAAAACCGTTTCGATCGACGCCCCTGCCAAGGAGACCGGGTTGACGTTTTCGGACGGAATTGCGGACGCGGGTCCGAGCCCGGAAGACGATGTCTTGCGCAACGAACGCCGCCGGAACCTCTTGTCGGCGATCGAAAGCCTGCCGGAAACATACAGGGAAGCGGTGGTTCTTTGCGATATCGAGGGACTCAGCTACGAGGAGATCTCAAACGTTCTCGATATTGGAATGGGCACGGTCAAATCCAGAATAGCCCGCGGCCGCAGGGAATTGAGATCGAAATTGTCTGATATTTGAAGAAAAGGCTCACGAGATTTTCGCAAAGATGCGAAGAAACGTTCGAGTCTTTGTAAATAACTGACCCGCCCCGGTTTACTTTTGACGAAACCAAACCAAATCGGTGCCAATGGGTCAAGGGTTGCGAATGATGTTAGTCACGTCTTGCTTCTGTTCGGCGGTTATTGAAAATGACCAGCAAGCAGTGCCGCCGCACAATAAGCGGCAGGACTTGGCCATGCAAACGTTGCGTTCAAACGAGAACGCAGCCGGGGTCGGTGAGTTATTTACGAAATGCGTTTCACATGAAAGATGAACTGTGAAGAAATAAAACTTAATCTTCCGCTCTATTCCGACGGCGTCCTTTCCGACGCCGAGCGCGAACTCATCGAAGACCATTTGCCGAGATGCCCGCTCTGCCGGGATGCGCTTTCCGACTTTTCGGTTCTAAAGAACGAGATGCGCGGCCTGGCAGTCAGCGAGATCCCGGAATCACTGGGTTTCGCGATCAAATCTCGTCTGCGTGAACGGTTCGATACGAGGCCCATCATCACCGTCGCGACAGCCGGTCAGGATTCATTTCGCGAAAAACTGCAGCACTGGCTGATGCCCTACAGTATCGGCACCGTTGCAGCTTCCCTGTTTATGATCTCGTTC
>Ga0224497_10001556_pt1 | contig 14482 bp, 16 predicted proteins | sample SF_Jul11_sed_USG_4_FD_167970 | JGI IMG/M metagenome (GOLD analysis project Ga0224497, IMG submission 167970) | Sediment microbial communities from San Francisco Bay, California, United States - SF_Jul11_sed_USGS_13 | ecosystem: Environmental > Aquatic > Marine > Sediment | place: USA... | reverse complement strand
TTTAGTTCATCACGATTTAGGTTCATGATATTGATTGAATTTTCAGCCCTTTCATTTAATGGAACTAATCTTACCAAATTTCCCCCTGGTAAAGCATCATATGCAAAGAATTTTTCTGGATTTTCTTTGGTGGGTTTAACAATAGGATCTTGTTTTGGAAACTGGGCTCTTTTTTTATAATGAATAAAAATTCTGAAAATGACTCTTAAAGGTCACAAAAACCACTATAATATAAAATTCCTCAAAGGTTTGGCAGCTCCAGTCAAAAATTTTATTCTTAAATTGTCACGATCCACGTTCAGATGTAGGCAAGAAATAGTGAAACATGGGTTAATCTTTGATTGGTTATCAGTAAACATAATTAGCATCTGTCTTTAGACTCGAAGCATAGATGTTCCTTCAAAGTTTGGAAGATGTAAAACATCTCTCAGTAGAAACCTATAGGAAAAACAATCAAGCAGTAAGAACACCTGTCTGGTTTGTAATACACAATGAGACGATCCATGTAATTACAAGGGATAAGACTGGTAAAGTAAAACGACTACGGAACAATCCCAGTGTTAAAGTAGCACCATGTAATTTTTTTGGAAAGCCTCATGGGAATTGGATTTCAGGCAATGCAAAATTTGTCACAGGAGACGAATTTGAAAAAGTCCTAAGGCTTCGAAGAAAAAAGTATGGAATTATGGACATGATAGCAAGACTAGTCAGCAAAAGTAAAGGAAACCTTGTGGTTTTTTCAATCATGGTGGATTAAATTAAATCAAACAAAGCTGTTGTGAAATTATGAACTGGAGAATACTTTTGATATCTATTGGATCTGTGTTTATTTTAACTGGACCATTTCTTCTGATGTTTTGGGACTTTCGTGCATTGTTAGGATTGATGCTTTTAATTTTTGGACCCATACTTCTTTTGTTAGGACTAGTAAAAACAAAAGAAACCAACACGAGACCCACATATAGGGTTGAGAAAAAAAGTTCTCCAGTTTGATTTAAAATTAAAGGTTCTATTCTTAGGATGTGTTTTCTGATATGCCAAATGATAGTTCCACATATCATTCAGGGATGCTTGACATTAAATCACGCTCGGGAATATTGAAGGAAAACCTTGGTGATTCAGAAGCCTTCCTTATTGGGGTCCTACAAACATTATTTTCACTGGAATCTGGATGATAGGATTAATTGGTTTTACAAAAATATGTATGAAGATTGAAAAACGGTAGTGGGTTTGTATGGATTCATAATTTTATTTTTTATTAGTTAATCAGTTTTCATAATCAAATCTAGGTAGGTCAAAGAATTTTTGACATCCGTTTGGTCGCTCTAAATCCATGAAAATTCCAGTTATGTTTAGTGGCTCTGGATGAAATGTTGCTGATGCGAAAAATTTGGTACCGTTAGGAAAGACCAGTGTGGAGCATAATCTAGTTGGATTTCCCCAGCCCTCATCAGTTTGAATCATATTAAATGGGACAACTTGGTATTCAATTCCCTTGTTTTCCAGATCTGAAGCTATTTTTGCAGTAACCGTATTTTTTGGGCTTACTATTTGATGATTTATGATTTTATTTGCAATATCATAAGAACGCTCAATTTGAATCTGAGAAGGGTTTTTAATTTTTTCAGTTCCAGTACCCAGATAAATCCACTGGCTGGGATTTGACATACAATCTAATTCATGAATTGTTTTTTTAACTTCTAATATTTCATCTAGTTCCATTACGTAAGATGATGCTTTATTAAACTGAGTTTTTTGCAATGTCATTATCTTGTCTTTCATTACCATATAGGAATCTGCACATTTTTGCTCATATTGTTGAGTATTGTCTAACATCAAGATGACTCCAATAGTAATAATTGCAATCGTTACCACAGAAATTCCAATTATCAAAAGCCTAGTTTTCATTTTTTCTTTAAAATAATAACTGCAAATATCACTGCACCAATTCCAATTACAATAACTGGAAAATAATTATAACCATTACCAGTTGTTGAATCTACGATATAATTTATTTTAAATTCTTCAAATAGTATAGGTACATCAGGGCCAATTATTTCTCTAAATGTATCCTGATATCTAAATAATTGATAGGTGTCCAAGTATTTGGGATAAACACTTACAAGTATTCCATATGGGTGGGGTCCAATTGCATAAAACTTTGTATCAACAGAGTTTTTAAAAAAAAGATTTGTATTTAACTCTGAATGTATCTTGTAATTGGCATTGTTAATATCGTATTGTGTGTCCCTTTTTGGAGTTGCACTAAGCACATCAGTATGACAGACTGTATCATAAACTTCCGGATTGCAACGAGGATTTACATTATAAATTTTATAGAATTTTGATTTTTCTAGATCTCGATAAATTTCATCGTATGAAATAACTACAGACATTGGAGGAGGTAGTGAATCCCTACCACTAACCACGGGTTCTATTGTAACATTATCAACTTTTTGATAAAAATCAGAACCATCTACAAACTGGTAGGCAGTTTGATTTGCATAATTATACCAATCAATATCTCGTCCTAAAAGTTCCACTTGATGTTCGTTTAATTCTAATTCGTCTATTATTCTACAAAAAATATAGTCTTTGTGCTCTTGATTGTTTGGATCGTATTTGTTGATGGGGGTAAAGAAATCAATTTCTGAATTAAATTGATCATTACATGATTGTATCCATTCTTCAGAAGTATCACCTTGTATTACAATTAATAGTAAAAATAACTCCATCATTTTCTATGTCTCCAAAATAACATCAAACCAATCCCAATACCACCCCCAGATAAAATTCCAGTAATGATAACGTACATGTTAAAGTCAGGATCAATGCCAAGACCGCCAAGTTCAACTTTGTTTGATGCTAGTTGGTATCTTTCATCATCTGTGTATGGGTCATGAATTGTTGAACTTTCATTTTTCATAAACTCTTCAAATCCAAAAGAATACCCAACTAAAGCAGGAGCTCTTCCGGAAAAAAAGTAATAATCATAGACATTTCTGTTCTGGATTGATTCATCAACCCATTCTTGTAGAGTATTTTCATTGATTGCCTGTTCTAGTTCCGAACGTTTTTCTTCCATAAAGACAGTTCCCTTGTACTTGTAGTATTCAGCCCATCTGTTTACTTGTTCCTGATTAAATTTTCCATTAATTATTTCGTCAAGACATGGGGCATCAGGCCAATCTTCATTTTCCAAACATTGTGCATGAGCTATTGAGGTTGCATATAGAATTGCAATGCCCATAACAGTGATTATCAAAAATCTAGTTTTCATTTTCTAGCTCAATCCAAAAATATAGCAAATCACATTAACGGTTCCTTCTGAAGACAGATGACAATTCTGTAAAGTAGAACCAATTCCAATAATATCAAAAACAAGTTTGTAAGCGCCATATGCTGCAAATCCTGAAAGAACACCATACTTGACTTTGTTTGTAAAAAATTTCATGTTTTGACTAAACGAATCATAAGAAGTTCATAAAGACTTCGAACCTTTTCCTCTTGGAATTACCACCAACGATTTTCATGGCAATCACATACACATCCGGAATCACAACTCATCCGTTTGCAATCCTCACATGATTTTTCTCTTAGTTGGCTCATTTTTACTGCCATAATGGCACGATTAATCATTTAAAGGGCACCTGATTTTGAAGCCAACCTTTGTACCAAACAAACTTGGGAAGTCTTTTACTCTTGGGGGATAAATATAGAAATATACGAAAAATTCTAATCACCTTTCAACAATAATCTTACCAGTGAGTAAATTTCTCAATGCAACTTCGTTGGATCATGTTAACATGAAAGTAAAAAATTTAGAAGAAAGCATTCAATTTTATCATAAACTTTTTGGATTTGAAATAAAGAAAGAACAGCCCGAACAAAAATCTAAAATTATCGGAAATAACTCCATCAAACTTTGTCTTTATGAAGAGCCAGAGATGTCACCAGAAGGAGGAATTGCTCATTTTGGTTTTAATATAGAAAATTTTGATGAAATTACCAAAAAATGTAAATTGTTAGGAGTAGAAATTCTTTATGGAGGACCAATAAAGTTTGAAAAATCCAGATCAATTTACGTTAGAGATCCTAATGGATATGAAGTAGAACTTAGTGAATTTAGAGGAGGAGGATTATAAAAAATATCCCTCCTCAATGTCCTAAGAGAACATCACAATCCCCAATTGTTACCTAAACGAATTTAGTCAAGTGTGCTTATCGTAGCTTTCATTTGTTCAAGTAGCGTGCCCGCTCTACATTGCCACATTATTTGTAATCTGTGAAGTCTAGTTTTTTCAATGGAAACATCCATTTGGAAAACACTTTGTTTTTTAGGAAGATCGTAAAAAGCCAGAATTTTTCTTTTGTCAGGATCAAACGCAAAGATATATCCCGGTTCATCATATCCCCCAGATTTTTTCATTTGTTTTGGATCAAGCATTCCACTAATCGCGATTTTTTTTACAGATTTTCTTTTAGGTTTTTTGGCTGGTGTTCTTTTTGGTTTTGATGTCTTTGTTGGTTTTCTTTGTTGTTTTCTCATATTAATAATATCATATTAAATCTATTAAAGATTCTCGTAACATAGGATTTTTTAATATTGTCTTTTTTTGATAAAAAATTATTCAAGTAACCCAAACTAAAAAAAATATTCTACAAATGATCACATGATTATGATCCTGTATTTTTATTCATCATGATTTTCACTATAATTTTCGTTATGAGTCAAATGAGAGAGGCTTGTCTATACCCCAAAATTGTAATGCTCCCATCGGGATTTGAACCCGAGTCTTTGGCTTGAGAAGCCAAAATGCTTAACCGGACTACACTATAGGAGCTTGAAGAAAACGAGTAATATTCATAATTTAAAGGAAATGTTTACACTTTGAATTGATTGGTAAACAATAGTGAGTTTTATCATTTATACAAAATTCAAATTGAAGAAATAACATGAATTACCAGGCCCTAATCGATGAAAACTCTTGGTCTAATTATCCAATAGGTTTAACCGGTTGTAGAATTGGTGATTCTTTTTTTGATTCATGTGATTATGATATTACGATTTTTGATGACAAAATTCAAAATGATGAGATTATTCATTTTGAAAACGATTTTGTAAAAATTCATCATGGCTCTTTGTCTGAATCCAAATCGCAAAAACTCCTTCAGTATGAGAGAATGCAGATAATTCAAGATGAGTCTTGGGATCTTCGTATGTTTTTATCCAAGATTAAAAAAAAACATCTGACCCTGTACAAGGATCATGCAAAAAATTCTCTTATAGAATCACTTTTCTGTTGTGAAAAAACAAAAAGTGGAATTAAAGAATCAAATGTGTTTGCATCATGCTGGCAAAAATGTGCATCATATTATTTAGCAGAGGCTATCTTGGCGATAAATAATTGCACCTCTGGTCCCACACATATGCTTGACGCCCTAAGAAAATTTGAAAAAAATCTTATCAATGAACAAATCTCAATTGTAAATGAAACAGTTGGTATTGAAAGGGCAACCCAATCTCTTTTGGAGAGAATGGTAAAATCAACCATTGGATTCTCTGACCTAGTTGAGAAAAATAAACACTCAATACTCATAGAGAAAACATATCGGCATTTTATTGAAAATTCGATGTTGGCCGATTGCTATTTTTATCTGGGGTTTATCAATAAACAAAATTTTGTAAAATATCAAAATTCTATTGAAAAACAACCTGATCTTATCCATATTTTGAAGGTGTCCTTTGATGTTGAGGTTGATTCTAATCTGCTTGAGCGACAGGCAAACAAGGTCCAAAACTCTGCAAATGATATTTTAAACTCGATTTCCCGTTAATTCTTTAGGCTTGTACTAACCTTTTAAAATAAGTAAATTCCTTGAGTATTCATGGCAGATCAAGCATGTGGATGCGAAGCCGATAGCGGCGATCCTGATTATTCCTGCGATTGTGCAATGCAAGGACATTGCATATGCAGTGCAGATTGCAAATGTTCTACTGACGTTTGTAAAGAAGCTGTTGGACAAATGTCTTAACAGTAAATTTCAATTTTTATTTTTTATTTATTGACTATTCTTCTTCTTCAAGGCCCCATGATTTTACCAATTCCTGTTGAAATTTATCAGCTTGTTTTTCCCCAAGTGCAAAACCACAATTTTTGTGAGTAGGAACAACAATCATTCCATCAAGCTTAAACTCTACCTCAAATAGGTGAACCTTTGAGCAATCACACATGTCTAAAATTTTAGACGGTTTTCCTCTATATTTGCTTATTTGAATAACCTTTAACTATCTGTTACGTGAATTTTTCTCAGATTTGAATAACATTATACTTCTATCCATAATTTTGAATTTAGTTCTAGGCTCTGCTATTACTCCCGCTGCGTTTGCACAATTTCAACAAGGTGGAGTTGATAAGCCTGGTACCTGGTGGGCAGGCGAGGGACTCAAAAAAGGTGATTTCTTTTCTTATTCAATGTGTCATGTTGATTACAAAGAATGTACGGAGTTTGAGATGGATATGTGGATTAAAGGTGACAAAAAAGTTGGAAGTGAGGACAAATGGCTTGCAGAAGTTGTAATTTGGGATGGAAGCAAGATTATCAAAGGAGAGATGGAGCTAGGCAAACTTGCTCCAGAACCTACAGGTGGATCTGAAGAACTAGGACTTTATCGAGGTGCTTTCAAGTCTTCAATTGCTTGGCTTTCAGCATTTGCAACGGGTTATACGGAAGGTGGAAAAACTCCAAAAGCTTTCACTGCCAAGTCTTGGGGGAAAATTGGAAATATTGGTGGAGAACAAGTAATTCCAACTGCAATTGAAACAATAACTGTCCCTGCAGGAACATTTGAAACTGTTTTAGTCACCTGGAAAACGGGTGGCGCTACAAGCAAGGTATGGATTGTAGATGACTTTCCCTTTCCGATAAAAGCAAATACTTTAACTCATGTCTCAGAAGGGATTCCTCCTCCAGAATATAAATTCCAATTACTAAAATATGAAGAAAATGTACAGACAGATCCATTTGAGGATATAATACCAACTAACCTCTTACTGTCTCAACTTGGATGCGAAACACACTATGACAAGGTTTCAGTAAAAAAACCAACTAAAAATTTTGATTATCAAGTTCATGTATTTTATGGACCTGAAAATCCAATTCAGGGATGTCCAATGGAATTTCTAATAAAATTCATAAGTAAATTTGATGATACTGAATTTCTCAATCAAGTGCAATATGATTTTCTAGCAGTTGATGAAAATTTAACTCCGCTAAGATCACTTGCACAAGAGGACAACAAACAATTCCTATATTCCCCATCAGGACAAGCTCAGCTTGATTTGATAGTGGAAGAAGATCCAGGGATTGCACATTATGTAATTTGGATTTATGGTCTTGCACCAGAAGGAGTTGTCCCATCTTCTGCAACTGATTACCTGAAACTAGATATTCCAGTTGCTGCTCGTTCAGGCGAAAGTATTCCTGATCCTACTCCGGTTCCCACGACAATTCCAGAATGGATTAAAAACAATGCAGGATGGTGGGCTAATGGTGATATTGATGATGGCTCCTTTGTCCAAGGAATTCAATGGCTCATCAAAGAAGGAATTATGAAGATTCCCCCAACCACTCAGGGCTCTAGTTCTGGAGGAAATGAAATTCCAGAATGGATTAAAAACAATGCAGGATGGTGGGCTAATGGTGATATTGATGATGGCTCCTTTGTCCAAGGAATTCAGTGGCTCATCAAAGAAGGAATTATGAAAATTTCTTCCTAATTGTAAATTATTTTAGTATATGCAAATTCACATTGATTAAATTAGATGGGTTTACAGAATATTTGGAATTGATGACAGGTTGATTATTTATCCAAAACGACATCTTCAAAAATTGATCAATAAAGGTGATTATGCTGAAGCAATTGAATTTGCTAAAAACATAGAGTTGAAATTTACAAATGATCCTGATTTTTGGTTTATTGTTGGAAGTATTTACTCTATTCTTGATGATTCAAAAAAAGCACTTACATACTATGAAAAATCACTTGCCTTAAAAGATGACGATATAGAAACTTTGATTGTTAAAACAAATGCACATTTATCATTAGAGCAAAAAGATGAAGCAATAAAATGCTGCAGGAGAATTATAGAAATTAACCCTAAAAATTTTGAAGCTCAAGAATTATTAGAAAAATTAGAAAATATCTAAATTTGTTTACTTTTTTTAGGATTCATCTGATAAACATTTTCAAGCAGCCAATCACAAAACTCTGTAACTTTTTCATCAAATTCAGTCCAAATGTGAACAGAATGAGGAAGAATGTCTATTTTCCAATCTTTGGTAAATACTCTTACTCCTTCTTTATCATCATACATGTAGGCATCCTCTATTTGAATATCTTCTAAAATCTCCTTTGCCTTCTCTTTGATGATGTTTCTATCGATGGGAAATCTTTTTTTCTCATAATCTACAATTAAACTAAGGTCTCGCTTTCCATACATTTCATACTCGTCTATTCTACCTTCCTTTGGAAAATTGACTATTAACTTGATGTTGTATTTTTTACCAACTTCTTTTCCAATTTCAACTATTTTGGAATATCCGATTGCTGGATTTTTCTTTAATAAAAAACGGATTTGTGCCAACTCTCTTTTCAACTGTTGTTGAAGATCCAAAACAATGTCTGAGAATATCATAATCTTTTCAATTCATACCGGGTTATTATCATTAATACTAGGCATGATTGGTTTTTTTAGATGTTTGGTTTACCATACAGTAATGGCTTTACCGATGGATTATGATGGATTGCGGGTAGATGATGCATCACTGCGAACTGACAACGTCAATGATTACAAAATAACATGTATTGATTTTATCAAAGATATAGCCAATGATTATTTTGCCTGGGTTGATTATTACAAACTTGGAGAAGAGGAGGACAAGAAACGACGGGCAGGAATCAATAGTACTATTGAGAGAACTAATGAGTGGATTGCAAAGGTAGCCCAGACCATAAAGGCAGTTGACGTAGTGATGAACGATGGAATTCAAAAAATGGCTGAATCTACTGCCGGAAAGCCATTTCAAATCGGGGTTTTTGTAAATGGGATATCAAGCTATACAATGGCAAAACCTGGGATTATTGATGTTAATGTAAAGGCAGCTGGTAGAAAAGAAAGGAAAACAAAATTGGGTTTTCATTTTAAAAATGATCGATTTCGGATAGAGTCTACATGCGATGCGTTTTTTGATGAGACAAATTTGCCAGACTCTGAATTTGAACTAATGGATATACATCTTAAACTTCATCTAGAAAATGCAAAACAGCGAGATGTCGTATCCTTTACTGTTACTGTAAGTGAAATAGAAAATGATGTGGAGCTTGATCGACGAGGTCTTACTACGATTATCCATATAGTGTAATTTCAATTGCAACTCTTTTTTCTTCTGCTCTTTTTTCACCAGGGTATTTTAATTTAGATATCTTTTGATTTAAACTCTCATCAGTTACAATTTTTGCAATTCCTGAATATGATGAATCATTATAATTGATTGTTACATGAGGGTTTGCAATTGCATTTTTGAACCAGTCTGAATCTGGTCTATGTCTTGAAAAGTAAATTTTATCATTGTATTTAACCCCACGAAGAGTAACTGAATGTAGTTTCTTAGTTACTCTTCCTTTTGTGATAAGTGAGGCCCGAAAAAGATTTGCGTCAATTACCACGTTCAGTTTATTTTGTCAAGTAATTTAACCTCATTGATAGAAAATTCTGATATTTGGTATGATAAACAAATATTCAAACCATGAATCATGTCAGTAAAACTAGAAGACACCAAAGAACACATGATGGCTGCTGATTCCTTTCCTGGAAAAACAGTCATTGATAGAGAAGGAATAGAATACGGTAAGGTCAAACATATCCACATAAATCCTGACACTCTATATGTCTGTGGAGTTACCATACATCAAAGTTTTCGCAGAGATTACTTTCTCGCAGATGATTACATTGATGTAATTACAGAGAAGACACTTCTTCTTAGTAGGCCACCAATAAGGATAGGAATCCCGGTAATTGATATGGATAGGCGTAAAATAGGAAAAGTAAAAAACATTCACCGTCACCCTGATACAAAAGAGTTTGAATCAATTGAGATTACAGATGGACTAGTTCATACTAAAACCATCTCAAAATCTGAAATTTGGGGGTTAGGTGAGAAAGTGATTCTTGGAATTACAAAAGCTCAATTCAAGGAATTACAAAATTTCTAATTTCAAGTTTCCTTAGTCATTCTTTTCATTAGCCATGCCCATTCTGGCCTTTCCTCGTCCTCGTTATTTTGGACATCTTTTTTCATGTAAAAATTTAAGTTTTAATTTGTGATAAGAATTTTTAGAGTAATTGTTTTTTACAAACTAGTTTTAAAAAATCATCATTTACTGAAAACTGAGGAAATCCTGGAATTAATAAAAAAAGGAGATCAAACCAGTTCAAATATCGGGCGATAGTGACAAGGGTTTGATTTCCTATATTTGAAGAACAAATTTTAGAATTTAAAGCACGCGTAGAAGTTATCAGGATTATCTGAACCTTACTTTGAAAACTTGCTCACCTCTTCACAATTGAAAGGATTACAAAAATCTAATCGATCCAACACATGTGGCTGGAATATCTTGATTTTGCTGATAAATCGTCCATCGGGGTTATATATAAAATATGGAAAATTTTGTTACCTAGCACATCATGGTATTAGATTTGTAAGACACATCTAATACCATGAATTTTAATTTAATTTTACAGATCTAAAACAGGTGTTTAACATTCGTAAATTGTGGTTAAATATTGTAGCTAAAATAATGTTACAATGAAATTTGCCAAGGTAGTAAATAACACACAACAATCAACTCCAATAATTTTTGGAATTTTAATTATCTTATTAGGATTTCAGTTTATACCGATGAACATTCAAACAGCAGATGCAATGTCTAAAAAAATAGTAGGATATTTTCCTTATTGGGAATCGAGAAATATTGATTCTATTGATTATTCTAGCCTTACAGAAATTATTTATTTTCATATATGGCCAAACTCTGATGGAAGTCTTAACACTGGCGCAATTAACACAAACGACCTAAAAACTATCCGAGATAAAACACATGAAATGGGAATAAAAGTAACTATTTCTGTTGGAGGCTGGGGGGCTTCTGATGGTTTTCCTCCAATGAGTAAAGACCCTACAGCAAGAGCAAATTTTGTTTCAAACATTGCAGACTTTGTTTTAAAAAATAACCTAGATGGTGTTGATATAAACTGGGAGACTCCCATTAATCAAGAAAAGATTGACTATCAAGATATTTTATTATCCGAGCTTGTAGCCACAATGCATCCATTGGGGAAAACTGTAACAGTCACTGTTAATGGAGATATAATGGATCTGAAAGCCAATGAATCAATAGATTGGGTCAATGTCATGGCATACGACTTGAACGGTCTAAATGCGGAGCATTCTACTTTTGAGGATTCTGTCTCAGCATTGCAAATGTATGAAGATATAGGAATTCCAAAAGATAAACTGGTTCTTGGAATTCCATTTTATGGAAGATCAGATGGGTGGACTAGTTCTATGAGTTATCAAGATATTGTTTCTACTTGTAATCCGTTGCCATCAGAAAATTATTGTAATGGTCATTATTTCAATGGAATTGATTTGGTTCAACAAAAGGCACAATATGTTTTGAATAATAATTTCGGTGGTGTCATGGTTTGGAATTTGGGACAAAATACCTATAACTCGACCTCCCTATTCCATGTATTACGTGAGATACTTGGTGATTCTTCTCAACCAGATACTAAACCTGTCATTATCTCATCAGCATCTAGCAAATCGACTCCATTTGGCCCAACTTTTACTAAATTAGAGCCTAGACTATCTAGTAGTGGTCCAACCTATTTTGGGTACTTTGTGGAGCACTATTCCCATCTGGTCCGATAAACAGATGATCATAACCACAACAACATTGGATTTTAATTTTTATTGGCACCTTAATACAACTAACTTTAGCTTAAGATTTACAAAACATGATTCAAGATCTAAATCAAAATTAAAGATCGAGGATGTTGCAATTAACACAACAATTGCCTCATAAATCTAAAAAAACGATCAATCAAAATTTACAGATCGCATTACAAAATATATGATTTCTGATTAATTAAATCTAAAAAATTAAAGTAACAAAAAAAAATTACAAACTAGATCTCACTGATAACTTCTACGTGTTCCTTTTAAGAAAAAAATGTGATCGATTTTTCAAGGGGAATAACTAGTGAACAAAATAATCAAACCATTACCAATACTTTTTGGAATTTTAATTTTAACTAGCTTGTCAGGATTTCAGTTTGGACCAATCAATGTTCAAACAGCTGACGCTGCTACAATCAACCAAATTGCTGGATGGCGTTCATCGCAATATGGCGATTATCTCTCATCAGGACATGACCAATCAGATCCTGCTTATTGGATTAGTGTTGCACAGCAAATGTCAGCCAAATTCCCAGGATTCACTCCAGGTGGAGTGCTTGTAATTGGTGAAATTGATGGCGCACCTGGAACTGCAACTTCAACCTTCTTGCCATTTCCAAAACCTACCGGCTCTTATCCAAATGTGAACTTTGGCACAACTGATACGATTGAGCCATTATTAGATGCATACGATTCTGCAGGACTCAAAGTATACTTGCAAGTCGAATCAGCAGATGCTGATATTCCAATGCTTATGAATTTGATAATGGACAGATACAAACATCACCCATCTGTAATTGGTTTTGGTGTAGATGCTGAATGGTATCACGAAGCACAATTCCCTGGTTGGGGACGACCACTTACTGATAGTGAGGTAAATGCTTGGGCTGCACAAGTAAAGACATTTAATCCTGATTATGATTTATTGGTAAAGCACTGGGATGCATCCTATCTCTCAAATGCAAGACCAGACAATGTGTTATTCTTGACTGACAGTGAGAAGATTGGTTCATTATCTGCTGCAACAAATGAATACATTGGATGGATTGACCACTTTGGAGATGCTCAAGTAGGATACCAAATTGGATATCCATCAGACCAGTCATGGTGGAGTAAATTATCAGATCCTGCCTCGGAAATAATGAATCCTGTAATTACTGCAAGACCTAATGCAAATATTGGTGCAATATTCTGGGTAGACTTTAGTGTACTTGCAGCATTTCCAGATACCTTACCTCAAACTCCAACCATTACAATTAATGATGTTACCAAAACAGAAGGAAACTCTGGAACTAGCAACTTTGTATTTACTGTAACACGTAGTACAAATACCCCTGCAATATCTGTACAATACCAAACTGCCGATAACACTGCAAGTGCACCATCTGATTACACTTCAATTTCATCTACACTAAACTTTGCATCTGGTGGTCCCTTAACTCAGACAATTCAGGTTCCTGTAAAAGGTGATACCACAGTAGAGATAAATGAGAAATTTAATGTTAATTTATCAAATTGTAATGGATGTACCATCACAGATGCTATAGGAGTAGGGACAATAATCAATGATGATTCTGCACCATCAGACACTCAAAAGCCAGTAATTACTCCACTAGGAACCAGCAAATCCATTCCATTTGGTTCAGTCTACACTGAACTAGGGGCCACTGTAACTGACAATGATCCTGCATACTCTGGAACCGTTACAATTGGAGGTTCAGTTAACACTTCTGTTCCAGGAACTTATGTAATAACATACAATGCACCAGCTGATGCTGCAGGGAACATACCTGATGAGAAATCAATTACAATTACAGTACAAAAAGATTCTACACCAAGTACTGGCCCTATACTATTCTCTGATGACTTTGAGTCAGGATTTGCAAAATGGACAGAGACTGGTGAAGGTGACTGGAATCTAGAATCTCCAACTGAAGTCCAAGTACCAGGACACTCTTCTAATCTTGTTGCACACTCTGATAACTGTGATAGTACATGTACTATAACAATGAGTAACTCTCTTGATCTTAGTTCGTCATCCTCTGCAACACTATCATTTTGGCGATTTGTAGATGACAACTTGGATGCAGGAGAATATCTCAAAGTAGAAGCATATGATGGTAGTTCATGGAATACATTGTTCTTCTGGACTGATGGAAGTGGTGATGATAATTTATGGCATCAGGAGACAGTAGACTTGAAAAACTATCTTGGAGCATCTAATTTCAATCTAAGATTTGTAACCAGTCAATCATTCTATTTAGAAGATGTAGAGATTGACGATGTATTAATTGATACAACAAGTATACCATCAAATCCCCCATTAGATACTAAACCACCAGTAATTACTCCACTAGGAACCAGCAAATCCATTCCATTTGGTTCAGTCTACACTGAACTAGGGGCCACTGTAACTGACAATGATCCTGCATACTCTGGAACCGTTACAATTGGAGGT
>Ga0224497_10001555_pt1 | contig 14483 bp, 13 predicted proteins | sample SF_Jul11_sed_USG_4_FD_167970 | JGI IMG/M metagenome (GOLD analysis project Ga0224497, IMG submission 167970) | Sediment microbial communities from San Francisco Bay, California, United States - SF_Jul11_sed_USGS_13 | ecosystem: Environmental > Aquatic > Marine > Sediment | place: USA... | reverse complement strand
CGTCCATGCTTCTCGAGATGATGTGGGGATCTTCGCAATGAACCAACACCAAGATGTTGTGCTCGGCAGCTTTCGTCATCGCTCGGCGATATTCGGACAACCGTGGGCCGAAGTTCGGGAACACGATGAAGACTTTCATGGTTCCGTAGCCCGAGGCGCCGAGCCGAGCGATTTCCTCGATCGCTAGGGCCGAGGGCTCGTTCAGCACCGGATGCAGGACGAAGTCGACGATGCTCGTATTCTCGGCAACCTTCTTGTCGCGCTCCAAGGCTGCGAGCAAACCTTCACCTGGAACCTGGTGGGTCATGTTGCCGACTGTCGTGATACCGCCGTTGGCTGCGGCGAGCGAACCGGACTCGAAGTCGTCGGGTCGACGGGGGAGATCGGCGGTAGGCATAGGAGTGAAGTGAACGTGCATGTCGATTCCCCCCGGAGTCACCACGTGGCCGGATGCATCGATTTCCTGCCGACCCGAAGGTGCTCCACCGATCTGGGCGACACGACCTTCCATCGTGGCCACGTCGGCGATCTCCTGGATGTTCTCGGTTACGACGAGACCGCCCTTCAACACCAGATCGAACTTCGCGGGAGGACGTGGTCGTTGGGTGATCACGATCCGGCGACCACAACGAGGGTCAGGCCCGCAAGGGCAAGGGCCAGGCCGATCCACTGGGTCCGTCCGAGTCGTTCCCTGAAGAGCACGTACCCACCGCCAACAGCAATTATCCGGCCGCTCTGAGAAAGCAGGCCAATGAGCCAAGCGTCTTCAATCGCCAAGCCCTCGGCGAACATGATGAACGCCAGCGCATCCAAGATTCCGATCACAATCAAGAGGAGCCAAGTTCGAACGCCAAGCCGTGCGTCGCTTTGATGTCCGGTGCGCACGTGCCACCGCTTCAGTTTCTGCGCCTCCGGGTCATCTGCGAACTTGCGGACAAAGAAGGCGAGTGCAACAAGCACGTAGAAAACCGTGAAGGTTCGCTGAGCGATTGCCGTCTGGACGGGTCCGATCTCCCGTGCCGGTATCCGAAGCCCTGCGTTGGAGACAGCCCCAGTGACTACCCCAAGAAGGGCGAATACGGGTCCCCACCCGATCAGGCGCCTCTCGCCGGCCTCGTCGACCTCGACGGAGAGAAGGACGACACCGAGTCCGGCTAGGGGGATACCCAGCCATTGGATCAAATCAGGGCGCTCCCCGAGAAATGCGAAAGCGAAGACGACAGTCATGACCCCTGTCGTGGAGCCGATCGGGCTGACAACGGCGACGGGGCCGAGTTTCAGGGCGTGGTTACTGGCGAAGTATGAGGCGCCTGCGGCGAATCCAAGGATCGACATGAATAGCCAAAGCCCGCCAGCATCCATCGGAAAGTGGACGCCAGTGGCGACGGCGTAGACGATCATCACTCCGTAGGCGATGATGAGGCTGCTGGCGGTGGTTCTCCACACACCCCATCGGCGGGCCGCGATGGCGACCAGAATCGTGTTGGTTCCGAGGAGTACTGCAGCGATGACGCCGAACGCTGCGCCGGTCACTCCAGGGGAAAAGCGTCAAAGAGGCAACCTTGCACTGCTCGGCGGCCGAGGTGCAATTCGAGTTCACTCATCAATGGCCACTGCCTTGGCCCCGCCGATCGAAGCGGCACCAGCTACCCGAATCACGTCATCCATGGCGAGCTTCGGCATCCAGCGCACGAGACGCCGCGAAAGTCGGTCGACAACCAGGAAGGTGAGCAGAGCAAGAACTGCGATTAGGACGGCAATGATCACCATCCGCCCGGTGTTGGTGAAGAAGACCGCCACAGCCAGCAAATTGCCGAGGCCTGAGGTCAAGCCGATGTACTCGGCTCCAACCGTAAGAGACCAACTGAGGCCGGCTGCAAGCAGCAGGGCAGTTCGAAGCTCGACCATTGCTGCTGGGATCACAACCCTGGCATACGTGCGGATCGGACTTGCTCCCAGCATCCGCGAGTTCTCGATATACAGGTCGGGCACGTTCCGGACCGAGTTGATGGTGGCCACGACCAGGAGAACCCAGATTCCAAAACCGATGAAGACTGTCGAGCCACGAAGGTTGGCACCAAGCCAGAATTGGAATAGTGGGATCGCGGCGAGCAAGGGCAACATTCTGAGGAAGTTAAGGGGTGTCCAGGCGACCCTTCTAAGCCATGGCCAATAGGCGACGGCAAGCCCGGTGCCGACCCCGAGGATGATTCCCGATGTGAGTCCGAACAACAGTCGATAGAGGGTGTTCATCGTGTGATATCCGAGAGCAAGCACCGCACCCCAATACGTGATCTCTCCTCCCTTTGACGGGTTCGGTGCCCAGAAGTCGAAAGGCCAATTGTTGGCGAGGGATTTGAAAGCATCCGTAAACACATACTCCAGAGGGGGGACCAATGGTGACGTGGAGAGTTGGCTTTCCGGGGTTATGTGTCCGAGAACCTCCCAAGCAGCAATCAGTACCACCCATACGGCCATGCTCACGGGATGAGCCGCCACATATCTGCGGAAGCGGTTCAAATCAATCCCCGCCGGCTGTTGGATCGAGCAAGGTGATGCTTCCATCGGACCCGAGATGGTCGACGATCGTTTTCGTCATATCCACTGAGGGACGGCTCGCCCGGACTTCCTCATCGCGTGGACGGGGAAGCGTGTTGGGCAGGTCCTCGACGATCCGACCGTCTCTGACCAGGAGAACCCGGTCAGCGAGAATCAAAGCTTCTTCGATGTCGTGGGTGACGAAGAAGACCGTCTTGTTGGTCTCGTCCCACAGTGTCAAGAGCAAGTCGTGCAGCGCCCGGCGAGTGAAGTAGTCCAGCGAGCCGAAGGGCTCATCCATCAGCCACACTTCGGAGTCCATGGCCAAAACGGCAGCCAGGGCAACACGTTTGCGCATCCCACCCGACAACTCGCGAGGCCACGAATCCGCGAAGTCGATCAACTGCACTTCTTCGAGCCATCTCGTCGACGTCTGGTGTCGTTCTTCTTTGGCCACGCCCTGAGCTCGCAGGCCGAACTCGACGTTGTCACGGACCGACATCCAGGGAAAGACGGCATCCTGTTGGAACACCATCGACCGATCTGGCCCGGGACGGTCGATCGATCGGCTCCCCACTCGGACATCTCCAGCGGTTGTCGCTTGGAGACCAGCAAGGCATCGAAGAAGAGTGGACTTTCCATGTCCGGAACGACCAACGATCGCGACAAACTGGCCAGCCGGTACTTCGAACGAGACTCCGTCCAGCGCTCGCACGGTCCTCCCCGACTCGTGCTCGAAGACGCATTCGACGTCGTGAAAGGAGACCGCTGAGCTGGTGCCGCGCTCTGTCATATCTCTGACCTTTCTTCCATGTTGTTGACAATGCTCATCTCAAACCTCAAAGTCACAGGCCGAGCCTGCGCCCCGACTCAACCCAGCGGGTCAGGTACCTTGCGACCAGGACCACCACAGCGTCGAAGATGATCGCCACAGCACCGATCAGGACGACTACGGCAACCATTGCATCCAGTCGAAATGCCGACGCAAAGAATTTGATCAGGAAGCCAGCGCCTTGCTGAGCGCCGAGGAGCTCGGCGATAGCGGCAAGACCCCACGCGCCGGCCAGAGCGATTCGGAATCCGCCAAGGAATTCGGGGATAGACGCCGGCAAGTAGATCCACCTGAATATCGATCGCGGGGATCCCCCAAGCGTCATCGCCGATTCAACAAAACGAGCAGCGACATTCTGAGCTGCCCGGCGGCTGAACACGTACATCAACAGGAAGGTATAGAAAGCAACGATTCCAATCTGAGCGGCGGGCTGAATACCGAACCAGATCAGGAAGAAGGGGGCAGCCACAAAGATTGGCGCCGAACCCAATGCGGCCGTAATGGGGCCCACGACTTCGTTGATCGCTGGAATGCGGAGGCTGTTCAACCCCAAAGTGGCACCTACGATCGTCCCCAATCCGACGCCGAACACTACCGATCGGGTTGTGACCGCGAGGTGACCGAGGTATCCCGTCCCGCTCGACATGCCTCGGGTCTCGAGGTAAGGACTTGAAAGCAGGTTCTCCTGGATATGACGAAATACGTCGATCGGGCCGGGGAGAACTCCGCTTCTGACTGAGATCAACTCCCACAATCCCAGGGCGATCGCAATGCCAAACACTCCGATCGCGGTGGTGACCAGCCGACGCCTCGACCGACCAAGAAGACCTCGGCTCATTGCGGCCCTCGACACATCCGGCCGCAAGGGGGAGTCGCGCTTGCCCGATTGATCGATCTGTGTCATCTAGTGCCTAGGTGCTCGCTAGTCGGGTGGCGGGAGTACTCCCACCACCCGACTAGCAGCCTACTTAGGCTCCGAGAGCGGCTTCGAGGAACCTGACGGCATCCACGAAGTTGTAGTTGTCGTACAGGACTTGGGCCTGATCGACCACTGCCTGCTGGCTCGCGCTCAAGCTCATGCCTTCGGCCTCGGCGAACAGGCCGTCGGCTTCCACTTGCAGGGCAGCAAGCTCACGGTAGAGCTGTTCAGCGAGCAGGAACGCGTCGAGGTCATATGCCTCGAGTGGGCCCGCCAACGTGCCGTTGTCGATCAATGCGCCTATCTGAGTTGTAAGAGACCCTCTCACGTAGAACGGAGCGTTCGGGTCATCCCAAAGTTGGGGACCTTGCGCCTCCCACGGGAATGGCGGATCTAGCGACGCCCAGATAACGCCGATGTCCTCGCCCGTCAGGGTCTGACCCTGGGTCGCGTTGATCTGATTCGCCTGGATCGTCCACCCTTCGAGCTGGGTTGCAGGGTCTTGCAGGCTGGCAAGAACCCGGAAGCCGACCGAGATGAATCTGAGCGCTGTCTCGCGGTTGTTCTCGACCCAATCCCTTTGGGCGATGAATCCGGAACTCCCGACCAATGTCGTCATCCGAGCTGCCTGCTCGGAGCCGACGTCGCTCAGAGTCTGCACCGTGTTGATGATTGGTTCCCACCCCTCGTTGAGCATTTGGACAACCACGGGAGCTGCGTAAGGAATGGCGAACTCGATCCGACCCTCTTGGGCGGATACGGCCATGATGTTCTGATCCTCGAGGAACTGCAGGTTCAGCGAATCAGGATAGGAGAGGCCGGCGTAGCTCATGAACACGTCGGGGTATGGAGGTTGCACCTGCCCGTGAGGAGGGGTGTAGACCTCGGCACCGTCCAGCTGAGCAACCGCAGCGACAAGTGCGTCATGGAGATTCATTCCCTCATCCATGAAGTCCTCTGTTGTCTTGGCGTCGCTATCGGGGGCCTTGAGGATTGCGTATCCGGTGTAGATGTCGTTGAACCAGATCGGGGGGATGTCCAAAGCGAAGGTATCCAAAGTCTGCAGGTAAGCCTGCACGAAGAACCCGGCCACATCGAAGTCGCCACGCTGCATTGCGGGGACGATCTGATCGAACAGCGTGTAGAGATGTCCGCCTTCAGGATCCAAGCTGATCCCGGCTTCGGCGAACCAGCCCTTCTCGATCGCGATCTGCATCAGATTGTTGTCTGCGCAGCACGGATAGAACGAGAAACGCACGGTGGATTCCGGAATCTCCGGGGCAACCACCTCGGTGCCACCCCCTCCGGTGGAAGGTGTTCCTGCCGTTGTTGTAGTTTCCCCGCTGCTGCCGCTGGTCGTCGTGGATGTTGCGTCATCGCCACAAGCTGCTGCGACCAGAGCCAACAGAGCGAAGATCGCTACCCATCGCGACATCGGGCGCACCCGTCGTCTGTCCCGGCCGGACTTTCTGCTCATCCTGTTCCTCCTAGTTGCTGGACCTCGCTTCAGCGCTGCCCTGATGGGTGATTGTGGTCGACAACAAGGGTAGTTGTCAACTGCCGACAGGTGCGAGCCGTGAGGCTGATTCCTCACTCGCTCGCCGCGTATTTGTATGAGCCCTCGCTCTCCCGTGCTTCGGCCGCCAGTGTTTCCGCATTGGCGAAAAAGCGGCTCAGCATGGCGTTGACTTGATCCGGCACCTCCATGAGAGCCTTGTGACCTGCACCCACCGTCTGGCCGGTCACCAGTTGTGGTACGAAGCTACGCAGCAGGTCATAGTCCAGGTCGGGCTGACCGTGATCCAGGTAGAGAACGGGCACCGATACTCCGTTGAGCGCCTGCTCCGGGTCCCAATCGCCAATTGCGTCCCAAGTCCCGATTATCGCGTGGTGCGGCATGGCATCTATGGCCTTCATCGAGGCGGCTCGCCGCTCCTGGTCGTCGGTCGAGGATGAAGCCACATCAAGGAATCCTTTCAGGACCTTGAGGTAATCGGGACCGTGGAGACCATCCCCGTAAGGACCGGTGTGGCGATCGTGCCAACCGGGAATGATGGAAGGTGAGTCAAGGGTGGCTAGCGCCCTGACCAGCTCGGGATAGCGTGACGCTAGTTCGACTGCGATGACCCCTCCCATGCTATGGCCGACAACGAACGCATGTGACACGTCTAGCGAACGACACAACTCGGCGACATCGTCCGCGAATTGACTTATCGAGTATCCATCGTCTGGCTTTGGGGAGTCTCCGTGCCCGCGCAAGTCCATCGCGATCACCCGAAAGCTCGGATTGAAGTATGCAACCTGTTCTGAGTAATCCACACGCCTTCCGAACGCTCCATGTATGAGCACGAAGGTCTCTAGGCCGGCACCCGTGTCGTCGTAGGCCAAATCGATCTTCATTAGTTTTTCTCGCTCCCTTTCGCTATTTCTTGCCAACGATTTCTTGAACGCATGTCGCAACGAACCGGACTTCGTCGTCCTTGATTTGGGGAAAGATCGGAAGGGCCAGCGCTCGCTGGGTGACGTCTTCACACATCGGGAAAGAGGCGCTGCTGCCTACCTGTTGACTGAACGCCGGCTGCTTGTACAACGGCGGGTTGTAGTAGAGGCGGGTAGCTACACCTCTACTAGCGAGCGCATCCCGGAGGACGTCGCGGTTCTCGGCGAGGATTGTGTACGCGTAGTATGACGACACGTTGCCCGGAGCTATGACGGGGGTGACGACGTCCGTATCTGCCAGCAGCTCGTCGTACAGCGCCGCAGCGCCTCGCCTGGCGGCAAGCCGATCATCTAGCGTCGCCAGCTTCACACGGAGCACCGCAGCTTGGATCCCATCGAGCCGCGAATTGAATCCGTGCTCCACGACCCTCCACTCGGCACCGCCGGTCAAGTTGGCCGGATTTAGATCCGTGCCCGGGCCGTGTCCATAGTTGCGCCAGACCCTGGCTCGTTCGGCCAGCTGGGCGTCGTTCGTCACTATTACCCCCCCGTCCCCGAACCCGCCAAGGATTTTCGATGGTGCAACACTGAAACAGGCGAAATCCCCGAAAGACCCAACCCGCTGTTCTCGATGGGTTGCGCCGAGCGCCAGAGCGGCATCTTCGACAACAAGCAAGCCTCTTGCCGCCGCTAGATCGCACAACGCCGTCATGTTTGCCGGATGACCGAACAGATGCACCGGCAGTATCACTTTGGTGCGATCGGTCAAGGCAATCGCAACTTGCTCTGGGTCTAGGTTGAATGTACTTGGGTCGACGTCGGCGAACACGACCTCGGCCCCTGCCTGCACGATGGCTGCTGCCGTCGGATTGTCAGTGTTCGGGGCCGTAATGACCTCATCGCCAGGATTGAGATCACACAGCATCAGAGCAATACGTAGCGCATCGGAGCCGGAGCCCACCCCCACCGCGTATCGAACACCTACATATTCTGCGAACTCCTCTTCGAACGCCTGGAGCTCGGACTCGAGTGTGTAGCGGCCACTGAGAAGCACGGACTGAATTGCCTCGTCAATGGCGGGGCGAAGCGAGACATACTCTTCTCCGAGCCTTGTCATCGGCACATGCATAATCAGTTGCCCGCCTACCTAACTCTCAAAGGCGACAATCGACCGGATTGACTCACCAGATCTCATCATTTCGAATCCGTGTTCGATTTCGGAAAGGTCGATCCTATGGCTGACCATCTTTTCAAGGCCCAACCGGCCCTGCAGCAGAAGCTGACTGAAGACCTGCAAGTCGTGCTGCGGCAATGAGTCGCCGCCATGCGTGACCAGGAGCGAATTGGTATTGGAAAGAAAGCCGGATGGACCGCCTAATTGAATGGACAGCTTCTCCGTAGCCGGAGGGACGCCGATCACAGTGGCGGTGCCGCCATAGGCCAACATCTCCAAACACTGCTCGACGCATCGGCCCGACCCGACCGCCTCGAACGCAAAGTCGACGCCCTTGCCATTAGTGATATCACGGACGGCTCGCACCGGATCCTCGGCGCTTGCATTGACCGTTTCTGTTGCCCCGACCATCTTCGCCCACTCGAGCTTCTTGTCGACAACGTCTACAGCAATCACACGGCCCGAACCGGCGATCAAGGAACCCTGGATAGCGGACAGTCCGATGCCACCGCAGCCAACCACGGCCACCGACGCCCCAGGGAACACTCGGGCGGTGTTTGTGGCTGCACCCACACCTGTCATCACGGCACATCCAAACACGCCGGCGACGTCTAGCGGAACCAAAGGGTCCAGCTTTACCGCGGCCCGTGCGTCAACCACAACCTGGTCGGCAAAGAGGCCAATACCCAATGCCGGATTGATCTTCTCCCCGTCAGAAACCCGTCTGACATTCGCTGGCTTCGCCGCCGACGCCCGACACCTCCGTGGGTCGCCCCTAGCGCACATGGAGCAGACTCCGCAGGGAACCCTGCACGCGATGGCAACGTGGTCGCCGGGGCCGAGGTCGCTTTCGCCTGGCCCTACGGCTGACACGATGCCCGAGCCCTCGTGTCCGAGAAGTAGGGGAAAGGCAAGGCCCCAACCATCAGAACTGTCGCGTATGTGAAGATCGGTGTGGCAGATGCCGGCGGCGGCCATTTGGACCGCGATCTGGCCCGGGCCTGGCCCTTCGAACTCGACGTCTTCCACAACCATTGTTCCAGGCGAGACCAATAATGCGGCAGTCGCCTTGATCAACTCATACCACTCCCTCAAGGAAGAGGATCGGGGCGCGCTTGGCCAATCGCCGCCCTGTCCTCAACGAGCGTGAGATGTCCGACCTCCCGGATGTCGCACCTTCTCGGTAGTGGCCACCTTGGACAGGATCCCCGAGCGTCAAGTGGCATCAGCCAAGAGCCAAAACCTCTTCCACGATCTGTTGGGCCGTCTTGAGTCCTATGAATCCACCATCGTTCATTCGGTCGAGAGCGTCATCGTGGGCCTCAGGTGTCGAGGCAGAGCACCCGTCCGTGATCAAAGTGACGGCGTACCCCCGATCGGCAGCGTCTCGACTCGATAGTTCGACGCAACCGTCGGTGACGATTCCGGTAATCACCAAGTGCTTGATCCCCATGCGCTGTAGCACCTTGTCGACGCCGGTTGAATTGAAGACGCTCGAAGTCGTCTTCGAAAACACGATCTCATCACCAACCGGTGCTACCTCGGGCAAGAAGTCATCGTCTTGGTCGTCTCGTGGTAGCGGCTCGACGTCGGTGGATGGCATGAACGCAGTACCGGCGTCTCGCCCGTCCTTGGTTCGGTAGGCCACCCGAACATGCATTACCTCTTCGCCCGCCTTCCGAAATGCATCTTGGATCGATCTGATTTTGGGCAGGATCGCCTCGATGCCCTCCCACCGCTGATTGAGAAGCTCCGGCCGACCATCTGCATCGGCGACACGCCCAACCCAACCCTTGGGGTGGGCATCGAGATACTGAAGGTCGATGGTAACGAGCGCAATCTCGCCTGAGATGAGCGCTACTGGTTCCCTCTTCGGGAAGAAATCGTAGAACGGGTCGTGCACGGAAGCTCCTTCTGTTAACTGCAGACAATAGACATGTTGGTCTGGTGTGGCAATCGCCGAACCGCTAGTCGACTCCGCCCGCTTCAATACTGCCTTCCGTCGTGAGTAGAACCGGTGCAGGCGGAAGGGCTGATCGTTTGGCGGCCTGGCTCGACGCCCGCACCAGTGCACCGACACTGACAAGAACTAAGAGCGCTCCGCCGAGCATCAAACCGGTCAGGGCCTCGTCGAGAAGCCACCAGCCAAGAATGACGGCCACAACTGGGGAGATGTAGGCGTAACTCGAAACCATTACCGGAGAGGCCACCCTCAATAGCCACACGAACGTGCCGAACGTCAGGGCGTTGGGCACCGCCAGATAGAACAAACCCAGGGCTGCAGGAAGGGTTACAGGACTATCACCGAGTTGGCCAATCTCGCCAACCATTGCGGCCATTAGGGCGAGCATGAGCCCGCCGCAGAACATCTGCATGCCGGCCGAGAACAGCGCCTCGCGATGGACGTGTTTACCGCGAATCATGAGCGACCCATATGCCCAAGCCGCCGCTCCAACCAGAGCGACTACGATCGCGACGTCTGAAGATTCAGCCGAGTCCAACCCGCCACTTCCTAACAACAGGAGGCCGGTGCCGAAGATCCCGACGGCAAGAGCCGCCAACGCGATCCGACCGACATGCTCGTGGAAGAAGACAATTGCGAATAGTGCCGTCCACACCGGGATTGTGCTCACGAGCAACCCGCCGAGGGCCGAAGCCAGATGTTGTTGTGACCAGACGACAGAACCGTTGCCAATAGCGAACAGGACAAGCCCTGCCAGCAACGCGGTGCCCCATTCCGAAGCGGTCGGCCAGCGCGTTGGCCAGACCCGAATCAGGCTCCAAAAAAGGAGAATGCTTCCACCGACGGTGAACCTGATGGCCGCCAACGTGAATGGTGGGATCGATACCAGCGAAACCTTGTATGCAAGGAAGGTCGAGCCCCACACAACGGACATGCCGACGACACTGGCGATCACCACCCAGTTAGGTGGTCGCCGTGCAGGCCGGGAGTCACGGCCGCCTCGGTCCTGCCTGTGTAGCGAGCCGCCTTCAGGAGTGCCTGTCATCTGTTGACAGGTTAGCTCACCAGGATTACGATCGCCCTCCCGGGGTCTTGTCGTGCGGTTTGACAAAAACCAAACCCCGATCAAGGTTCGGAGACATATCAGCCTGTGGTGGAAGGATACTCAATGAAGGTTTTGGTTACTGGCGCCGCAGGATTCTTCGGTCGCTCGTTGGTGCGGGAGTTCGCCCTACAAGGTCATGAGGTCCTGGCAGCGGACATACTGAAGCCCGATCAATTTGCCCCTCGCCACGACACCCCGGCTTCCGTCAGTTACGTCGAGCTCGACGTGTCGCAAAAGTCGGGGTGGGGCGAAGCAGCATTGGCTGGTATTGAGGCAGTCGTCCACGCCGCGGCCTTGACCCCAACAGTCGAGGAATCGCAACACGATCCCACGAAACTGATCGATGTAAATCTCATCGGAACTCTCAACGCCTTGGAGTACGCCCGTAAGAACGATGTCGGGAAGTTCCTGTTCATCTCTTCCGGCGGCGTTTACGACCAGTTCGAAGAAGTAGAACTGGTGGAAGAAGACGGCGATGGTGGCTTCTCCCTTTACGGGTCGGCCAAGTTGGCCGCGGAGATCCTTACCTTCCGATACGCAAAGATGTTCGGGTTTGACGCCGGCGCCGTTCGCCCCACATCGATGTACGGGCCAGCCGAAGAATTTCGGGACACGAGGCCTTTCGTGACGGAAGTGAAGCTTTTGGCCGACGCTGCAAAGAGCGGCACAGCAGTTCGTGTTGAGCGGCCCGATTCACGTTGTGACTGGGTATACGTGGACGACGTGGCACAAGCCGCCCACAAGTTCTTCTCTGCGGGGATGGGGGGGAGAGTTTTCAACCTTTCTTCCGGTAACCCTCGGCCGTTCCGGGAGGTAATCGCTTCAGCTCAATCGGCTTTCGGGCTCGAAGTATCGGAAGACGCCGAGACCACCGTGGACGGTGGCCCCGATCGTCCGACGGTTATCTCCTCGAAAAGCGCTCAGTCTGCTCTGGAGTGGACCCCGATTCCGCTTGAAGAGGGTTTGCGCATATACGCAAACGCAATCGGGCTGAACTGAATCGTTCGAATAGAAGGAGTGACGATGACTACGACGGCAGCGGCGCATACCCCTCTTCGTTCCGGCATGGCCGCAGGTGCCTTGGCGATCCGCGGCGGTGAAGACAGCGCCTTCTTCAAGCTGATGAACATGGCGGACCAAGTTGAAAACGTGATTCGACTGGGACGAGGCGAGCCCGATCGACCGACACCGCAACACGTCATCGATGCGGCTGTGTGGGCGCTCCAGAATGGAAAGACCACATATACGAACCCCGCCGGCCTTCCCGAGCTACGTCAAGCAATCGCAAAGAAGTTCCGCGATGACAATGGCCTCGAATACAGCCCCTTTGGGGAGATCATCGTTACATCCGGCGCTCAAGAGGCGATGGTGGTCGCCCTGCAAACCCTTCTCGATCCGGGTGACGAGGTGATAATCGCGTCACCTCATTACATGGCATACCCCGCCAACATCTTACTTGCAGGTGGGAAGCCGATACTCGTACCGACCTACGAGGAACAGGGGTTTGAGCTCTTGCCTGGGGCCATCGAGGAGCGGATCACAAACAGAACCAAACTCGTCGTTCTGGTCTCGCCGAACAACCCAACCGCGGGCGTTCTGACAGCCGAGACCATGGAAGGAATATCCAAAGTCATCGAGAAGCACGACCTACTGGCCATCTCCGACGAGCTCTACGAAAAGATCGTCTATGAAGACTTCGAGCCTGTCAGCTTCGCGACTCTCCCCGGGATGCGGGAGCGGACAATCACGATCAACGGCTTCTCCAAGGCCTACAGCATGACTGGTCTCCGAGTCGGCTACATGGCTGGGCCGGAGGATTACATGAAGGCAGCGCTCGAGCCTCGGCACTCGCTGACCATCTGCGCTGCAACGCCGTCCCAATATGCGGCTCTCGCTGCACTCGAGGGACCTGCGGACTTCCTGGTGGACATGCTCGCCGAGTATTCGAAGAGGCGAGCGACGATGGCTGCGGCGTTCGACGACATGGGCGTCTCATACAGCCCGCCGCTAGGTGGGTTCTATTTCTTCGCCAACATCAAGGAAGCTGGAATCTCGTCGTATGAGTTTTGCGAGAAGGCCTTGCTCGAGCATGGGCTGCTGTTCACGCCGGGATCGCTGTTTGGGGACGCAGGAGAGGGCTTCGTCAGGATCGGCTACCTGGCTCCTGAGGATGAGCTTAACGAAGCACTTGATCGCTTCGCGTCGTTGTGGAATGAGCTGACGGCGACAAAGTGAGCACCAGCGGACCGGTGGTGATTCTGGCCGACGACTTCGGCTCAGAATTGAAAAAGGCATTGGCTCATGCATTGCCCGACGATGCGTCGATCGTCCACGGTCTCGAGGCCCCTGGTGCAGGAAACGCTCAGTACTTGGTCACTTGGGCTGTGGATGTAGGCGTCGAGGCGCAATCAGGGATAGACGGTCTCCGGGGCATCGTAAAGCTCGACTCCGGTCCGGGCCAGATATCCGATCCGCCAGGGGGTAGCGGCCCCTTTGTTGGCGTGGCCTCATCTCCGGCGCTGGTCAGCGTGGCCGAACACACGGTGATGTTGATACTGGCGGTTTTCAAGCGGCTAGGCAGAGCCATCGAGGAGACTCGTTCCAGAAAGTGGGCGGAGGGAATCACGCCGATACTCACCAATCAGGAGGAGTACTCATACAACTGGGTCGGTCTGGAGAAGTTCGAGGCGGTTACTGGGAAGACGGTAGGTCTGGTTGGTATAGGGCGCATCGGTATGGAGGTGGCCCGCATGCTGGTCGCCCTCGGCTGCGACGTTGTTTACACCAAGCGGACCCGGTTGGGAGAAGCGGTAGAGCTCGATCTTGGGGTCCGCTACCTGCCGTTCGCTGATCTGCTCGAGCAGTCTCATTGCGTGTCGCTGCACAACCGCTTCGATTCTGACACCGAGCGGATGATGGGCGCCGCCCAGTTTGCAGCGATGCCCGTCGGGTCTTTCTTTGTGAATACGGCTCGAGGCCGGCTCGTCGATGAAGTCGCTCTAGTGGATGCGCTGACGAGTGGGCACCTCGCTGGGGCAGCACTCGATGTCGCCTGGTACGAACCACCCCTGCCAGAGAGCCCCTTATGGGAGGCTCCCAATCTCTTACTGACGCCCCACACGGCAGGTATCCCGATCGACGTCAGCCTCATGGAGGAACTCGCGAAGGCCGGCGAAATCATCTCAACGCATTGGGCGGGCCAGTAGGTATCCAAAGACCAATGCACAGCGACAAAGGAAGGAACGATGGTGCGAAAGGTATTTGAGGGCGGTCACATAGTTGACCTGGAAAAGGGGACTACAGCTCAGCAATCACTGGTCGTCGAAGACGAGCGGATCACCTCAATTGGCGACGTGGAGAAACAATCAAATGATCAGGTAATCGACGTCTCCGACAAATACCTGCTGCCCGGGTTTGTCAATTCACATGTCCACCTCGGGTGGGACGGAATCCACGATCTTCAGGTTCAGGCCAATGAGTCGAGCGCAACCTCGGCGATGAAGGCCGCGATGA
>Ga0224497_10001554_pt1 | contig 14485 bp, 12 predicted proteins | sample SF_Jul11_sed_USG_4_FD_167970 | JGI IMG/M metagenome (GOLD analysis project Ga0224497, IMG submission 167970) | Sediment microbial communities from San Francisco Bay, California, United States - SF_Jul11_sed_USGS_13 | ecosystem: Environmental > Aquatic > Marine > Sediment | place: USA... | reverse complement strand
GCCCAACCCATTGCGTGACATTCGTGTACTCGAAATGACGGAGGCGCTTGCCGGACCGTACTGCAGCATGATGCTCGGCGACCTTGGCGCGGACGTCATCAAGATCGAGCGTCGAGGGGCGGGCGACCAGTCCCGTAAATGGGGGCCGCCCTTTATTAACGGAGAGAGCGCCTATTTCCTATCCGTGAACCGGAACAAGCGCAGCATCGAGATCGACATCAAGAACCCCGACGACCTCGCTGTCTTGCACGATCTCCTGGCTGGCGCGGACGTCTTCATCACGAACATTCCGCGCATGGAGTCGCTGCGGCGTGCCGACATCGATCCGCAACGCGTGAAAGCAATCAATCCGCGCCTGATCTACGCTGCGATCAGCGGTTACGGACACAGCGGACCGAAAGCGAGCCGACCCGGCTACGACATTATCGCCCAGGGCGAAGCGGGCCTTATGGCACTGACCGGTGAGGAAGCTGGCGGGCCGACACGTTTTCCGACGCCGATCGCGGACATCACGGCTGGAATTTATACCGTCATGGGCATCCTCACGGCCCTGTACGAGCGGGATAACGCAGCGAACGGCACCGGTGAAGGCCAATTTATCGACGTCTCGCTCGTCGACGCCCAGACGACCTGGCTGGCCAACATCGGTGGCAGTTTCTTCGTGACCGGAGAGCGGCCGAAGCGTCTCGGCAACATTCACCCGACGATAACGCCCTATCAACCCATCAGAGCGAAAGACAAAATGATGATCGTCGCGGTCGGCACGGAGCGGCTCTGGGCTCGGCTGTGCTCGGTGCTCGGCATTACCGATACGCTTCAGGATGACCCGCGCTATTCGACGAATCCCGATCGAAATGCCCATCGGCCTGAGCTGATCGAGAAACTCGAAGCGATTCTTATGACCCGAAACGCCGAGGAGTGGGTCGAGGAACTCGTAGCCAACGGAATCCCCGCAGGCCCGATCAATTTCCCAGACGAGACATTGACGGACGAGCATCTTCTCGCACGCAATATGGTCGTCGAGCTGGAGCACCCGGCAATCGGCCTCGTCCGCTCGATCGGCAACCCGATCAATATGTCTGCGAGCGGCCCGACATACCGCCGATACCCGCCGCGGCTCGGCGAGCATAACGAGGAAATTCGCGCAGAACTCGAGTCTAATGCTTAAGTCGAGTTAGGTAGTCGCGGAACCGTCCTCCGAGCTCCGAGTGCCGTAGGCCGTATTCAACAGTAGCGCGCAAGTATCCCAGCTTGCTGCCGCAGTCGTAGCGAACCCCATCGAACTCCAGGGCGTGAACTGGCTCGTCCTCTAGCAAGCTTGCAATCGCATCAGTCAGCTGAATTTCGTTGCCAGCCCCGCGGTCCGTAACCGCAAGCTTGTCGAATATGGCGGGCGTCAAGATGTAACGCCCGACGACCGCTAAGTTGGACGGCGCGGCTGCGGGATCCGGCTTCTCGACGATCCGCGTGACACGTTGCACGCTGCCGGCTTCGTCCTCGACAGCGACGATCCCGTAGCTACCGGTCTGATCCTCCGGCACCCTCTCCACGCCGAGGACGCTGCAGGCGTACCGTTCGTAGTGCACCCGCATTTGCTCCAGACACGCTGTCTGCGAAAAAATCAAATCATCGGCGAGGTGCACGAAGAAAGGCTCTGCGCCGACGGCTCCACGCGCGCAGAGCACGGCGTGCCCCAGACCCAGTGGTACACCCTGACGAATATAGATGCAGTCCACGCCGTCCGGAACGATATCGCGCACGAGCTTAAGGAGCTCATCCTTACCGCCGCTCTCGAGCGCGCGCTCGAGCTCGGCATCCGTGTCGAAGTGATCCTCTATCGCGCGTTTGGACGCACCTGTGACGAAGATAAGTTTCGTCGCACCGGCGGCGAGCGCCTCTTCGACTGCGTATTGGATCAGCGGCTTGTCGACAATCGGCAGCATCTCCTTCGGAGATGCCTTGGTTGCAGGCAAGAAACGCGTGCCGCGGCCGGCCACCGGAAATACTGCAGAACGAATCCTCGACGCCAAGTCCGCTCACTCCTCTGCGCACAATCCAGCGACGTATGATACCAACGATCATCGCGCTGACGCAGCGACTCAGGTCGGAAAACTAGAATGCCCGGCGGAAGACCCGCCGGGCTGCTTCGTTCGTCTCTAACCGGTCCCCTAGCGTGACGACGGCGGATCGCTGAGGAGAATATTCTCTCGATTGAGCTCGATAACGCGCTCACCGATACCGCGCACCCGCATGAGGGCCTCCGCGCTCGCGTACGCGCCGTTCTCCCGCCGATCCGTAACAATCGCTGCAGCGAGCGCCGGCCCGATACCTGCAAGCTCGGCCGCAAGTGTTTCCGCATCGGCAGTGTTGATATTTACGGGCCCCGCCAACACCAGACCGGGAACCAGGCCCACGATTAGCGCACATAATAGATTTCTGCAGCTTTGCATCACACTCTCCTTTGCATCAATGGGAAGGACAGTGCGCATGCTAGGGGGCACGGGCGATCCAGACACGCGCTCTAACTGAGGCGTTCAGCGAGATTCACGTGACGAGGTTTTCCAGCTGCAGCGTCTGAACGGGCCTAATTGTCTCCCAAGCTTTGCAGCTCGGACAATGCCAGATGAGGCGCTGGCTACCGTAACCGCAGCTCGTGCATCGATAACGCACACCGGATTCTGCGAGCCGCCGTAAAGCGACGATAATCCTCGCCATGGCCTGCTCGCGATCCGAATCTGCAAGCGCTGCAAGCCGATCGGCCTCTACCAGGCCTGCGAGCACAGCGTGCCGCTCCACGAAGTCTTCGACGCAATCCCTGAGTATTTCCGGTTCGAGCAGACCGTTCCTGACGACCGCATAGGCGAGCGCCGCTTTGAGATCTGGGTCCTTCGCCATGAGCCCCTCGATATATCGTATGAGCTCGCGCTCACGGTTGGCGCTCTGGTAACACGACACAAGCTCGGGAAGGACATCGGCCATGAGTCGCCGGTCCGTCTCTAGCACTTGCTCGTAGAGGCGTATGGCCTGGGCGTAGTCCTGATCTTCCTGCGCGATAGCCGCGCGGATAAGCTTGCCGCGAAACGCGCCGGTCTCGCTCCTGACGGAACTCTTGAGGTACTGCCTGGCCAGGTCCAAATCGCCATTGATTCGAGCTTTTTCAGCAAGCTCGCAGTAATAGTGGGCCACCTGGCTCGACTTCTCGCCGGTCAGCATCTCGAGCTCGCGATGCGCCTCGATGGCCTTTTGCCAGTCGCTCTCGCGTTCGTAGATATCGACGAGATTCTCCAACGCGGACCGCGCTAGCGTCGGACTACCTCGCAGTTCGGCAAAGAGCTTCTCAGCTCTATCAAACAGTCCCGCACTAAGATAGTCCTGCCCCAGCGAAAACAGCGCTTGGTGTCGCTGCGTCTCAGCTAGATTCGGCCGAGCAAGCAAGTTCTGGTGCACGCGGATTGCTCGATCGATCTCACCGCGACGACGAAATAGATGGCCCAGGGCAAAATGCGTCTCGAGCGTCTCGTCGTCGACTTTCGCCATACGGACGAAGAGTTCCAAGGCCTCATCCGTCTGCCGATTAAGGACGAGATTCAGACCCCTGAGGTAGTCGGCGTTAACAGGTGGTGGCGGAGGCTCCTCGTTACCCCGACCGGAGAAATAGGCGAAGGCCCAGCCTGCTGCCGCGAGGACGATGAATAGCCCGGCGAGAAAGAATGTCGACTCAGTCGGCATCGTGCAGCGGCAGACTGCGCAGACTCTTGACCTCGGCCTCAGCCAACTTGAGCTCCCGCCGCAACCGGCGCCGCTCTCTCGACATGCGCAGCAAGGCAACTCCCGCGCTGACCAGGCCGAACACCCATCCGACCGCAAGGCAAACGACGAAGGCGACCGGCACGGGAACGCCCTCGATTCGCGCGAAGCCGACATCGATGGCGATCTGTTCGGGGTTGCTGTAGGCGAATACAGCTGCGAAGAGCACTGCTAACAACAGCGCAAGAACGAGAGCAGCCTTGCGAACCGTGACCAAGCTAAGAACTACCTTGGACTCGGAAGAGGGTCAGGTTGTGCCGGTTGCCGTTATGCTCACTCACGAACCGGCAAATGCCGCCCCGAATTGACGCGCTCGCGAAGGTCCTTACCTGGTTTGAAGTGCGGAACGTGCTTCCCGGCGAGCGCCACAGCTTCACCCGTCTTCGGGTTACGCCCCATTCGCGGCGGCCGGTAATGCAGAGAAAAACTGCCGAAGCCTCTGATCTCGATTCGTTCACCGTTGGCCAGCGCTTCGCCCATGATCTCGAGGATGTGCTTGACGGCCAGCTCGACATCTTTGGCTGGCAGATGTTTTTGTTTGCGGGCAATCGTTTCAATGAGTTCGGATTTCGTCATTGCTCGGCACCTTAGTTCTCAGGCTCGTATCCGCCTTGCGTGTAATGTTTCCGCTCGGCCACTACTCAGGCGTCATCTGCTCCTTCAGGAGATCTCCCAAGGTAGCTCCGGTAGCCGGCTTCCCAGCCTCGGACTGGTAGTCCTGCAGGGCTTGCTGCTCATCATGAGCTTCCTTGGCTTTGATGGACAACGAGATTACGCGCGTCTTGCGATCGACGCCCGTGAATTTCGCTTCGAGGTCCTGGCCCACCTTTAACGCCGTGCGCGCGTCCTCAACCCTGTCCTTGGAGATTTCAGACGCTCGCAGATAGCCGGGGACACCGCCCTCGAGCTCCACGGTTGCGCCTTTCGCGTCGACTTCCTGAATAACTCCCTTGACGATGCTCCCCTTCGGATTCTCTGCGAGGAAAATCGAGAGCGGATCCTTATCCAACTGCTTGACGCCGAGCGAGATACGTTCCCTCTCAGGATCGATCGCGAGCACCGTCGTCTCCAGGTCCTCGCCCTTCGAATAATTGCGGACGGCCTCTTCGCCGGTGAGATCCCAAGACAGATCTGACAGGTGAACGAGCCCATCGATGCCACCCGGCAATCCGATGAAAACACCAAAATCTGTAATCGACTTGATTTGACCCGATACCTTGTCGCCCTTCTTGTAGTTTTCGGCAAACTCGGCCCACGGGTTCGGTTGACATTGCTTCAAGCCCAGCGAAATACGACGGCGGTCTTCATCGATGTCGAGAACCATGACCTCGACCTCGTCACCAATTTGCACAACCTTGTGCGGATTGACGTTCTTATTGGTCCAATCCATCTCGGATACGTGCACGAGACCTTCAACACCTTCCTCGATCTCTACGAAGCAGCCGTAATCGGCGATATTCGTGACCTTGCCGAACAGGCGCGTGTGCGGCGGGTAACGACGCGCGAGATTGGTCCATGGATCTGCGCCGAGTTGCTTCAATCCGAGCGATACGCGGCTGCGCTCGCGATCGTACTTGAGCACCTTGACTTCGAGCTCGTCGCCGACGTTAACGACCTCGGAAGGATGCTTGACCCGCTTCCAGGCCATATCTGTGATGTGTAGTAGACCATCGATACCGCCGAGGTCGACGAACGCACCGTAGTCGGTCAAGTTCTTGACGATACCCTTGACGGCTGCGCCTTCTTGAAGATTCTGCAGCAGCTCATCCCGATCTGCGCTGTACTCGGCCTCGACGACGGCGCGCCGCGAGACAACCACGTTGTTACGCTTTTGGTCGAGCTTGATGACTTTGAATTCGAAACTGTTGCCTTCGAGCGCTCCCGGATCTCTAACCGGGCGCACATCGACGAGCGAGCCGGGCAAGAATGCGCGCACGAAATCGATGTCGACGGTGAATCCGCCCCGGACGCGCCCGCTGATCAACCCGGTGATCACCTTACCTTCCTCGAAGGCCTCCTCGAGCACCCGCCATGTGCGCGCGCGCTTCGCCTTTTCTCTGGAGAGGCGCGTCTCGCCGAAGCCGTCCTCGACGGCATCAAGCGCGACTTCGACTTCGTCGCCTACGGCGACTTCGATCTCGCCCTGCTCATCTAGAAACTGATTGGTGGGGATAACCGCTTCGGATTTAAGCCCCGCGTGGACGATCACTACATCCGAGTTCACCTCGATGACCGTGCCGGTCAGGATCGCGCCTTGCTTGATCTGTTGAGTAGCTAAGCTTTCCTCGAGTAACTCCGCAAAAGATTCTGACATATATGTTTAGTACGCTTACGCGTAACCTCTAGTTAACACCACGCCCTCCGGCACAGTGGTCTGTTCAACACTGGCTTCAAGCATCCTGCCAAAGCCCCATTCACATTCAGGTCGTCAAGCCAGCGTCGTCGACCCATCTCAAGACGGTTTCGATGACCTGCTCGACAGTCAATCCCGTCGAGTCGAGCACGCGAGCGTCAGCGGCAGGCCGCAATGGCGCGACCCGCCGGCTGGCATCGCGCCGATCCCGCTCGACGATCTCCCGGGAAAGGGCCGCTAAGCTAACATCAATTCCCTTTTCGCTCAACTGCTTATAGCGCCTTAACGCCCGCTCTTGCGGGGCTGCCGTCAGAAAAACCTTGAGCGCGGACTGCGGGAAAACGACGCTACCCATGTCCCGGCCGTCGGCAATGAGCCCGGGCGCACGCGCGAAGCCGCGCTGACGCTCCAGCAGCGCAGCCCGTACCTCGGGAATCGCCCCGACCCGCGAGGCATCCATACCAGCGTCTTCGGTCCTGAGCGCGAGGGTCACATCCTGGCCTTCGAGCATAATCTGCTCGTCATCACCCGCAGCTGAGAACTGGACCGCCATAGTCTCAGCCACGCTAACGAGGCCGGCCACATCATCCAGAGAAACGCCTCGATGCCGCGCCGCCAGCGCCACCAGCCGGTACAGCGCACCGCTGTCCAGCAAGTGCCAGCTCAAACGCCGCGCGAGGCCGCGACTCACGGTTCCCTTGCCAGAACCGGTCGGACCGTCGATCGCGATAACAGGCACGCCAGCTGTCATCAGGATCGCTCGTCGCAAGCCTCGAGCGCCAGACCCACGCTAGCCGCCGTGGCAGTAAATCCCGGGAATGACGTCGCAACCTCCGCTGTACTACGGATCTCGATCGGCGCATCAGCAGCGAGGCTCGCGACCGTAAATGCCATCGCGACACGATGATCGCCACGGCTTTCGACGCGGCCACCCTGCATCGGCCCGCCGTCGATGATCAAACCATCTGGCCGCTCCTCGACCGCGATACCGACCGCGCGCAGGCCCTGTGCCATGACGGCGATCCGGTCGCTCTCCTTGTGCCGCAGCTCCCCTGCCCCCGTAACGGTCGTGCGGCCCTGCGCACAGGCCGCCGCGATGAACAGCACGGGCAGTTCATCGATGCTCAGTGCGACAGCGTCACCGCCGACGTCGACGCCGTGCAGCTCACTGCGCTCTACCCAAATGTCCGCTACGGGCTCGTTCCCGCGCCGACCCGGGTTCCTGAGCTCGATATGTGCACCCATGTCGCGCAGCACGTCGAGCAATCCGGTACGCGTCGGGTTAACACCGACCCCGCGAATCAAGAGCCCGTCATCCGCACCGAGCAAACCGGCGACGATGAAAAAGGCTGCCGAGGAAAAATCCGCCGGCACGTCGATGGCCAGACCGGTCAGCTGTGCTGGTCCAGCTAGGGTCACGACCCCGTCTCCCGCAAGCTCGATCGACACGCCCATCGCCTGCAACATGCGCTCGGTGTGATCACGACTCGGCCCAGGGGAACGCACGGTCGTTCTGCCGTTTGCCCAGAGCCCGGCAAGCAACACGGCGGACTTGATCTGCGCGCTCGGCACAGGCAACGAGTAATCGATGCCGTGCAAAGTTGCGCCACCCGCAATACGCAGCGGCGGACAACCACCCGATGTTGCTACGTCTGCACCCATGATGCGCAGCGGTTCGGCAATGCGTTCCATCGGCCGGCGGCATAACGATGCATCGCCGGTGAGCTCGCTCGCGAACGGCTGCGCAGCCAGCACCCCTGCCAGCAGGCGCAGAGCCGTGCCCGAGTTTCCCAGATCCAGAGGGCCATCCGCAGCCTCGAGGCCTGCCATCCCAGCCCCATGAATGACGAGCGTCTCGCCGGAATCGTCGACGTGCACGCCCAGCGACCGCATAGCCGCCAGCGTCGCGAGACAATCCTCGCCGCGCAAAAAACCGCGCACGGTCGTCAGACCGTCAGCAACGGCGCCCAGCAGAACCGCGCGATGGGAAATGGACTTGTCGCCGGGCACGCCGATCGTGCCGCCGATGCGTGTGACTGGCCGAGCCAGAATCGCCGGCTGTCCGTCGTCGCTGGGCATGTTAGTCGGGCTCGACGCTCAGAGCACGGCGCGGGGATAGGAGCCCAAGACACGAAACAGGTTCGCATTACTCTCGATTTCGTCGATGGCATTGCGGACGTTGTCGTCCTCGTAATGCCCAACGATGTCGATGAAGAAGACGTAATCCCACTTGCGCCGCCGCGAGGGGCGCGACTCGATCCGTGTCATGCTGACACCGTGTCTCGCCAACGGATCGAGCAGATCGTGAAGCACGCCGGGCCCTTCCGTGCCGCGCGCCGACAGGAGCAACGTACTGCGGTCCTGGCCGCTCGCTGGAAACATCTTTCGGCCGATGACGAGAAATCGAGTCGTGTTGTCAGCGTGATCCTCGATATTCGCGAACAGTGTGCGCAACGAATAGACCTCGGCCGCCGCGTCACCGGCGATGGCGGCCGTGCCGTCCTCGTCGCGCGCGCGCCGCGCAGCCTCTGCGTTGCTAGATGTCGGTATCTGTTCGACGTTCGGAAGGAATTGCGCGATCCAGGCCCTGCACTGCGCCAGTGACTGCGGATGCGAACATACTCGCTGGATCGCAGAAATGTCCTTCATCCGGCCCATGAGATGTTGGCAGATGCGCAGCTCGACCTCGCCGCATATTTTCAGCGGTGATGTCAGAAACATATCGAGGGTGTGGTTAACCGTACCCTCGCTCGAGTTTTCGATGGGCACGACGCCAAAGTCCGCAACCCCGGCCTCGACCTCGTGAAAGACTTCCTCGATCGTCGCCAAGGGCAACGCGTGGACGGAGTGACCGAAGTGTTTGAGGACCGCTGACTGGGTGAACGTGCCCTCGGGCCCGAGAAACCCGACCTTCAGCGGCTCTTCCTGCGCCAGGCAGGCCGACATGATCTCGCGGAATACTCGAACCATCTCCTCGTCCCGCAGCGGACCGTCGTTGCGTTCGACAACCTTTCGAAGAACCTGTGCCTCGCGCTCGGGCCGGTAGAACTCGGCCGTTGTCGTCAGTCCCTTCACGCGCCCGACTTCTTGCGCGAGACGCGCACGCTCGGATATCAGGTCTTGGATCTGCTCGTCGACGCCATCGATTTGCTCACGCAAAGCGTTGAGATCCGGTGGCGGGGTTTGCTTGTCGCTCATGACTCAGATTCGGCTCATCGTAGCGGCGCGACTTACTCTTCAGGGAGAGCTGCGCCGGCGAAGACTAGCGATCAATATTCGGCCGGTACCGGTAGCACCCGGACACAGAGTATGCCATCGATGGCCCGGATGCGCCCGAGCGTCGCATCGTTGACCGGTCCGTCGAGATCCAGGATCGTGTGTGCTACCCCGCCCCTCGATACGTTCAGCAGGTCGGCGATATTGAGATTCTGCTCGGCCAGCGCTGTCGACATCTGACCGACCATGTTCGGCACGTTAGCGTTGCTCAGTGCGAGTCTATGCGGCCGCGTTCGCGCCAGAACTGCCTCGGGGAAATTTACCGAGTGACGGATATTGCCGTTCTCCAGGAAATCACGAAGATTGTCGGCGACCATCACGGCACAGTTCTGTTCGGCCTCGCGCGTCGATGCGCCTAAGTGCGGCAGGCAGATGATGCGATCGTGATCCTTGATTTCCGGCGTCGGAAAATCGGTTACGTAGGTACCAACGCGACCCGACTCGAGCGCTGCGACGACGGCCGTATCGTCGACGATCCCGTCCCGCGCGAAATTCAAAATGATCGCGCCGTCCCTGAGCAGCCCCAATCGGTCGCGATTAATCAGATGATGCGTCTCCGGGATCAGCGGAATGTGGCATGTGACGATGTCGGCGCGGCGAAATAAGTCTTCGAGGTTGGCGGCCTGCTCGACGCCCGACGACAGCTGCCACGCGCGGCGAACCGTGATCTGCGGGTCGTAGCCGACCACGCGCATGCCGAGCGCGAGCGCGGCGTTCGCAACCTCCACCCCGATCGCGCCAAGCCCGATGACACCGAGCGTTTTTCCGGGAAGCTCGAAACCCACGTATCGTTTCTTTCCAGCCTCGACGGCAGCAGCAATTTCCTCGTCACTACCCTCAATACCGCGCACGTACTGCCATGCGTCCATGAGATTGCGCGCGGCCAGCAGCATTCCGGCGATCACCAACTCTTTGACCGCGTTCGCATTTGCACCCGGGGCATTGAATACAGGGACCCCCTTCTCCGTGAGCTCGGCGACGGGAATATTGTTGACGCCTGCACCCGCGCGGCCGACGGCCAGCAGCCCGTCTGGAAGCGACATGCCATGCATGTTGTGCGAGCGAACTAGAATCGCGTCCGGCTCATCGGCCTGCGCAGAAACCTCGTAGAACTTCTCCGGCAATCGCGCTAAGCCTTCCTGCGCAATGTTGTTGAGCGTCAGGACTTTAAAACGTTTAGTCATGACCGCATTACCCGTGGCGGTTCTCGAAGTCCGTCATGAAGCTGACTAAGGCGTCGACACCGGCTTGGGGCATCGCGTTATAGATGCTCGCCCGCATGCCGCCGACCGACCGGTGGCCCTTGAGGTTGGTAAGACCCGCCGCCGCAGACTCCTCGAGAAATATGGCATCGAGCGCCGGGTCTGCCAGCGTGAACGGTATATTCATCCACGAGCGGTGCGCCGGCGTAACGGGGTTCGCGTAGAAACTCGAGTCGTCGATCGCCGCGTATAGCTTCGCCGACTTCCGCTGATTACGCTCGGCCATGACGGTCAGCCCGCCATGCTCCTCGAGCCAGTCGAATACGAGCGACGCGAGGTACCACGCTAGCGTCGGCGGCGTGTTCGACATCGAATCGCTGTCGGCCATCACCCGATAGTTGACGACGGATGGCGTTTCAGCGCGAGCCCTGTCGAGCAGATCGTCGCGCACGATTACCAATGTCAGGCCGGCGGGTCCGATGTTCTTCTGTGCGCCAGCATAAATGACGCCGAAGCGGCTCACATCGATTGGTCGCGACAAGAGTGTCGAGGACATGTCCACGACGAGTGGCGCATCGGACACAGCGGGGATGTCGTGGAACTCCACGCCATAGATCGTCTCGTTGGGCGTGTAATGCAGGTACGCCGCATCGTCAGTGACCGACCAGGTCGCCGGATCGGGAATCGTCGTGAAGTTCGCTGCCTCGGCGCTCGCTGCAATATTGACCCGCAGATAACGGGCAGCCTCTTTGCTCGCTTTGGTTCCCCAGTTTCCGGTCAGAACGTAGTCCGCCTTGCCGTCGGGACCAGCGAGGTTCAACGGCACGGCGGCAAATTGCATCGTCGCCCCACCCTGCAGGAACAACACGCGATAGTTGTCGGGTATCTGCAGCAGGCGTCTGAGCGTACTCTCGGCGTGCGCGGCGAGCGCGATGAAGTCCGGGCTGCGATGGCTGACTTCCATCACAGACATGCCCGAGTCCCGCCAGTTGAGAAGCTCTTCCTGAGCTTTCTCCAAAACGGCGGTCGGAAGCGCCGCCGGCCCGGGACTGAAGTTGTAGACACGATACATTGCTGCTGCGACTCCCTGCGTTGCAGTCATTGAGGGTGCCTCAAGAAGGCTCAGCTTCGTCGGCAAGCGCCTCGACGCGTTCCAGACCGACGAGACGCTCTTCCTCATCGAGGCGAATCAGACGAACTCCCTGGGTATTCCTGCCCATGACGGAGACTTCCGCCGTCGGCGTTCGCACGAGCGTGCCGCCAGAGCTGATGAGCATGATCTCGTCGTCGTCAGATACCTGCAGCGCGCCCACGGCACGGCCGTTGCGCTCGGTCGTCTGAATCGCGATCACGCCCTGGCCGCTGCGGCCTTGCGCGGGGAAGTCCTCGAGAGCCGTTCGCTTCCCGTAGCCGTTTTCCGTTGCGATCAGCAGCATAGGCTCACGCGGTATCGTCAGTGCGATCACCTCGTCATCGTCGCCACTGAGACGTAGGCCCCGCACGCCAGCCGCGGTCCGGCCCATGGGCCTAACGTCGCCCTCTGGGAACCTGATCGCTTTCCCGGACCGGGCGAACAGCATGATGTCCTGATCACCGTCGGTGATTTCCGCGCCGATGAGTCGGTCGTCGTCACGAAGCTCCACCGCAATGATGCCGTTCGCTCGTGGACGCGAGAACGCCGTCAACGGCGTCTTCTTCACCGTCCCCTTGCTCGTCGCAAAGACCACGTAACGGTCTTCTGCGAACTCTTTGACCGGGAGCACAGCGTTGATTCGCTCATCGTCTGCTAGCGGAAGAAGATTGACGATCGGCCGGCCGCGTGAGCCGGGACCCGCTTGCGGTACCTGGTAAACCTTAAGCCAATAGGCCTTGCCACGGCTCGTAAAGCACAACAGCGTATCGTGGGAGTTGGCGATAAACAGCTGATCGATGAAATCCTCGTCTTTTACGCGGGCAGCGGCGCGCCCACGCCCGCCGCGCCGCTGTGCCTGATAGGCCGCGACGGGACGCGCCTTCGCATAGCCGCCATGCGACAGCGTCACGACGACGTCTTCCTCGGGGATCAAATCCTCGATCGTAAGATCCGTGTAGGCCTCGACAAGCTCCGTACGCCGCTCGTCGGCATATCGCTCGCGTATCTCGAGCAACTCTTCGCGAATGACGGCCTGGAGCCTGTCGGGATTCGACAGAATCTCCTGTAATGCCTGAATTTTATCAATTATCTCACTGAATTCTTTAAGAATTTTATCCTGCTCAAGCGCCGTGAGTCGGTGCAAGCGCAAATCCAGGATCGCCTGGGCTTGCGTCTCGGACAGGCGATAGCTGCCTTTGATGAGTCCAGTGTCGTCACTGGCGTCCTCCGGACGCGTCGATTCAGCACCGGCCCGCTCGAGCATCTGCATGACGGCACCGGGCGCCCAGCTCTGAGAGGTCAAACCTTGTTTTGCCTCGGCCGGTGACGCGGAAGCCTTGATCAAGGCAATCACGGCATCGATGTTCGCCAGAGCCACCATCTGACCTTCTAGCACATGGGCCCGCTCACGCGCCTTGCGCAGCTCAAATAGCGTTCGCCGCGTGATGACCTCGCGCCGATGGCGCAAAAAGACTTCGAGCAGCTCCTTGAGCGTCAGCAGGCGCGGCTGACCGTCGACCAGGCCGACCATGTTGATGCCGAAAACGCTCTGCAGCGGTGTCTGTTTGTACAGATTGTTGAGAACGACCTCGGAGAGCTCGCCGCGGCGCAACTCGATGACGACGCGCATGCCGTCCTTGTCGGACTCGTCCCGGAGCTCTGAAATCCCCTCGAGACGCTTCTCGCGGACGAGCTCCGCAATCTTCTCGATTAGCCGCGCCTTGTTGACTTGATACGGCAGCTCCGTAATGACAATGGCCTCGCGGCCACCGCGCTGATCGAGCGGTTCGGTATGCGTGCGCGCCCGCACGTAGATCCGGCCGCGGCCGGTCTTATAGGCGCTGACGATACCCTGCACGCCGTGAATCAGGCCTGCAGTCGGAAAATCCGGCCCCGGCATGTACTTCAAGAGATCACCGACATTCAGATCCGGGTTCTCGAGCAACGCTACGCACGCGTCGACAACCTCGCCGAGATTATGTGGCGGGATGTTTGTGGCCATGCCGACGGCAATGCCGGAGGAGCCGTTGACGAGCAAGTTCGGGATCCGTGTCGGCAGCACGGTCGGCTCATGCTCGCTCTCGTCATAGTTCGCAGAGAAATCGACCGTTTCCTTCTCTATATCGGCAAGAAGCTCATGGGCGATCCGCGACATGCGAACTTCCGTGTAGCGCATCGCGGCCGGGGCATCGCCATCGACCGAGCCGAAGTTGCCTTGCCCGTCCACGAGGATGTAGCGCATCGAGAAAGACTGAGCCATGCGCACGATCGTGTCGTAGACAGCCGTATCGCCATGCGGGTGATATTTACCAATGACGTCACCGACGACACGGGCGGATTTCTTGTAGGACTTGTTGTAGTCATTGCCCAGCTCGCGCATCGCAAAAAGCACGCGCCGATGCACGGGCTTGAGCCCGTCGCGGACGTCGGGCAGCGCTCGACCAACGATTACGCTCATGGCGTAGTCGAGATAGGATTGCCGCATCTCGTCTTCGAGATTGACGGAAAGGATTTCTTTGGCGATGTCTGCCATGTTATCGACTACCAATGCCCATCCCAGCCGGGTTCTGCGGGAACCCTCTGGGGACTGTCAAACGCTGAGAAGTTGATGAATCTTCAGGCCGTTGCGGCCCTGCGCCCGGGAGGCTGGCGACCAGATGCGGCGACGGCTCCAAACGCTGATGAATCCAGGTGAAAGTCTACCATCACCACCGC
>Ga0224497_10001553_pt1 | contig 14486 bp, 10 predicted proteins | sample SF_Jul11_sed_USG_4_FD_167970 | JGI IMG/M metagenome (GOLD analysis project Ga0224497, IMG submission 167970) | Sediment microbial communities from San Francisco Bay, California, United States - SF_Jul11_sed_USGS_13 | ecosystem: Environmental > Aquatic > Marine > Sediment | place: USA... | reverse complement strand
CAGCGGCGCCGAGACGATTTCCAGGTCAAGCACGTTGAAGAACGCGATCAGCACCAGGAACATCACGAGCCAGAAGACGCCAGCTGCGCCCCAGGCCTCGGCATCGACGTCGTGGTCGGTACTACTGGCGATTCGCTCGTTCAGGCTAACAACCCTTAGAAGCCGGCGCGTGCCAGCGCGCAGCAGAAGTGCTACGAACCACCCCACGACGAGAATTCCGGCCGCTGCAAGTAGGCTCGGCAACGTATCGCTCAATGTGCTTTGTAGTGATGCGAAGATCGATTCCATATTCATGACCGCGTTTATAAGGGCAGCGGCACGCTAAGGTGCCGCTTTGCCCAGCGAAGCGGGTCCTAGTAAGTCACCTTCGGCGGCAGCTTGGCGGCCTGCGAGATCCAGTCCTGGATTACCTTGACAGACGGCGTGCGACGTACGAGGTTTTTGCCTTCATTGACTTCAGCCATCGTGTTCGCAAGGTTCACTGCATTTCGATGCTTCAGTTCTTTGACGGTATCGACGCCAGCGCATTCGAGAAGCTCGGCATACTGGCTAGCGACGCCGTTGATGCGAAAAAGGTCAGCCATATTGACGCATTTCAGTACTCGAACCTCACTGATACCGGTCTTTTCCGCCAACGCACCACGTGCCTGCTTGCTGGCGCCGGCCTCGAGCAGGTCTTCGACTGTTCTGACACCGACAGCGCGGAGCGCTTGGCCGAATTTCGGGCCGATGCCCTCGATGCTTTCGATTTTCTTTGCCACGTTTTATCTCCAATTTGGTATTACTAATGTATTCGCCGCGAAGTTTAGGACAGCTGCCGTGATTTCAATCTCATTGTCACAAATGTTCACAATCACTCTGTAAATGCTTGGTGCAAAAGGCCGTCCGTTCTATGTGTTTCGGGTCTTACTTCAAGACAAATGTGACCTTGAGGTTGACGCGATATTTGTCGACCTTGCCGTCTTTGACCGTTACCTTCATGTCCTGCACCCAGGCGCCTTCGATCTGGTCCAAAGTCTTGTTCGCTTTTTCGATGGCGTTATCAATCGCTGTCTCGAAGTCTTTTCCGGACTCAGACGTAATTTCTGTAACACGTGCTACGCTCATTTCGGTCTCCTTAATTTATTGGGCGAACAGTGTCATGCCAGCCGGATTCCAGGACAATCGACATCGGGCGAATGGCACAAATGTTTACAATTCGCCGCCACCGCCGGTGGGGATCATTGGTGCTGACCGGCCGGTCCCGATTCTGGAAATTACGAAAACAGCCATTTTTTTCACCGTTATGGGCATCTGGGCGCAAAATCGACTAGTATTACAACGGTTTAGGACGTACGACGCGTAACAAGAAAGGGGCGGAGCCCTAAAAAGGCAGGAGCAGGAAATCATGCTTATTCTGACGCGACGCGCTGGTGAGACGGTCATGATCGGGAGCGATATTACGATCACCGTCCTGGGGGTCAAAGGGAATCAGGTACGTATCGGGATCAATGCCCCGAAAGACGTCGCTGTGCACCGCGAAGAGATCTACGAGCGAATTCAGAGCGAAAAAGCATCGGGAGAAGGAGCAGAGGGCAGCTCGGGCGATTAGCGCCGCAAAGGCTTTACCTCGAGTATCCCGATCAGTACTATGACGCCCCCGGTCGATAGGCGGCGGGGACCACCCTATGGAGAGATGGCTGAGTGGTCGAAAGCGCTCCCCTGCTAAGGGAGTAAGGGCTAATACCCCTTCGAGGGTTCGAATCCCTCTCTCTCCGCCACAGCTCATGCAAGATCAAACAATGCGCCCGTAGCTCAGCTGGATAGAGTACTCGGCTACGAACCGAGCGGTCGGGAGTTCGAATCTCTCCGGGCGCGCCAATAAAAAGAACGGGGCCCTTGTGGCCCCGTTTTTTTATTGCAGCTTCCTGCGAGAGTTCGAACTGAGTCGTCCGAAGGACGACCGTTCGACAAATCGGTTACGCCGATTTGGACGCACGCAGTGCGCCCCGAAGGGGTGAGGGCCGCAGGCCCGAATCAATCTCTCCGGGCGCGCCAACTTTTCGAAGTTAGAGCAAGCAGTTAGCGTCTCAGGCGCCAGCTGCTTTTTTCTTTAAAACGAACAGTGCGGGAGTTTTGCGTGACCCTTCCCCGACGACTCGGTTAGCAGCCGAGAGCAAATTGCCTGGTTCGGCTGCTGAGTAGTAGTGGGCCGTGACACTCCCCGAACGATGTCCCGACAAATGCCGCCCGCTCTGCTTGATGATGCGGTGCACTTTCGCCGACATTCGGCATTTCAGCGAGCATTCACGGCCGTTTCGCCACACGCTTGCGCGCGCCAATTTGTGAGGAAGTTTTATCCGTTCATCACAGAACCTGTCGATCAAACAGGCTCAACGGTGCCGCCTGGCATTGTCAGGGACGCAGCCTAGAAGCTGTAGATCGCGGACAGGGAAACCGTGTCGATGAGGTCTGAGAAATCGGCACCGAGGTCGATCTGGAAATTCTCGAATGCCAGTCCGATACCTAGCGACCAGTGGATCTCATCCGCGCCCGGCGGCAGAAGGGCACGCTCTATTGGCTGGCTGGCTGCGGTGGCCCTTGGCTGATGGTCGGGATCGAGCCACACGCCGAGCCGAGCGGCAACAACCGGCGTGGATCGGAGGAACACATACTCGCCGCCCAAGTGGAACTCGTCGCCGTCGTTGAGATCGAGATCGTCAGTGTCGAAGTCCTCTGGGTCGAGGCGATCGAGGATGGTCGAGTACTCGACCCGATTCCACTCGAAGGCTAACGTCAAGCGTCCATCCGGCGTCCGGAAGACGAAGCCCAAGCCGTAGACGTTCGGAAGAGCGCTCGGAGAGTTGCTTTGTTCCAGGAGCGTTCCGGCGGCTGGCAGGCCGAATAAGGAACCGCTTGGCCCGCTAAGGGTTTCGCCACGCAGCTGGAAGCCAGGACCCTCGCGATAGAACCCTCCCAGCCGCCATCGCGGCGACAGCGTCCACAGGAAGCCGGCCGTCAATCCCGTGTCGCTGTCGTCAATGTGCTGCGACGCTTGCACAGCCATCCTCTCCGGCAGATACGAGGTCGGCGCGAAGTTCTGCAGGATGTCGTCTTCGTCGGGCAGAAATAGTTCCCATTGGAGATTCACGTTGCCGTCGAAGAAGACGAGCGACAGACCGAGGCTCAGTGCGTCGGTCACTCGATAGGCACCCGAGAGCCCGTAGCTGACAACCTCGAGATTGGTCTGCGCCCGCTGGTCGGTGAATCGGCAGCAGGTGGTGCCCGCGCCCGCGAAGAGTCCCTGCGTCTGGCTAAAAGAATCGAAATCCGCCAGTTGGTGGCGATATAAGGCGAACGACCAGTTATTCCGCGGATAGACAAGCGACAGGAAAGAGACGCCGGTTACGTCATCGGAAGAGGTGCCGCCCCTCAACCCGGCCACGACATCGACGCCGATGCCCGTGGGTTCGCCGTCTACCCGTCCGTGCTCCGTAAAGGGTGTGGAGTAACCCCAGGAACGCCCTTCGAGAGAGACCTCGGGCCTGGTGATCTGGACGAGGCCGGCAGGGTTGGCGAAAGCGGCGGTGGCGTCATCAGCCAGGGCAACGAAGGCACCACCAAAACCCATGCTGCGAGCTCCAGGATTGGAAAAGCTAAACTGCAGGATGGGCGGCACCACAGACTCCGGCACGCCTTGGGCGAGGACTGCGCCAGCCGCCAGACACAGCGCCAAACCTGTGTACAGGGTCGTTCGAATCATTTCTACTTCAAAAGGTCGCGGAGACGACGAGGCCCGTGGCTTTGCGTCCATCGCTTTGGCCAGGATTGCCTGTGTCGGATGTCGCTAACTTTTATGCCGCAATAAGGAGAGACCGACAATTCGGGGATGTACCTAGCGACCAATGTCGACTATTGGCCGTTTTCTGCCGCTCACGACGTCATTTTTCTGGCCGATCGAGCGGCCCTGCGCTGCTTATTGAACTGCCTGGCTAGTAACCAAGCAGGCAGGTGGTTACGTCGTGCGTACGATTACTCGGCGGCGTGGCGTAGCTAGCGAATGAAGGTGATGAAAATTCCGACTGAGGTGAAATATGAAATTATGGCCACTATCGCGGATTTTGAAATGCCAAGATTCTGCGAGTAGCGAATTGTCACGGTATACAAGACCAGATGGCTGACGTTGTACGCAACGATGTAGCCCCACAGCAATACGAGTAATGGCCCGCGGCTGGTTGCTTCCTGATACTCGGCAAACGGCACCCATCCGGTCGTCCACAACACACCTTGAATGAAGTCTGGTATGAGAGTGAAGTAAGCGCTGACAAGTGCCGCGATTCCAAATCCACCGAGCATCGTATCGTAGGAACCGTTTCCTCCGATCGCCCTAGAAAACAGGTAGGCGGTGCCACTTGCAACAATCCAGACGACAAAGAACACGGGAATCGCGAAGATCAGCTCATAAAAATAGTATCGGTCCTCCGGAATTTTCAGAAAGGCGGGCATCGTCACGGTTGCATCGCCGAGCGCCCAAAGAACGAACGCGAGCTCATAGAGCACGGCAAGTATGAGAATGTGTTTGCAGCCCACAAACGCCGCGCGAGGGTTACTCGCCAATTCCGTTATCGCGGTCCTGGGCGAAAAAACCAGTTGTAGTTGCTCTTTGAAGATGGCCATTATTCAAGCCTCCAGTTTGTTAGCCGGATCGCGTGTGCCACGACGATGCGCGAAGAACGGGATCGCAATTGCGAAGAGCGCCAATAACGCGCTGAACCAATTGGCGACCGGCGCGTACCAGGTCGTGAGCCAGATTGCGCCGACAACGACTCCGGCACCCCAGGCTTTCCAGGTGAGACGGCGCCAGCACAGCAGTACCACCGCTGTCAGAAACGTAACGAGTGTGCAAATGAATGTGAAGAGCTCGACGTTTTGGACCCACATCGGCTCGATGTTACGCTCGACCCGCTGCTTCACGCCCTGCAGGACCTTACGCACGGCGACGTGGTCAGCGAATTCCGTAAACAATTCGAGCGCAAATATACCGATGGAGTTTGGGTGGTATGTCCAGCGAATACGACTGACGAGACGGGTCCGGTTATTGTCCAGCGGATACAAGGCCCACGTGAAAGCGCCGGGGTCGGCGACCTCGTTTCCCCGCCAGATCAGGTAACGGTTCGGTTCGATCGCGTGAAACGTCATGCTCACGACGGCGCTGATCGGTACCTCGTCGCCAACAACGAACTCCTGAAATCTCGGCAGGATCTCGTCGGCGCTTTTCAGACCCTCGGGACTGCCTGCATTTTCAAGTAAGTCGTAGCCGTAGTATCCCGCGCGGCCATAACCCATCTGCACTAGCCAGGGCCAAATCTCCTCCGGACTGCCGTTGATCGTTATCGCCCGGGTGGCGAGGAAAGACGGATTCAGGTTGAGCTCATCGCCTGCCATCGGTCGCCCGATCTCAGCGTCAGTTGCCCCCCAGTGCAGTTGATACGGGCGGCAGAACACGAGGTAGACGGACGTGATGAACAGCAGAACCGATAGCAAGGCGAGCCCGCGCGTTGCTCGTAATCGCCACGTCTTGATTGTATTCGTATTCATCACTCACCAAGTTCTTACCGGTAGTGCATGGCGGTCAGGCCGCCTCGGGCAAGCCGACGGCTTCGACGTCTGCAATGGTAATTTTCCGCCGGTGCTGCTCGTGGAGACGCGTCACAAGAGAGATGCAGAGCTTCTGAATCAGGTACGGCTTGCCACCGGTAAGCGAGATAATCCTATCGACGACGCCGTCGTCCAGTTTGAACATGCTGCCAATCGGGCGCTCTATCAGCTCCTGCGCCTCCCGAGGTTCGAACGGCTTAACCTCGATTTCCTCGAAGAAGTTGTACCACGGGCTTCCTTCTCTCTCCCAGTGCTTCTTGATTTCCACGCCAGAAACCACGGCAACGAGGCTCTCCGCAAAACTCTTCATGAAGAGGCTGCGAAGCTTCTGATTGACCCGGGGGTCGTAGTCATTCAGCTCATCGACTTCGTCTATCAGCAATACCAGCCGGACCTTTTTGGAGGTTCGCATTTCAAGGGTCTTTAGAACAGCGCGGACGTCGCGAACGAAGTCTCGATAGGCATACTCGCCGGATTTGTCGATGCCGGGCCGCAGGCCATCGAGCACCGGTGCCAGCTCCTGAAAAATGTCTTCGGCGATGGTCTGGAAAAAGTGCGTCTCCGGCGTGCCTTGCAGGTCGACAAAGACCGGATGGAAGTCATACAGTGGATCGTCGAGCCGGCGCAGCCGTTTTTTGAGCTGATGTTGAATCGAGGTTTTTCCGATTCGTCGTTCGCCGTATAAGAGCAGGCTGTTGTTGTGAATCGTCTGCAGGATGCGGTCCACCAATTCGCGCCGGCCGAAAAACATATCCTCCTCAAGGACCGGCGCGCCCGCCACGTAGGGGTTGAACCTGCGTCTGCGCATTTGCAGGCCGCGCCGGTAGCGTCGCCACACGAACAAGACACCAAGTGCCACAGCGCTGCCGGCCACGAGGGCGTAGAACCAGGGCGCCCGAAAGAAAGGGCGAGCGTAGATCACCACATACTCGCTGCTCGAGATCAGATCTTCGGCATCGGTTGCCACAAGTCGGAAGGTCGAGAGGCCGGGCGAAAGCGCTGATTCGAGGTCGAACTCGGTAAGGTAAAACTCGCCGAGTGGCTGACTGTTGAGACGCGTCTCAATCACCCTGCCGTCGTCGTCGTAAAAGACTACCTCCACCGGCGAGTTGTCAATGACCACACCGTTTAGCCGGAAGTCGGGCGTTCTGATCGTCTGCGCCAGAGTGCCGTCATCACCCTCGCGCCGAAGATCCACGAAGCGCACGGCAGGTGGTATGTTGCCTCGCGGTCCCGTCCCGAGAAGCTTTTGGCTAATCACTCCGTAGGCCTGCGCGACATATTTCAGCGCAAGGCCGTTACCGGGATCGAGGGCCAGGACCCGGTTCGCAGCGGACAGCGACTCTTCCGCCGATCCGGCTTCGAACTGCGACTCGGCTTCAGCCAGGAATTGTTCAATGCTTGCTCGTCGATTGCTCTCCGCGTCCGCTTCTTTTCGCGCACGCAGAAGCCGGCTCTGGATTGACAGGGCCTCTTGGTTGGACGGCGCCAGAGCGAGCACGGATTGAAGTCGATCCAGGGCCGCGGCGAGCCGTCCCGCAGATTCCAGTGCCTGCACCTCTTCCAGTCTTGCGCCGATCGCAACCGCCTGATCCTCGAGCCCCTGGCCGGGGTCGAGTTCGGCGAGCAACTTGCCCTGCGCTTCGTCGAAAAGCTCCTGGACCTCTGCGCTCTGTTCGAGGAAGAGGGCCTGCCGGAAGAGGCTAGACGCCTCGCCGTACTGCCGATCAAGCAGGAGTGCTCGTCCATTCGCGACCAGCTCCGAATATGTCCGCTCGCGCTCCTGCTCGCTTTCCCGCACTTCGAGCCGCTGGCGAAGTTGGCTCATGGCCGCCTGGGCTTCGACATCGTCGGGCGCTACCGCCAGTGCCCGGTCGAGGGCTGCGATGGCTTCGTCCAGGAGGCCACGATCACCCAGATCCTGCGCATCGCTGAGACCTAGTTCAACTATCTGGCGTATCCGCTGCGTCTCCTCGGTCGCCGCCGTTACCCGCGCCTCCTGCACGATAGTCCGGTAGCGTTCGAGCTCAGCGCTCGCAGTTTCCGATTGCGCAATGGCTCCTAACCTTGCTTCTGTCTCGAACGCTTGCAGGGCGGCGTCGAGCTGACCCAAGTGGTAGTAGGCGATGCCCAGCTTGAGATAAGGGAAGTAGGCTGTGACCTTCATCCCGTAGCTGCGAACACGCGCTCCCGAGTCGCCTTTCTTCTCCAGCGCCCCGTTGATCTCCTGGACGGCCAGCGTCCATTCCTGGTCCCCGAGGGCCTGTTCGGCCTTGGAGTAGTGTTCGTACCAGGGATCAGCGGCGGCCGGGTAGGCGATCATCGCCATCGCCGCGCACACAAAGATTGAGCATCGTTGCAGCTTCATCATGGGACTACCGCACAGCACCGAAGGGAGCGCAATACGATATTTCCGAATTGCACTCCCTCTTTACCTGTTACCCGTACCTCGCATCACGGTCTCGTTGCCCCGAGTCTTACTATCGACGAAAGGAAGTCCGTTGTGACATTCACATTGACGTTCGACCCATAGTAGAAGAGCGTCGAAATACCCGTTCCCTGGCCCGTCCCCACGGAGCCTGTCAACGTGGATCCAACGTCCATATTGAGAATCGCCTGGCTGACACCGACAATGTCGATGCTGGCGTTTCCGATCGGACGAATGTCGCCGAAGTCCAGTAGGCTGACGCCGGAGACGTTCGCGGTCAGGTTGTCGATCGTCAAGGCGTTGCCACGTAACCGACTTACGCCACCGACGTTGACCGTCATCTGCGCCTGGTCGAAATCATTCAGAGTAGCGTTGACGACACCGGTCAAATCAACTCTGTTGAGCACGGGCATTGTGACGAATGCGTCGAGCATGTCGACATTTCCATCGCCCGAACTCAAAGCGATGTTGAGTGTGGAGCCGGTCTGGGTTACATCGACGCGATTTGCGACCTCCTCATCGACAGTGACTTCGACCAAAAACTCAGGACCTTGAGTGACCGTCACATTGAAAACGGTCGGTACAGAGATTCTGGTGAAGTCGCTAAGATCGTATCCCAGCGTCACCGTATTGCCGGTGAGGCGGCTAAATGTGACGCGATTGACCATGATGCGTCCACCGGAGGCGAAGTCACCGTCAATCATAACTTCAGCGTTCAGTGCCAGGTCGGCTGCGTGGCCGTTGCGGAATGCGGTTTGTGCATTGACCGCGGCGGCAGAGCTGTTGATGTCAAAATCGGCCGACGAGTTGAAGCGCGTGATCACACCAGCCACCTGCACACGCTGGCCCACGTTGCCAGCCAGATCCGGAGCAGTGACAAGGCGTTCGACGGCAAAGCGGCCGCCCGACATTGAGCCGATGGCTTTCACCTTCATGCCGTTGCTCGGCGCACCGCCAGGCAGGTCGATGAAAATGGCGCTGCTGTAGTCGACGATCAGACCATTGATCGAGAACAACAGATTCGCGAGATTATGACCGGCAACCTTGCCAACAATCTGCAGTTCAGCATTCGCGAAATCCGGATCGATCCGCGTGGCTCTGATCGCACCTGCCGCATCTGCGTAACCGCTGACCTGAATGATGTTGCCGACCGCCAGGCCGGCGAATGTCGCCGGATCAATGCCAGCGGCGAACCGAGTATCTGAATCACATCGCACGGTTTGACCCATCACGGTCAGCCGCTCGTTGGACGCATCGAGATTTTCGACTGGGCCAATCAGGTTGGTGTCAACGAGAATGCGATCGGCCCTCCCCGTCAGCCCGAAGCTGTTGATTTTGCCTCTGATTGTGACGATCTGTCCGTGCCGGAGGTCAGCTAATGTGCCCGGCTGATCATCTATTGTGACGATCGCAGCATTGGTGGAGTAACGGACGTCGTTAACGGTTACGCCACTCAGTCCTGTGATCGCGCCATGCGCCGTGATGGGCTCACTGGTCTGAGCCACGGGCAGCGGTGAAATATTCGGCAGGTTCGCCGAGACATTGACATCCCCTCCGGAGCAGGCGGTAAGCAGGATCAGATAAGCCAGCGCCAGATAAACCAGGACCAGATAACGCAATTGAAAAAAATTTGTGTTCATGACGATACCTCTGTGGTTACTGCACATCCGATGTGCGGTTCGTTCCCTGTTTTCGAGGCTGCGTATCGGCTTCTGTCGATATCCTCCTCAGCATCTATTCAACCTGCCCAGGCAGGATGGCGCTTGATGACGACGTTATTTCTTTCTGATTTTCTTCTCGGGGAGCATCACCTGCCGGCGCTCCTGACCCTAAGTACATTTCCGGGTTGTTGCGGTCCGAGCCGCGTGTTAGCTAATGAGGATGTCAACACGGCTGAGGGGGGGGAAATTGGGTACCAAGACACACGCACCTCCCAGGTTTACCGTCGATGCACGCGAGGGTACGGTGGCCGGTCCGGGTGGCGCGGTCCGTCTGGAACCCAAAGTGATGGAAGTGCTCACGGTTCTCTCCAGCCACTCCGGTCGCGTCGTCTCCAGAGACGAGCTATTGGAGACTGTGTGGCCCAACGTAATCGTCACCGAGCACACACTGAGCCGCTGCATCTATCAGCTGCGCCATGAGCTGGGGAAGATAGGCGGGGAGCCGGGCCGAGCCGACTATAACCCGATCGAAACGTTACCCAAGCGCGGCTATCGACTGTTGGCGAATATCGAGACGTTGTCGGCGGAATTCTCCTCGGCGCCGCGTGGGCATATATCCGAAGTGCCGGCAATACCGTTCGTCGTTGGCCAATGGGTGCGAGGCGACCGGTTCTATGGCCGCGAGGCTCAGATTGAAGAGATCTTCGAGGGCCATCGAAACTGCATCTGGCTCCTCGGGACACGGCGGATCGGCAAGACCTCGCTACTGAAACAACTCGAGCACATCGCGGAGACTTCCCGGGAGCGGCGTTACTTTCCGATCTTCTGGGATTTCCAGGGGGCTGAGACCGCGGACGAACTGCACCTCAATTTCGGCGATGCGCTACTGGACGCCGATGAGCGGCTGGAACGCATCGGCCTCGATATTAAGGAAGTGGAGGCGGAAGATCTGTTCGTTTCACTCGAGCGACTCCGACGGGGGCTGCGCGCCAGGAAGCTAAGGCTCTTGCTACTCTGCGACGAAGTTGAGGAGCTGATCAAGCTGCATAAACAAGACCCTGCGCTGCTGCGCAAGCTCCGGCATGCGATGCAGAGTCGCGAGGATATCCGCACGGTTCTGGCATCGACGATCCGCCTGTGGGCGCTTGCTGATGAGAAAGAAGACACCTCGCCCTTCTTGCACGGGTTTACCCCACCGCTCTACATCGAGCGGTTCTCCAATGAAGAGGCGAGCGCGTTGATTGAGCAGTCACATCTCGTAGGAGCAGAGAGACCCCGTTTCGCGGAGGGAGTGGTAGAAGCGATCCGCGGCCACTGCGACAACCATCCCTACCTGGTCCAGCTCGTCTGCAAACGCTATCTCGAGACGGGTCGACTTGAGGAAGCGATCGAACAGGTCGCCACCGACCGCATGGTGAGTTATTTCTTCTCTGTCGATTTCGGCATGCTGTCCGATGCCGAGGGCAACATCATCCAGATGATCGCCCGGCAGTCCGTAGTGACGAGCAACTCGATTCGGGAGGAGATCTCGCTCGGACCCGATGCGCTCGAGGGCACGCTGCGCCGCCTGGAGAACCTCGGCTTTATCCGCAGCAACACAGAACGTGAATTTGTGCTGGCAAACTACTTCTTCCGCCGCTGGCTGCGAGAGATGCAGGACGACACGACGCCTGCGGACACCCCAGCGTTGCCGGTTGTAGCCACAGCCAATGAGGACTTGGTGCTGCATGCCGTGGCCGAACGATCGACGGGTGGATTATTCGCTGAGCTAAAGCGTCGCAACGTGTTCCGCGTCGGAATCGTCTACGCAGTTGTCGCCTGGGTGCTGCTGCAGATCGGAGAGATAGTCTTCGGTTTTCTCGAAGTTCCCACCTGGGCCGGCAAGCTGCTGATTGTGTTTCTGGCCCTCGGTTTGCCAGTTGCGCTCGTCCTTGCCTGGGCCTTCGAGCTCACGCCAGAAGGCGTGAAACGAGAAAGCGACATCGACCATTCGGAAACGGCGACGCGCCGGTCCGGCCGCAAGCTCGACCTCATCATCATCGCGATCCTGGCGATGGCCGTGGTCTTCTTCGTCGTCGATAAGTTTTTTTGGACGAGCGGCTGACACCTTCGGCCTAAAAGTTGTAGATCGCTGACAGCGATACCGTGTCCACTCGATCCGCGAAATCCACACCGAGATCGACCTGGAAGTTCTGCATAGCCACGCCGATGCCCGCTGTATAGTGCATCTCGTCCTCGCCGCGCGGCAAAAGAGCCCGGGCGAGAAGGTCGTCGCTCGTGGCCCGCAGCTGGTGGTCGGGATCAAACCAGGTTCCGAAGCGAACGGCGATGACGGGTGTCGACTCGAGAAACACGTATTCGATACCCAGATGCAGTTCATCGACGTCATCGATCGCCCGGTCGTCGAGCTTGAGGCTGTCGACAATATTCCGGTATTCGACGCGATCCCACTGAAAAGACACAGTGAGGCTGCCGTCGACGCCTTTATACGCGAACCCGAGTCCGTAGAGCTTCGGTAACTCGAGCACGGCCGAATCCTGTCGAAACACTTCGCCACGCGGTACTCCGAAATCGAAGGCCTGTCCGGCCGTCAGCGTGACCCCGACGTGGATCTCTGGTGCCTGCCGGTATACGCCGCCGACGCTGAAACTTTCTGACAACCTCCAGAGAAAACCCGCAGTAAATGCCCAATCGGAGTCGTCGAAGCTAATTCGCTCGCTAAATACCGATCTCTCCGGGAGATAGGAGTTGGGCGCGAAGGCGCTGGGAATTGTGTCCTCATCCCAGAGAAAGATGTCCACGTCCGAGACGAATGAGCCATCGTAGTAGACCACCCCGAATCCAAGATCGAACCGCTCGCCGATCTGATACGCAGCGGCGAGCCCGTAGCTCAGGATGTCCATATCGATTTGCGATCGCTGGTCCCAAAACCGGTCCTGGCAGCAGGTGGTCCCGGCGAAGAAAAGCCCCTGGGTCTCGCTAAAGAATTCGAAATTTGCATACTCGTGGCGGAATACCGCGACTGACCAGTTCTCCTTCGGATACACGAACGAGATGAATGAAAGTCCGGTGAGGTCATCTTCGGAAGTGGCGGTCCGAAGGCCGACGGTTGTATCGATCCCGAAGCCGCTGGGAAGGTTTTCCGCTCTCCCGTGCTCGGTGAACGGCGTCGAATAACTCCAGCGACGGCCCTCGATTGAGATTTCGGGATTCAGCAATTGCGTCAATCCGGCCGGATTGGAAAACGCGGCGGTAGCGTCGTCCGCCAACGCAACAAATGCGCCGCCGAAGCCCATGCTACGCGCCCCCGGGTCGGAGAAGCTGAACTGGAGGGGGACGACCGCCTCCTGCCCTGAGACGTTGATCGGCGCCAGCAATTCGACAAGAAACACGATCATGATCGCGGCGTGGCTGGATAATCGCTTCGCTCGGACCGTCATTGCTGCCTCCGCCCTAGAAGCTGTAGATCGCTGACAATGACAGCGTATCCGCTTGATCGGCGAAATCCATAGCGAAGTCGATCTGGAACTTCTGCATTGCCACGCCAATACCCGCTGCGTAGTGGACCTCGTCGGCACCACGGGGCATTAGTGCGCGGATGAAGGGGTCGTCGCTCGTGGCGCGCATCTGATGATCGGGATCCAGCCAGGCCCCAACGCGCACGGCAATGATCGGCGTCGAATCGAGGAAGACGTACTCGGCTCCCAGGTGCAGCTCGTCAGCGTCGTCGATTGTCTGATCGTCGACGCCGAGACTGCGCGGAATATCCGAGTACTCGACGCGATCCCACTGAAAAGTCACGGTGAGCCGCCCGTCGGGATCCTGATAGGCGAATCCGAGCCCGTAAATATCCGGGAACTCGATCGGTCCGGCCGAGGCCCGAATGAACACTTCTCCAGGTGGAACGCCGAAATCGACTGCTTCACCGGCCGTCACCTCGTACTCGATACCGGCCTCGAGCCCCTGCCGGTAGACACCGCCGATGCTCCAGCCCGCCGATAGCTTCCAAAGAAATCCCGCTGTAAGCGTCCAATCGGTGTCATCGACGAAACTCCTCTGGCTGTATCGCCAGCTCTCAGTCAGATACGAGTTCGGCCCGTAAAAGCTCTGCTGCGAGTCGTCATCCCAGAGGAACTGCGCCACATTCGATTCGAGTGAGGCATCGTGGTAGACCACACCGAACCCGAGATCGAATTTGTCACCAATCCGATAGCCGGCGGAGAACCCGTAGCTCAGGAAATCCAGTTCGCTCGTCGCCCGCTGGTCGTAGTACCGGTCCTGGCAGCAGTCGGTTCCAGCATAGAAGAGTCCCTGCGTTTCACTGTCGAATCCGAGGTTCGCATTCTCGTGCCGGAAAATTGCGAGCGACCAGTTCCCCAGCGGATACGCGAACGAGAGGAACGAGATCCCGGCAGGGTCATCTTTGGATGTCGACGTTCTAAGGCCGACAATCGTGTCGATGCCATTACCGCTGGGGAGGCCTTCCGCCCTGCCTCCCACGGTGTATGGCGTTGAGTAGCTCCAATGGCGCCCTTCGATAGAGACCTCGGGCTTCAGTAGCTGTACGAGTCCGGCCGGATTGGCGAACGCAGCGGTTGCGTCGTCCGCCAGTGCGACGAAAGCCCCGCCGAAGCCCATGCTGCGCGCACCAGGGTCGGAGAAGCTGAGTTGGAGCGGGATGATCGGCTGCTGGGCTGGGACAGCGGCCGGTGCCAACAACCCGAACAGAAGTAGGATCGATACTCCGGTGTAGCTGGATA
>Ga0224497_10001550_pt1 | contig 14501 bp, 17 predicted proteins | sample SF_Jul11_sed_USG_4_FD_167970 | JGI IMG/M metagenome (GOLD analysis project Ga0224497, IMG submission 167970) | Sediment microbial communities from San Francisco Bay, California, United States - SF_Jul11_sed_USGS_13 | ecosystem: Environmental > Aquatic > Marine > Sediment | place: USA... | reverse complement strand
CGCGGCGCGCTGCGGCGCTGTCCTCGTGCACCACGAGACCGTAGGCGGCAAAGGTCATTAAGGCGAAGAACAGATAGAAGCTCGCGACGTCCTGCGCCAGGATCAACCCGACATTGCCCCCAAACGTCAGCAGGAAGAATCCGCTGAATCGAGTGCGCCGGGGATCGGCGGCGAGATAGGCGCGCGCGTAGATCCCGGCGCTCAACCACAGCGCCGCGGTGAAGAACAGAAAGACCCGCGCTGTGGCGTCGAGCCCGAGGCGCGCGCCGAGCAGCAGCCACGGCACCTCGAGCGTGACGCCCGGTGTGCCGAAGAGCGCAAGGCCCAGCGCCGGCAGCGGTACCCATGGCGCCAGGGCGAGCGCCGCCGTGCGGGCGGTGCGCACGGGCATCAGCGCGGCCAGTGCGAGAGGCAGCACGATCGCCGCCATCAGCAGCGCGCTCATTGGAGCCCCCGTGCGGCGCTCATCTCAAGTACTCCCGCGCGGCGATCAACTTCGCCCAGTCGAGAGGGCTGAACGGCATGGCGGCGAGCAGCCCGGCGCCCACCGTGAGCAGCGCCGTCACCAGCGGCGGCCCGAGCAGCCGCCAGTCGGTCTCGAAGCGCCCGCGGGGCGTTTCGACCGGCCATGGGCCTTCCTGGGGTTTGAACCAAGCGGCGTGCAGGATAGGCAGCAGGTAGGCGGCGTTGAGCAGGCTGCTCGCCACCAGCACGCCCAACACCCAGGGCATGTGCGCCGCCAGCGCGCCGAGGCCGAGATACCACTTGCTGATAAAGCCCGCCATCGGCGGCACGCCGATCAAGCCAAAGGCCGCGACCGTGAACGCCGCCATGGTCCATGGCATGCGCCGGCCGACGCCGTTCATCTCGCTGACGTGGTGGACGCCAAGGGTCTCGGCGAGGTTGCCGGCGCAGAAGAACAGGGTGACCTTCATGATCCCCTGGTGCACGAGATGCACCAGGCCCCCGATCGTGCCGATCGGCCCGAAAACGGCCACCCCCACAATGATGTAGGACACTTGGCTCACGGTTGAGAACGCAAGGCGTTTCTTCAGGTCATCCTGCACCAGCGCGCGCAACGAACCGTAGAGAATGGTGACGCAAGCGACGATGGCCAGCGGCACGAGCAGCCCGAGGTCGGCAGCGAACTCGATGCCATAGACGTTGTACACGACCCGCACGATGCCGAACGCGCCGGCCTTGACCACGGCGACCGCATGCAGCAACGCAGAGACCGGCGCCGGCGCTGCCATCGCCGCCGGAAGCCAGCCGTGAAGCGGCACGAGAGCCGCCTTGACCCCCAGACCCGCGATGAGCAGCACGAAGATCGTGGCGAGCGCGGCGTGGTGCCCGGGCGGGAATTGGGAGAGCACGCCGCCCTGTGTGAACTCGACGTTGCCTGCCAGCGAGTAGAGCCAGGCGATACCGACCAGCAGCACCGCGCCGCCGGCCTGTGTGTAGGCGAGGTAGATCTTGCCGGCATGCAGGGCCTTGTCGGTGCCGCGGTGCACCACCAGCGGATAGGTCGAGAGGGTCAGCAGTTCGTAGAAGAGAAAGAACGTGAGCAGGTTGCCGGCCAGCGCGATGCCCGTGGTGGCGGTGATGCACAGGCTGAAGAAGCCGAAGAAGCGCGAGCGGTGCGGTGAGCCCTCCAGATAGCCGATGGCGTAGAGGGTGGTGAGCAGCCACAGCACGGCCGAGAGCGTGATGAACAGCATTCCCAGCGCGTCGGCGCGCAGCGCGAAGTCGATCCCAGGCAGCAACTCGTAGCGCGTCTCGTAGTGCTGCTGCCCAAAGACACCCCAGAGCATGACGCCGACCAGCACTAGCTTGAGGGTCGCGCCACCGAGGTTGAGCGCACTGCGCAGGCGATGGCGTCGCTCGGCCAGGAAGAAAATCACGACGCCGGTGCCGAGCGAGACCGCCAGCACCAGCAGCGGGAAGGCCTCGCTCAAGCTCATGATCTATGTCCGGTGAGCAGCGCCAGCGGCCCGGTGGCGACGAAACCGAGCGCCAACGACACGACAGCAAGGGCCAGCGCGCTGAACTCAAGCGTGCGCGGGACGGGCTGGAAGATCTTGCCGCGCGGGGCAGGCATGAAGGCGCAGCGCAGCACTTGCAACACATAGGCCGCGGTCAGCAGTCCGCCGCCGATGATGACCCCGATCCACCACCACTGCCCGGCCACGAGCGCGGCCTGGAGCAGCAGCCATTTGGCGACGAAGCCGCCCGACGGCGGCAGGCCCATGAGCGATACGCCGGCCATGGCGAAGGCGAAAAGGCTGGTCGGATGGCGTGCGCTGAGGCCGTCGATGCTTGCGATGTCGTCGCGTGCCGACGACAGGATCATGTTGCCAACGGCGAGGAACATCGCGCTCTTCGCTGCGGCGTGCGAAAGCGCCTGCATCACGCCGCCGGCGAGCGCGCTGGTCGCCGCTCCGGCGCCTGTGTGGGTCACGAGTGGGAAGAGCAGGAAAAGGTAGCCGATCTGCGCGACCGTCGAGTAGGCGACCAGCATCTTGAGTTTTTCCTGGCGCAGCGCAAGTACCGAGCCCCACAGGATCGCCGCCGCGCCCAGCCAACCCAACAGTTGGCCGGCCGCTGCGGTGCTGATCGTGCCGAACAGATCGAGCCATAGGCGCAGCAACAGATAGAACGACGCCTTGATGACCAGCGCCGAGAGCAGCGCGCTCACCGGCGCGGCCGCGCCGCCGTGTGCCGGCGGCAGCCAGAAATGCAGCGGGAACAGCGCGCTCTTGACGAGCAGCCCCACGACCATCAGCGCGGCCGCGAGCCCCGCGTAGGGCGCGGGCGCGAGCAGCGGCGCGAGCAGCGCGATCGCCAGCGTACCGTGCGCGCCGTAGAGCAGCGCCACACCCAGCAGGTAAAGCAGCGAACCCGCGAGCGCCGCAAGCAGGTAGCGCATGCCTGCGGCGATGGTCTGCACGCCGCCGGTCAGGATGATCAGCCCCACGGCCGCGAGCCCGAGCAACTCGAGTGTGACGTAGAGGTTGAAGATGTCGGCCGAGAGATACAGCGCATTCATCGCCCCGATCAGAAACCAGGTCAACGGCCAGAAACCCGCAACGCCCGGTTGGCGTTCAAAATAGACGCGCGCGTACAGGCCGACGGGCAACACCACCACCGCGGTCATGAGCAACATCAATGCAGTCAGGCCGTCGGCGTAGAGCTCGATGCCCAGGGGCGGCGCCCACCCGCCGAGCGCCTGGCGCTGCGAGCCACCGGCCGCCACCTGCCAGGCCAGCACCACGGCAGCGAGCAGCCCGATCACCAGCCCCGCTGGCGCAATGGCGCGCGCCGCGCGCGGGCCAAGCAGGAAGGAGGCACTCGCGAAAATCAATGGCAGCGCAATCAGCCAGGGCAAGGTATCGACGCCGACGAACGCCTGCATGCCGGCCATTCAGTCCGTCTCGTCGAGCGTGGTTGCGCCCGAGTCTGTGAAGAGCCGGCGCATCAGCGCGAGCGCGAGCGCCGTCGCGCTCACCGCCACGACGATGCCGGTGAGCACCATGGCCTGCGGCACCGGGTCGGCGGCACCCGCGCGCTGCGCGAGCCCGACGAGGACCAGGAACACACCGCTGCCCATGACGTTGAAGGCAAGAATCTTGCGCAGCAGATGCGCATACACGATGAGCGCATAAAGGCCGAGCGCGACGAGCGAGGCGCCGGTGAACGCGTACAAGAGCCCGCCGCTCATCGGCGGCCCGGTGTGGTCGCACCGCTGAAGAGGCTGAGCAACATCAGCCCGATCGAGACCGAGAGCACCGCTTCGATCAGCAGAATCAGCTCGCTGGCCCACGTGCGTGGGTATTCGAGCAGCACCCCGCCGGTCAGCAACGCGCTGAGCGCAACGGTCAGGAACACAATGAAACCGATCAGCAGACCCCCACGCGCCAGCGCAGACGGTGGCAGCAGCGGCGTCCACCGTCCGGCAAGCCGCAGCAGCACGCCGGCGGCGGCCAGCACTGCGCCGGCCTGGAACGCACCGCCCGGGCGGTGCGCGCCGGCCCACAGCAAGTAGCCCGCGAGCAGCACTATCAATGGCACAAGCAGATGGACCAGCCCGGCGAGCACCGGACTCGCGCTCGCTGCGGCCGGCATTGGGCTATCGCCGGCCGCCAGGCGCAGCGCCAGCCCCCCAAGCACCGCGAGCAGCAGCACGGCGATCTCGAGCAGCGTGTCGTAAGCGCGGAAGTTGAGCAGCACTGCCGTGACCGGATGGCGCACACCGCTGTCGCCCAGATGCTGCTGGACAATCTGGGCGAGGCTTGTTGTCGGTGAGGGCAGATCGAGCATCGCCGTGGCAAGCGCTACAGCGAGCAACGTCACGGCCACCCGCGTCACGATCCGAAGCAGCGCGGAAGTTCGCAGCGCGGGCGCGGTCACGGCGCGTCCCCGGGGTGCCGTCGGCCGCGTTGCAAGTGGCCGACGGCATCGAGCAGCAGCGCGCCGGTGAGCCCGGCACCGATCGCCGCCTCGGCCAGCGCCAGGTCAGGCGCCGCCAGTCGTGCCCAGGCCAGCGCCATCAGCAGGCCGAAGACGATGAACAGCACCACCGCCTTGAAGAGGTCGGGGCTGGCCAGCAGGCGCCAGGCCAGCCAGAGGAGCAGCGCAGCGAGCAGCGCGTCGAGCAGCCAGGACGCGAGGATCACTGTGGCCCCCGGGGCGTGCGCTGCCACGGGGGCACGTCGTTCTCGAACGCGCTGTGGGCGATCAGGTAGCTGATCGTGGCGCTCGCCGCGAGCGCCAGCCCCCAGATCAGCGCGAGTTTGAGGGCTTCGGCGGCCGAATTCGCCTGCAGCACGAGCGCCAGGACCACGAATCCGAGCCCGAGGTTATCCACCTTGGTCAGCGCGTGCTGGCGGGTGTACACGTCCGGGAAACGCAGCAGACCGACCGTGCCGGCGAGAAAGAAGAAAGCGCCGGCGCTGAGCAGCATCACGCTCAGAAGATCGCGCACGTTCATCAGACAACCTCCGTGCTGCGCACTGTGGTGTGGCGCTTCGGGCGGGCCGGCAAGCTCACGGCGATTCGCCCTCGTCGGCGCGGCTGGCCACGCGCTTGACGAACGCCACGGTCGCCAGCACCGCCAGCGCTGCGAACACCAAGGCCACGTCGCGCAGTGCCGGCATGGCCTGCGCTTGTGCCAGCAGCAGCAGCACGGCCACGCCGGTGGTGCCGAACAGCTGCGCCGCCACCATGCGGTCGGCCGCAGTCGGACCGCGCAGGATGCGAATCAAGCCCACGGCGATGTTCAGCAGCAGGAACGCCGCGAGAGCCAGATAGAGCCTTTCCATCACTACCTCTGTGTCGAGTTCAGTCGCGATGAGCGGTCGTAGTACCACGAGTTTCTGCCGTTGCTGTGGCCGCTGGCAGGTCATTCAGGGCCTGGCCGAACAGCGCCGCGACGCGTGCCTCGGCGGCGCTCAGTTCCTGCTCGATCGGCAAACGCTCATCGAGCACATGGACCTCCAGCGCGTCACCGCGCAGGTCGACGCTGAGCGTTCCCGGCAGCAGGCTCAGGGTATTGGCCAGAAACACCTGCGACGGACCCGATGGCAGGCGCAGGTGGTATTCGATCGTCGCCGGCACCAGCGGCAGGTGCGGTGAGAGCGCGCGCCATGCCACATCGATGCCTGCACGCAGGGATCGGCGCACGAAGAACCCGGCAAAGCCCACGAGCGCAAGCGGCCTGAGCCGCGCACGCCGCGTCGGTTGCAGAACGAAACTGCTGCCCAGGGCGAGCAGGACAACCGGCGCGCCGAATGCCCACGCCGTCCCGCCAGCCAGTGCCCACCACAGAGTTGCGAGCAGCGCCGTGCGCACAAGCAGCATCCCGAGAACGGACTGTGCAACCGGGGTTTTCATGTCTGCCTGTCCGGTGTTCCCGGCGTGGGTTCGTTACGCCACCGCTGTGCGCGGGTCTCTTGCATGTCCTGACCATACCGCTCGATGTACCCGCGGTACTCGACGCACTTGTTGCGGAGGGCCTGCTTGAGGTGCACCGCCCGATGGCCCCATGAGGTCACGCGGTCGATCACGTCGGCCACCAGGAGGAAGCGATCAAGATCGTTGAGCATTGCAGTTGCCAAGGGCGTGGTGGTCGTGCCTTACTCCGTGTACCCGTACACATGCAGCTTACCTTGGTTTCGGCGCAGGTGGCATTGTCGTCGGACCCTGATCGAGATCATCCGATGTCGCCGTTGCGCTCGACCTGCAAGAGCGTGCGCACGTTGGCCGCCGAGTTGACGCGCCAGGCTCACGCGGTGAGCCATCAGACTGTCAGCGAGGTGCTGCAAAGCCTGGGCTGCAGCCTTCAAGCCAACCGCAAGACGCGCGAGGGCTCTGAGCACCCGGATCGCAACACGCAGTTCGAGCACATCGCGCGGCGCGCCAAGGAGTTCCAGCAACGCGCTCAGCCCGTGATCTCGGTGGACACCAAGATGAAGGAGCTGGTGGGGGACTTCAAGAATGCTGGGCGTGAGTGGCACCCCCAGGGCCAGCCGCCGGCCGTGCGAGTGCACGACTTCCAGGATGATGAGCTGGGCAAGGCGATTCCCTACGGCGTGTACGACCTCGGTGCCAATACCGGTTGGGTCAGTGTCGGAATCGATCACGACACACCCGAGTTCGCTGTCGAATCGATCTACTGCTGGTGGCGCCAGATGGGCCGCAAGACCTATCCCGAGGCACGCGATCTGCTCATCACCGCAGACGGCGGCGGCAGCAACGGATCGCGCACGCGGTTGTGGAAAGTGGCCCTGCAGCGCCTGGCCGATGTCACGGGCCTGAAGATCGGTGTCTGCCACTTCCCGCCGGGCACCAGCAAGTGGAACAAGATCGAGCACCGAATTTTCTGCCACATCACCCGCAACTGGCGCGGACGGCCGCTCGAGAGCCTGGAGGTCGTGGTGAATCTGATTGCAAGCACGACCACCACAAAGGGACTGCGAGTGCGTGCAGCGCTCGACACCGATGGGTACCCGACAGGGATCAAAGTCGACGCCGCCATGATGGCCTTCCTGCACCTGATTCCCGACGAGTTTCATGGTGAATGGAACGACGCAATCATTCCGACCGGAGTCGGTCGGGTCAGCAAGCAACCCAGAAAACTCCGTGTTAAGTTGTAAAAGTAATTATTTGACAGTTACTTAACGAGTAACTGATATGGCCAAGCTGTCTTGGCTCTGTTCACGTCGAAAGAAAACTTCCTGAAGGAGCCGATCACCAGTCGGCACATACTCGTTGATTCTGACGGACAGGTGGTTTTGCAGCTGGACAAACTGAAGCCTGGGACCTATGCAGTGAGCGTCTACTACGATCAGGACGGCAACGGAAAACTAAACACCGGATTGTTTGGTATTCCGACCGAGCTGGTGGGCTTTTCCAACAATGCCGAGGGCTTGTTCGGCCCGCCGTCGTTCGAGAAAGCAGCCTTCTCGGTCTCCACCACCCAAACTATAGAAATCACGTTGGGCAAAGCCAAGGACTGAGTTGCGCTTGCGATGCAGCGGGCAACTCGCCAGGCTCTGGTGCAATTGCGAAACCGTGCCGGGTATCGCGGTAGGGATTCCCGTTTCCTCGCGCGTGCCCGCACAAGTCCGAACGGGCCCGCTTCGGGCATCCGGTTCCTACCATGGGTATGTGACGGCAAAGCGCCGGTTCGGCCATGGTTGACGGACACAAGTGATGGCTGCTCACTCGTCGGCGAGCCTTATTCGCACGCCCCAGCCGCTGTGACGCTTACCCGGCTCTGCGTCCGTAACGAGCGCGTCTGTTCCGTATTCGGCTTGGTTCCCTCCCGTGGCGGCACCGACTCCACAGCGGGTTGCCCGGCCTTCTTTGTTAGCAGGCTTCATCGCGACTATGCCAGAACGTGATTCCTCTGGCCTATAGGATCGCGTCTGGTTTGTTGATTTCATAGTGGGCATCGTGATGCCCCGTTTAACGTCGGCGCGCTTGAGCCAACTCGCAAGCGGCGAAAATGCAGGCCCAGCACCTTGGGTGCTCCGCCCACATAGTGCTCCCCCCCGGTTTCAGACGGCGGCGACACTTCCGACATATCGAGACCACGCCCATGCTATTTGGCTTTTACCCCCGTGTTTACCCCCGTACGCTGCTGGCCTGCGCATTTGCCGTTGTGTGCGGCGTCTCGCTAGCAGCGTCACTCGCGCCGGTCGCGGCCGAGAACGGCATGGTCGTCACTGCGCAGCAGTTGGCCACCCGCGTCGGCGTTGACGTGCTCAAAGACGGCGGCAATGCTGTCGACGCAGCCGTTGCGGTCGGCTATGCACTCGCTGTTGTGTACCCTGCGGCCGGCAACCTGGGCGGTGGCGGCTTCATGACGATCCAGCTCGCAAATGGAGACAAGACGTTCATCGATTTTCGCGAGAAGGCGCCGCTGGCAGCGACGGCCGATATGTACCTCGACAAGAACGGCGAGGTCATACCAGGCGCGAGCACTTCGGGTCATTTGGCGGTGGGCGTACCGGGCACGGTCGCTGGCATGGAGCTGGCACTTTCCAAGTACGGCACGATGAAGCGTGCTGCGGTGATGGCGCCGGCCATCCAGTACGCGCAACGTGGCTTCACGCTGGCCCAGGGCGACATCGACATGCTGCACAGCGCAACCGATGACTTCAAGCGCGATGCCGCCAGCAGTGCGATTTTTCTGCACCGCGGCAAGCCGTTCAGACCTGGCCAGGTGCTGGTGCAAAAAGACCTCGCAAGCACGCTCAAGCTGATCAGCAACAACGGTGCGAAAGGGTTTTACAAGGGTCCCGTGGCGGCCGCGTTGGTTGCGGCCAGCCGAACCGGCGGCGGCATCTTGAGGCAAGCCGATCTCGACCAGTACCAGGCGCGCGAGCTCAAGCCCGTCGAATGCGACTACCGTGGTTTCGGCATCGTTTCAGCGCCGCCACCCAGCTCGGGTGGTGTCATCCTCTGTGAAATCCTCAACGTGCTCGAAGGCTATCCACTCAAGGAAATGGGCTTTCGCTCGGCGCGCGCGGTGCACTACCAGATCGAGGCCATGCGTCACGCCTATGTGGACCGCAATAGCTACCTCGGTGACCCGGACTTCGTCGACAACCCGCTGGCGCGGCTGCTAGACAAAGACTACGCGGCGAAGATCCGCGCCGCCATCGATCCAGCCCAGGCGGGCCGCTCGCAAGACATCATGCCCGGCGTCGCCCCGCACGAGGGCAGCGATACAACGCATTATTCGATCGTCGACCAATGGGGCAACGCGGTCGCGGTGACTACGACGCTCAACGGCTGGTTTGGCGCCAAAGTCACCGCCGCGAAAACCGGCGTCGTCTTGAACAACGAAATGGACGATTTCACTATCAAGATTGGCGTGCCCAACCTGTACGGCTTGGTGCAGGGCAAGGCCAATGCCATTGCGCCGGGCAAGCGGCCGCTGAGCTCAATGAGCCCCACCGTCGTCACCAAGAACGGCAAGCCGGTGCTGGTGGTCGGAACGCCTGGCGGCAGCCGCATCATTACCACAGTACTGCACGCCATCGTCAACGTCGTCGACTATGGCATGAACGTGCAAGAGGCTGTAGACGCACCGCGCTTTCACCAGCAGTGGCTGCCCGAGGCCACGAGCATAGAGCGTTTCGCGCTCAGCCCCGACACACGCCAAATCCTCGAGGGCATGGGCCACCAGTTCACCGACGCAGGCTTGAGCACGCACCTCGCCGCGATCATGATCGGGGCACCAGCGCTGGTCGAAAAACCGGTCGGCAAGAACCGCTTCTACGGCGCAAATGACCCGCGTCGCAACACCGGGCTGGCTTTAGGTTATTGAGTGCCCGAGAATTTTGGCGAGAAACTGCTGAGCGCGCTCCGAACGCGCGTCTGGTTGATCAAAAAATTCGTTGCGGGTACAGTCTTCGACGATTCTGCCGCCGTCCATGAAGATCACGCGGTGGCTGACTTTCTTCGCAAATCCCATCTCGTGCGTGACGACCATCATCGTCATGCCTTCTTGGGCCAGCATCATCATCACGTCAAGCACCTCACCGACCATTTCGGGGTCGAGCGCAGAGGTTGGCTCGTCAAACAGCATCACGATAGGGTCCATGCTGAGCGCGCGGGCGATCGCCACGCGCTGTTGCTGGCCGCCTGAGAGCTGACCGGGGAACTTGTCTTTGTGTGCCATCAGTCCGACGCGCTCCAACATCTTCAGGCCGCGTGCCTGGGCTTCGTCACTACGGCGTTTGAGTACTTTGACTTGCGCCAGCGTGAGGTTTTCGGTCACGCTGAGGTGTGGGAAGAGCTCAAAGTGCTGAAACACCATGCCCACCCGCGCGCGCAGCTTGGGCAGGTCGGTCTTGCGGTCAGCAACAGAGATGCCGTCAACGACAATTTCGCCCTGCTGAAAGGGCTCCAGCGCATTCACCGCCTTGATGAGCGTTGATTTGCCAGAACCTGAGGGGCCGCAGACAACGACGACTTCGCCACGTTTGATGCTGGTACTGCACTCTGCCAGCACCTGAACCTTGCCGTACCACTTGGAAACGTTCTTGATCTCAATCATCGTGGCACCTCAACGAACAATCTGAATCTTGAGTTGCAAACGGCGCACCAGCATCGACAGGCTGAAGCAAATGACAAAGTACACCACCGCGGCAAGCAAATAGGTCTCGACCGGGCGGTTGAAGCTCTTGCCGGCGAGCTCAAAGCCCTTGAGCAAGTCGTATGCGCCGATGGCGTAGACCAGCGAGGTGTCCTGGAACAAGACGATGGTCTGCGTCAGCAACACCGGCAACATGTTGCGAAACGCCTGTGGCAACACAATGAGCTGCATGCATTGCGCGTAGCTCATCCCCACGGCGTAACCCGCTTGCGCCTGCCCGCTGGGGACAGATTGAATGCCGGCGCGCATGATCTCGCTGTAATACGCCGCCTCGAACACCGTGAAAGTGATGATGGCCGACAGCTCAGCGCCCATGGGCCGTCCGATCAACATCGGAATCAGCAAAAAAAACCACAGAATCACCATCACCAGCGGAATCGAACGCAGCGTGTTCACGTACGCCGCCGCTGGAATGACCAACCACTTTCGCCCCGACAGCCGCGCCAGCGCCAGCAGGGTGCCGAGCACAACGCCACCCAGCATCGCGATCAAGGTCAGTTGTACCGAAAAAATCAAACCCTTGACGATGAAGCTGGAGACGACACTCCAGCTCATGAAAGCAAAGTCCAGATTCATCGGTGCTCGCCGATCATGCCGGGTACGCTGATGCAGTTCTCGATCAGCAACGCGACGCGGTTGATCGCAAACGCCGACAAAAAGTACAGGCCGGTGACGGCTATATAAATCTCAACGCCGCGCGAAGTTTCTTCTTGTGCCTGCATCGCGAACATCGTCAGCTCGGCCACGCTGACCGCGAACGCTACCGCCGAGTTCTTGACGATGTTCATCGCCTCGCTGGTCAGCGGCGGCAGGACGATGCGAAACGCCATCGGCAACAACACGTAGCGGTAGGTCTGCGCGAGCGTCAGACCCATCGCTAAGCCGGCGTGGCGCTGGCCCTGGGGTAGCGCTTGGATGCCTGCCTTGACTTGCTCGGAAACGCGCGCCGAAGTGAAAAAGCCGAGCGCGAACACCACCAGCCAAAAGCTAGGGACGCTGCGCAAGGCGAGGAATATCGACGGGATGACGTGGTACCAAATGAAGATCTGAACCAGCAGCGGAATGTTGCGGAACACTTCAGTCCACGCGTTGCCGACCAGCACCCACCCTTTATGCGGCGTGGTGCGAAGTATCCCCATCAGCGCGCCGACGAACAGTGCAACGGCCAACGCCATCGCAGACACCGCAACCGTCCAGCCCCAAGCCGATAGCAACCATTCAAGGTAGGTGCGTCCGCCACCGGTGCCTTGCAGGAAAACCTGCCAGTCCCAATTACTGCTCAAGGCTGTTTCACGCGGGCCGATCAGCTATAAAAAGACGAGGCGCGGCACCGGGCTTTGCGCGTCAAGGCATCGGGCGCTGAGCGCTGACTTCAACCGCCGCCGGTTGGTTTCAGTGGGCGTAGTCTTCAACCGGCTTGTCGTTGGGGTTGGTCCACGCGGCCCGGGTCGCTTCGCTGAGGGGTAGGCCAATGGTGGTGTTGCTTGGCGGAATAGGTTGCATGAACCACTTGTCGTAGGTTTTGGCGAGCTCGCCGCTTTTGATCTGTGCTTTGATGCTGTCGTTCACCGCCTTCTTGAAGGCAGGGTCGTCTTTGCGCATCATGATGGCGATCGGCTCGATAGCCAACACCTCGCCAACGATTTTGAAATCCGCAGGGTTTCTGGATTTGGCAATGCTGCCCGCCAGGATCTGGCTGTCCATCACGAAAGCATCGGCACGGCCGGAAGCCAACAGCAAAAAGCTGTCGGCATGGTCCTTGCCAAACACTTCGCGGAAGTCCGCACCACCTGCGCGCCGGTGCTTGCGCAGCAACCGCACCGAGGTCGTTCCCGTCGTCGTCGCGACGGTCTTGCCATCGAGTTGGTCGATGCTGGTGATGCCCGAGTTCGCCTTGACAGCGATGCGCACTTCCTCGACGTAGGTGGTCACCGCGAACGCAACAGTTTTCTGGCGGGCGGCGTTGTTGGTCGTCGAACCGCACTCGATATCGACCGTGCCGTTTCGCACCAGCGGAATGCGGTTTTGCGAGGTCACGGGCAGGTACTGGACGTCTAGCCTGGCGAGGCCGAGCGACTTCTGGATGTCCGACAGCACGCGCCGGCAGACGTCGACGTGAAAGCCGGCATACTTGCCGCCACCCAGCGTGTACGACAGCGCGCCCGAGGACTCGCGCACCCCCATCATCACGCTACCGTCGTTGTCTTTGATCTTCTTCAGTGTGTCTTCGGCGCGCAGCAGGCCGGTCGCCAGCAAGGCGGTGAACAGTATCAGAATCGACTTTTTCATACTGGGCCCTTGTGAGTGATGAGCGTGAAAGTCTTCGATTCTAGGTTGACGTATCGATGAATCCGCGATGCCTCGCTGGCGCATAGACAGGATTGGTTGTTCGCGCCGCGTGCGGAGTAACGGATGCGTCGAATGTGGGCCTAGCCCGGCCGACTCGACCGGTGCCACGTTACACCACCGCGCGAACGCCACTATCGCTCGTCGGTCTCAGGCTGGACGTGATCTATCCACAATGCGAATGATGTCGCGCCGATCGATAGCGCTTAATCTGTGATCGCAGCCGTAGCCTAACGATCTTATTCTCAGTTTCTTCTGTGGGAGATTTTGACGAATACCGAACTACGGTGCTTGTTGCCTTGAGTTTTCTAGTCTTAAAGGAGAGCGGATCATGAAGACACCCGTACTTCACGCCGGCCTCGTCGTTACGCTGCTGTGTGTCGCAGCGACCAGCCTTGCACAAAGCATCACGCAGAAATGGCGGTCCGGCCTTGCGGGGGCAAAGCTGACGACTTACTCCGGCTCAGCGATCAGCGCCAACAGCACGCTCACCGTCCTCGACTTTTGCCGCAACGGTCGCTATCGTTACTACAAGGAAGGCAGTTGGTCGGTACCCGGTCAGGCAGGCGGTGCGTCCAACACGACCATCACCGGGCGCTGGGATGTTCAGCAGCGGGGCTCGAAGACGCTGTTGGTGTACAAAACCGACCGTGGTCAAAGGGGCGCCTACCCGATCTATTTGCAGAGAAATGGGCGCGTGAACATCGGTGGGGCGGCCTATGGTGTGCAGGCGGGCGGGGCTGGATGTTAGCGTGAAAGACCAGTGGCTGTGGGTGAGGACGGACTAACACGGCAGAATCAAACGTCCAACGTGGTCAGCTCAAGGTGGTGCTGACACGAGCACGCGCCTGATGCGCCGCGCTGTAGCCAAAGTGGCGCGTTGGGTGCCGACACCAGGGCCTCGCGGCCCACGGCCCTATCTACGCCTGCGAAGGTGGCCAACACAGGGGGCACGCAGGTAAACTGGGCTTTTGTCTTGTTGCGCGACGCACAGTAATCGCGTCGCACGCGGGGCTTCCACCATGCAACTGATCGAACCCATACGCGCCGACGCTGCTGCCTTGGCCGCCATCCGGCGTGAACTTCACGCTCATCCTGAACTTTGCTACGAGGAGCAGCGCACCTCGGACTTGATCGTCAACGCGCTTACCGAATGGGACATTCCCGTGCACCGCGGCCTGGGCAAGACCGGCGTGGTGGCGATCCTGAAAAGCGGCAACAGTAACCGCGCCGTGGGCTTGCGCGCCGATATGGACGCACTGCCCATCACCGAGCACAACCGCTTTGCGCACGCAAGCCGGCACGAGGGAAAAATGCACGCCTGCGGCCACGACGGCCACACCGCGATGCTGCTGGCCGCGGGCAAGCACTTGTCCCGGCACCGCAACTACGACGGCACGGTGTACCTGGTGTTTCAACCGGCCGAAGAGGGCGGTGGTGGTGCACGCGCGATGATGAACGACGGTTTGTTCACGCTGTTCCCGATGGA
>Ga0224497_10001548_pt1 | contig 14512 bp, 18 predicted proteins | sample SF_Jul11_sed_USG_4_FD_167970 | JGI IMG/M metagenome (GOLD analysis project Ga0224497, IMG submission 167970) | Sediment microbial communities from San Francisco Bay, California, United States - SF_Jul11_sed_USGS_13 | ecosystem: Environmental > Aquatic > Marine > Sediment | place: USA... | reverse complement strand
GACGAAGACATCACCCACTCCATTGGTATCGCCAGCGACGAGATTCGTGGCATCCGACTGAAATGCCACATAGCGACCATCCGCACTCAATTCTGCATCCACACTCTCACCATTGACCTGCCCCCCGCCTGTGGCCACACTCACACGCGTGGTCGCTCCGGTTTGCCGATCGTGAACGAACAGATCTCGAACACCATTGGTATCGCCCGCCACCAGATTGGTCGCATCAGATTCAAACACGACCCAGCGAGCATCCGCACTGAGAAACCCCGCTCGACTGGTATTATTCGCTTGGATTCCACCTGTGGCCACACTCACGCGAGTAGTGGTGGAAGTCTGACGGTCGTGGACGAATACATCTAAGACACCATTGGTGTCCCCCGCCACTAGGTTGGTCGCAAAGGAATGGAATGCCACAAATCTGCCGTCGGCACTCAGAGCTGGAGTGAAACTATTGTTATTGGACTGCCCCCCGCCCGTCGCCACACTGACCCGGCTCGTCGTGCCGGTCTGCCGATCGTGGACGAACACATCAATGGTGCCATTCGTATCCCCTGGGACAAGATTCGTGGCATCCGACCGAAATGCCACATAGCGCCCATTGGCGCTCAAGGCGGGCTCAATACTCTCGCCATTGGACTGCCCCCCGCCTGTAGCCACACTCACACGCGTGGTCGCCCCGGTTTGCCGATCGTACACGAACACATCTCGTTTTCCATTGGTATCACCCGGCACCAGGTTGGTCGCAAAAGAATAGTAGGATACCAATCTGCCATTTTCATTAAGGTCTGGAAGGAAGCTATCGTTATTGGACTGTGCGCTTGCCGTGCTGACACTGACTCGAGCCGTCTCCGCCCCATAGGTAGGGGGAGCAATGAATACGAGCGCGAATAAGATTGTGCCCGCAGTGATCATATGGTTGTAAATTTTCATGAGTGTTCCTCCAGAGTTCCCGAATAAATATAAAAATAACGCCAATCATGAAACACTTCTGCTACGCCTCACCGACAGTAGGATTAAGGTATAATTAAAAATTTCTTCCGGTGATCCACGCTACATTCTGATACAAAAAAAGCCAACGGCCTCTTCAAATTCCTTGGCCATATCAGCGTTTTCACTTATGGCTCCTATTCATCAGTGATACGCCTCCCTCAGCTGTGAAAGGAAAATCCTAGCCCAACGGAGGAATAACTTCCACACTTTCTTCCAGTCCACCATTAGGCTAAGCAGGCCTCACCCCAACAACAACGCTCAAACCTATTGAAAAAAAAGAAATTATATACGTGCAGCAGCCAAGGGCTATTGACGCGTTTTCCCACCAAATCATGCATCTCGGGCCATTCGGGGTCAGTGGTATGCAAAAAGGTCCGCCGAGCATAGCCTTAGGCACATGGATCGACGAACCGTTCAAGGAAGGCACGAGCAGGGACAAAAAAGCAGAATACTGCTGACTGAATTTTTCAACAGGTCCCACAGAAAACCAAAAGCTACGCCTTTTGACTTTTCCGGGACAGGCGACGTACAAGAGTACGATATCGTCAGAACTCTCTTAGAAAAGGAGCCACCTATGCCGTGTCCGTGTCAGAGTGGAAAAACGTTTGAGCAATGCTGTGAGCCGATTATCACGGGGGTGAAACAGGCGGAGACCGCCGAGCAGCTCATGCGGGCGAGATATTCCGCCTACACACAAGTTCGGATGGATTTTATCGAGAAGACACATGATCCTAAGACCATAAACGACATCGACCTCGAGGCCAATCGCAAATGGGCAGAGACCACCAAGTGGATGGGGTTAGAGATTCTTGAGACGAAACAGGGCGGAAGGGACGATGAGGTGGGTATCGTCGAATTCAAGGCCACGTTTGAGACAGCAGAAGGCCCTCAAGTCCATCATGAGCTGAGTGAATTTCGGAAACATGAAGGGACCTGGTATTTCTCCGACGGCAAAAGTCCTGGAGTTCGAACCGTCGTTCGTAGCGAGGCCAAGATTGGACGTAACGATCCGTGCTCCTGCGGCAGCGGAAAAAAGTATAAAAAATGCTGTGGAAACGTCTGAATCAGAATAGGATTCGATATCGCGTTTATGCTATCAACCGTTTAATTAGGAGGAAACCCATCCCCCCAAAGGAAGCTCTGGTTTCTTCTTCTTCCGCTCATCGTGTTTATCGGGCTCTATCACGTCACTTACCGCTTGGGAACCTTACACCCACACACGACCCGATGAATGGCCATTCGTTTCAGGGCACCCATTCGAATCGGGAAAACGGATTGACGTTGTTTTTCTAGGATCTCCTGCATTGGAAAACCATTGACGAGACCACCACGGGAATCTACAGTTAGCTTGACTGAGATGTTTCTCATGGCTCAGATGAAGCCGCGCCGTCAAACCAGACTCCTTCCCTATTTCAACCCGTCTCTATGCGCCACGATCCGAAACTCGACAACATTCCAAGAGGGCTGACGTCCCGTGGCGTCCATAAAACCATTCTTGAATATTTGCTGCAATCAGAAGATGGTCTTGATGGGAAAGCCTTACTCGACATTCCTTGCGGGGAAGGCAGCTTCATGTCATCTTTGCGACTCTTTTTTCCCAACGCGCTGCTTCGAGGCTGTGACCGGCAAAAGCCCCTCAACGTCGCACAGGAAGAATTCTGTCTGATCGACGCCAATCAGCCGTTCACCGTCTTTCGGGAGACACAATTCGATGTCATCTGCTCGATCAGCGGAGTCATGGAGTTCGACAATACCCTCCAATTTTTCACCCAATGCAGGAACCATTTGCGTGAGGGCGGAGCGTTTCTCGTGACCAATGACAATGTGGCGGGAATCCGTGATCGCCTATCCTATTTCTGGCTCGGAAGGCCTAAACAATATTCGTTGCTAGTGACCAAGAACCAACCAACGTGGAAAGTGCTGTCCATTTCCAACATCGTTCGAATTCTGCAAGATGCAGGATTCCATATTCGAGAGATCCGCTATGTACCCTTGCGTTGGAAGGATTGGCTGTGGCTTCCCTTGGCCTTGCTCATTTATCCGGTCCAATATCTGCACCTGCGGCGGGCCAACAGTCCAATGCCGATGGCCCTGCGACAGGCCATGTATCCGTTTCAATCACTCCTATCCCGCCATTACATCATCATCTGCAAAAAACAGCCGAATGATCCCTTCGTGACCAGGTGAATGACAGGCAAAGGTTCCACCTGCGACGATACGATTATGAAGTCTTGGCCGCGCCCTGCCATAGCATATCGTAGCCGAGTTCTTTCGTCTCAGAACACATCGTCGCCAATGCCGCGAACGTCTTATTGAAGAGTTCGTCGGCATGGGATTTTTCGTGATCCTCAAATGAACTCCAGTAGGTCACAATCGCGTAATGATCATCTGCGGTTTTAGATTCACTGAGTGAACCTTCGTCAGACACGAAACCGGAGAATTTGAACACCTGGCCGGCAATAAAGCCCCCTTTGTCACCACCATACGTTTCCTTGACCACCATGCACATTTCCCCAACGGCCAACTCCACCTGATCGAAATTGATGCCAGGCTTCAGCTTGACCGTGTTAAATAACATTTTCGCCCCAAATGGAAGAGTAATAGGACCAAACATGGCAGCCTCCTGGTGAGAGCACCCGTACAAGGCGGGTGCATGTGTAAGGAATGATGAGACTAACCCCATCCGAAGGATTCATCATGATGTTAGCACCAATGCCACAGCCCTGACAGGCATCACAACACGATAGCCTCACCCATCGAACGCTTCTTCGGATACCAGGCACGATCGGCAACATATCAGACCATGCTCACCGCGGGGTGCCTTTGGAAACGCATTGACAAATACGAGAAAACCTTTGAGAATCCACCCATTCACCTTGCGCGGCGGTTCATCTGCCAGCAACAGGCCATCACGCGCCATCGCTTGGAAGGACTCACATCATGGGAAGTTCCTACCGGGGTCGGCACAAACTGCGACGGCTCCAAAAGCCCGCAGTCGACAAACCCATTGACGAACTACTCAAAGGACTGCGACCCAAGCCTTCAGCCTCAAGCAACAGTTCCTACCGGGAACAATCACTGAAGATTCACGGGCTCATTTGTGCCAAATGTGCCAGAGAGTTCGAATTCAAAACAAGGCACCTGCTCACGGTACACCACAAGGACGGAAATCACCACAACAATCCGCCGGACGGATCGAATTGGGAAAACCTGTGCGTGTACTGCCACGATGACGAACACAGCCGGGGAATCCTTGGTGATTATTTGCGGAAGGCGAAAGAAGACAACACTTAGGGAATCAGTCTACAATCCCTCCACGGACGAGGAGCACAGGCTGTAGGCTTGAACGCATTTACGGAGAGGCGGATATCGTATGCTGAGGAAAGAATCACTGAAAGGGATGCATGGCATCTATGTGGTCGTTGAGGACTTGGGACCGGAACTGAGGGGCGTGTTAACCCGAAGCGACGTGCGTAAACGAGTGGAGACGCAACTTCGAACTGCGGGCCTCCGCCTTGTCAAAGAACTCGAAGCAGCCAAATTGCCGGGGGAGCCCTATTTGTATGTCAATATGGCAGCACTTCCCTTGGGGCCAAAGCGCTTCGCCTGTCGGATCGACCTTGAAGTCCACCAACTGGTGGCCCTCGTACACAACTCCGCCACCGGGCATGCCATCACGTGGGAGCAAGGCGTCGTGACCGCTGGTGGCGTCAAAACCATTTACGACAATATCGATGAACTCGTCTTCGATTTTATGTATGATTATCTCTCGATGAATCCCGACAACTAATCCATCAACTCAATCACCGCCAATCGTTCTTTCGAATCTCGTGCTCTTCGGCCAGGGCTCTTTCCCGCCTTTCACGGGCCTTCTGCCTCACACGCTGACAGGGACTCGTTCACCCGGTCCGTTCCTGATCACCAGGACATTCGCCCTTCCACCAATTCTTTATGAACAGAGGATCTCACTGGTTTCCCTGGTTGATTCTCATGCAATTTGACCTCGGCTGGTCAATCATGAGAAAAAGACTATTGTTCAAATTTCTACCCGAGAAGGAGAATGCTCATGGCGAAAGCGCGTGCCCGTCACATTTTGGTCTCAACAGAAGAAGCCTGCAACAACTTAAAAACACAAATTGAGGGCGGTGGAGATTTTGCAGCCGTCGCCAAGGAACATTCCACCTGTCCATCAGGCAAACAAGGTGGAGACCTGGGAGAATTTGGCCCCGGTCAAATGGTCAAAGAATTTGATGCGGTCGTGTTTAGCGGCGAACTCGGCAAGGTCCACGGCCCTGTCAAAACCCAGTTTGGCTATCATCTTCTTGAGATCACCAGCCGCACTCCATAAATCGTTCAGCATTCATAGGACAAGGGCATAGTCTCGTGGCTATGCCCTTGTCCTGTGCTCCATCATCTTCAAAAACTGTCATAAACTTTGGGCACAATCATTCTTCCCTCACGTGCATTCCAACAGCGGCAAGAGCAACACGTGTTCTCAGCTGACATCAGATTCAAAAATGTTTGGCATCAAGATTCCGCGTGATGTAGACTCCTGTACTTCATTACACCACCTGAAACACCGTCAGATGTGTTGATTATGCCAAGCGAACACCAACGGCCAAAGTCCACGCAATTCAAAAAGCTGCTGCTGTCCCCACAGCTTGAGTTTATCTGCGAGGCCCACAATGGCCTCAGCGCCAAAATCGTGGAAGAAGCAGGGTTTCACGGCATCTGGGCCAGCGGACTCTCCATCTCGGCTCAATTCGGTGTGCGAGATAACAACGAGGCCAGTTGGACCCAGGTCCTGGAAAATCTGGAATTTATGTCCGATGCCACCCGCATTCCCATTCTGCTTGATGGGGACACAGGCTACGGCAACTTCAATAATATGCAGCGCCTGATTCGTAAATTAGAACAGCGGCAGATCGCGGCGGTGTGCATTGAAGACAAGTTGTTTCCCAAGACCAATAGCTTCCTCAAAGGTGACGCACAACCCATGGCCGACATGGAAGAATTTTGCGGAAAAATTAAAGCCGGAAAAGATGCGCAATCAGACCCGGATTTCTGCATCATCGCCAGGGTTGAAGCGTTCATCTGCGGCTGGGGACTGGCTGAAGCCTTGCGGCGTGCGGAGGCGTATCACCAGGCAGGGGCGGATGGCATCCTGATTCACAGTGCGCTGGCGGTACCTGATGAGATTCTGGCGTTCAAGCGGGAATGGGCCGATCGGTCTCCCGTGGTGATTGTCCCGACAAAATACTATTCCACCCCCACCGATGTATTTCGGCAGGATGGCTTTTCCATGGTCATTTGGGCCAATCACATGCTCCGGGCCGCAATAGCTACCATGCAAACCACCGCCCGAGTTCTCAAGAAACAAGAAAACCTGTTGTCGATTGAAGATAACATTGTGCCGGTGTCTGAAGTCTTTCGTCTGCAAGGTGCGGCTGAGCTCATGGAAGCCGAGCAGCGCTACCTTCCGAAAACCTCCGACCACGCATCGGCCATTGTCCTGGCCGCTTCCCGTGGAGATGAGCTAGGTGAACTGACGGAAGACAAACCCAAAACCATGGTGAACATTCGGGGAGTACCCCTCCTTGCGCATGTGGTGGACGCATACAACAGCGTGGACATCAAGGACATTCTTGTTGTCAGAGGGTACAAAAAAGAATCGGTGAATCTTCCTAGTCTGACCTATGTCGATAATGATGCCTTCGCGGAAACAGGAGAATTGAATTCCTTGTTGAAAGCCCTTCAATCAAAAGAAGGCCGCTTCCAAACTACCATCATTTCCTATGGGGATGTCTTATTTAACTCATATATTCCTCAGGCGCTTCTTCAGGCCAAGGATGACTTTGTCATTTTTGTGGACAGCGATTGGCAGGAAAAAACGAGTTATACCAGGCTTGGAGGATTTGCCGAATGCACCGCGCCGAACTCCCGAAAGGCCTTTAACGCCCAGATCTATCTCAAACAATTAGGGACCGCCATTCCCGAGGACCTGATTCATGGCGTATGGATGGGATTTTTCAAAGTCTCGGCTCAGGGCGTCACGCAATTACATGAGATCCTTACTGGACTTCTTGCCGACCCGATTCACCGGAAAGCAGGAATGGCAACCCTGTTCCAGGAATTATTACGAAGGAAGTATCCAATTAGGGTTCTCTACACCGTCGGGCACTGGCTGGATATTAACAATCTCGATGATGTCGTCCAGGCTGGAAGCTTTTAACGATCGTCGGGTGAATCGCGCACGAATAGGTTCCCAATCGTTCACCCTCGGATACTTCGATGAAGGGAAGCTCTACCATGACACTCTCAGACCTCTCCCAACAAGAATTCAAAGCCCTGATTAATAGCTTCGTGGACGACCGCCTGTGTGAACTGCTGGGCGATCCCGACCTGGGCCTAGCCCTGGACGACAAGGTGCGCGCGCAGTTGAAGCAAGCGTTGGCCTCCCCGGATCGGGTGACGGGGGACACCGTCGCCGAACGACTCGGCCTCCGCTGGTGAGATGACATGGCCTGGTATCGTGTCACCTATCTGCCCTCGATCCTGGACGACCTTCAAACAACCGACCAGAACATGGCTCAGCGTCTCTTGGATAAGACCAAATGGCTCGCCTCTAATGTCGCCAACCTTCGGCATGAACCCCTGCACGAGGACCTCCCCGGTCTGGTCCAATACGCTGTCGGTGACTGGCGCATTCTCTACTCCATCGACCGGGACGAGCATGTCGTCCACATCTATCGAATTGCGACCAGACGAGAACTGTACGCCAGTCGCATAGCGCAGCAGCATTCATGAGTCTGGCTGAACAGATCGAACAGGAACTCACCAAGGCCGCCAAGGGACTCTACGATGGGAACGATGGTTTGGCACGAGTGTGCGCACGACGAGCCGTGGCACTCGCCTCGCAGCATTGGGCTGAGCAACGTCATCTATCAACTTGGAAGGGAGATGCCATGCATCAACTTCGTCAGATCCAAGAAGAAACCACGTTCCCGTTATCTGTGAGAGCAGCCGCGCAGCGACTCCTGACTAAAGTGACCGAACAGGCACAGTTGCCCATGACCACAGATCCCATCACCGACGCACGCATCATCCTTGACCATCTGAATGCACCGATCTGAAGCCAAGCCTTCCGAAAGCCATCAAGGCTTTCAAACCATTTCCAAAGAACCCACTTCCCTCAGCCAGCCCATGGGTAATGGCAACATTCAACCAGGACCCGACAAATCCCATTATCTGAATGGGATAATGGGGCTTCAGTTAGTGTTCCTGATAATCATCCTGATGATGGCTCACCCCCGGCCACTCATGGGAGCCGTCTCTCCACAATTCAACATTGAAGCTCCGGAATCTTTGGAACCATTAGCTGCCCACCTGAAAGAAATCAGTCCACAGTCTCTTCAGCGCACGATGGACTTTATGGGACTCAAACATCCCGGGTCACCCATTCGAGTCATATTGGCGCCAAACGGATCGCCCCTGGCACAGGAAGCCCCGGAATGGATGTCCGGCTATGCAGTGAGTCACGCCTCCACAATTGTGCTCCTCACTGACCGAGCGTTGAACTACCCGAATGATTCACTCAACGATGTCTTCTTGCATGAGATCGCCCATATCCTGGCCCATCGAGCTGCAGGAGAACAGCCGCTGCCTCGATGGTTTGATGAAGGATTGGCGATGATGGCCGCCCGAAGGTGGGATTTTGAAGATCGAGCCCGATTAGTCTGGGCGATGGTCTCAGACACGCAAGTCTCCCTGAATGAACTGAATACCCTCTTCATCAAAGACGATACCTCTGTCCGACGGGCATATGTCCTCGCCTACGCCTTTACGTTAGACCTCCTGGAACACACAGGACAAGATGTCCCCAAACGTATTCTGGCAAAAGTCCAACAAGGCCTGCCCTTTTCTGAAGCCTTTGCGCAAACCACATTCATGACCGTCACACAAGCAGAAGAACAGTTCTGGAGTCGGCAGACACTCTGGAATCGCTGGCTCCCGGTGGCCACCAGTTCAGGAATGGTCTGGCTGGCGATCACCCTCTTGGCAGTTTGGGCGTTTGCGAGGCAACGGAAGAGAGCCGCAGCGATTAAGAAGCAATGGAGGGAAAATGACGTGGATCTATGATAGGTTATATCCAGACGATCACATCCGACATCCTCACTAATTAGGTTTCGGTTGAGCGGTGAGGATTCCATTCCTAAGCATAGACTTCAAAAACACATCCTCGTAAAATTCCTCTACACCTTGAAAGGAAAATGTTCATGTCACAAAGACTCAAAGGCAAAGTGGCCGTCATTACGGGGGGAAATAGTGGTATTGGTTTGGCCACAGCCAAATTGTTTCAGGCTGAAGGGGCTATGGTGATCATTACCGGAAGAAGGAAAGAAGCCGTGGAAGCGGCAGTGAAAGAAATCGGAGGAGCGAGTACCGGTTTCGTGTCGGATACCGGGAATCTCAATGACATCGCAGATTTGTATCAACAGATACACAAGACTGCGGGAAAGATCGATGTGCTCTTCCTTAATGCCGGCATTGCGATCTTTGGCCCATTTGACACCATAGACGAAGCCACATTCGATACGATGGTGAATGTCAATTTCAAAGGACTCTTCTTCAATATTCAAAAAGCCGCGCCGCTCCTGAATGAGGGAGCATCGGTCATTATTAACTCTTCCATCGCCGACCAGAAAGGGTTTCCCAACTCCAGTGTCTATGGTGCCACAAAAGCAGCCGTTCGGAGTCTGGCCAGAACCTTATCGACGGAACTACTCGATAGAAAGATCCGGGTGAATGCTCTTGCCCCTGGCCCAATTGATACGCCCATTTTCGAGAAAGTTGGCGTTCCCGCAGAAGAAGTTCCAGGCATGAAAGCAAGTTTTGCTGACCAAAACCCTATGAAACGAATGGGAAGCTCAAATGAAGTCGCCACAGCTGCGCTATTTCTCGCATCAGATGATTCATCCTATATCACAGGAATTGACCTCACCGTCGATGGAGGCGCAACGCAGCTGTAAGTCACAATGCCCATTCAACCTCCCTTCGACACTTTGGGGTATCATTTTCTAAGAAAAGGACAGGAAGGAAGGAGAACATCGCATGAGACAAGTAACATTCTATTGTTCACAATTTCTGGGAATGATGGTTCTTCTCGGGCTCATGATTTCTGCTGTCCCAGCAACAGCTCTCGAGCCTGAACCCCACCCACTAGATACGTTTCTCACTGATATCCTCAACTTTCGTGAGCCGACCGGCATCCGAGGTACGGTCCGATACATTGACCAAACCGAACACAATATCTGGCTCAATTGGGAACAGCGATCGGATGATCGCCCGTTATTCGACACCGGCTGGAAATTGGTGCCAGAGGATACCACCTTATTAGTCTATCCGCAGGATTCAACCCAATATCAGGAGCTAGAACACATCCCGAAGGGGACGCCCATTGAAATGGTCATTCAACTCGATCCAGAAGGACATCGACGTATTCTCTCGTATCAAGACCTGTCTCAACCAGGCAAGGTCCCCCTATAAGCCAATCCGTTCAGTCCGACAAATACAGACTCCCATGGCTCAGCAAATCAAGGACTAATGAATCATGCCCTTCAGATGAGACGCACAGATCGGAACCAATGGTTCGTTCGTCGCATAAGGTTTTCACCAGATCAGTCATGCGTTCACTGCAGGTATACTGACGTCCATCAACAAATAGCCACAGGTTCTTGCCATGCTCCTGAAACGCAAAACGGGAGCCTTCATTCCTGATAAGCGTCCCTCCTGCCGCAAGATGTTGACGGACATCTTCGAGACAAAACTCCTCCTGCGTCGTCTCCTCATCCTGATATTTGGGAGACGTCATATAGCAACCAAACCATTGTGCGAGACGGTCCTGATTTTCGACATACTGAGTTAAGATACGCTGAACCTTTTTCACCGCCTCAGGGGTGATCTGTCCAGGATTGGCTTGAGGCACGAGATCCGGATCCGCATATCGAACCTCTTCGCTCAGTTCTTCTCCAACGGACTCGGAAAAGTCGAGCAACATATCCCGATGAGACGGCGCGCGAAATCCCACCGAGCACGTCATACAATCCTCACCCACCGCAATTCCGTTATGCCCGACACGCGGCGGCACATAGAGCAGGTCACCCGGCTCAAGTGTCCAACAGTGCTCTGGTTCCCATTCGGTTAAGATCTTCACCGGAACATCAGGGCGACGAGGGGATGATTCATCATAGAGCCCGCCAACTTCCCATTGACGACGACCACTGACCTGCACCAAAAATACATCGTAGTTATCATAATGGGGCCCGACGCCACCCTTGTCGCCGGAATAGCTGATCATCAAATCATCAATCCGCCAACTGGGAATAAAGTAAAACCGGGAAAGAAACTCAGCGGCGGCAGGCACCCAATGATCCACCGCCTGCACTAACAAGGTCCAATGGGTTGTTGGCAGAGCGGAAAAAGCCGCATCGGCAAACGGCCCATGAGTGAGTTCCCATTGCTCGCTCACAGGATCTTGAATGATCAACCTCGATTCGACCTCCTCTTCGCAAGCTAAGCCAGCCAATTCATCAGGAGCAATCGGCGGTTTGATCCCTGGCAAGGCCTGTCGAATCAACAACGGCTTCTTCTGCCAATATTCACCTAAAAACATTTCAAGCGAGAGATCGCCAAGAGGTAATTTTTTCATAAGAAAGCAAGAGGCACCAGTTTAAACAACAAACACAAAACTCATCCGCGGTCATTCCCGACATTTTTTATCGGGAATTAATCCCCCCTCAGTCATGCCCGACATTTGTAATCGGGCATCTATCTGTGCTCTTTTGTTTCGGATGGATCCCCGCTACCAACTGGCGGGGATAACAAAGCCCCAAAGAAGATGCCCGCACCCGCAGGTATGACAAACAGCCAGAAATTCCATCAGGCTTCTTTCACCATTTCAACATGAGGAATGCCATCTTCGAGATACACTTCTGACACCCGGTGGAACCCATACTGCGCATAGAACGCTTCCAAATATTCTTGTGCAGAAATTCTTATAGAAGGCTTAGGCCAACAACTGGATATTTCCTGCAAGGCTGCCTGTAACAATTGATGGCCAATCCCCTGCTTGCGAAAATCAGCCTTCACCACAAATCGCCCAAGATTGCCTTCAGGATAACGCAGACCGGGAGGCAAAATACGCGCATAGGCAAGCAGTGCTCCAGCCTCATTTCGCCCAGAAAGATGCCTGGTTTCCGGGTGGCGATCATACTCATCCAATTCCCGATACGCACATTGCTGCTCCACAACAAACACATCCACCCGCAACTGCAATATTTCAAACAACTGGTCGACAGTCAATTGTTGAAACGTGTTCACTTCCCATTGGCTAATGGACATGGCATTAATAATTGCAAAACGTCAAATTTCCTAGAGCCTTAATTCCTTATTTGGCGCTGAGACCAATTGGTTTTCTGAATAGGAAAAGATGTGGCGTTATTCATCGTGTAACATGTGCACGAACAGGCCATCGCGGAGTTTGGGTTCGAACCAGGTGCTTTTGGGGGGCATGACGCGATCCGCATCCGCCACCGCCATCAGTTCATCGACAGTGGTCGGGTACAACCAGAACGCCACGGCCCAAGCACCATTGTCCACCAATGCGGCCAGTTGTGTGGTCCCACGAATGCCGCCCACAAAATCTATCCGTGTATCTGACCGTTGGTCTTTGATCCCTAACAGCGGATCCAACACGCGCTCCGTCAATTCCGAAACGGCTAACGCGCGTACCGGGTCCTGCTGACTGTTCAAGGACGGATCGTGTTTCGGTTTGGCGCGATGCCACTGGCCTCTCAGATACATATCGAAACCGGCTGCAGGTGGTTTACCTGGTTGGGCGGTCACCTGCAATTCGAAGTGCGAAGCTAATTTTTCGAGCAGTTCTTTTGGGGTGAGCCCATGTAAATCCCGAACGACTCGATTGTAGGGAAGGATTTGCAGTTGATTATGCGGAAAGATCACCGCGAGAAATCCATCTTCGTGATTCCCTGAAGGAAGCACACTCGTCTGCCCGCGAGAAGCGCGTACCCGGCTTGCGGCTGCCGACCGATGATGCCCATCGGCAATATATAATGCAGGAAGATCCTGAAAGTCTTTGATAACTTGTTGAATGAGAGATTCATCTCGCACACTCCAGACCGTATGCTCGATTTTATCGTCAGCCACAAAATGCGCATCCGGCTTGGCACTCGTCACCCCTTTTAACCACTGATCGATGTTGGCCGTTTGGCGAAAAAAGAGTAGAACCGGACCTGATTGCGATTCATGGGTTTCGATAATCCGCACCCGATCAGCTTCCTTGACCGGCCGCGTATGTTCGTGCTTTTTGATCATGCCGCGGTCGTATTCATCAACAGAGGCCAAGGCCACGATGCCGGTTTGCTCATGCTGGCCCCACTTTTGTCGATAGACCCCAAAGAGTGGTTGTGTTTCTTGGGCCAAGACGTCGTCCTTGATGAGCTTCCGGAGATTATCGGCCCCTCGTTGATAGACTTCGGGGGAATACGGGTCGACCCCATCACCAATCTCAAGTTCTGCCCGGCCAATTCGAAGGAAACAATAGGGATTTCCCTCGGCCAAGTTGCGCGCCTCTTGCAACGAGACCACATCATAGGGAGGAGCGGCTACTTGACTGGCCAATTCAGGTCGTGGCCTGACGGCGCGAAACGGCGCAATTGTCGCCATGCGAATCTTCTCCTTTGTTGAATGTATGCTGTTGAACCTATCGGATGCACCATTCCCCTCCGTCCGGCGAATGGTGCGATTTTAGATGTCGTCGCAGACTAAAAGCCCGAACACTAAAAGTTTCCCTTTGACCGAACCTTCATTTTTCTCGTGGGAGGCACTCTCAGTACCTCCCACGAAGAACCGTGGTCCCTACCAGCCACAGCCACACATCCTCATTGTTTCTGCCAACCTCGTGGTAAGTAGGCTGAAAAACCTGCAGATATACATTAAGCACTCTCAGGTTTAGTCCCAAGAGTCCCCGTTGCTCAAGCCCTGGAGAAAAGGAAATCCCTTGGCCCCCTCAAGTCTCCATCATTTCCAACCTGGTATCAAACTCATGCCCGCATTGGACACATCGAATACAATCAGATTCCACCAACGGTTCATCATCACGAATCCCCATTCCCCCGCAATCGGGGCATCGGGCTAAATGGACTTTTTGATCGTCGACTGTTTCATACTGCGTTCCGTGAAGGCAAAACACCGGTTGACCGTCAAGAACCCATGGTTTCCCGGCCTTATCAACAACCGGCAGGGCAATATAATGTTGAGCCGCATAGGCCTCTTGTTCCGCTCGTGTCGGAAGACCGTCTTGAACAAGTTTGCCGGTTTTGACTTCGTAGAGCGAGCCCTCTTTGGGAATGACTTTTGTAGGTCCCATCTTCACCTCCTCTTAGTGTGAACACATCTATTGTGAAATCAGATTCCCTCTGGTGAACTCCGAGGTGCCTGT
>Ga0224497_10001546_pt1 | contig 14516 bp, 13 predicted proteins | sample SF_Jul11_sed_USG_4_FD_167970 | JGI IMG/M metagenome (GOLD analysis project Ga0224497, IMG submission 167970) | Sediment microbial communities from San Francisco Bay, California, United States - SF_Jul11_sed_USGS_13 | ecosystem: Environmental > Aquatic > Marine > Sediment | place: USA... | reverse complement strand
ACCAATTTCCGTGACGATCATGGGTCTGATCGCAAGGTTAGAGGGACAAGGCGTCCACAATTCCTCGCGGGAGTCTGAGCGGACCATGGAAAATGCTTTTTTCAGCAAGCCCTATTTAGGTATTTTTTTAATTTTCCTAGGATAAGGCTCATAAGCCCTTCTCCAATTGCTAGGTGACGAAACCGGCGGGAATGGTGCAATATTGGAATGTGATCAAGAACATCATGGAATTTTAAGTCATCGTTACCAAGATCTTCCCAAATTATAAGGCCCCTTCAGTGATGAGGGGGCTTTTGAGAAAATCCGCCAGTGGCGTTCCCTGTCTCTGCCGAAGCGGCTCCGCGCAGGCAGGTCGCCATTTCCCCGTACTCACGTATTGGGTATTTTAGAACAACGCCCCTTTTCGGGGCGTTGTTCTAAAATACCCAAACTAAGTTTCTTGGCATTCAAAGTCGCTATACAATTCTTTTAAGAAATTTCCCCAACCTGAATTTTTCTGGAGAAGATTCTCTCGCCGGATTGTCATTTCTTCCGGAACTGACGTGGAAATGGACTTTTGTAGGAGATCTTTGGAAGTATTTGTTTTTTTAGTGCTTTGAACAAGATAATGGCAAACGCCGGAAGGGGCGGGTGGAATTCCTCCCGTACGATCAAACAATGCTAGAGCTCGAAGTCCAAGTTCTTGGGCACGGTAGAGCAAAGATGCGGCTTGAAACGTATCCTGCGTGGCAGGTTCTTGGGCCTTTCTCGTTAAAAGGTCAGCCATCATTGCGGCTTTTCCAACGGCCAGGGCCGCGCCCTCAGGATCGGATTGGGCGGCAAGATCGTCCGCCTGTTGTTCCAGACGATCCATTTCGGCTTGTTCACCAGTACGTTGTGCAGAAGCAGAGGTAAGGTTGAAAATTCCGAGGAGAACTATTAGAAGAATACTTAAAGAGAGCGTTACTATTTGATGATACTTCAAAAGGAAATCTTTATCGCACCTTTTAGTTGGTCCGGTTGCTGCTATCACCCTCAGCCCTCTCCCTAAGTGGGTAAGGGAGTGTTGGCGAGTGAGAAAAATTCCGTTATTGAATTTGTCCGTCCATGTCTACCATTTTGATGGTCCAATTGGTGGCGTCTCGCAGTTCTTCCATTTCTTTTGACGTGTCGTAGATGAGCCACACCTTCTTTTCTAATTCCCTGAGTGGTGGAATCGAGTTTTCATTGCGAAGCTTTCCTAAACTCCATACCACTTCAGAAAGTACGGGAAAATCAATGTCTGCCGAGGTTTTCATGTGCTGTAAGCTCTGGACGAGATAATTCAGGATGGGTGGGGTAATGGTTGGGTCGCCGGTATGGGATCCAATTTCTCCTAGTCCTTTTGCCGCCGCCGCCCGAATAGCGGAGTCTTGGCTGGTTTGGAAAACTTCAGTCAGTAAGGGAATGGCCTCACTGCCGCTTGATGCCAGGGCGATGATCGCTGGTACTGCCAATTCTTTATCTTGTATGAATTCTTTCAAATAGGGGAGGGTTTCATGCGATTGCATTTCGGGGAGAAGCGATAAAATTTTTAATTTGCGTGGTGTCGGGGTGTTCGGATCCTTGAGCAAGGTGAAGAGGCGTGTGTCGTGCCCCCATTCGGCTGCGAGCATGGCAGGAAAATCAAAGTGTTGAAGGCGTTGGGCGAGTTGGGCCATCGCATATGGTCCTGATTGCGGCGCATTGGCCGCTTTTGCCGCGATCACCGGATCATTGAAATCGGTTCGGGCTTCTTTTTGCCAGCCAAGGTCCCGTCCATCTAGCAGGTACGTAAACAGACAGGCTGGACCTTTCCACAAGCGAGCAGGGGCATCCATATGGTCGGCATCGCCGCCAGCACGTGTGGTGCCGGCCCATTTTTTTTGTTCTTCACATTTCACCATGAGCATGACATCAGACGGGTCGTCACGGCTTGTGACTACCTGATAACCGAGCGCTGTGAGGCGTTCCTGGATAACATCCTGAATGGCCTGGCCATCACCCTTTCCTCTCTCCGTCAAAGCGAGGACTTTCACCCAGACCGTGTGAATTGCCTGAAGTTGGTCCCTTTGTTCAGGGGTAAAATGAGTTCGGCGTGCCAACCCTTCGGAGGCCATGATTCCAAACAATAGAGTGACCCATGCTACCCTGATAATCCAAACCCTCATTCTTGACCTCCTCGGTGTCTCTATATCGGTGTATTAACTGACATGCCCGTCTAGGTCTAATTGTTTATACGTCCAACTTGTCGCTTCACGCAGATCTGCCATTTCCTTTGAGTTGTCAAAAATCAGCCAGACTTTTTTTTGCAGTTCGCCGATGGGTTTGAGGGAACCCTCCCACCGTGTTTTTCCAATCGCCCAGACGACTTCGGTCAAGAGCCGAAAGTCGATATCTTCAGATGTTTTGATCCCAGGTAAGATGGTTGAGACGTAATGGACTAAAGGGGGAATGGTGCGAGGATCCCCGGTCCTGGCGGCAAGGGTGCCTAATGTTTTGGCGGCTTCGGCTCGGATAGATGATTGTGTGCTGATTTGAAAAAAGTCAATCAAGAGGGGAATCGAATCAATCCCAGCCCCCGCAAGCGCATTAATCGTTTCTTGTTGGAGATCAGTTGATTCAAGTAGTTGTGTTAATTTTGGCAGGGCTTCTTCAGCATGCAACTCACTCAATGCCGACAAAATTTTCACTTTTCGGAGTTTTGGAGTATTGGGGTGTTCTAATAACTGAAGCAACCGATCAACCTGTCCCCACTCGGCAGAGAGAAGAATGGGAAAGTCATATTCTACGAGGCGTTGATTCAATTGCCTCATGGCATAGTCCCCGGCATTGGCAACCTTCGCTTGTTGGGCGGCTTGCCCTGCGTCGGAAAATGACGTGCGAATTTCTTTCTTCCAGTCTAAGTCTCGATGATCTAAGTGATAGGTTAAAAGACAGGCCGGGCCCTTCCAGAGGCGATCTGGGGAATCGGGAAGTTCGACGTCTCCACCGGTTGCGGATGTCCCGGTCAATGTCTTGCGTTCCTCACATTTAACTTTAAATTCGATGTCATGTGCCTGGATCGGGTCAGTGACTACGGTGTAGTGTAGTTCCTGCAATCGAGTCGTAATCGTTTCGATAAACGGCGTGGAATCGGCTGGGCCTTTTTCTGTTAAGGCTACGACCCGGACGAGAATCGCATTGGCTTTGGCTAATTTTTCCTGCTGCTCAGGGCTTAGATGAATTCTTCTTGCTTCTGATGAAGAAATGCTGAGACAAAAGCAGAAGACACTCAGGACAAGAATCCAGCTTTTCTTCGCACATGAATGTTGATAAGGAGAATTTTCCATTGGGAAGGACCTCCTTTAAGAGGGGAAAAATGGGGAATGGCTACCGGTGCATGACATGCATCCTGAATTCACCTCTTTCAATATACCTCTCTAGAAGAGTAATCAACAATAGAGCTTCACTCTTTTATGCACAAAGACCATCTTCTTTGGTCCAGGCAATTCCCTATTGGGTTAGTTGAACGCATAGAGAGCTCCGGCTATACTCGCCCCATGAACCAGACCCCCAATATTGCCTTTCTTGGTGCAGGAAATATGGCGGAAGCATTGATCGCTGGTATTGTCAAAGCCAAACTGGCTGAGTCTGATTTCCTCCTAGCTACAGATATTTCTCCCACGAGATTGGATGTCTTAAAAAACCGGTACCATATTCAGGTTGGCTCTCACAATCTTGATGCCGTCTTGTGGGCCGATGTCATCATTCTTTGCGTCAAACCTCAGGTGATGGATGAGGTCTTGGGTGAAATCCAATCGGGCCTATCTGAGAAACAATTAGTTATTTCCGTTGCCGCTGGCATTTCCATCAAAGGTATTCAGAACGCCATTGGGGAATTGATACCTCTGGTGCGTGCGATGCCCAATACCCCTGCTATCATTCAAGAAGGTGTAACGGCTCTTGCGGGATGTCGCGGTCTCGCATCCGAACATCTGAATCTCGCCCAAAGCATTTTTGAAGCGGTCGGGAAGGTCGTGGTGGTGGATGAATCGTTAATGGATGCCGTCACCGGTCTTAGTGGAAGTGGCCCCGCGTATGTGTACCTGGCTATTGAAGCGCTAATTGATGGGGGAGTGCGAGTCGGCCTCCCTCGAAACGTCGCCCATATATTGGCCGTGCAAACGGTCTTGGGCGCGGCAAAAATGGTCAGGGAAACCGGTGAGCATCCTGCTGTGCTCAAAGATCGTGTGACCTCACCTGGCGGAACGACCATTGCTGGGTTGCAGCGACTGGAGGAAGGCGGGTTGAGAGCGACCCTTATCGAAGCTGTTGAAGCTGCCACGCATCGTTCTAGTGAACTTGGGAAATAGTCTGTTTGTATTCGAATTCTTGGTGCCGAAGATGTCTATCGTACTTATTTGAGGGAGGAGTCCATTGTGCAATACTGGGTAAAAGTTGTGTTTATTGATAATAAAGAAGTTGAAATTAAGGATGCGGTACGACATACCATTAGTGATGATATGGAAATTTTAGAGATTGATACACCCAAGGAAGTGATGATTATTCCACTCAAACAGATTAAATACTTTTCGTGTGACGCTACGGTCTTTTCCAGTCAAAAGGGCGGGGCGTAAGTCATCCGAAGCGCAATTTAATATTTATGACCCAATGTCCGAAAATATGAAATACGAGACCTTGTAATGAATTGTTTTAAATTAGCGCCAGCCATATTTTTTTCGTAGGAATTGCGTGAATCCCTTGATTTTTCAGTAAAAATGGCTCAGCTTCTGGAGATTAGCTCACAATCTGAACTGCAATTAGCTTGTGTGAATTGGCTTAATGTGGCACCATAATGCATTGAACTTACGAAACAGTCTGTCTTTCTCCTTCATAAGGTCTTGTGAAACGTAAAGTCATGAACTTTATTGAGAAATTAGGCAAAGCGTTAAACACCATGAAATATCTGGTTCAGCAACTTGTGGTGGTCCTCCTCTTGATCGGTGGGGTGCTGTTGCTTTTGGAAATTCCGCATTATGAAGGCAATGCTCTTTCACACAAGGATCGGGTGGCGAAACTACGCAGTCAATTACCTACCTATGAAATTCAAACCTTTCTGAACCATATCACCACACGCTTGCCGCATTATCGCGACGAGTTTCAGCAAGCTGAAGAACAAACTGGAATCCCCTGGGTGTTATTGGCTTCGATGTCTTATCAAGAGTCAAAATGGAATCGGCGTGCGGTTAGCCCAACTGGGGTACGTGGACTGATGATGTTAACCCGTTCGACTGCAGCCGATTTGGGAATAGAAAACAGATTGGACCCGAAGAAAAGCATTTCCGGTGGGGCTCGTTATCTTTCCCATTTGTTTGAACGCCTGCCTGATACCATTCAACGGTCAGACCGGATGCTGTTAGCTTTAGCGTCGTATAATGTCGGAATTGGACATGTCAGAGATGCGCAATTACTTGGGCAGCGCTTGGGTAAAGATCCAAACCTATGGGATGATATGAAAGAGGTGCTTCCTCTCTTGGCCAAGAAAAAATATTACCAAGATCTACCCCACCGTTACGCACGAGGATGGGAACCGGTGCAGTATGTAAAGCGTATCCGGGAATACCGAAAAATTCTTAACCAGGTTATCAAGCAGGAAACTAAGGGCCAACAGGTTGAAATCTAAAATTTTCTCTCCGCTTAAATAAGGATAAGGGAGATTTTCTCTCCTTATTCTTTCATTGCCGTACTTTTTCTTTCCTGAACGTATATTTCTTCAGAACAGGCCTCAGCTAAAACCACCCACTCATATGGGTCGGCATTCTCGCTGCCTCGGAAAAAATCTGCAATAGGCTTAGGGTGTGGTGATCCCAACTGGGTCATTAGGGCTTGCACGTTCAATGGTGAGAGCTTTGTCGTTGGGAAGCACTTTGGCCTTGATTCGATCTCCATAATCGAAGGATCCAGACACTGCGGTTTTTGGTGTCACTTCGATCCGAATTTCTCCTTTTTCTCCACGGACGATGTAAAAATCCCCATCAACCATTAACACGTCAGCCACAATGGTGCGAGTAGAAGGAGGTGTCTTCATAGGTTTCTTTGGCGTTTTCGCTTCTGCCACAATCGGGGTGTTACTGGGTGAAGGTACTTGAACAAGTGGCACGGTAGGAAGTACGGGCTGCACTGGCATTGCAGCAACTGGCGGAGCGGCTTCGTCGTGAATACCCGCCGGTTCGTCTTTTCCCGCCCGAATGACAGAAAGCGCTTTGTCTGTTGGTGTGACGCGGGCTTTTATTTTATCGCCGAATTGAAAGTCTTCGCTTAATGCTGTTTTTGGAGTGATTTCAATTTGGATTTCTCCATATTCGGTGCGAACAATGTAAAAACTCCCATCGACCATGAGGAGGTCAGCAATGATGATACGAACTTTAGTTATCTCATGGGTTGGTGGGGAAACCGGTAATGGGCTGGTTTTAACTTCTTTGGTGACCTCTGTAGAAGTCGAAACCGGTGCAGGGGAAAGAGGTTCTGACTCTTTGTTGTTGATTATTCCAATCGGTTCATTTGGAGTGGCTCGGGTGATACTTTGAGCCACATCGTTCGGTAAAAGGACGGCTTTGATGCGATCCCCAAATGTGAATTTTTCAGAAATCTTCGTATCAGGGGTGACTTCAATCTGGATTTCTCCGCGCTCCCCCCGCACGATATAGAGGCCCCCATCCATCATCAAAAAATCAGCAACGATGGTTCTAGTTTTGGGAGAGGATACGAGTTGGATTGTCTCTTCAGCTTGAAGAAAACTATTGGTTCCAAAAATAGAAAAAACGAAAGCTAAGAAGAGGAATAGTTGCCGGATAGGGGAAAGGCGTGGTGTAAGCATACTCATGATGTTCACCAAGGTTAAAAAGAAGATGTTAAATAATAATCATAGGGGAGAAGGAGTTTCTCATTGGAAAAATATGGTGCCGAGGCGCAGAATCGAACTGCGGACACCAGCCTTTTCAGGGCTGTGCTCTACCAACTGAGCTACCTCGGCACACCAAACTCGAGAAAACCTGACACAAGGGCTGTGCAGAAAAGGCCAATGTGTGTACCAGGATTTTACCTATAAAATCAAGCAAAAGGATAGGGTTCTTCCAAAGATCGCGACCAAGGAGATTTCTTGACGGTTTTTATAACTGCCAGGTATTCTCCTTCACGGTTTTCTCCTCCACAGTACGAGAGGAAATAGTCCTTGGCTTCATTATTACACGCGAATTGAGAATCGAAAAAGGCTTAAATAATTATGGAAGACAATGTTTCTGAAGAAAATCTTGAAGTTATAGATGAATCAAAGGAAGAAGAAGTCGTAGAAGAGGAAAAGGAACTCACTCATGAGGAATACCTCGCGCTCGTCTTACAAAAAGCCAAGGATGCCGCTCGTCCTTTGAGTGGAATGATTGCCATGAAAAAAAATGCCGCCTTACTGGCGATGGCAGAAGGGCTTGAGGAAGCCGAGGAAGCGCTGCTTGAGGCCAACGAGGAAGATCTTAAGGCGTTTGAAGGAGATGAGTCCCGTGCCGCAATGGCCGACCGCCTGCGTTTAACTCCTGAGCGAATTGCTGATATGGCCAAGCAGATTCGTGAGATTGCCAAATTACGAGATCCGGTTGGAGAATCAAAAGGTTTTTGGCAGCGCCCGAATGGGATGCGAGTGGGACGCGTACGAGTGCCAATCGGGGTAATTGGGATAATTTATGAATCTCGTCCCAATGTCACCGCTGATGCGGCAGCCTTATGTTTGAAATCCGGAAATGTGTGTGTGTTGAGGGGAGGCTCTGAAGCCCTTCATTCCAATAAGGCGATTGCCAAGGTCTTAGGGGAAGCCGCCCAAAAAACTGGAATCCCCGAAGGAGCTATTACCTTTATTGACCGACCGGATCGTGAGGTGGTCTTAGCCCTACTCAAAAGCGATCAATATATCGACCTCATTATTCCACGCGGGGGCGATGCGCTGATGAAAACCGTGAAGGAGCATGCCACCATTCCCGTGATTAAACATGATAAAGGTGTGTGCCATATTTATGTCGATTCAGACGTGGACCTTTCCATGGCCCAACGTATTAGCTTTAACGCCAAAGTGCAGCGACCTTCAACCTGTAATGCTATGGAAACCTTGTTAGTACATGAAAAGGTCGCGAAAAAGCTGCTGCCATCCTTGGCTGCCGAATTCCTTGAGGCCAAGGTGGAAATGCGTGGATGTTCCAAGACCTGTAAAATTGTCTCCGAGGCCAAATCGGCGCAGGACGAAGATTTTGGCCAGGAATTTTTAGCCTTAATTGTGGCGATCAAAGTGGTCAAAGACATTGATGACGCGATGGACCATATTTACCAATATGGATCACGCCATACCGAAACCATTGTGACCAATGATTATGACCGAGCGCTACGATTTCTTAGAGAAGTGGATGCTGGGGCAGTCATGGTCAATGCCTCTACCCGCTTGAATGATGGCTATGAATTTGGGTTGGGTGCAGAAATTGGTATCAGTACCACACGTATTCATGCTCGGGGACCGATGGGTCTCGAAGATTTGACCTGTTCAAAATATCTCGTCTATGGCACTGGCCAAATTCGGGAGTAACATTCCTTTCTTGTAGTCGAGATTGTCGCTAGCCATGTTTTTTCCTCCATTATCGAGTCTGTTGTGAGTGTTGTGAGTCAGTGGGCATGAGGGTCCCAACTGATCCTGCCATGAACGTTCAAGCCACGTTGCAGCATCCGGAAGCCATTCGGTTTCCTGGCAATTATCCGTATAAAGACCATTGGGATACAGCTGGTGGGCGAGTGGTGGAACTTCCCTCCGGCCATCACGTGTTGTATGGCCAACATGGCCGGCGTATTTTACTAACTGATCCCACAGGGGCTCCGTTACACGAGTGTCTTTGGGAGGAACACCACACCGGCCTTCCTGAACTGGTGTCGGCTCGAATTCGTCTGGATTGGGGCCAATGGGTTGGCATCAAGCCTGGCGGCCTCGTAAATACCATATCCTTGGATCTTTCGAAGCGGCCTGGCTGGGAGCATTTGACTCGAGATGATTTGCGAGCGATGGCTGCTCGGGCCATGAATGCGGATGTCGCCACCATTCGATTTTTTTACCGCGATGAGGATTTGAAGCTGGCGGGTAATGGCCAAGCGACAATTCGGCAGGTGAAAGACGCCTTCTACGTGTTGCCGGATGGGTCGTTTCAGGGTGCCCGGTTTATGTCCTGTATGAGTCGCATGGAATGGGGGAAAATCGATTATTTGCCAGTGGTGGAATTGTTTTTGTCCTTGCTTCCGGGAACGGGAAGTGCGACGTTTGAATTGATCCGAGGGCTCTATGATGATCAGCAGACAGGTATCCCGAATCTCTTGCGGTATCGAGGAATTCCCGCCTATCCGTCTATTGGCGCGTTTCGTTTATTCAGCGCCTTTTTTACTCCTTCGGTGCAATCCGGTGAGGTTCCTCAAGACGTATTTTTAGACGTCAATCGTTCGCATGACGTGGAATGGCAGCCTTCCCCTGAGTATCCGGTCAGGCACATCGATGAAGAACAACGTTTGAGTGTAACCGTTCATCATCACACCATTCAAAAAGTCACCCTTTGGGATGACTCAACTGGGTTGGCTTTTCTACCCATAACATCATCCGGAGAAGCGAAGGCCGATGGGCGTGGGATCCAAATCCATGGGCAAGAACTCCGTCTCTATGATGGGAACCAACAGTCTGTCATGAAGGTACGGGAGTTATGGCAGCTCTCAACTCCTGACCTTAGGCATCATTGGAGAGCCCCTTCAACGTCGTGGCGAGAGTGTTTTCCGCAAGGTCCTCCAGTGCTCTCTCCCTCCCAAGCCTTTTCTGCCGTCCTGCTTTATCCGGATAACTCCAAAATTATTGGTGAAAAAGAAAGCCAGCCCTTTATCTTCGATTACTTGGACGATTTTCTGGAAGAACAAACAGAGTTACGACAATTTCGGGAAATGGCCGATCAGGTGTTCTTGGCACGGTGCGAGGCAAGCCTCGGAGCATGTCTAAGGTTTGAGCGCCCTCAACGGTATACTATCTGGTATGAATGGCCCGAGTTTGCTCAAAAATATGGGCAACATATTTGGAATACTTTAAACCGCAAGAAAAAATTATCTTGGCTCCCGCATTTTCAATTCTTCCCAGTGAGTCAGCAGGTGATCACGCGCACCTCTTCGCCCTTTGATTGGATGAATGTATGGATCCCGTTCTCTGTCTATGACGATCATCAAGAATTACGGCAATGGAGTTTGTTTCTTGGCAATCATCTTGTTCCGGGAGGAATTGGATGTGTGGCGGGGCCAGAAGTCATGGGCCATCTTTTTCAGGAGCATGGGCTCTCTGTGGTCCATGCTGAACATGGGGAATCCTTACCAACCTTCAAGATTCATCAGGCGATTCTTCAGGCTGGCAGGCTCCATCCGGAATTAATGGTTTGGATCATTCAACAATCTTAATGTGTGTTTCTCAATAATTTCAAAAAGGGTAGAGATACCAAAGAGCTAAATAATCAGACGAGGACAATCGCTTCCTGCATATTAAGGAATTCGACCGTTTGGTATGTGGGAGTGCCCGCCAAAAAGACGTAAAAGTCACTGGTGGATTTTTTCAACATTGCCTGGTTGCCTTTCGACAGTTTGGGTACACTCCACCTTTTGTGTCTGTCTTTATAAGGTGAGATGTCGCTTCTCCCCACGAACCGAGACCTAATCCAATGTCTATCATCTGTGATGTTCTTGTGATCGGAGGTGGGCCAGCAGGTTCTGCCCTGGCAACTGTACTCGCCGAGCGAGGATGGAACGTTCATGTCCTTGAAAAAGATTCTCACCCACGTTTCCATATTGGTGAATCGTTGCTCCCGCAATCTGTTCCAATCTTACAACAATTAGGGGTCTTGCCGGAGATTGAAAAAATCGGGATCAAGAAATATGGAGCCGAGTTGATTTCCCACTATGAGGGGACATCACAGGTATTCTACTTTGGTCGGGCCATTGATGAATCACAACCCTATGCGTTCGAGGTCAAACGGGATGAGTTTGACGCAATTCTTCTTCGAAATGCTGAGGCCAAAGGGGCGCAGATATATGAAGGAATGCAGGCTCAGCACGTGGAGTTTCATCCCGGGAAGTCTTCTATTGTTCATGCGCAAGATCGGGCCGGAACATCCTTAGTCTGGGAAACTCAATTCGTGGTGGATGCCAGTGGGCGAGATACCTTCTTGTCAAGGCAACTGGGTGGGAAACGTCGCAATCTGCAACACAATAGTGCGGCCATCTTTGGTCACTTTAAAGATGTCACTCGGTATACAGGGAATGACGAAGGCAACATTGCCGTTGCATGGCATGACCATGGGTGGAGTTGGATCATTCCGTTCAGGGATGGCACATCGAGTGTGGGAGTGGTCTGTTGGCCGAAATATTTTCGTTCCCGAAGTGTTTCTCTTGACCAATTCCTTCAAGATACTTTGCTTTTATCTCCCCCTATTGCCAAACGAATGCGACAGGCCAAACCCATTTCACCAGTATATGCTGCCGCGAATTTTTCCTATCAACAACAAACCATGTCGGGTGAGGGCTATTTGATGGTTGGAGATGCCTTCTCCTTTATCGATCCAATGTTTTCTAGTGGCGTACACTTGGCGCTCAATAGTGCCTTGCGGGGTGCAGAGGTTGTAGATGCTCACTTACAAAAATCGCAGGAATACACACAACGCCTTCGGGAGTTTGAAGCCTCCGTTAAGAGGGGAATAAAAACCTTTTCTTGGTTTATTCACCGCTTTACCCAGCCAGCATTTCGATCCTTATTTATTTCCGAACACCCTCCGCGCTTTATAGAAAAAGGGGTACTGTCCCTCTTGGCGGGTGATGTCTTCGGAAAATCTCCAACCTACCTTCCACTGTTGTTCTTTAAGATGTTCTACTATATTTCGTATATAACCAATTGGGGAGAGAACCGGGCAGCCGCGCGCCGGCGGAAGCAAGGTATGGCCAGTACGGTAACCAATCTGAAAGATTATGCAGTTAACCATCAAATCTAATCTGTTGGCTCCAAGATCGCTGGTGGAATTCCTGACCTCCTTGAATTCAGCTTCTCTCCTGATAAAACAGGGCTTGCCCTGCTGAAAAAAGTGAATCGAACAGATAAAGGAGTGTGCCCAATGAATGAGCAGGAGAAAAAGTTAGTGGTCATGGCCCATGCTCTAGCTCACCAAGAGAACGAAATTCAGTACCTTAAAGCCTTACTTATTGAAAAAATGAATATGAAAATTGAAGACTTTCAACAAGAGCAAGACGAGTTTTGGGCAAAGAGTAAACACTACCGAATCTATGAAACCATCAAAAATCTCCAAATCCTTGAACAAGAAATGGAATCCCTTCCTGAAGATGTCGATCTGGATATGTATCGAGATCATTTGCGCTGGCCAAGTGATCCACCAGAACATCCCTTGGAAAACTGACGGGATAGGCATGTTTCCCTGGCAGAGAAACACTGCATGATCAGGTGAGAGGACTCTCTTGACAGGACAGGGTTTCATGAATAGGATGGGGTAACCTTTAACACTCATCCAGTGAGGTGAGTAAGGAGATCACCCGACGATGGCCCTTTCCCTGGCCAAGATTCAAATGCCCTTCCTCTGCCATGCAGTGAAGGGTTTTTTTGTGTCCATTTCACCGCAATATTCAAAGAAAGACTGACGCAAATTTCATGAGTTCAACTCAACCCGAACGAATAGTGATGGATGCCCAAGAAATGTCCAGGGCTTTATCTAGGATTAGCCATGAGATTCTTGAGCGGAATAAAGGGTCCCAGGATTTAGCATTGGTGGGTATTCGCACAGGCGGGGTGTTTCTGGCCCAACGGTTGGTCACTCGTATTCAGCAGATCGAACAACGCGACATTCTTCCCATTGGAGAGCTGGATATCACCTTATATCGAGACGATTTGTCGATTCGCAAAGATCAACCGGAGATACGAAAAACAACAATTCCTTTTAATATTTCGGATTTAAAGATCGTGTTGGTCGATGATGTTCTGTTTACCGGCCGTACCATTCGTGCGGCCTTGGATGGGCTCATGGATTTGGGGCGACCTGCGGAAATTCAACTTGCCGTGTTGGTTGATCGTGGACATCGGCAGCTGCCTATTCGGGCCAATTATGTTGGGAAAAGCATTCCCACTTCCCGGGAGGAAGACGTTCAGGTATTTTTGGAAGAATTAGGACAGGTTGATCGGGTCTCTATCATTACCGGGCATACTGAGTAACACGACCTATGGGTTTGAAGAGAAAAGATTTACTCACGATTACCACCTTATCCGTGGAAGAAATAGAGCTAATTTTGACGACGGCAGAGTCGTTGAAAGAAGTTGGAGGACGAGATATCAAAAAGGTTCCCGCTCTGCGGGGAAAGACCGTCGTCAACTTATTTTTTGAACCCAGCACCCGGACTAGAACCTCGTTTGAATTGGCGGCCAAACGGTTAAGTGCGGATGTCATTAATTTTTCTCCATCCACCAGTAGTGTGGTGAAAGGGGAAACACTTATTGACACGGCACGAAATATCGAATCCATGCAAGCGGATATTATTGTCCTACGGCATTCGTCCCCGGGTGCTGCTGAGCATTTGGCGCGGTTTGTTCGATCGTCGGTGATTAATGCCGGAGACGGGTGGCATGAACACCCCACGCAAGCTCTGTTAGATGTTTACACGATTAAGGAGAAGAAGAAAACGGTTGAAGGGCTTACCGTTGTGATTGTTGGAGATATTGCCCATAGCCGTGTCGCACGATCAAATATTGCCGCTTTAACCAAATTGGGTGCTGAGGTACGGGTCGTGGCCCCGCCAACCATGCTACCTTTATATGTTGAACAGCTCGGCGCGAAGGTATTTTTCCGATTTGAAGAGGCATTAATCGGAGCGGATGTCGTGATGATGCTACGGTTGCAACGAGAACGGCTTGGGAGAGCGTTACTCCCGAGTATTCGAGAATATGCCACATTATTTTGTCTGACTGCGGAACGACTCAAGCTGGCCAAACCCGACGCGATCGTCATGCACCCGGGGCCATTGAATCGAGGCGTTGAAATTTCACCCTCCGTTGCGGATAGCCCTGCTGCAGTTATTTTAGATCAAGTCTCCAATGGCGTATCGGTGCGGATGGCCTTGATGTATTTATTGTCAGGGTCCGCGTAACATTTATCGAAAAAGAGAACTATGAACGAAGGATCGTCGAATCAAGCCGTCATCCAAACAGTCTGTATTCAAGGTGGAACAGTCATTGATCCCGGGCATATAAACGGAAGAGCTGATGTCCTCATCCAAAATGGGAAAATTGTGGAGGTGGGCTTTCCACTCAAGCATTCGCTCAAACAGGATGCTTCCGTCACGATTTTTGATGCCAGTGGTTGGATTGTGGCTCCAGGACTCGTCGATCTTCATTGTCATCTGCGAGAACCGGGATTTGAATATAAGGAAACGATTGCAACCGGGTC
>Ga0224497_10001544_pt1 | contig 14524 bp, 16 predicted proteins | sample SF_Jul11_sed_USG_4_FD_167970 | JGI IMG/M metagenome (GOLD analysis project Ga0224497, IMG submission 167970) | Sediment microbial communities from San Francisco Bay, California, United States - SF_Jul11_sed_USGS_13 | ecosystem: Environmental > Aquatic > Marine > Sediment | place: USA... | reverse complement strand
GCTTCCTGATCCAGGATTACCGCCGGGTCACCGCCCAGAATAGCAGGTAGATCTGTAGTTACTTTCTGCATAACGCCTTTACCTCTAATCTCGCTTAAACATTTTCGAGTACCCGGTCAAATCGATTTGCAACGTCTGCCCGATACGCCGCCAGATGCTGCTCTGCCTTTGCCCGATTGCCGTGGGCAAGCGTCAACGACATCTCGCGCAACAGGGGCAGGTTTTCATCTTCGTATCCAAGCCCTTCACGTGGCACCCATTGAGAGATATTGGTGCGCCGCCTCAGGTAATCTTCGAGCGTGTTGCAGTATTCGTGTTCCATGCACCAGTCAATTGTCGGAAATTTTTCAACTAGTCCCGGGAAAACGAATGTTTCCGCGGAGGCCCGATCCGCCGGTATTTCCCCGGTATGAATTTTTTGCCGCTCGGGAAGAATTGCGTCGAGCCTACGTGCGACAGACGCCGCCAGGCTTCTACAACCGGTTATTTTGCTGCCGTATACGGATACCCAGGACTTGCCTTTATTTACCGTAATACGACTACGGCGCGAGAGTTCCAGCGGATATTCATCCTTGTCATAACTCGCTTCGACTACCAACGGACGAATACCACAGCGTAGCGACACGACGTCTTTCCTGGTCGCGGCCCGCCTGTAGCACCGGTTATATTGATTCAATAAAAAATGAATATCTTCGGGTGAGGCGGAAAAGCCCTGCTCGATGTCCGGGACAGCGGTTTCCGTCGGTCCCCATAAACCGATCGGTCCCCAGGGAATGCTGGTAATGACATCATTATGTTCTCCCATATCGAATATCATCGGGGCTACCTGATCGAGGTGGCGCCTCATGCCGAGAATAACGCCCTTGCTGAATACATGCTTGTACGGGGAGGGAATACCGAAACTGGCATTGAGTCGGTCGGTCCACACCCCGGCACAATTAATTACCGAGCGCGTACGAAAATTTATTTCCTGGTTCCCGATTCGATCCCTTGCCGATAAATGCCAGGTATTTTCGCCGACACTGAATTCACCATCTTCCAGTTCACAGTAATTGAGGGCGACTCCGCCAGAATCCGTGTTGCGGGTAATCCAGTGCAATACGAAGCGCGCGTCGGACTGCCTGATACGGGCTTCCTCAAACATCAGGGATATGTTATCCCGGGCCAGGAGGTCTTTTTCGGGGAATTGTTTCTCGATGCGTGGACGGCCTCTTTTGAATTGACCGATCAGCCAGTACAGGTAAAGAGCCAGTGCCACGGGCGCCTTGCTGAGCAAGCCACGCTGCGCGGGTAGAAATCTGAACCAGCATGGCGACACCCACTCGGCCATATCGTGAATCATTTTGTCACGTGACGAGGAAAAGCTGTAAACCGCACGAAAATCCAGGCTGCCCAGGTACAGCAACCCACCCCAGACCATCATCGCCGAGGCCTGGCTGGTGCCGCTGCCGAAATCAGCCTTTTCGAGCAGGATAACGTGACGGCCTTCGCTGCAAAGCTGGTTATAAAGGCAAGCCCCGTTGATTCCTCCGCCAATGATGGCTACATCAAAAATCTCTGATGCGACCGCATCTATATTTTCTTCCCGCATTGCCAATCGAGCCCACTGCCAAATCATTCATCCTGATGAAAGTCATCTGCAACATTTGCCGACGTCCTGTCATTACCCGCATCTTTTACAATTTGGTCGATTTATTTTACCCAAACTCTGCCGCCTTGATCGTCTGTATATCCAGGTTCGGGCGCTTCAGACAGGTTTCAGTCAAAGTCCCTGTTTAGTAAGTTTCAGCTCCCTCTTAAATCAATGGCAATTCCAAAACCCAACAGGAACATTACATCAGGTTTTACCGGGGTTTAGCTGACATAAATCAATTTCAAACTCTCTGGGCCTGACGATTATGCGGCCATGACAAGCAATCGAATACTAGCGGTATATCCGATCACGGCAGAAGTATGAAGGCCCGAGCTAGCGCCACCGCAGGTTTACATATTTGCCGCCCATGGTTGGCACGCGCTCGCAAATGTTTGCCGGTTTTAACGCCGGGAGGCCTGCCAGGTTAATCTAGCGGGTGAAAACAGGCGACCTCGACCGGACCCCTGAACTCCAGCGGCGGCTCGGTGTTGCTGCAATCGGCCTGCGCGTTCGGACAGCGCGGGGCAAACGCGCAGCCCGGCGGCGGGGAAAGCGGCGACGGGGGTTCGCCGACCAGGCGGATACGCTGCCGGCGCCTCCTCGGATCGGCTACCGGCGTGGCGGAGAACAACGCCTTGGTGTAGGGGTGCCTGGATTTTTCGAAAATCCTGTCGGCCGGCCCGACTTCGACCGGCTTGCCGAAATACATCACCATGATGTCGTCGGCGATACGCCGCACTACCGATAAATCGTGCGAAATAAAGATGTACGCGAGGCCGAACTCGTCTTGCAGATCGCCCAATAAATTCAGAATCTGCGCGCGGATCGATAGATCGAGCGCCGACACCGGCTCGTCGAGGATCAGTATCTTCGGGTTCAGCATCAACGCGCGCGCGATCGCGATACGCTGCCGCTGGCCGCCGGAAAACATGTGCGGGTAACGGTCCGCGTGCTCGGGGCGCAGCCCGACCTTGGCGATCATTTCTTCCGCCGCGGCGCGGCGTTGCGCGATGTCGAGGGCGGTATTCAGCTTCAGCGGCTCTTCCAGCATCGTCGCCACGGTCTTGCGCGGATTCAGCGAACCGTAGGGATTCTGAAACACGATCTGCACGTGGCGGCGCAGCTCGTCGGGCGGCTTGCCACCGACCAGCGCGATTTCGTTGCCCTCGATTTCGAGCGTACCGCTGGTGGGCGATTCGATCATCGTCAACACCCGCGCCAGCGTCGATTTACCGCAACCGCTCTCGCCCACGATCGCCAGGGTCTCTCCCGGAAAGACATCGAAAGAGGCGCCGTTTAACGCCTTGACCGTAGCGTTCGGCTTGAATGCCCCGCGGTTTACCGCGTAATAGCGGGTCAGGTTTCGCGCCCGTAAAATGGCCTGCTTACTCATGCGCCCGGCTCCGGCGAATAGCTCAGCGGGTAATGGCACAGGGTCAGGGCCCTGTCGGCGGCGGCGGCCAAGGGCGGAGTGGTGCGGCAGCGATCGTCCGCAAACCTGCAGCGGGGATTGAACAGGCAGCCCTGCGGCCGGTCGAACTGACCCGGCACCACGCCGGGTATGGTCGGCAGGCGCTGATCCCTGCGCGCTCTCTCCGGCAACGCGGACAGCAGCGCGGCGGTGTAGGGATGGCGCGGATGCTCGAACAATTCCAGCACCGGCTGCATTTCCACCTGCTGCCCCGCGTATTGCACCACCACCCGATGGGCGGTCTCCGCGACCACCCCCATGTCATGGGTAATCAGGATCAGGCCCATGTCGTGGGTCGCTTGCAAATCCAGCAGCAGTTCCAGTATCTGCGCCTGGATCGTGACGTCGAGCGCGGTGCTCGGCTCGTCCGCGATCAGCAGCCGCGGCGAACAGGCGATCGCCATCGCGATCATGACGCGCTGGCTCATGCCGCCCGACATTTGATGCGGGTAATCATGGTAGCGTTTCTGCGGGTCCGGGATGCCCACCTGCTCGAGCAGTTCCAGCGCGTGCTGCTTACGCTGCTGCTTGTCTTCGTCGGTGTGGAAACGGATCATTTCGTCGATCTGGGCGCCGACCGTGAAACAGGGGTTGAGGCTGGTCATCGGCTCCTGGAAAATCATCGACATCGAGCCGCCGTTCAGTTCGCGGCGCGCCTTCGGCTGCAGCGAGTTCAAATCGACGCCGTCGAACACCAGCTCGTCGGCGGTGATTTCCGCGGTCCAGGGCAACAACCCCATGACGGCCAGCATCGCCACCGACTTACCGCTGCCGGATTCTCCGACGATCGCCAGCACTTCGCCGTGCTCGACGTCGAGCGACACGTTTTCCACCGCGGTAAACAGGCCATGCGCGGTCTTGAAGCGCACACTCAGGTTTCTGATCGACAACAACGACATCAGGAACGCTTCATCTTCGGATCGAGCGCATCGCGCAAGCCGTCGCCCATCAGGTTGATCGACAATACCGTCAGCAGAATCGCGAGGCCCGGGAAAGTCACCACCCACCAGGCGCGCAGGATAAATTCGCGCGCCTCGGCCAGCATCGCACCCCATTCCGGCGTCGGCGGCTGTGCGCCCATGCCGAGAAAACCTAGCGCCGCCGCGTCGAGTATCGCGTTCGAAAATGACAGGGTTCCCTGCACGATCAATGGCGCCATGCAATTCGGCAGGATGGTGTTTATCATTAGCCGCAGGTGGCTCGCGCCTGCCAGGCGGCTGGCAATCACGTATTCCTTGTTTTTCTCGGACATCACGCTGGAACGGGTGAGGCGAACGAAATGCGGCAGCAGCACGATCGCGATCGCAATCATCGCGTTGATCAGCGCGGGTCCCAGGATTGCTACCAGCCCTAACGCAAGCAATAAGCTCGGAAATGCGAGGATCACGTCCATGATGCGCATGATCGTGGTTTCGATACGGCCGCGAAAATATCCGGCGATCAATCCCAGCATGACACCCGCGCTCATCGACAGCGTGACGACCATGGCGCCGATGAACATGGAATATCGCGCACCATAGATTATGCGTGACAATAAATCGCGCCCGACCGCGTCGGTGCCGATGATGTAATCCCAGCTGCCGCCTTCCTGCCACACCGGCGGCTGCAGCAACGCGTCGCGGTTTTGCAGGGTGGGATCCCAGGGCGCAATCACGTCGGCGAAAAGCGCGCAGAATAGCACCAGCAGGATGAAGTACAGCCCCGCCACCGCGCCCGGGTTTTCGCGGAAATAGCGCCAGAACTCGAACAGGCTATACCTGAAGGTCCCTATCTGCGCGGTCGAGCTGTCCAGTTCCGCCATGCGTCAGCGCTCGTGCCGAATGCTCGGATTGATCAACCCGTAAGTCAGATCGACGATCAGGTTCACCAGCATCACGATCGACGCAATCATCAGCAGGCCGCCCTGCACCGACGGGTAATCGCGCCTGAAAATCGAATCGATCATCCACTTGCCGATGCCTGGCCACGCAAAAATGGTCTCGGTCAGTATCGCACCGGCGAGCAGTACGCCAACCTGCAGGCCGATTACGGTTACCACGGTTATCAGCGCATTGCGCAGCGCGTGCACGCCGATGACGCGCGCTGGCGACAGGCCCTTGGCGCGCGCGGTGCGCACGTAGTCCTCGCTCAAAACCTCGAGCATCGCGGAGCGCGTCTGCCTTGCAATAACCGCCAACGGTATCGTGCCGAGCACGACCGCGGGCAAGATCAGGTGCATCACGGCGGATTGAAACGCGCCGGGCTGACCGGAGAGCAACGAATCGATCAGCATGAAACCGGTCACCGGCTCGAAATAGTAAAGGAAAGAAATACGTCCGGAGACCGGCGTCCAGCCCAGTATCCCGGAAAACAATATGATCAGCAGCAGGCCCCACCAGAATATCGGCATCGAGTAGCCGGTTAGCGAAATCCCCATCACGGTATGGTCGAATATGGATCCACGCCGCACCGCGGCAATTACGCCGGCCGGCAGACCGAGCGCGACCGCAAACACGATGGCGATTACGGAGAGCTCGAGAGTCGCCGGGAAGCGCCCGAGAAATTCTTCCAGCACCGGAGCCTTGGTCACTATCGACACGCCGAGGTTGCCTTGTAGCAGGTCGCCGAGAAAACCGAGATATTGTTCCCACAGGGGTCGATCGAAACCCATGACGGCCTCGAGTTCGGCACGGCGCTCGGGGGTCACGCCACGCTCGCCGGCCATCAGCAGGATCGGATCGCCGGGCAATAATCGTATGAAGGAGAAGGCCGCGATGGTGACGCCGATAAAGGTCGGCACGATCATCGTCAGCCTGGAGAGTAAAAACCTGAACATCCGCGCGTAACTGCTTCGAAATTAAAGTCGAAAAAAAGCCCCACGCTGGTTTGTGGGGCCTTATTTAATCGCTGTTTATTTCAAGTCCACGCCGTAGAAGGAGTGGCCGCCGAACGGATCGATCTTGAACCCGACGACTTCCTTGCGCAGCGGTTTGAACACCACCGAGTGCGCGATAGTAGCCCAGGGCGCCTGCGACTTGAATGCGATCTGCGCCTGCTCGTAGAGCCTGGTGCGCTCGGCGATGTCCGAGACTACCTTGGCTTTCTGGATCAGGTCTTCGAACGGCTTGTAACACCATTGCGCGCGGTTGGAACCGCCAACGCCGTCGCAGCCGAGCAGCACCGCGAGGAAGTTATCCGGGTCACCGTTGTCGCCGGTCCATCCGAGCAGCACCGCGCCATCGCGATCCTTTTCCTTGGAGCGTTTCAGGTATTCACCCCATTCGTAGGAGACGATCTCGACCTCGACGCCAACCTTGCCGAAATCGGCCTGGATCAGCTCGGCCATGCGCCGTGCGTTGGGATTGTAGGGACGCTGTACCGGCATCGCCCACACCTTCATTTTCAGGTTTTTGACGCCTGCCGCGGCAAGCGCAGCCTTCGCGGCGGCCGGATCATAGGAATCGTCGACCGTGGCGTTGTTGTAAGACCAGATGGTCGGCGGGATCGGATTCTTGGCGACCTTGCCGGCGCCCTGGAATACGGCGTCGATGATGGCCTGCTTGTTGATCGCCATGTTCAGGGCCTTGCGCACCCGGGGATTATCGAACGGCGGCATCAGCGCGTTGTAGGCCAGGTAACCGACGTTGAGGCCTTCCTGACTCATCAGGTTAACCGCGGGATCGGTACGCATGGCGGCGATATCGGCCGGGTTCGGGTAAGGCATGACGTGGCACTCGCCCGCTTTCAGTTTCTGGTAGCGAACCGAAGCGTCCGGGGTGATCGCGAATACCAGGTCGTCGATGGCCGCCTTACCGCGGAAGTAATCCGGGTGGGCCTTGTAGCGGATGAAGGCGTCTTTCTGGTAGGCCACCAGCTGGAACGGACCGGTACCGACAGGGCTCTGATCAAAGGTATCCATGGTGCCTGCCGTCGCCATCTTCTCGGCGTACTCGGCCGAGTGAATCGACGCGAAATCCATTGCCAGGTTGGCGATCATCGGCGCCTCGGGGCGATTCAATATGAACCTGACGGTATAGTCGTCGACCTTCTCGATGCGCTTGATCAGGTCCGGCATCGACATGCCGTTGAAATACTCGTAGGCGCCGCCGGAGACCATGTGATAGGGATGATCCTTGGAAAACTGGCGCTCGAACGAGAACAGCACGTCCTCGGCGTTGAAATTGCGGCTCGGGGTAAAATTCCTGGTGGTATGGAACTTGACGCCCTTGCGCAGATTAAAGGTATAAATCAATCCGTCCGGAGAGATCGTCCAGCTCTCGGCCAGGCCCGGGATGATTTTGGTGGTACCGATTTCGAATTCCACCAGGCGGTTGTAAACCTGGCGCGATGATGCGTCGAAGGTCGTGCCTGCCGTATATAGCGACGGGGTGAATCCTTCCGGTGATCCCTCGGAACAGAAGATGAGGGTTTTTGCATGCAGCTGGGTCGCAAATAATGCAACCACCGCCGCCAAAACAAATCTTGATTTCATTATGATTTCTCCACTTTGGCTATTAGCCTGAGTAATCGTTGCAGATTTACTCAACTTTGGTTTTATGGTTGTGCGTTGATCGGCTTGGGTTACCTTGCTGGTAAAGTCGACTAACAGCAGAGCAGGATTGTACAGCCATTTGGCATGATCCTTCACATTTTTTTGCAGCGCCAGAATTTAGCGTATGGTTTACGACTCGCGCTTCAGCATGACGACGATCAGGGCCAGCCAGCCCAGGATAAGCGCGATGCCGCCGAAAGGCGTGATCGCGCCCAGCCACCCGATACCGCTCAACGCGAGCAGGTACAGGGAACCGCTGAACAGCGCGATACCCAGCACGAACGCGATCGTGGCCAACATCAGCCAGCGCCGGGAAAATTCCGGGACTGCGGCGATCACGCCGACGATCGACAGCGCGAGCGCGTGGTACATCTGGTACCTGACGGCGGTTTCGAAGATACCGAGGTGGTAGCCGTCCAGCACCCGCCTGAGTCCGTGCGCGCCAAACGCGCCGGTCATTACCGCAAGCATTGCAAATCCTGCCCCCAGCGCGATTACCCATCGACTCATTTTCGAATCCTGAAACCTGGCCATTTTTATTACCTGTTAATATCGAGCGTGTAGAGGGCGTGCAAGAATGCAGCGCAGAATTTTAAAGCAACGCTAATCCTATTGTAAGCCGGTTGTGGATCGGCGAGGGAAACTGATCCGGGTCAACTGCCGCACTGGACATTGATTTGACTGCCCCTTATTCTCTGACGCTCCTTGCGGGCTTGCGAATCGAACGGATACGTTTACCGATATGCGGTTTTCTGAAATATTGCTGCGGTTGGGCTGCAATCTCGTCGGCTGGCTGATCATCTACAGCTATTTTATCTGGCTCGGGGTAATCCCCCAGGTTGGCTGCGGCACCGAGGGTACGGAGCTTTACCGCCTGGTGCTAGCCTCTTGCCCGGTCGCAATCGCAGCCTCGATGCTGCTTGGACTGGCGCATCGCCTCACGGCGGTAATCGTTTATCTGAAGTGGCTCGCGTTGCCGCTGATCGTGCTGCTTCCGTTGGCCATTGGCCCGATCGCGAAGGCCGTGGAGACGGCCACGCTCGGCGGTCTCGATTTTTGCGGGCCACTCGCCGCTGCCGACTGGCAACGCGCCTGGGCGCCGGTACAGGTCGCGACCGTGACGATCATCATAATCGTGGTCGCCCGTTTCGTGTTCAAACGCAGACAAGTTGTCGCTTAAGCACAGGAACTAAAGTAGTATTCGCTCTCGGACATTGCGTCAGGGCCACGGCTCGCTACAAACAGTGGCACCAGCCACGAACAAAAAACCATAGACTAAATGGGGAAAAACCAATGAGTATGATGACTGAATTCAAAGATTTTGCGATGCGCGGTAACGTGGTCGACATGGCGGTCGGTATCGTGATCGGAGGCGCGTTCGGAAAAATCGTTTCTTCTTTCGTCGCGGATGTTCTGATGCCGCCCATCGGCCTGCTGCTCGGTGGCGTAGACTTTCGCGACCTCGCGATCATGTTGAAAGAAGGCGTCGGAGACACCGCGGCGGTTATGGTTAATTACGGGTCGTTCATCCAGACTGTGGTCGATTTCGTGATCATCGCCTTCGCGATCTTCCTCGTCATCAAGGCGATGAACTCGATGAAGAAAAAGGAAGAGGCGCCGGCACCCGCCCCGGAACCCGGGCCGAGCGCAGAAGAAGTTCTGCTGGGTGAAATTCGGGATTTGCTGAAGAAGTAACTACCCAATTCAGCCACCGACCCCTGGACATCCGTCGCGTGGACAGGACGAGGGGCAGTTTATCGGGGTAAATCCATGCTTCGACTCCCGCAGTGGTTGATTGTTACAGGCACCATCCTCGTGGGCAGTACTGCGCTGGCCGCGAACGGCAATCTGGAACCCACGCTCGAAACCCATACGGGGCCCTGGTACCAGCCCGGCGCCCCTTTCGTCAAAAGCCTGTGGGAACCGGGGCAGCCGGCGAGCGCCTGCAGCTGAGGGGTCGGGTTTTGAACACGCTGGGCGTGTCGCTCGCGGATGCACTGGTCGAACTCTGGCACACCGACGCCTACGGAGATTACCCGCCGCTGCGGGCAAGTATAAAAACGAAGCAAAACGGTAGCTTCGGCATCAGCACCGTGTTGCCGGGCCATAACCAGGGGTACCGCGCGCGGCATATCCATTTCGTCATCAGCCATCCAACCCATCGGCAACTGGTCACGCGCATTTTTTTCAAAGGCGACGTCAATATGGCGGAAGCGCCTTACCCCGAGCTGGCGGTGTTTGTCGAGGAGGGTTATATTGACGAGCAGCCGGTGCTGTTTGCCGACGTCGAGTTCGTGCTGTTAGCGCAATAAGCCGAATGCCGCCTCGCTTTCGAAAAACGTGACGGGGCCAGGTTAAACGAGCCGCTACCGAGGGTTTTACCGATGTTTTTTTTACTGGCCGGGGTCCTGATGTTGACCATCATCATCGGCCTGTTCTGGCTCAAGGACCGCCTGCAAAGCCCGCTGCTCGCGCGCGTCGCCTACTCCGAACTGACCGCGCGCCTGGCCGTAATTGGCGCCGCTTTTTCGGTGATCGGTGTCCTGTTGATCATTTCGGACCTGGCCGCAGGCCCGAAGCCATGAAACCGCTCCCTCGCACCATTGTTGCCGTAAGCATGCGTTCACATGACTTCGCGAATCGTCTACTAACATCGGTTACAGCGGTACCGGGAAGTCCTGTTCATCCCGACCCGAACCGGATTCGATCATCTCGGTCGAAAGGTTTATGAATCGCGCACTTAAACAGTTAATCATCATGACCCTTGCCGCCTGCCTATCGATTCCCGCCGGGGCGGCGGTTATTCATAAATGGGTCGATACCGACGGCGTCACGCATTACTCCGACGAGGCACCCGCGAGCGGCGAAATCCCGGTTACCGTGATCGATGTCCCGACGGCACACTCCGAACCCGGGAGTCCGGCAGAGAATTATTATTCGATAACCAATCAATGGGAACGCATGCGCCGCGAACGAATCGAGCGCGACAAGCTGGCGCTCGAAAAGGCCGGATTCGAAGCGGACCGTCGGGCCTCGAGTCCTGCGGTTGTGTACGTCAACCAACCGGCGACATCGAGAACCGTCTCCGCATTGCCGGCCTATCTCTACCAGGGTCCCCGGCATCATCGCATGCACCGGAAATTCGGCCATCGCTATCGCCGTGGGCATGTTGGGTATAGCCATCCGCGGCCACGGCAACAGGCCGACCTCGGCTACTTTCCACACGTCGACTGACAGGCGGATACCTAGCCCCGCGATGCATCCTTTCAAGGGCGAACGAAGGTAATGCGCAAATTCTTCCCCGTTGTTTTTTCGCTCCTTATCGGGCTGCAAATTTTCCATGCGGACGACGGCAGCCCACAAACGGTAATTGCCGCGCCGCTAGCGGACGATATCGAAGTTACCGTTAGCCGCTTCGACGCGAGCGGCGACTATTTGCTGCTGTGGATCGCCCCCGAGTACGGTTTTCGCGAAACCCATCGGTCGATGGCCCGCAGGCTCGCCGCGCAGGGTATCGAAGTCTGGCAAAGCGATATCGTGGAATCGCTGTTTCTGCCGCAGGGCAGCAGTTCGCTGAAACGGCTCGACGGCGACACGATCGCCGACCTGGTCGAATATGTGCATCGGCATACGGGCAAAAAAATTGCGCTGGCGGGAGATTCCTATGCCGCGATGGCCGCGCTGCTCGGAGCCCGCAGCTGGCAGGGCAGAAAACTGGACGACCCGTACCTGGTCGGCGCCGTCCTCTTCACGCCCTATAGCTACGCCTATATCCCGTCGCTCGGCCTCGAGCCGGAATATGTGCCGATCGTCGAGTCGACCAATATTCCGTTGATGATTTACCAGGCGCAGAACAGCGGCACCACGGGCGGCTTTGCCGCGCTGCTGGAAAAACTGCGTTTGCACGAAAACCCTGTTTACACTCGCATCGTACCCGGCGTCATGAGCCTGTTCTATGAAGAGCCGCCGTCTCGCGCAATGATCGACAGCGCCGCGCCGATCGCGCTCAACATCAGGCAAATGCTCGCGGTGCTGGCAAGACACGAGTTTCCCGCCGGCCCGGCCGCGATCGCGAACGCCGCGCCGGTCAGAAGCGGAATCGATATTTACCTGAAGGAATTCAACGGCAAGAATCCGCCACTGACGATAAAACTGACCGATATCGATGGCAATCCTGTCGTCAGAAGCGACTTTGAAGGCAGGGTAACCCTGGTCAATTTCTGGGCAACCTGGTGCCCCCCGTGTATCGAGGAAATACCGTCGCTGAATCGACTGCAGCTCAAGATGGCCGGTCGCCCGTTCGAACTGATATCGATCAATTACGCCGAAGACAGGGAAACCGTGGTGAATTTCCTGCGGCGGGTCAACGTGGATTTCCCGGTGCTGCTCGACACCGACGGCGCATACGCAAGGACCTGGAACGTCATCACTTACCCGTCAACCTTCGTCGTCGGCCCACAGGGCAAAATCAGGTTCGGTGTCAACGCGGCCATCGAGTGGGACGACCCGGAGTTGATCAGGAAACTGGAATCGCTGATGCGTTGACGCCTGGCGGCAGGCGTCGCGTCAGGTTTTTGCGCAGGCGGGGCAGCCGGGATTTTTCGACAGGGTTACCGCCTGCCATTCCATCGCGTAGGCGTCGAACAGCAACAGGCGGTTGACCATCGCCTCGCCTTGTCCGGCGAGAATCAACAGTGCTTGCAACGCCTGCATCGTGCCGATGACGCCAACCACCGGACCGAGCACGCCTTCGAGTTCGCAGGACTCCTCGGCGCCGTAGGCGTGCGTATACAGACACTGGTAGCAGGCGCTGTTTGCAGCCGGCTGGTAATTCATGATCTGCCCCTCGAGCCGGATCGCAGCACCCGTTACGGTGGCGACACAGGCGCGGTTGACGTCGAAGCGGGTCGGGTAGTTATCGCAACAGTCGAGCACGATGTCGACCGAGCTTACCACCCGCTTCAATTCGTCGCCTTCGAGCTGGTACGAAATAACGTCGACCTCGCATCGCGGGTTCAGGGCCCTGACGGTTTGCCTGCCCGATTCGACCTTGTGCTCACCGACCGCGGCTTCACGATGTATGATCTGGCGCTGCAGGTTGGATGTTTCGACGATGTCATAGTCGCTAAGCACCAGTTTGCCGATGCCCGCCGCGGCCAGGTACATCGCCGCCGGCGAGCCGAGCCCGCCGACGCCGACGATCAGAGCGCTCGCATCGAGAATGGCCTGTTGCCCCTTTTCGCCGATCTGCGGCAAGCGAATATGGCGCGCGAAGCGTTCTTTCTGCTCGGGATTCATCCGCCGCCCTTGTGAAAATACTGGTGGAAGCGATGGAAAAAACGTTCGCGCTCGTCGGGTTGCGCGCGCTCGAACTGGAAGTTCACCTTGAGCACCGGTAACACGAACAGCCCGATCTTGCGCGGCGGCTGTTCGGCCACTTCGATCTCGAGTTCGAAGGCCGAGTTGACGAGCGAGACCAGCCAGCGGTGGCGGCCGATTGCGGCCGCGTTGAAGTCGCTGCGTTCGCCGCTGAACGGACCGAGCAGCACCTTGCCGAATTCATCGGCGCCGTAGCCCATCTCGTATTCGACTCGGCTCGACTGTGGGTCGGGATTAGCGTTCATTGCTCTCCAGGAAATGAGGCAGGGCATATTCTCCGGGAAGATTGAAGACCGTTTCGGATGCCTTCATCAAAGACGCCCACGGCGCGCCGATTCCCCGGTTCAACCACCCGCCACGGGCGGCCAGATCGACACCACGTCGCCCTCTGCCAGCTCACGGGATTCACGCTGCTCGGCGTTGACGTAATTGCCGTTGACCAGCACGATATGCGCTTCCGCCGGTGAAATATGGTAGCTCTCGATCAGGCGGTTGAGCAGCAACCCGTCCTCTATCTTGATGTCGCGCCTGAAGCGGCTCTGCCCCGGCGGCAGATACTTCATCAGCGAGGCGTAAAACTCGATGCTGATATTCATTCGCGCTCAGGCGTAACCGAGTTCCTGGGTACAGGCGACATAGGCTTCCATGACCACGGTCGGATCCTGCATCAGGCGCCCCTTCCATTCGCCCAGGTGAATTTTCGACTCGATCAATCCGCGCAGCACGCCGACGTGCTGGGTCTTGCCGACGCTACTCGCGCCAACCAGGTGATCGCCGTCGAACTGCAGGTTGATGTACTGGTACTCATCCGGGTTGTAGAGCTCGGTGCTATCGCCGCCATCGACACCCATCCACAGACCGAAGGAGCAGGAAATCAGGCCCACGGTATCGAGCACATTCATGTTCAGCGTGCCATGATGCTCGTCATCCCTGCCAGCCATGTTGAGCGCCGCGATGCGCCCGTGATCGGTCGCGGTTGGCTGGATCGCCTGCACCTCGAAGTTGCCGGTCGAGAAATCGACGCCCTGCGCGACGTCGCCCGCCGCGTAGACGTCGGGATTGCTGGTCTGCATGCGGCGGTTCACCAGGATACCCTGATCGACCTTGATGTCGGTACCCTGCACCAGGTCGGTATTTGCCTTGACCCCGGTCGCGGTAATTACCAGCGCCGCTTTGAGCTTGCTGCCATCGCTCAGGGAAACTTCGACCTGGCCTTTACCGGCGTCGCTAATGCCCTCGACGCTGCAGGAAGTATGCACGTCGATACCCTTGTGTTTGCACCAGGTTTCGAGCAGGCCACCCGCCTTTTCGTCGAGCATGCGCGGCACCATGCGGTTGCCGGTTTCGACCACGGCGAGGTTGACGCCGCGCTTGACCAGCGCCTCGAGGATGATGCAGCCGATAAAACCGGCGCCGATCAACACCACGTTGGAGCCGGGCTGCGCGAGCTTGATGATGTTGCGCGAATCCTCGAGCGTCCAGCAGGAATGCACCTGCGGCAGATCCAGGC
>Ga0224497_10001542_pt1 | contig 14538 bp, 10 predicted proteins | sample SF_Jul11_sed_USG_4_FD_167970 | JGI IMG/M metagenome (GOLD analysis project Ga0224497, IMG submission 167970) | Sediment microbial communities from San Francisco Bay, California, United States - SF_Jul11_sed_USGS_13 | ecosystem: Environmental > Aquatic > Marine > Sediment | place: USA... | reverse complement strand
TCGTGTGCGCGGATAATCTGCGCCCCTTGCTGAAAAGCCAACACGGCCGCCGCGATACTGGCGGGCATCAGTTGCGATACGTCTTTGCCCGCAATCTTGCCAAGCGTTGATTTCCGCGAAAGGCCTACGAGTACCGGAACGCCAATCTCGGTCAGCCGGCCCAACCCGGCGAGCAATTCGACATTATGCGCCGGTGTTTTGCCGAAACCGAATCCTGGATCCACGATAATCAATCCCTTGCCAAGTCCGGCCTGTACGCATTGTGCCACGCGCTCGCGCAGAAACTGTGTGACCTCCGCCACAACATCATCGTATTGGGGCTTATTCTGCATAGTGCGAGGCTCGCCTTGCATGTGCATAAGACACACCGGCTGCTGCAACTCGACCGCTGCCTGCAAAGCGCCGTTGGCCTGCAGTGCATATACGTCGTTAATGATCGAAGCTCCGGCCGCGACGGCCGCCCGCATAACACCAGGCTTGCTGGTATCGATCGATATCGGCAGGTCAACCACACGGCGAAGCGCTTCGATGACTGGCACCACCCGATCCAGTTCCTCCTGCTCGTTAACCGCCCTGGCACCGGGTCGAGTTGATTCGCCGCCAACATCGATTATCGCCGCGCCCTGCTCTGCCATTTGCTGCGCGTGCTGCAACGCGACGTCGATCGTCAAATAACGACCGCCATCCGAGAATGAGTCGGGAGTGACATTGAGAACGCCCATTACTGCAGGGCTGTCCAGTTTGACAGGACCGAGGTGCAACATCAGGCTTGGCGCATTACTGGCAGGAAAAGGCAGCTAGTGCTCGCTGGCAGGGCCACCGATTGACCCGGTACTCTCGCCCTCGGACTTTGGCTTCTCTTGAGTCGAACTTGAGTCGGGTGTGTCTTCCCAGTCTTCGGGCGGGCTCGGCTCTTTGCCAGCCATGATCTCTTCTATTTGCGAGAGGTTGATCGTCTCGTACTTAACCAACGCCTTGGACATGGCGTGTAATTCGTCGAGATGGCTTTCGAGGATATCCTTCGCGCGCTTGTAATTTCGGTCGACGATCGCCCGAACTTCCTCATCGATTGAATGTACCGTGACATCGGATACTTGCTTGTGCTGCGTCACCGAGCGACCAAGAAATACCTCACCGTCGTCCTCACTGTATGTGAGAGGACCGAGTTTTTCCGACAAGCCCCATTTCGTGACCATATTCCGGGCAAGCTCTGTTGACCGCTCGATATCGTTCGATGCACCGGTGGTAACGGCTTCCTTACCGAAGACCAACTCTTCAGCAAGACGGCCGCCGAACAGCGTTGAAATACGACTTTCCAGTTGCTGTTTTGAGGTGCTGTAGCGGTCTTCCTCTGGCAGATACATCGTGACGCCCAACGCTCGGCCGCGCGGAATGATCGTCACTTTATAAACCGGGTCATGATCCGGAACTCGAAATCCAACAATGGCGTGCCCTGCCTCGTGATAGGCGGTGTTGAGTTTTTCCTGCTCGCTCATGACCATCGAGCGCCGCTCGGTGCCCATGATGATCTTGTCCTTGGCCTGCTCGAACTGTTCCATGCTGACCACGCGCTTATTGGCACGTGCCGCGAACAATGCGGCCTCATTAACAAGGTTGGCCAGGTCTGCGCCTGAGAAACCCGGCGTGCCACGGGCAATCACGTTCGGCTTTACATCATCATCAAGCGGCACCTTGCGCATATGCACTTTGAGGATGAGTTCCCGACCGCGGATATCCGGCAGCGGTACGACGACCTGTCGATCGAAGCGCCCCGGGCGCAACAGAGCCGGATCGAGTACGTCAGGCCGGTTCGTTGCGGCAATGACGATAATGCCCTCGTTGCCCTCAAAACCGTCCATCTCGACCAGCATCTGGTTGAGTGTTTGCTCGCGTTCGTCGTGGCCTCCGCCAAGGCCCGCACCACGATGGCGGCCGACGGCGTCCAGCTCATCGATAAAGATAATGCACGGTGCCTGTTTCTTAGCCTGCTCAAACATGTCGCGTACGCGGGACGCTCCAACGCCAACAAACATCTCGACAAAATCAGAGCCGGAAATTGTAAAAAACGGTACTTTCGCTTCGCCTGCGATGGCTTTCGCAAGCAGTGTCTTACCGGTGCCAGGCGGTCCAACCATGAGCACGCCCTTGGGAATTTTGCCACCGAGGCGCTGGTATTTACTCGGGTCTTTAAGGAAATCGACAACTTCCGATACCTCGGCTTTAGCCTCCTCGACGCCCGCGACATCCGCGAACGACACACCGACCTGGTCTTCGCCCAGCAACCGTGCTTTGCTCTTGCCGAACGACATCGCACCACGGCCGCCGCCGCCGCCCTGCATCTGCCGCATGAAATAAATCCACACACCTATCAGCAACAATATCGGGAATGAACTGATCAGCAACTGTCCGATCAGGCTCTGCGATTGCGGCTCAGCGGCGGAGAATTCAACACCGTTGGCATCAAGCAGACCAATCAGGGTGTTGTTGTCCGTCTCCGGGCTAATTGTGTAATAGGGATATGGCTCGCGATTACCAAAGCGAATCTTCTGCCCTTCGATCTCGACCAACGCCACCTGGCCCGATCGCACCTGCTGCAGGAAATCAGAATAATCTTTTGATTGAGGCTGCCCTCCGCTGACGCCGGACAAGCCCTGCACTACCGACAGCAGCACGACAATTATGACAACGAAGACAAGCACATTTTTGGTCAGATCATTCACAGTTTTTTCCGCGGTGGGAGGGAGCAGAAGTACTGTCTATTTAGACAGGTTCCAGCCAATTAGACACTACTACAATTGATAGTTTCTCGCTACCAAGTACACCTCACGGCTTCCAGCCCTTGATGCCTTGGGTTTCATGACTCTTACACGATCAAAAACGGCTCTTGCGCCAACGATAAAAGCATCGGTACCTTCGCCCTGAAACAGCTTACAAATGAAGTCGCCGCCGCCCTTAAGCCTGTCCTTGCACAGATCCAGCGCGAGTTCCGCCAGGTACATCGATCTTGGCTGATCGACCGCCCTGGTTCCGCTGATATTGGGGGACATATCGCACATTACAAGATCTACCCGCTGATCATTTGTGGCGGCACGTATTTTTTCAACCGCAGCGTCATCTGTAAAATCGCCCTGAATAAACTCAACGGACGGCAAAACGTCCATGGGCAACAAGTCGATCGCGACAATCTGTGTCCGCCCTTTGAGCGTCTCTGTTACGTATTGGCTCCAGCCTCCCGGTGCCGCACCAAGATCGATGCAAGTCATGCCAGGCTTGAGGATTCGTTCCTTTTGGACAATTTGCTCGAGTTTGTACACCGCCCTGGAGCGCCAGCCGTCCCTGCGCGCCTGCGCCACAAAAGGATCCCGCTCCTGGCGCTCACGCCAACTCCGACTGGAAGCTCTGGGTTTACTCACTGTTTATCATCCGTACTGTTACACTTCGCGCCCATGACTCTAACTGAATCACAAAAGAAGTACCTGCGTGGCCGTGGCCACGACCTGAAGCCTGTCATCACGGTTGGTGACGCCGGCTTGTCCGCGTCGCTAATGGCCGAGTATGAGTCGACCATCGCACATCACGAATTGATCAAGGTCCGGGTTCGGGCGGGCGACCGCAGCGTGCGCAATGCAATTATCGACGAACTCTGTGCATCCAGCGCTGCCGAACTCATACAACGAGTCGGCAACGTCGCATTGGTCTATCGAGAGAACGCCGACGAGAAAAAAATCATCATTCCAAAGCGGTAACCGTCAGACGTACCTGACCTCGAGTATTTCAAAGGTCTTTTCACCGCCGGGCGCCTGGAACGACACAACATCGCCTTCACCCTTGCCAATGAGTGCACGAGCAATCGGCGACGTATACGAGATCATGCCGGTTTTGATATCGGCTTCGTCTTCGCCGACCAGCGTGTACACGATCTCCTTACCGGTATCTTCGTCCATTAATTGTACGGTTGAGCCGAAAACGATTTTTCCTTTGGCATCGATCGCCGTCACGTCAATAACCTGCAAATGCGACAACTTGCCTTCGAGGTTCTTGATACGACCTTCGATGAAGCCCTGCTGCTCTTTCGCCGCGTGATATTCGGCATTTTCCTTCAGGTCACCGTGTGCCCGAGCTTCTGCAATCGCCTCGATTACACGCGGCCGATCCACTGACTTGAGCTTCTTGAGCTCCGCTTGCAGCAGTTCATGGCCGCGCACCGTCATCGGTACTTTGTTCATGCTGCTACCTCTTTGTGTAAGTCCTGAAGACGATTCACATCACCGTCATCCAGGTGTTCAATGGCTTTGCAGGTCGCAATCGCAGCGTTGAGCGTCGTGTAATACGTCACACCTCTGCGTACCGCTTCGGCGCGTATCGACGCTGACTCGCCAATCGCCTGCTTGCCTTCCGTGGTATTCACGATCAGGTCAATTTCGCTGTTCTTGATCATGTCCACGATATGCGGCCTGCCTTCGCGAACCTTGTTCACTCGCCTGCATAATACCCCAGCCGTCGCAAGCTTTTGCGCCGTGCCATGAGTCGCCACAACATCAAAACCCTGGCCGACCAAAATTTTAGCCAGTTCAACCGCACTATCCTTGTCACGTTCGCGCACGCTCAACAGCGCGGTTCCCTGTCGAGGCAAGACCACCCCAGAGGCAAGCTGCGCCTTTGCGTAGGCCTCTCCGAACGTTCGACCCACACCCATGACCTCACCGGTCGATTTCATTTCCGGACCCAGAATCGGGTCAGCACCCGGAAACTTGATGAACGGGAATACAGCCTCTTTGACAGAAAAGTACTCGGGAATGCGCTGATTAACGTACCCCTGATGCGCCAATGACTCGCCAACCATGACTTTCGCGGCAATTTTCGCCACCGGAACTCCAATAGCCTTGGATACAAATGGCACCGTCCGTGATGCTCGCGGATTCACTTCCAACAGGTAAACGATGTTGTTCTGAATGGCGAACTGAGTATTCATAAGGCCGACCACATTCAGGCCCTTTGCAAGTTTGACGACCTGCGCGTGCATCTCATCCAGCAATTCCTGCGACAAGCTAAACGGCGGCAACGAACATCCGGAATCGCCTGAATGCACACCAGCCTGCTCTATATGCTCCATGACGCCACCAATCAGCACACGTTCACCGTCGCAGACGCAATCGACGTCAACTTCGATAGCAAGGTCCAGAAAGCGGTCGAGCAAGACAGGACTGTCATTGGACACATCAATCGCAGCATCCATGTATGCCGCGAGATCCTCGTCGCTGTGCACAATCTCCATCGCTCGCCCACCCAGAACATAGGACGGGCGGACAACCAGCGGGTATCCAACATCGCCGCCCTGTGCCAGGGCTTCTTCCTTGTTTCGCGCCGTGTTGTTCGGCGGCTGCCTGAGATCCAACGACTCGACGAGCTGCTTGAAGCGCTCTCGATCCTCGGCCAGGTCGATCGAATTCGGTGACGTTCCGATGATGGGGGCTCCCGCCGCCTCAAGATCACGCGCCAGCTTGAGCGGCGTTTGGCCACCGTACTGAACAATGACGCCCTTGGGCTTCTCCTTGTCGATGATCTCCATGACATCTTCGAACGTCAGCGACTCGAAATACAGCCTATCCGAGGTGTCGTAATCGGTCGAAACGGTTTCCGGGTTGCAATTAACCATGATGGTCTCGTAACCCGATTCCCTGAGCGCGAGTGACGCGTGCACGCAGCAATAGTCGAACTCGATACCCTGTCCGATACGGTTTGGCCCACCACCCAGGATCATGATCTTCGCGCGATCCGTCGGTTCTGCCTCACATTCTTCTTCGTAGGTCGAATAGAGATAAGCCGTCGTTGTCGAAAACTCCGCAGCACAGGTATCGACTCGTTTGAATACAGGCCTGATGTCGAGCTCGAGCCGCCGTTTGCGCACAACTCGTTCCGCAACGTCCAAAAGCTCTGCAATTCGGGCGTCTGAGAATCCTTTGCGTTTGATAGCGAACATCAAATCCGCGTCAAGACCAGCAAGGCCCGCCGCCTGCATTAGCTCCTCAGTCCGGAGCAGGTCTTGAATCTGTGCGAGAAACCAGGGGTCTATACCGGTGATTCTTGCGACGTCATCAAACGTAAATCCGTGGCGAATCGCATCGGCGACATAGCGCAGGCGATCGGCGCCGGGAATTCGCAATTCCTGGCGCAACTTGTACTTCTCGGCATCGGTCTCAACAGAATCGATGATCTCGTTGAGTCCCGTGATACCTGTTTCCAGGCCTCGCAGCGCTTTTTGCAATGACTCCTGGAAGGTTCGACCCACCGCCATCACCTCGCCAACCGACTTCATTTGCGTCGTCAGACGATCGTCGGCACCCGGGAATTTCTCAAACGTAAAACGAGGTATCTTCGTGACAACGTAGTCGATCGTCGGCTCGAACGACGCCGGCGTCTTGCCACCTGTGATGTCGTTCTTGAGCTCATCCAGCGTATAACCAATGGCGAGCTTTGCAGCCACTTTTGCGATGGGAAAGCCGGTCGCTTTCGACGCAAGCGCCGACGACCGGGATACACGTGGATTCATCTCGATAATCAGAACTCGCCCGTCTTGCGGGTTGATCGCGAATTGCACGTTTGAGCCGCCGGTTTCGACGCCAATCTTGCGCAAAACATCGATGGATGCGTTCCTGAGGCGCTGATACTCCTTGTCGGTAAGTGTCTGCGCTGGCGCTACCGTGATCGAGTCGCCTGTATGCACGCCCATCGGATCGAAATTCTCGATGGCACAAACGATGATGCAGTTGTCGTTGCGGTCTCGGACAACCTCCATCTCGAACTCTTTCCAGCCGATCACCGACTCCTCGAGCAGCACCTCTGTCGTTGGCGACATCTCCAGACCGTGCGTGACGATACGATCGAATTCGTCGCGGTTGTACGCGATGCCGCCGCCGCTACCGCCGAGCGTAAACGATGGCCGGATAATCGTCGGAAAACCGATACTCTCCTGCTTCTCGAGCGCATCATCCAGCGAATGCACGATTTCAGCGCGGGGGCTTTCGAGGCCGATCTCTGTCATAGCCTTGCGAAACAGGTCGCGATCTTCGGCCATATCGATGGCTTCCCGCGAAGCGGCAATCATCTCGACATCGTATTTTTCGAGAACACCTTCGCGGGCAAGATCGAGCGCGCAATTGAGGGCCGTCTGCCCGCCCATTGTCGGCAGCAGCGCATCCGGCCGTTCTTTGGCAATAATTCGCTCTAGTGCAGTCCAGTGCACAGGCTCGATGTAGATCGCATCGGCAGTCTCCGGGTCCGTCATTATGGTCGCCGGATTGGAATTGACGAGAATGACGCGAATGCCCTCTTCCATGAGCGCCTTGCAGGCCTGCGCGCCTGAATAATCGAATTCGCAGGCCTGGCCGATGACTATCGGCCCGGCTCCGATAATCAGGACACTTTCTATGTCAGTTCGTCTAGGCATTTTGCAGGTCTTCAGTTAATCTTTTACATTAAGTTTTATCGATAACTACATGTTATAACACGGTTATCTAGATAAACTCGATTTGCTCATACTGCGCTTCTTGCTGTCCATATCGTGAATAAAGCGCTCGAACAATGGCAACAGATCGTGTGGCCCGGGGCTCGCTTCGGGATGCCCCTGGAAGCCAAAAGCTGGTTTATCCTTGAACCCGATGCCCTGCAGCGTCGCGTCGAACAGGGAGCGATGCGTTGGCTCCACATTGTCCGGCAGGCTGTCCTCGTCTACGGCAAAGCCGTGATTCTGGCTCGTAATCATCACCTGCCCTGTTGCCAGGTTCTGCACCGGATGGTTCGCGCCGTGGTGCCCGAACTTCATTTTCTCAGTCCTGGCACCGGCCGCGAGCGCGAGCAATTGGTGTCCCAGGCAAATGCCGAAAACGGGAATACCCAGCTCCAGGAATTCTCCAATGGCTGCGATGGCGTAATCGCACGGCTGCGGGTCTCCAGGCCCGTTTGACAAAAAAATGCCATCGGGCAGCAACGCCATCGCTTCGTCTGCGGTAGTCGTAGCCGGCACAACCGTCATGCGACAGTCGAGATCTGACAACAAGCGCAAGATGTTGCGTTTGATGCCGAAGTCATACGCGACAACGTGGTACGGCGCTATTCGCCGGCTCAGAATTGGAGGTCGATGGTCAAAAGTCACGCCATAGCACCACTGGTACGCGCTATCGGTGGTGACGAATTTGGCCAAATCCATGCCAGCAATGCCGGGAAACTTGCGCGCATGCTCAACCGCTTTGTCGGGGCTGGCATCGCCCGTCATGATGCAGCCCGACTGCGCACCCTTTTCGCGAATAATACGTGTCAGCTTGCGAGTATCGATGTCGGCAATCGCAATGGTATCGCCCTGCACGAGGAAGTCGGTGAACGTCCGCTCCGACCGCCAGCTGCTGCTGATCAAGGAACTATCGCGAATGATCAGGCCCGACGCATGGATGTGCGGAGATTCCATATCCGCGCTGTTGGTGCCGGTATTGCCGATGTGTGGATAGGTCAGGGTCACTATCTGGCGGCAGTAAGATGGGTCGGTCAGGATCTCCTGATAGCCCGTCATTGCCGTATTGAATACCACTTCACCAATGGTCTGGCCATCGGCTCCCACGGAGGTTCCGCGGAATATTGTTCCATCAGCAAGTGCCAGAACAGCAGGCGTGGTCAACAGCGATCCTCGACTTTTCTAAAGTCTGATTACTAATTTCAGATGCACAAAAGCGGAAGGACATGGCCTTCCGCTTGTGATTTCGCTGACCGCTAAGCGATCCGGCGTAGTTTACTTAACAGTGACTTTGGGCGCTATAGCTAATCGAGAATTTTTTTGGCTGTCGATATGCATAGTCCTCATGATTCGCCGAACAAGACATGACGCATTTGATAGCGGCCCGGATTCTGGCCATTGACCCAGCGCGCGGCGCGCATGGCGCCCTCGGCGAAAACCTGCCGGGTTGTAACGCTGTGACCCAGCGTCAGTGACTCATTGGAGGAGGACAAAATAACCGTGTGATCGCCGGGCACGTCCCCGCGCCGCTGCACGTCATAGTGGATATCATCCGGATCGGTGCCGCGCGCCGCCGATATGGCCTCGCCCAGCTTGAGCGCGGTTCCGGACGGCGCATCAAGCTTGTGAACATGGTGAGTTTCCTGAATCTCAACCGCGAAACCAACTCCCAGCGACTCTGCCGCCTGCTGGACGATACGTTCGAGGACGGCTACACCCAGGCTCATGTTGCGGTCGTAAACCACCGGGACAACTCTCGCCAGTGCGTCGAGATCTGAATTCTGTGCCTCACTCAGCCCACTAACACCGCAGACCAGCGGTTTCTTGTAGCGAAGCGCTGCGGCGACAACCTCAACGGTACCCTGCGGCAAACTGAAATCGATGATTACATCCGCAGCGTCAACCACGTGATTGATATCGGAGCTAACGAGGATGTCATCGGCAAGGCCATCCATCGATTGGCCTTCGCGCACCCAAATACCCGCAAGGCAGAGACCTTCCTGATCTTGCAGCGCGTTGACGATGGCCAAACCCATGCGGCCAGAACCTGCAATACCGATCTTGATAACGTCGATAATCGGCTCCCGGACTAACTAATACGATCGAAAAAGCGCTTCACCGTATCGAGCCAGCCACCTGCCCGAGGGCTGTGTTTTTCGCCACCTTCCTGAATGGACTCCTCAAACTTGTCAAGGAGTTCCTTTTGCTCAGATGTCAGATTGACAGGTGTTTCGACCAGGACCTTGGCAAACAGATCGCCCGTGCGCGCATCCCGCACTGTGACGACACCTTTGCCCCTGAGCCGAAAGGTCTTACCCGATTGTGTGCCCGCCGGGACTTTTAAAGACACATTGCCATCAAGCGTCGGCAATTCAACCTCGCCACCAAGTGTCGCCGTCCCGATGCTAATGGGAACCTCGCAGGCCAAATCCGCGCCGTCACGAGAAAACAACTTGTGCGGGTTGACGCGAATCTCGACGTACAGGTCACCCGGCGGACCGCCGTTACGTCCCGCCTCGCCTTCACCTGACAGTCGAATGCGATCACCGTCGTCGACACCAGCCGGGACCTTGACAGCCAGGGTCTTGGTCTTGCGGACACGGCCGCGCCCGTGACAATGGTCACAAGGGTCGCCAATAGTCGTGCCGGCACCCTTACACGCGGGACAGGTTTGTTGAATCGAGAAAAAGCCCTGCTGCATGCGAACCTGGCCAGCACCACCGCAAGTGCTACAAGTGACCGGGTCTGTGCCTTTCTTGGCGCCGCTGCCGTCGCAAGTGTCACAGGCGACCTGTGTCGGCACATCGATGGTTACGGAATCACCGCGGACCGCGTTTTCAAGATCCAGCCGCAGCTCGTAGCCCAGATCGGCACCTCGGAATACCTGGGCGCCGCGCTGCCGGCCGCCACCGCCAAAGATGTCGCCAAACACATCGCCAAAAATGTCACCGAATCCTTCGGCACCAAATCCTTGGCCGCCACCGGGCTGCGCGCTAAGACCATCGTGCCCGAATCGATCATAGGTCGATCGCTTCTCGGCATTACTCAGAACTTCGTAAGCTTCCTTGGCTTCCTTGAATTTACCTTCGGCGCTTGTGTCATCCTTGTTTCTGTCAGGATGGTGCTTCATCGCAAGGCGACGATAGGACTTCTTTATCTCGTCGGCGGATGCCGTTCGAGAGACCCCAAGTACGTCGTAGTAATCGCGTTTTGCCATGGCTTCTAAAGACCGGGCGCCGCAAGCGGCGCCCTCAACTAGCGTTTAAGGTGCCGCAGTCTACTCAGACTTCGACTTGTCGTCGTCTACTTCCTCAAACTCGGCATCGACAATATCGTCTCCAGCAGATTCGGCAGATGCATCGCCTGCCTCCTGTTCTGCCTGTTCAGCGTACAGTTTCTGCGCCAAAGTTCCGGACGCCTCGGCCAACGCCGCGGTCTTGGCCTGCAGCGTTTCTATATCGTCTTTTTCCAGAGCAGACTTCAGATCCGATACGGCATTTTCGATATTGAGGCGTTCTTCGCTAGTTGCCTTTTCACCGAGATCTTTGAGCGTCTTTTCGGATGCGTGGATCAGGCTGTCTGCCTGATTGCGCGCATCGACGAGTTCGCGGAACTTGCGGTCCTCTTCCGCATGACTCTCCGCATCCGAGACCATAGTCTCGATCTCATCATCCGATAATCCACTCGAGGCTTTGATAACGATGTTCTGGCTTTTGCCCGTCGCCTTGTCTTTGGCCGACACATTGAGGATTCCGTTCGCGTCGATATCGAAAGTCACCTCGACTTGGGGCACACCTCGCGGCGCCGGTGGAATATCCGCCAGATCAAATCTTCCCAGAGACTTGTTATCTACTGATCGCTCACGCTCGCCTTGCAGAACGTGAATAGTCACAGCCGTCTGATTGTCATCTGCCGTAGAGAACACCTGCTCGGCATTGGCCGGAATGGTGGTGTTCTTGTCTATCAACTTCGTCATAACACCGCCAAGTGTCTCAATACCAAGTGACAGCGGCGTAACGTCGAGCAACAAAACGTCTTTAACTTCACCGGAGAGCACACCGCCCTGGATCGCAGCTCCGAGCGCCACAGCTTCATCCGGGTTCACGTCTCTGCGCGGCTCTTTGCCGAAGAAATTCTGCACCTCTTCCTGCACTTTAGGCATACGGGTCTGGCCACCGACGAGAATAACGTCGTCGATTTCGTTGACCTTAAGACCAGCGTCCTTGAGCGCGATCTTGCACGGCCCAATCGTCCGCGTGATGAGCTCGTCTACGAGAGATTCGAGCTTGGCGCGCGTCAGCTTGATCGTCAGGTGCTTCGGTCCGCTCGCATCGGCCGTGATATACGGCAAGTTGACTTCTGTCTGCTGTTGAGTCGACAACTCGATCTTCGCTTTTTCGGAAGCCTCTTTGACGCGCTGCATCGCCAGCGGATCCTTCGTGACATTTACACCGCTCTCGCGCTCGAACTCAGACGTCAGATACTCGATGACGCGCATGTCGAAGTCCTCGCCACCGAGGAATGTATCGCCGTTAGTCGCGAGCACTTCAAACTGGTGCTCGCCGTCCACTTCCGCAATTTCGATGATTGAAACGTCAAAGGTGCCGCCGCCGAGATCGAAGACTGCGATCTTTGCGTCGCCGCGCTTCTTGTCCATGCCATAAGCCAACGCCGCAGCTGTAGGCTCATTGATGATGCGTTTGACATCAAGACCCGCAATCTTGCCGGCGTCTTTGGTTGCCTGGCGCTGCGAGTCGTTGAAGTACGCCGGAACCGTAACAACGGCTTCGGTGACGTTTTCGCCGAGATAATCCTCAGCCGTCTTCTTCATCTTCATCAATACGCGGGCCGAAATCTCTGGCGGAGCCATCTTCTTGCCATTAGCTTCAACCCAGGCGTCACCGTTGTCCGCCTCGACGATCTTGTACGACACCATATCGATATCGCGCTGCACGACATCGTCTTTGAATCGTCGGCCAATGAGTCGCTTGACCGCGAACAAGGTGTTGGTCGGGTTCGTCACCGCCTGGCGCTTGGCCGACTGGCCAACGAGCACCTGGTCGTCTTTACTGAACGCGACAATCGACGGCGTGGTGCGATCGCCTTCGCTGTTTTCGATGACCTTGGGTGTATCACCTTCCATCACTGCTACGCAGGAGTTGGTGGTACCGAGGTCAATACCAATCACTTTTCCCATGTCTCTTACTCCGAATTCTTTAACAAATACTGCAAATCTGGCTGTTAGGTGGGGCCGCGCACGGCTGTTTCAAGCCAATCCGCGCCCTTTTTCAGCTATTCCGGGTCGACCGGCTCTGCCGCAACTATGACTCGGGCCGGGCGCAAGAGACGCCCATTAAGCGTGTAACCCTTCTGAATCACCGTCAAAACCGAACCTGGCTCGGCGTCGGCCGATGGCTGCATGGTCATGGCTTCATGAAATTCCGGATCGAATGGTTCGCCCTCAGGATCCACCTCGACAATGCCGAAACGCTCAAAAGTAGTGCCCAGTAACTTCAGTGTCGCCTGGCTGCCAGCCACAATACTCTCGACATCGGCGACATCCGCGGCTGTCAATCCCAACTCAAGACTATCCCTGACCTCGAGCAGCTCTCTGCTAAAGCCCTCGAGCGCATATCTCCGGGCGCGTTCGACATCACGGACGGCACGCTTACGGACATTTTCGACCTCAGCGGCCGAGCGCAAGTAACGGTCCCAGTTCTCGTCCGCTTTCGCCTGCAATTCGACGAGTGCGGCCTCAACATCGACCTCTTCAGGCGAATTGGCTTCAGCGTCTGCTTCGATCTCAGGATTGACGTCCTCGGATTCGACCTCGGGACTTTCGGGCTGTCCATTCATTGGCATCGGCTCCCCATTGCGTAGGCCTGTTCAAATGAAGTGTGAAGTGTGGGGACACGGCCACAAATATCAAGAGCTGTGACCGAAAAACCATTGCCGAAGCTAGGAACTAAGGGCGGACCTGAGCAAGCGTGCCGTGATGTCCACAATGGGTACTACACGATCGTAGGCCATTCGCGTGGGGCCTATGACTCCGAGGACGCCGATTGTATCGTCATCCAGCTTATACGGCGCCGTGACGACGCTGCAGTCGTCCAGAATTCGGTACCCCGACTCCTCGCCAATAAAAACCTGCACACCATCCGCGTTAATACTCCTGTCAAGCAGATCCAGGATTTGTTGCTTGCGTGAAAAAGCCTCGAAAAGCCTCCGCAGGGTATCGACGTCCGATAGCTCTGCAAATCCCATCAGGTTCGTTTCTCCGGCCAAAACATATTCGCCATCTGGATGGTCTGAACCGCCCATCGCTGAATGCGCGACCGAGATGATGTCGTGCATTGTCTGGTTCATCGAGTCCCTGGTGGCCTCGAGGTCAGTGAGCAACTGCTCCCTGACCTGCGGCATCTCGACACCGGCATAGTGCTGGTTAATGAAATTCGCAGCCTGTTGAAGCTCTGACGCGGAATAATCGCGGTTGGTATGCAGAATCCGGTTTTGAACTTCGCGATCGTTGATCACAAGAATGACGAGAATTCTGTTCTCCGAAAGTGGCAGAAACTCAATCTGGCGCAATGCCGCGTGTTGCCCGCGCGGCACTGTCACAACGCCGGCCAGACTTGTGAAGTCTGACAACATGTTCGACACCGATACGACCAGAGCATCTGCATCGTCGACCTTGCGGCGAATCTGCGAACGCAACATATCGATATCATCGTCTTTAGGCGGTCGATAACGAACCAGGGTATCGACGAACAAGCGGTAGCCTTTCGGTGTCGGCACTCTTCCTGCCGACGTATGCGGAGCCGACACCATGCCCAAGTCTTCGAGATCGGACATGACATTGCGAATGGTCGCCGGACTCAGATCCAGACCGGAGTCTTTCGACAGAGTGCGTGAACCGACGGGCTGGCCGTCACGGATATAACGCTGGATCAGGACACGCAACAAATGTTGGGCGCGATCGGTAGGTGGAGTCGTAATTGCTTCTGCAGACATTCGCAAGAAATACGAAAATTTCG
>Ga0224497_10001541_pt1 | contig 14540 bp, 8 predicted proteins | sample SF_Jul11_sed_USG_4_FD_167970 | JGI IMG/M metagenome (GOLD analysis project Ga0224497, IMG submission 167970) | Sediment microbial communities from San Francisco Bay, California, United States - SF_Jul11_sed_USGS_13 | ecosystem: Environmental > Aquatic > Marine > Sediment | place: USA: California... | reverse complement strand
CCTCCAGACGTCGTGCGAAAGCTGTCACTCGGATGATCTGGGCGGCGCGTTCTCTCCGCCGGATCGGGAATGCTCTTCCTGCCACATGGGCGACTACTTTGGAGTCGTCCTCGTCGACCATCAGGCGCTCGGGTTCTCGACGTACTGCATCGACTGTCACTCGACGCTCGATTTCCGCGACGTCGCCTTCGACCATTTCACGGTGTCGGGGGGCTTCGAGCTGAGGGGGCAGCACGCCGGCATCGAGTGCACCACGTGCCATGACCTGCCGGATGGAGGGCTGTCGACCATGCCGGCCGGGGCGCAGGACTGCGTCGCCTGCCATCTGATCGACTACCAGGGGGAGCACGGGGGCTCCGGCTTCCCAACCGACTGCCTCGCCTGTCACAACGAGAGCACCTGGGATGGCGCCAGCTTCGACCACCTCGTCGTGAGCGGCTTCGAGCTGATCCCTAACCACGACCAGCTCCTTTGCATCGCCTGCCACGTCGGCTCGACGAGCCAAACGATCTTCTCCCCCTCGGGGCCGCAGGACTGCATCGCGTGCCACCAGTCGGACTACAACCAGGAGCACTCAGGCTCGAGCTTCTCGACCAACTGCCTTGAGTGCCACCAGCCGACGACGTGGAGCGGCGCGACGTTCGACCACCAGTTCCCGATTACCTCGGGTGCCCACGCGGGCACGCCGTGCACCGACTGTCACACGGTACCGGGCGACAACTCCCAGTTCACATGCACCTCCGCCTGCCACCACACCCAGTCGCGCACGGACAACCAACACGGTGGCGTGAACGGATACGTCTACGCTTCCCCCTCGTGTCTGTCGTGCCATGAGAACGGCAGGAGCTAGGGTGATGCGCTTCGGCGGACGGCGGACGGTAGTCGGAGCGCTAGTAGGCAGTGTCTTCCTCGCTCTATCGGCCGGGGCGGCGGCGGCGCAAGAGGTCCCGCGGGTACCCGTGCTCGTCGACTACGTCGGTGTGGAGGGTGTGTACCTGACCGTCGGCACCGAGCAGGGCGCACAGGCTGGGGATACGCTCACCGTCTACGCCAGCGATACCGACCTGACGCCGCTCGGCATTTTGGTCCTCACCGCCGCCGCTCGCGTACGCTCGGTGGCGACGATGGTAGGGCCCTCGTTCGACCTGGCGAGCGGAGACGAAATCTTCATCCCGCTCGCACCCGTCGTGGTTGCCGCCGAGCCTACGGACCAACCCACCGTCCCTGCCGTGGTGGTGACGCAGGCCGAGCGAACGACCGAGACCGGCGGCCCCAGCATGTCCGGCCGGATCTCCTTCAACGTAGACGCGCGGGAAACCCGAACCTCTTGGGAGGGGGACCTCTTCGGGACGACGCGCCGACGCTTCGCGACGCCCGTGACGAGCCTTTCGCTCCGCATCGCCGACTTGCCCGGGGGAGTCAGGGTCGAGACGAACGTGCGCGCCTCGTACCGGTACAGCGACGGCGTTGCCATCCAGCCCGAGCGGTCCGTGCGCATCTACAACGTCACGGCGATCAAGACGTTCGAGAACGCCCCTCTCGAGTTCCGGCTCGGGCGCTTCTACAACCCCTACGAGCCCTACAGCGCCTATTGGGACGGCGCCCTCATGCGCGTGGGTGGACGGTCGGGGCCCGGCATCGGTATTGTCGCCGGCTTCGAGCCCCAACGGGGCAACGAGGGATTCTCGCAGGACGTGAGCAAGATCACGGGCTTCGCGGACTTCTCTGCACGCGGTGGATCGTGGAGCTACACCACCGACATGTCGTTCCACGTCGTGCGTTCCGATGTGGCGGGGCTCTTCGATCAGACTTTCGCGGGCTGGAGTCAGCAGCTTTCGCTTGGGCGGATCACCTTCAACCAGCGCTTGCGCATGGATCGTGAGGAGGGGACCACCAAGTGGTCGCTTGCCCAGCTGCGTGTGAGAGCGGGCCTGGCGATCACTGGCCCCCTCCGGCTCAACGTGGCCTATAGCCGCATGCGACCGGGGCTCTTCCGCGGACTGCTCCCCGTTCTCAGCCCGGAGCGACAGGAGATCACGGCCGGGTTCAGCATCTTCGAGGGGCGCCGGTCGCTCATGTTCGACGTCGGGACGACCCAGTGGGCGGACGAAGCGCGCGGGCTTTCCTTCTCAGGGTCGGCCTCCGCCTACCTCGGCCCCTTGCAGATCTACGCCTCCGGCCGGCATTGGTCACGCACCGGGATGAGCACTATCGCAGCGGCGCCCGGCGTCGGCTTCGCGTGGGGTTGGCTTGCCACTCGCCTCGGGTACCAGCGCTACCAGACCAAGAGCACGGAGACGTTCACGTCGCAGTCCGGCACGATCGACTTCACGGCCACCCCCACCGGCGCATTCTGGATCACCCTAGGCGGTGAGCAGCAGTGGGGAAGCACCTTCGAAGGCACGCGGCTCCGCTTCTCCGTCGGCAAGAGCTTCTAGGCCGAGGCGACCCTCGGGCCGTGGGTTCGGTCCGGTCGTGGGGTGGCCCGTGTTTCTCGGGAATGGACCTCTTTTGACGGCTGTACGGATTCTTTTCCCCGTCCCCGCGCCCGCAGCCTTACCTACGTATGGCTACGGATAGTTGGCACGGTTGGTGCACTTGTGGGGAACATGATCGGACGCATTACGACAGTCCTTGCACTATCGCTCGCCACCGCCGGGACGGCGGCTGGCCAGGTCGCGACCGTGAGCCCCCATGGAGCGCTCCCTTCCGACCTCACCTGCACGTCGTGTCATACCAACGAGGCCTGGTCTCCAGCCAGGTCGGACATGGAGTTCGACCACGCCACGACGGGCTTCACGCTCCTGGATAGACACGAGGACGTGGGCTGTGCGTCCTGTCACGAGGGGCTGAGGTTCGACGACCTCACGGGGCGGGTCCCGCAGGAGGACTGCGCTTCCTGCCATCTCGACGTCCACCTGGGAACGCCGACCCAGTCATGCGCATCCTGTCACACGACTGCTGCCTTCTCTCAGATACGTGAAGGACTCGTCCATCCGGCAGACTTCCCACTCGAGGGGGCCCACCTGCAGGCCTCGTGCGAGAGCTGTCATACGGACGACCTCGGCGGAGCGTTCTCCCCACCCGACCGTGAGTGCTCATCCTGCCACATGGGTGACTACTTCAGCTCGGAACTCGTCGATCACCAGGCACTCGGCTTTTCGACGTACTGCACGGACTGCCACTCGACCCTCGACTTCCGCAACGTAGCCTTCGACCACTTCACGATTTCCAGTGGCTTCGAGCTTCGGGGGCAGCACGCCGGCATCGAGTGTACGACATGCCACAGCCTCCCCGGTGGCGACCTCCCCGTCGTTCCGGCTGGAACCCAGAATTGCGTCTCCTGCCACCTCTTAGACTACGAGGGGGAGCACAGCGGCTCGGGCTATCCGACCGATTGCCTAGCCTGCCACGGCGAGAGCAGCTGGTCCGGGGCCAGCTTCGACCACTTGGGCGTCACGGGTTTCGAGCTCCTCGGGCACCACGAAGCGCTCGACTGCATGTGGTGCCACGTAGCGGGATCGGGTGAGACGATCTTCTCGCCGTCCGCCCCAGACGACTGTGTCGCCTGTCACCAATCGGACTATCAAAGTGAGCACGCTGGTTCCGGGTTCCCCACGACTTGCATCGATTGCCACACCATCGACAGCTGGAGCGGTGCCAGTTTCGATCACCTTTCGGTTGCCGGCTTCGAACTGATCGGCAACCACGCCCAGCTGCCCTGCTTCGCGTGCCACGTCGGCTCCACGAGTGAGACACTCTTCTCGCCGACCGACCCGCAGGATTGCGTGTCCTGCCACCAGGCGGACTACAACGACCAGCACTCCGGCTCGGGCTTCTCGACCAGCTGCCTCGACTGCCACACGCTCGATACCTGGGGCGGGGCCAGCTTCGATCACCTAGCCGTCTCGGGCTTCGAGCTCATCGGCAACCACGACCAGGTCGTCTGTCTCGGGTGTCACGTGAACCCATCCGGGGGCCCGACCCTCTTCACACCGTCAGACCCCCAGGACTGCGTCTCGTGTCACCAGGCGCACTACGACGCGCAGCACTCCGGCTCGGGCTTCTCGACCAACTGCCTCGACTGCCACACGCTCGACACCTGGGGTGGCACCAGTTTCGATCACCTGGCCGTCTCCGGCTTCGAGCTGCTCCCGAACCACGACCAACTCATCTGCACGGCGTGTCACCTCGGCGCCTCCGGCGGCCCGACGATCTTCACGCCGTCCGGTCCCCAGGACTGCGTTTCCTGCCACCAGGCGGACTACAACACGCAGCACTCAGGCTCGGGCTTCTCGACCAACTGTCTGGACTGCCATCAGTCGACGACATGGACCGGCGCGTCCTTCGATCACCTCGCCGTATCCGGGTTCGACCTCATCGGAGACCACGACCAGCTCCCGTGCTTGGCGTGTCACGTCGAACCCAACGGGGGTGCCACCCTCTTCACGCCAACAAGTCCCCAGGACTGCGTCTCCTGCCACCAGGCGGAGTACAACGCACAGCACTCGGGCTCGGGCTTCTCGACCGGCTGTCTGGACTGCCACCAACTCACGACGTGGCTTGGTGCGACGTTCGACCACCTGGCCGTCGCCGGCTTCGAGCTGATTCCGAACCACGACCAGCTCCTGTGCGTGGCTTGCCACGTAAGCCCTTCGGGAGGCGCAACGCTATTCACGCCGTCGGGACCGCAGGATTGCGTCGCCTGCCATCAGGCGGACTACAACACTCAGCACTCCGCCTCGGGCTTCTCGACCAACTGCCTGGAGTGCCACCAGTCGACGACATGGCTTGGCGCGACGTTCGACCACCCGTTCCCGATCACCTCCGGTCCGCACTCGGGCAGGCAGTGCACGGATTGTCACACGGTGCCGGGCGACTACTCCCAGTTCTCATGCTTTCAGTGTCATGGTCGGACCGACATGGACGACAGGCACCGGGGCAGGTCCGGGTACAGCTATGACTCGAATGCGTGTCTGTCGTGCCATCAGAACGGTAGGGCATAGCCTCATGCGGAGGTTGGAGGGCAACCCGCCCGCGCTTCCGCTTCTCCGTGGCCCCGGAGCTCGTGAGTTACTGGCTCTTCGCAGCACCCCCCTGCGCCTGCTCGAGCCGCCTCGCCTCGCCCGGGAGTCGATCGGATCCCAGCGAGTCCATCCAGGCCGGGTAGGGCAGCGCCGTCTCGCTGGCTTCGTCTAACGCGGCCACGTCCTTCTCGGTCAGTTCTACGTCGACGGCACCGATGTTGTCGTCGAGTTGCTTCAGGTTGCGAGCGCCGATGATCACCGTAGTCACCGCTTCATTGGCCAGCACCCATGCGAGCGCCACCTGCGCAACGGACGCATCGCGCTTCTTGGCGATCTTCTTCATCACGTCGACGACGTCGTAGCCCTTCTCTTTGTCGATCGGCGGAAAGTCGAACGACGCCCGCCGGCCTTTGCCCTTCTGGCCACGGGTGAACTTGCCACTCAGGAATCCCCCCGCGAGCGGACTCCAGACCAAGAGACCCATCCCTTGATCTTCGATGAGCGGTATCAGGTCGTGTTCGATCTCCCGCCCCAGGAGCGAATAGTACGACTGGGTGCACTTGAAACGCTCCAGACCCTGCCCGTCTGCGACAGCCAGCGCCTGCATGACCTGCCAAGCCCAGAGGTTGGAGCACCCCACATAGCGGACCTTCCCCTGCCGGACGAGGTCGTCGAGGGCCCTGACCGTATCCTCGATGTTCGTGTAGGAATCCGTGCGGTGGATCTGGTACAGGTCGATGTAGTCCGTGCCCAGACGCTTCAGGCTGGCTTCGACCGACTCCATGATGTGGTGGCGCGACAGGCCCACGTCGTTCGGACCCGGACCCATGCGCCCGCGCACCTTGGTCGCCAGCACGACTTCCTGCCTCCGACCCTTCAGGGCCTTCCCGGTCATGGTCTCCGACTCGCCGGTGGCATAGACGTTGGCGGTATCGACGAAGTTGATGCCTGCATCCAAGGCGCGGCCGACCATGGTGTCGACCTCGGCCTGGTTCATGCCACCGATCGTCTCCCAGATTCCACCCTTCCCACCGAACGTCATGGCTCCGAGGCAGAGCTCGGAGACGAAAACACCCGTGTCGGCCAATGCGCGGTACTTCATCTAACCTCCAAGATCACCGTTGAGCGGAAGAGCCGATCCGTACCCACGTGAGTTGATTCGATCCCAACGACAGGACGAGGCGGTCGCTGCCCTCGAATCTGAATCCACGCACCTGATCGGAGCCGATCCAATTAGCTTGATCGGAGCCGACTACGTGGTGCGTCACGGTACGGGCCGCCGTGTCGAGCGAGAAGGTACCCCAATAGCCCAGGTACTGCCGAGGGGCATCGGCAGGGTCGGCCGGCGGTCGCATGAGGTGGGCGCTCATGCCGCCCTCCACCGAATAGGTGATTCGGCCTTTCGCGTTCTCGCCATACGGGAAGGCCACTTCCCCGGTACTCGACGTCGTTCGCCAATCGACGAGGTCCCATGCGCCCACGAAGCGCTGCATCGCAACCGGCGCATCGCGCGCTGCCTGCGCCCTTCCAGGCGTTGCGGCGGCGGCGAACACGAGCAAGGCCACTGCCGACACAGCCGCGAGTCGGAGTTTCGCGTATCCAAGCACCATCGGAACTCTCCCTACCAAAGAAGTGGCCAATCATAGAGCCCCCGCAGACACTCCGCACGCCCGCCATGGACACCTCCGGGTCGCAGGCCTCAACTTCCCCGTTCGGTTGCGTGCTCTTGAAACCGAGCCTCGGTACCAACAGTGTGAGATCGATATGAACAGAGTCACCCTGATCCTCCTCGGACTGCTCGCCGGAACGAATCCGGCCCTGCAAGCCCAGCAGCCGATGGACCTGGACCAACTCGAGGAACGGCGCGGCGTCTACCTTCAGAGGCCCACGTTCGAGCCCTACACGGGGCCCGTGGTCGCGACGTGGGAATCGACCGGGCGGGTCCGTGAGCGCGGGACGCTAGTGAACGGCCGCTGGGACGGCCCACGCGAGTCGTTCTACCAACTGGGGACGCTGAAGGCCCGCGAGAACTACTCGAACGGGGTACTCAACGGACCGTACGAGGCATACTTCAAGAAGGGTGCACTCTCGGACCGCGGGACCTACGTCGACGGGCGCCTGAATGGATCCTATGAGTCGTTCTGGCTGCGCCAGAAGGCCGAGGACGGCGCGTTCGCGGCGGGACGCATGTGCGGAGAATGGCTCCGCTACTACCCCCAGAGTTCGTACGGCCTCAGGGTAGAATCGAGGGCGACCCACCCGCCCTGCCCGACCGGGAACCGGTAACAGGCAGGTCGAGCGCCCCTTCTCACCTGCTCCGTCGTCGTTAGACTCCGACTCTTTGCTAATTCTGCCCTGAGCCGCCGTCGCAGCGCGCGCGGCCAGGCGTCGGACCTAACCCATGTGGATGGAGAGACCGCGTGTCGGAGTCATTGCTTGTAACGGAATCCAAGGCCAAGAAGCTCAAGGAAGAGGCGGTCCATCTTCCGTCGTGGGACCTGACGTTCCGGCAGATCTGGGATCTGGAGTTGCTCCTTTGTGGCGCGTTCGCGCCCCTTAAGGGCTTCCTCGGTAAGGCCGACTACACCGGGGTCTGCCAGAACATGCGGCTCCAGGACGGCTCGTTGTGGCCGATGCCGATCATGCTCGATGTCACGCAGGAGCTGGCCGACACGCTGACGGCCGGGGATCGTCTGGCGTTGCGGCACCCAGAGGGCATGGTCCTCGCCGTGCTCACGGTCTCCGACGTTTGGACGCCAGACAAGGAGGCCGAGGCTCAGGCGGTGCTCGGCACGACGAGCCAGGAGCATCCGGCCGTCTTCGACCTCATGCAACAGTCGAACCCCGTCTACGTGGGGGGATCTCTCGAGGGCGTGGAGCTGCCGCCGCATCACACGTTCAGGCACCTCCGACACACGCCTGCCGAGCTGAAGACGGAGTTCAAGCGCCTGGGCTGGCAGAAGGTCGTGGCGTTCCAGACGCGCAACCCGATGCACCGTGCGCACGTGGAGCTCGCTCGCAACGCGGCGTCGCAGATCGAAGGCAACCTATTGATCCACCCGGTCGTGGGCCTCACCAACCCCGGTGACGTCGACTACTTCACGCGGGTGCGCTGCTATGAGCACGTGCTCAAGCACACGCCGGCCCACACGGCGATGGTGAGCCTGCTGCCGCTCGCGATGCGCATGGGCGGGCCCAGGGAGGCGCTCTGGCACTCGATGATCCGCAAGAACTACGGCTGCACGCACTTCATCGTGGGACGCGACCACGCAGGTCCGCGCGACAAGTCGGGCGAGCCGTTCTACGGTCCCTACGACGCTCAGGAACTCGTCAAGGAGCATTCCGACGAGGTGGGCATCGTCTTGGTACCGTTCGAAGAGGTCGTCTACAACGAGAGTAAGGGCGAGTACATGGCGCGCTCCGCAGTGCCCGAGGGTGACAACATCCTAGACCTGTCCGGCACGGAGCTGCGCCGCCGTCTCAAAGAAGGCTCCGACATTCCGGCTTGGTTCAGCTATCCGGAGATCATCGAAGAGCTCAGGATGCGCTACCCGAGCCGGTCCCGGCAGGGCTTCACGCTCTTCCTCACCGGCCTGTCCGGTTCAGGGAAATCGACCATCGCCAACATCCTCATGGCGAAGCTCATGGAAGTCGGGACCCGTCCCGTCACGCTGCTCGATGGAGACATCGTGCGGAAGAACCTCTCCAGCGAGCTCGGCTTCAGTAAGGAGCACCGCGACCTCAACATCCAGCGGATCGGTTTCGTAGCGAGCGAGATTACGAAGAACCGCGGCGTTGCGATCTGCGCGCCGATCGCGCCGTATCGCGCCGTGCGCCGGCAGGTGCGCGAACTGATCGATCCGCTCGGTGGGTTCGTCGAAGTCTACATCTCGGCGCCAGTCGAGGTCTGTGAGCAGCGCGATCGAAAGGGTCTCTACGCGAAAGCGCGCGCCGGGCTCATCAAGGGCTTCACGGGCATCGACGATCCGTACGAAGAGCCGGAGAACGCCGAGATCGTGCTCGACACGACCACGATGAGCCCCGAGGAGTCCGCGGCTCAGGTTTTGCTCTACCTCGAGAACGAGGGCTTCATCGCGCCGGAGGCGTAGGCCGCCGCAGTTTGGTCGATCCCGTAACGCCTTCCTGGAGGGGGCGTTCGACATGAATGGGCAAGCCTGGATCGCCGTAAGCGTTATCGGCGCGGTGTTCGTGGGCCTGGCGTCTGGCCGCTACCCCCCGTATCAGGTCCTCCTGGCGGGACTCGCCGTACTTCTGGTTGCGGGCGTTGTCGAGCCCACTGCCGCCTTTTCCGGCTTCGGGAATACCGGCCTGATCACCGTGGCCGTGCTCTTCGTCGTCGCAGGCGGACTACGCCAGACCGGGGCTCTCGCCTACTTCGTGCAGCGTGCGCTGGGGCGTCCCACATCTGTTAGCCAGGCGCAGCTCCGCCTCGTGCCGCCCGTGGTGATCAGCAGCGCGTTCCTGAACAACACCCCCGTCGTGGCGATGCTGATGCCGGTCGTCATGGACTGGTGCAAGACCGTAGGAATCCGCCCTTCCAAGCTGCTCATGCCACTGAGTTACGCTGCGATCCTGGGAGGTCTCTGCACGCTGATCGGCACGAGTACGAACCTCGTGGTCGACGGGCTCCTGAGGGCGCAAGGTCTCGAGGGCATGGGGCTCTTCGATATCGCTTGGGTGGGGGTGCCGTGCGCGGTCGTCGGGATCGGCTACCTCCTCCTGGTGAGTGGCTGGCTCTTGCCGGACCGCACGACTGACCTTGCCCAACCCCTCGACCCTCGCCAGTACACGGTGGAGATGGCCGTATCGGCCGGAGGGCCTCTCGTGGGGCGGTCGATCGAGGAGGCGGGCCTTCGCCATTTGCCGGGCCTCTACCTCATGGAGATTCACCGCGGTATTCAGCTGATCGCCATGGTCAATCCGACCGAACGACTCGAGTCGAAGGATCAGCTCGTGTTCGTCGGCGTCGTCGCATCGATCGTGGACGTCCAGCGAATACCGGGTCTCGAGCCCGTCACCCGCCAGATGTTCAAGCTCGACTCACACCGGGCAGAGCGCGTCTTCGCCGAGGCCGTGGTGTCACGTACGTGTCCCCTGATCGGGCACACCATCCGAGAAGGGCGCTTCCGAAATCGTTATGACGCCGTCGTCCTCGCGGTCTCGCGCGGAGGGGAGCGCGTGTCGGGCCGCATCGGCGACATCAAGTTGCAGGCGGGAGACGCCCTTCTCCTCGAGACACTACCCTCCTTCGTGGAGAATCAGCGCAACTCCCGCGACTTCTACCTGGTGAGCCGACTGGGCTTCGAGGGGCCACCAACGACAGCTCAGGCACCGATCGCGCTGGCGATTCTCGTGGCCATGGTCCTGGTCGCCACGACGGGCCTCTTGAGCATGCTGCAAGCTGCCATCATCGCTGCAGCTGCGATGCTGATTACACGCTGCTGCTCCGAGGAGGCGGCGCATAAGAGCGTCGACTGGCCGCTCCTTCTCGCTATCGGAGCGGCGTTTGGCCTGGGGAGCGCGCTCGAGAGCACCGGAGCCGCGGGAGCGATGGCAGACCTCCTGCTCACTCGGGCAGGCACCAGTCCGCTACTGGCGCTCATCATGATCTACGGGACCACCACGCTCCTCACCGAGGCCGTCACCAACAACGCCGCCGCGATCATCGTCTTTCCCATCGCTCTGTCGACGGCTGTCGGACTCGACGTCAACCACATGCCCTTCGTCGTCGCCGTGATGGTGGGCGCGTCGTCAAGCTTTGCCACACCCCTCGGGTATCAGACGAACTTGATGGTCTACGGCCCCGGCGGCTATCGCCTGTCGGACTTCCTGAAGATGGGCATTCCCATGAACCTGCTCATGGGGATCGTCACGTGCACCCTGGCTCCGATCGTTTGGCCGTTCTGAGGCGCTCCGGCTACTGCGGCAGCCGGAACACGTAAAGCGCGTTGTGTCCCTCCGGGCTCACGAGCTCGGGCGTCAGGAACGTCGGGATCCGCCATGGGCTGCCGCCGCCCCGCGCGGTGGCCACGGCCACGTACTGGACACCGTCCACCTCGTACGTGACCGGAAAACCCATGACGGACGTGCCGAGCCGGCTTCGCCAGAGCACGTCGCCGGTACGGACATCATACGCGCGAATCCACCGATCGAAGTCCCCTACGAAGACCACGCCCCCCGCGGTGGTCAGCGCCGCCGTGAGGTAAGGTGCCCGTTGCTCGACGCTCCACACTTCCTCGAGGGTGCGCACGTCATACGCGGCGAGCTTGCCGAACCGGCCGTCCGTGCCGGGCATCTCCTTCCAGGCGCGGTCTCCCTGGTTGCCCCCACCGCCGGGCTCGAGCGCCGTCTCCCGGCCCGACATCTCCATGCAGCTCTGGCTGAGCGGCGTGACCAACAGGCCCGACCCCGGGTGGTACGCAGAAGCCGGCCAATTGTGACCGCCGGCCGTCGACGGGCACACATCGACCCACTCGCCGACCCTCAGCCCCGCGATGTCGTCGCGGTAGCGCACAGCGCCCGTCTCATAATTCACGTCCAAGATGTTCTGGTAGACGGTCTCGGTGAGACCGAGGAAGCGCCCGTCACGGCGATCGAGCTTCCACAGGATGCCGTGCTTCCCGATGCTGAAGACGGTCGACTCCCCGTCGATATCGATGAGGACACGTTCGAAGACCTCGTCCATGTCGAGTGACTCGCCAGGGACGTGCGTGTAGTACCAAGCAATAGATCCGTCGGCGACGTTGAGTGCCAACGTCGAGTTCGCATAGGCTGTGGAGTCTGCCGTCGTGAGCCCGCGGCTGGCGGCGACCCATGGCTTGGCTTGGGCCGTTCCGAAGTAGACGAGGCCCAACTCCGGGTCCCAGCTCCCGCTCATCCAGATGTCGGCGCCCCCGCGCAGCTCCAAGGGGAGATCGCCCCACGTGTCTCCGCCCGGCTCACCCGGCCGCGCGACCGTAAAGGTGCGCCACAGCTCTTGGCCCGTGCGCGCATCATGCGCCGTGATGAAGCAGCTCTCCTCGTAGAAACGTCCGCAGCCGGTGATGCCGTTGATGACTTTCCCGTCGGCGACGATCGGCCCTGATGAGTTCGAGTAACCGAGCTCGGGATCGGCGATGCGGGTCTCCCAGCGCACGGTGCCGGTGCGCGCATCCAATGCGACCATGTGCGCGTCGGCAGTCGCCACGAAGACCAGGTCCTCCCAGATGGCGAGGCTGCGGAGCTGCCCCGCTGCACCGCCCCCGTCGGCAAAGCGCCGACGGTACTCCCAGAGAGGCGTGCCATCTGTCGCATCGAGCGCCTGGACCACGTTGCCGGGGTTACTCAGGTAGAGGATGCCGTCGTGCACGATGGGCCCCTGCTGGCTCCGTCCATCCTCCATGCCCCAGCTCCACGCGAGCTGAAGGCGACTCACGTTGTCCGTGTCGATCTGTGATAGGGCGCTGTAGCCCCACGAGCCCGGATTGCCGCGCCAGTGAAGCCAGTCCGCCGCGGGCGGATTCGCGAGCGCGGCATCGGTGACGGGTCGGAATCCCTCCACCGCGCGGTAGGTCGAGGTCACCGAAGTGGGTGTCTCCGAGACGGAGCCCACCGACGTCGGAGGACGCATGCGAGTCTCCGAAGACGGGCCCGTGCCCGGACGACCAGGCGCAGGCGGGACGACCCCAGCGCTCGCCTGAGCGCTCGGAGAGGCCGCTGGGGTCGGCCGTGGGGTGGAAGCCGGTAAACCGGAAACGATGGCCCCACCGAGGCTCCCGCCGTTGGCCTGCACGAGGTAGGCGATGACCGCGGTGTACTGGGCCGCGGTGAGCGACTCTGGCGCGCCATCGGGCATCGTCGCGCGCGTGTACTCCAAGAGGTCGGCGATCGGCTGGTCACCCCACGCGCGCACGAAGCTCGGGCCCGCGAGCTCTGGCGCCTCGAAGTTGCCACGCAGATTGGAGAGGTGACACTCGGCGCACGACGCCTCGTAGACGGCGCGCCCCGCGGCTGCCTGGTCGGGCGTGTAGACCCCCTGGGCCACGACACCCAACGGAGCCGCGGTGAGCATACCGACGGCAAGGGCCGCAGGGGCTACTCGGGAGCGGCGTGCGACGGAGCGGTGCATGGCGACGTCCTCGGTTTGGATGGCCTCGCCCGGGCAACATCCGACGCCTCGGCGGCCATGCGCAAGCCGCCTCTACGGAATGGGCCGCACGACCCTGAAGTAGCTTTGCTGGCCGGAGCTCCGACCGGGCACCATGAAGACGACGGCCTCTTCCCCGATGAAGTCGGGAAACGCCAACTGACTCGCGCCGTCGCTGTCGGCGACCCGCGTCACTCGGCGCGCCTCGCGGTCGTACACGAAGATGCCCGGCTCCACGCCTCCGCGAGATATCGAGCGAACGCGCGGCGTCGAGAACGCCAACTTACGACCAGTCGAGTGCCACGCGACTTTGCGCGTCGGCATGCCTAGCGCGAGCGCTTCTTCGCAGCGGCCCTCGGGCAGGATGCGGTAGATCTTCGTCGTGCCAGTGGCTTCGTCTCGCGCGGCGACCTCTGTACCGTCTTGCGACATGATCGGCGTGGAAAGCGAAGTGCCGGCGCAGGGCACCACGGGCGGGCCCAGTGGCTGCACCGTCGCTCGGCCGCCGCCCTCGGCGCGCCTGACCTCGTAGTCCCGGTACAGGAGCCCCTCGAACCAGCTCGTCATGACGCGGTAACGCACGGACGCATCGTCCTGTGCGAGAATGCCGACCGAGGGATACTGGTCCCGCATGCGCTCGTCTACGAAGACAGGCCCCACCGATGCGCTGCGTCCCTGAAACGTGGCATCGAACACTTCGTCGGCGTCGAAGAATCCGAGCCCCGCATTTCTCGACCCGGGCGTGACGAAGTACTCACCGTCTGGCGTCGGCACGAAGTCGATGAATCCGGGCGCGACCCGGTTCTCGCCGTCCCTGAGATCCAGCAGGTAGACACGGCCTGCCGATTCGTACGCCAGCGCCTGTCGACCGGGAACCCACCGGAAGTAGGCGCCCGGAACGCCGATCGCAGGATAGTCGGTGACCTCACGGACATCCGCGGATGCACCAGGTGACGCCTCGAGGAGCGAGGCTTCCGGGCCGGACGACGCGGCCGCTCCCTCAGCCAGCCGGGTCGCAACCATCGACTCGTACGCCGCGGTCTCCTTGTAGCCCAGAATGGCCGGCCCGATGACGCGGCTTCCCTTGTGCACCACCAGGGACGGAGCATGCGTGAGGGCTCCCGCAGCCAGAATCGCCTCGGCCGCGGCGGTCGGAACCGACCCATCGACCGCTCCGGCCTCGGCGTACCGCTCGAGCTCCTCGAAGCCGACGAGCGTCAGCTCAGCGCCGAGGGTTCGAGCCGCCCGTTCGATGTTGGGAATGCCCGACCTCGAGAGCGGCATCCGCGGTGACCAGAAGTAGATCACACCCAGGCAGTCCGCGCGGCAGGCCTCGAGACCGTCGAGGGCGTCGCCGAGACTCGACA
>Ga0224497_10001540_pt1 | contig 14540 bp, 19 predicted proteins | sample SF_Jul11_sed_USG_4_FD_167970 | JGI IMG/M metagenome (GOLD analysis project Ga0224497, IMG submission 167970) | Sediment microbial communities from San Francisco Bay, California, United States - SF_Jul11_sed_USGS_13 | ecosystem: Environmental > Aquatic > Marine > Sediment | place: USA... | reverse complement strand
GCTGAAGCAGGGTAAGACGGCAGCATAGTCAGGTGAATCGGAGTTATGGGAACACGAAGCAGAGCGGATATCAGGCGCAGTATACACGGGCGCATCCGTAAGAAAATCAAGGGCACTTCGGATCGTCCGCGTTTGACGGTTTATCGAAGTACTAACCATATTTACGCTCAGGTCGTCGACGATGTCAGCGGAAAAACTCTTGTCTCGGCGTCCACCGTTGAGAAGGACTTTCGTTCCACGCCGGGCGGAAATGTTAAGGCTGCCGAATTGATCGGCAAGGCGATTGCCGAACGGGCGATCGGTGCCGGCATTTCGAATGTCGTCTATGACCGCGGCGGTTTTATATATCATGGCCGGGTCAAAGCGCTTCTCGACGCGACGCGCGCGGCGGGTTTGAATCAGGATGGATCATCGGTGAAAGGCTCGGGCGCGACGACCGGAAAGGCAACGGACAAGAAGGCTTCGGCGAAAGAGACGGCTAAGAAGCCTTCGGCGAAAGAGACGGCTAAGAAGCCTTCGGCGAAAGAGACGGCTAAGAAGCCCAAGACCGCTAAAACCGAAAAGAAGCCGGCTGAACCGAAAGCTAAGAAGTCCGCTGCGAAAGATACAGACGGTGATGCAAAGCCGAAGAAGAAATCGCCTGCTAAGAAAAAAGCGAGCGATGCCAAGGAAACAAAGCCAAAGAAAGAAAAACCGGCAAAGGTAGTAAAGGCCGCAGAAACTGATTCTGCTAAGGACAGCAATGAATAAATCACATAGAATCTCCGCGAGCGGGTTGATACTAAAAGAACATCTGATCTCGATTAACCGCGTAACCAAAGTTGTTAAGGGCGGAAAAAACCTCTCCTTTGCAGCGTTGATGGTGGTCGGCGACGAAGCGGGCCATGTCGGATTCGGAACGGGGAAAGCAAAAGAAGTACCTAGCGCGATAAAGAAGGCGATCGAGTCGGCGAAAAACAATCTCATCAAGGTGACGCTGATCGGGGAAACGCTGCCGCACGAAATAATCGGCAGGTACGGCGCTGGTAGAGTGCTGATCAAACCGGCGTCGGAAGGAACCGGCGTAATCGCCGGCGGCGCAGTTCGCGCGGTGATGCAGGCGGTAGGCGTTCATAACGTCAGGACCAAGATCCTTGGTTCGGCCAATCCGCATAACGTAATCCGGGCGACTTTTGACGGGTTGTTGAAGATGAAAGACCCGGTCGAAGTTGCGCGCCTGCGCGGCAAACAGGTTGAAGAATTGCTTGGATAGTCCGGGCTTGCGAGGGGCTGTATCTGAAACGGCGAAAACGAAATGGCAAAGAAAGAAACGAGTACGGATAAACTGAAGATTCAGTATTACAAGAGCGTAATTGGTTACTCCAAGAAGCAAAAGGCGGCGGTTAAGGCGCTCGGTTTTACGAAGCTGAATCAAATCGTTGAAAAGCCCGATGACGCTTCGATGAGGGGTGTCGTCAAAAAACTTCCGCATATCCTGCGGATAGTGGAGTAATCAGAACGGGATTAGGGGAATACGAGATGTCATTATCACTTAACAATCTGAAACCGGCGAAGGGTTCGACCCACAAGAAGAAACGTCGCGGTCGTGGACCCGGTTCGGGTCTTGGAAAAACCTCCGGCCGTGGCCATAAGGGGCAGAAATCGCGCTCTGGCTACTCGCGTCGTGCGGGTTTCGAGGGCGGCCAGATGCCGCTCCAAAGACGTCTTCCAAAACGCGGCTTTACAAATATTTTTAAGAAACGCTGGATCGAAGTAAGACTTTCGACCCTCGAGCAGAACTTTAACTCGGGTGACGAGGTCACTCCTGAAATCCTCCATCAGCGCGGGCTTATCAAGAAGGCCAAGCATGACCTGGTCATTCTCGGAACGGGCGAATTGACGAAAAAACTCACCGTTTCCTCTCACCGGTTTACCAAATCGGCCCGGGCCAAAATTGAATCGGCGGGCGGAAAAGCGGTACTCATCGAGAAGACCAATACCGGGTCCGACGAGAAGATGGCCGCAAAACCCTCAAAGGAAAAAAAGGCCGCGAAGCCCGGCGATGAGTCGAAGGCTGCCAAGGAAACAAAGGCGGAAGAACCGTCCGAGGAAATGAAGGCCGGGGAACCGTCCGAAGAGAAGGGCGAGGAAACGTCCGAGGAAAAGAACGAAGAAGAATAGTCTGTTGAGATCTTTCCGGGCGCCGGACATTTTTTAGAGGTTTTATGGATAAGTTTTTTGCCGCCGTTCAAAATATCTTTAAGGTTCCGGAATTGCGTAAACGCGTAATTTTCACCTTCGCCATGCTTGCGATTTACAGGCTCGGCGCGCATATTACCGCGCCCGGTGTAAACAAAGTACGGCTTGAGCAGGTCTGGTCGGAAGTTTCCAACACCCTTTTGGGAATACTCGATATCTTTTCAGGTGGAAACTTCAGGACGATTTCGGTTCTGGCGCTTGGTGTCATGCCCTATATCACGGCATCCATCATCATGCAGTTGATGCCTGTCTTGTATCCACAGCTCAAGAAGGTACAGGAAGAAGGCGAGGTCGGCCGACAGAAGATGAACCAGTGGACCCGCTACCTGACGGTTGCGCTCTGTTCGGTTCAATCGTTTTTCATTTCTTCGTGGCTCCAGACAAACGGCGTCATTGAGCCGACGTGGTGGATGACCATGATGACGGTCGTAACGCTTACGACCGGAACGATATTTGTCATGTGGCTAGGTGAGCAGATCACTGAAAGGGGCGTCGGGAACGGTATTTCCTTCCTTATTTTTGCGGGAATCTTGATCAGTTTGCCGAATGCCGTTGCGCAGGTGCGGGAAAAAGTCCAAACGGCGGATGCATGGCAAACGCTGGGGGTTATATTCCTGGTCGTCGTGCTGGTAGTGCTGACAGCGCTGATCGTCTATATGGAGTCGGCGCGCAGAAAGATCTCGATAAGTTACGCAAGCCGGCGCGTTGGCGGCCAGGTCTACAAGGGCCAGGAAACGAGCCTGCCCTTGAAGTTCAACATGGGCGGAGTTATTCCGATCATTTTCGCTTCATCGGTATTGTCCATGCCGCAGACGCTGTTTTCGGCAATTCCGCCCGACCAAAATAATCCGGACTCCATTTGGAGCCAGATTAGTGGATTTTTTGCAAGGTTTAACGGAAGCGACCCCTACTACAATTTCGTGTTTATCGGGTTGATCGTACTGTTTACTTTCTTCTACATCACGATCGTCTTTAATACCGATGAGGTTGCCGACAATCTTCGCAAAGCAGGCGGTTTTGTGCCGGGAATTAGGCCCGGGGCGCCGACGGCCGATTATTTGACGACGGTGATGACGCGGCTGACAACAATCGGTGCGACCTATTTGGCGCTGATCGTGTTTATTCCACAGCTTATTTTGAACGGCTTTAACGTTGGCCGGCTGCCGCTGATCGGCGCAGCACTCGATGGATTTGTCAGTTCGACTCCGGGATTGGGGTGGATAACAACCGGTCTCGGGTACCAGTTCTTCTTCGGGGGTTCCTCTCTCCTGATCATCGTCGCGGTTGCAATGGACACGGTTGCTCAGATCGAGGCGCAGTTGGTGATGAGGAATTATGAAGGGTTCCTGGGCGCCGGTTCCCAGCTCCGGGGACGCAGGAATTAGTTCGGGTGAGAGTGTTTATGTCGAGGATTATAGTTCTGATCGGGGCGCCGGGCGCAGGCAAAGGAACCCAGGCGAGGCTCTTGCAGTCATTTCTTGGGGTGCCGCAGATCTCGACTGGCGATATGTTTCGTGAAATGAAAACGGGAGCTTCGCCTTTGGCACGTGAGGTGCAGAGTATCATGGACGCCGGCGGGCTTGTCTCGGATGAAGTAACGTTCCGGATGGTACAGGAACGTACCTCGCGCGAAGACTGTAGTGGTTCGTATGTGCTTGACGGTTTTCCGAGAACTCCGGTCCAGGCGAAGATGCTCGAGCAGCTTGCGCAAGACCAGGGCAAACAAATTGAAGCTGTTTTGATCGATGTGCCGTTTGATCAACTTGAAAAGCGCCTGACCGGCCGCCGGAGCTGCCCCGTTTGCGGAGAGATTTACAACATTTTCTCAAAACCTCCGGAAGTCGAGGGGCGATGCGATCATCATCCCGAAGCGCGTCTGGAACATCGCTCCGACGACAACCCGGAAATGGTGAAAGAGAGGCTGGAGACGTACCAGCTAAAAACACAGCCGCTTCTCGATTACTATGCCGCCACGGAAAGATTGAGAACGATTGAAGCGACGGGAACTTCTGAAGAGATCTATCAGGAATTGGAGCGGACCCTGGCTTCCAACAATGCGAGTGTGTAATACCGCTGGACAACGGTGAATGAAAACGTTTTACGGGATAGGGTCAGGAAATACGTGCAACTCTGTTTCGGCAAAGGGATGATTATCGCGAAATCTAAAAAGGACCTCGAAAAGATGAGGGTCGTCGGGGAGTTAATCGCGGAAGTACGCGAAATGCTCCGCGGCATGATAGTCCCCGGAGTCACCACGAGAGAATTAAACGATGCCGCCGAAAAAATGATGAGAGGCGCCGGAGCTATTCCGACGTTTATCGGTTACGCACCGTACGGCATGAAACCGTTTCCTTTTGCCATTTGTGCGTCCGTAAACGAGCAAGTGGTCCATGGTTTTTCGGATGATCGTGAACTCAAGGAAGGCGACATCCTTTCCGTCGATATGGCGGCAACTTATGATGGGTTTGTTGGTGATACCGCGACAACTGTGGCGGTGGGCAAGATCGAGGACGATGTCGCACATTTGATAAAAGTAACTGCGGAATGCCTCGAAAAGGGAATTGAACAATGCCGTCCCGGAGGCCGGGTCGGAGACATCGGTTGGGCGGTTCAGCAGCACGCCGAGCAGTATGGCTACGGTATTGTGCGCGAGTATACAGGGCATGGAATCGGGCGCAAGATGCATGAGGCCCCGCAAATTCCGAATTACGGAAGAAAGGGGACTAAGGAAAAGATCAGGGCCGGGTTTGTATTTGCAATCGAACCGATGCTTACTCTCGGGACCGCTGCGACTAAAACGCTCGATGACGGGTGGACGGTCGTGACCGCAGACGGGAGTTTTGCGGCCCACAGTGAACATACGGTCGCGATTACCCCTGAGGGTCCCGAGATTCTAACGCTGACGAAAGAACAAAAAAAGAAAGTATTTTCGAGGACAGCGGAAACCGCCGCGTAATGACTTGAAAGAGTCGAAAAAACAAGATAAGATTCATGGTTTGCCCTTATTGGGTTTATAGCTGTTTGTTATGTCAAAAGAAGAAGCAATTGAAGTTACAGCGACAGTCGTCGATACCTTGCCCAATGCATTGTTCAAGGTGAAATTGGACGATAACGAAACGCATGAGGTTTTAGCGCATATTTCAGGAAAAATGCGGAAGTATTTTATCCGTATCTTGCCTGGAGACAAGGTTTTAGTGGAATTGTCGCCGTATGATCTGAGCCGCGGCCGGATTACGTACAGATACAAGTAGTCGGCACCGGTTTCGGTTAATTAGGAGTTGAGTATGAAAGTTCGTCCTTCAGTAAAGAAGATTTGCGACAAATGTAAGGTGATTCACCGGAAGGGCGTTGTCCGCGTGATTTGTGAAAATCCAAAGCACAAGCAGCGACAAGGTTAAGGGAGTATTTTATGGCTCGTATCGCAGGGGTGGATGTTCCGCCGCAGAAAAGATCCGTTATTGGACTGACTTATATTTACGGCATCGGCAAATCGAGAGCCGCCGCGATTCTGAATGAAGCGGATGTAGACGTCAACGTAAAGATCAAAGATCTCGACGAGGACCAGCTTGGCAGGATCCGTACGATCATCACCGATCTTGGCGATGTTGAGGGCGACCTCAGGAAGAGGCGCCAGATGGACATCAAGCGATTGATGGATATCGGGTGTTACAGGGGTTTGCGACACCGGCGGGGACTGCCTGTCAGGGGACAGCGAACCAGTACAAACGCCAGGACGAGAAAAGGGCCCAAGAAGGCGGCAGTTGCCAAAAAGAAGGCGGCGACCAAGAAATAGCACCGTTTATCGGTTTTGGACGGAGTCGATTTTCCGTTCCGCAAGGCTTTTATAGGATTAGAATATGGCGAAGGCGAAAGGCAAAAAGAAAGTATTTAAGAAGAAAGAGAAGAAGAACATTCCGGTCGGGATCGTTCACATCAAGGCTTCTTTCAATAACACGTTGATTTCGATCACGGATCCCGAGGGGAATCTCGTCGGGCAGTCTTCGGCGGGCGCCAAAGGCTTTCGCGGCTCGCGAAAGGGAACTCCCTTTGCGGCTCAGCAGGCCGCAGTCGATGTTGGTCGAAAGGCGCTCGATGTTGGCATGCGTGAGGTCGAGGTTCGAGTAAAGGGACCGGGCGGCGGTCGGGAATCAGCGATCAGGGCGATCAACAACCTGGGAATCAGGGTCGTGTCGATTCGTGACACCACACCGATTCCGCATAACGGTTGCAGGCCGCCAAAGCGAAGGCGTGTTTGAGTTTTACAGATTTATTTAATTGAGAATATCGAAAGGACGAAGGACGCGAGGGCGTTTGTAAACTTTTCCATCAATAGGTATTGATCGGAGGCAAATTAATTAATGGCTAGATATAGAGGAGCGGTGTGTAGACTATGCCGCCGAGAAGGCGGTAAGTTATTTCTCAAAGGAGATCGCTGCTACAAACCATCGTGCGCAATCGAAAAGCGTGGAACCCAGGCACCCGGACAGCACGGACCAACGGCTAGAAGGCGTATGCTTCAGGGGTACGGGGAGCAGCTGCGCGAAAAACAAAAGGTCAAGCGCATCTATTTCGTTCTGGAAAAGCAATTCCGCAATTATTTTCAGAAAGCATCCCGCCAAAAAGGAATTACCGGCGAAAACCTGCTCTTCATGCTGGAGAGAAGGCTGGACAACGTTGTATTCAGGTCGGGATTTTCGACATCCCGCCGGCAGGCGCGGCAACTCGTCAATCACGGACACATTGAGGTTAACGGACGGAAGGTCGACATACCTTCGTTCCAGGTCCGAGTCGGCGACATCGTTTCTATCAAAGACAAAAGCCGGAAAAACGCACACGTCGATGGCGCTTGGCAGACCGCTGTCGGGCGCGGCCGTCCGCAGTGGATATCCGCAAACGACGCAGGTTTAACCGCAACGATTGCGGATTTGCCAAAACGCGAAGATGTCGACGCAAACATCAACGAACAGTTGATCGTCGAACTTTATAGTAAGTAGTTTGTTCAGGGAAACGGGCGTTCGACAACGAACGCCCGCCCGTTGGCTATGGTTTTTATCGATTAGTTTCTAATCCGCATAAATATGACACAAAATAATCATTGGACGAATTTTCAAATGCCAAGCCGCTTGAACGCTGAGTCGGACACTCTCACCGAAAGATACGGTAAGTTTTACGCTCAACCGTTTGAGCGCGGTTTTGGCACGACGATCGGCAACTCGATAAGAAGGGCGCTGCTTTCCTCAATCGAGGGCGCCGCGATCACAGCTGTCAAAATTGAGGGAGTCGAGCACGAGTTTTCATCGATAAACGGCGTCACCGAAGATGCGACCGACGTCATTCTGAACCTGAAACAGGTTCCCTTCGCACTTCACACAAACGAGGCGAAGACTCTGACGATCAGCAAATCCGGCGAGGGTGAAATCACAAGCTCCGATATCGAAGCCGACGGAGACGTCGAGGTATTGGACAAGGATATCCATATCGCCACCCTCAGCAAGGGCGGCGAGCTGAGTATCGAAATGCGCCTCAAAAGGGGCCGTGGCTATGTTTCGGCGGAATTCAACAAGGACGAAGATTTGTCGCTTGGTTACATTCCGATCGATTCGGTTCATACTCCGATAAAGAAAGTTAATTACAACGTCGAAAAGACTCGCCAGGGGTCAAACACCGAATACGACAAGCTGACAATTGAAGTCTGGACCGACGGCTCCGTCAAACCTGACGACTCGATTGGCCTTGCGGCAAAACTGGTTAAAGATCACATGTCGATCTTTATCAACTTCGAAGAAGACGAAGAAGAGTTTGCTTACGAAGACATTGCGCGTCCGCCGCTTTTGAGAAACGACTTGCTCGATCGCTCGGTGGATGAACTCGAGCTTTCCGTGCGTTCCTATAACTGTTTGAAGAACGCGGACGTGAGGACGATCCGCGATCTCATCAGGCGGACCGAAAAAGACATGCTCGCCACCAAGAACTTTGGTAAGAAGTCGCTTAACGAAATAAAGGACCTGCTTCACGGCATGGGTCTCGATTTCGGCATGGACTTTGACGAGCAGGGCAATCCGGTCCCGGGATCGGGCGGAAGGGAATTGTAGGCAAATAATTGCCGGATTGTCCGGTAAGAACAGGTGAAAGACGATGCGACACTTAAAAGCGCACAGAAAACTGAACAGGACCTCGTCACATCGCAAGGCGATGCTTCGGAATATGGCGACTTCGTTGATTAACGCGGAGAAGGAATACATCGTTACGACGGTTCAAAAAGCGAAGGAATTGCGTCCTTTTGTTGAAAAGGCGATAACGCTTGCCCGCAAAGCCGCAAAGCTCGAAGGCGACGGCGCCGAAGCTCGTGAGGTCCATTTGCGGCGACAAGCGGCGGTCTTTTTTCAGGCTGGCAACCGCAACTTCAAGCGTGTCCAAAGTCGTTTCGGTGCAAACGCGGATGGCTCGGTCGAGCGAACGGCCGGCGTTAAAGCGGTCAAACGTCTGTTTTCGGAACTGGGCGAGCGATACAAGGATCGCGACGGCGGTTATACAAGGATCATTCGAATTGGCAGTCGCAGAAAAGGTGACAACGCCGAAATGGCTGTGATAGAACTAGTAGACAATCCACGTGAAAAGGCTGCTGCAGTTTCATCGTCGGATTAATTCATCTATCGATGAGGTAACGACCTATGGCGTCGCCAAAGGCAAAGACCGAAGATATGGGAGATTCAAGAGCCGAGTCGAAGAAGGGCGCCTCCAATGCGCCGTCTTTTAACATGGACGAATTGCGCGAACTTGCCGATCTTGTCGACGAGCGTGGGTTTACCGACTTCGAGTTTGAGAACGAAAAAATAAGAGTTCGTTTGAGCAAGGCTTCAACAGCATCGCCGGTCATGCCACCTGCGGCACCTGCACAAGCTGCCGCGCCTCAGAGTTCGGGTGGTGATGTTTTGCCTGAATCGACAGAAGATTCTGATGCTGACGACGGCCTGGTGAAAGTGACATCCCCGATCGTTGGAACATTCTACCGTTCCCCGGCACCCGATAAGCCGGTCTACGTAAAAGAAGGCGACACCGTTTCAGACGATACAGTTGTTTGTATCGTCGAAGCTATGAAGCTGATGAACGAGATTCAGGCTGAGATTTCGGGTGAGATCGTCAAAATATATGTCGAAAACGCGCAGCCGGTTGAGTACGGGCAGCCGTTATTCGGTATAAGGAAATGAATTTGTCACAAATGAGCATTCCGGTAAGCGGCGATGTCGAGCCGTTGAGTGTTCGTGTGTGGCTTGTTTTTTTATGAGCGGGTACGGAATCAGCAAAGTTTTGATCGCGAACCGCGGTGAGATTGCCTGCAGGATCATGTGGACCTGCAAGGAAATGGGTTTGCGAACCGTGGCGGTTCATTCCGAGGCGGATCGTGACGCGCTTCACGTCCGCTTTGCGGATGAGGCTGTCTGCATTGGCGCTCCGCCCTCGGCAGAAAGCTACTTGAACATCCCGGCTATCATCAGCGCGGCTGAGATCACAAACGTGGATGCCATACATCCGGGCTACGGTTTTCTCGCCGAGTCTCACGTGTTTGCGACGATCTGCGGGGATTGCAACATAAAGTTTATAGGTCCGCGCCCGGAAATCATTAAAATGATGGGTGACAAGGTCGAGGCCAGAAGAACGATGGAGGCCGCGGGGGTACCGATATTGCCGGGAAGCCCTGATCCGATCGTTCATACCGACGAAGCGAGAGCGATTGCCAAAGAGATCGGGTTTCCCCTTATCATAAAGGCCGCTGCCGGCGGCGGCGGACGCGGCATGCGGATCGTCCGCAAAGACAGCGAACTGCCAGGGCAGCTGGAAACCGCGCAAGCGGAGGCCCTCGCCTCCTTTAATGACGGATCCGTCTATATCGAGAGATATATCGAACGGCCGCGTCATATTGAAATACAGGTCCTCGCCGACGAACAAGGCAACTGCATACACCTCGGCGAAAGGGAATGTACGATCCAAAGGCGACATCAGAAACTTTTGGAAGAGGCGCCTTCGCCCGTTTTGTCCGAAAAATTGCGCGAGCAGATGGGGACGGTTGCTGTAAACGCTTGTAAACAAATCGGTTACTCAAGCGCGGGAACCTTCGAGTTCTTGCTCGATGAAGACGGTTCATTTTATTTTATGGAAATGAACACCAGGATCCAGGTCGAGCATCCGGTAACCGAAATGGTCACGCTTGCCGACATCGTTTTTAACCAGATAAGGATCGCGATGGGTGAAGACCTTACTTTTGCTCAGGAGGAAGTCCGAATCGTGGGACATTCGATAGAATGCCGGATCAACGCCGAAGACCCCATCACATTTCGTCCCTCACCCGGAAAGATCACGGCGTTTAATACGCCCGGAGGGCCCGGAGTCCGCGTCGATACGGCCGTTTATCCGGATTACATCGTGCCCCCCTATTACGACTCGATGATCGCGAAACTGATAGTCCATGCCAGAACTCGTGAAGGTGCCATCAGACGGATGCGGCGAGCACTGGAAATGATGGTTATTGAGGGGATAAAGACCACGATTCCGCTGCACCAGCGGATAATGGCCGACGAGAAATTCCAAAAAGGGGAATTCTCGACCAAGTTTATGGAAGAATTTGATTACCAGGCCGAATTACCAGATTCGGCTATGTGATTGACAATTCGGTGGTTACTACCGACAATTACGTAACAAAATTTTTTGCGGTTGCAGACCGGTAGAGGGCTGTTTTCTGCGATAAAGGAGATCATACTTAGAAGTTATGCCAACAGCCAAAGAAGTAAAAGAAAAAGTAGTTACCGATTTTCGGCGACACGATAAAGATACGGGGTCCTCGCAGGTCCAGATTGCGTTGCTTACCCAGAGAATAAATGAACTTACCGAACACTTTAAGGTCCACAAGAAGGACAATCACTCGAGACGCGGACTTCTAAAAATGGTCGCCCAGAGAAGAAAACTTCTGGATTATCTGAAACGTAAGGATATCAAGGAATACCACGCGATTATCAAGAAACTTAAGCTGAGAAGATAACAGAATTGCGCGGAACAATGTTGCGGGGGATTTTTGTACCGCCCGTTCAGTTTGTTTCGCATGCATGAAATGGCAACTTCGAGCCATTGTAAAACGATTCTTTCGAAGAGTTTGCCGGCGATTGCTGAACGTGACAGCGAATTAGATCGCCAGGTAACGAGAATTGTTAAGAAGTACATAATAAATAACGGCATAGCTTCACGGTGTGAGCTACTGCCGTTATTTTTCTTTAGAGGATAATAAATGCCAAAGAAAAAATATTTGAATGAATCCATCAAACTAGGTGGAATCGATCTGACGGTTGAGTATGGCAAGGTTGCCAAGCAAGCCGACGGATCCGTCGTGATCAAGTATGGAGAGACCATGCTGCTCGTGACCGCAGTGAGTGATACAAAACCAAGGGAAGGCCTAAGCTTTTTCCCGTTGACTGTTGAATACAGGGAATCAAGCTACTCGGCCGGCCGTATCCCCGGCAACTATTTCAGACGTGAAGGAAGGCCGAACGAAAAAGAGGTCCTTACCTGCCGGTTGATCGACAGGCCCGTCAGACCTCTGTTCCCGGACGGATACAGAAACGAAACACAGATTGTCGGAACGGTTATTTCTTCCGATGCGGAAAACGATCCGGATGTTATCGCGATTACCGGCGCTTCGTGCGCACTGTATTTGTCGGACATACCGTTTGTGACACCGATTGCGGGGGTCCGAATCGGTTTGATCGATGGCAAATATCTTGTTAACCCGACCTATGACGAGCGGCGGGATTCGAGCCTCAACCTGATTGTCGCCGGCACCGAAGAAGCGGTGGTTATGGTGGAGGCTGAGGCCAACGAGGTTTCGGAAAAGATCATGGTTGAGGCGATGATGTTGGCGCACAAGGAGATCAAGCGCCTTTGCTTGTGGCAGAAGGAACTCTTTAAAGCGCTCGAAATCACAAAGAGAAAAGGGGAACCAGAAACCGTCGATGAAAAGGTCTTTGCCGAAATCTCCAAGAAATATACCGAGAAGATGCGGACAGCACTCGATACAACCGGTGAGAAAGACAAGTTAGACAGCTACAGAGCGGTTGACGAGCTAAAAAAAGAGGTTGTCGAATCATATCCGGAAGATGATCCCGAAAAGCGGTCGATGGCGGGCAAGGCTTTTGGTGCACTTAAGGAACAGATTTTCCGCGAAGACATACTGGGTAACCGAAGACGCCCGGACGGTCGCAAATTCAGCGAAATCCGTGCGATTTCGTGCGAGGTCGGATGGCTGCCGAGAGTCCATGGCTCGGCGTTGTTTACACGCGGGGAAACCCAGGCGATCGCAACTACCACCCTTGGAACGAAGCAGGACGAGCAGTTCATGGACGATCTCGAAACAGGTGAGATTCGCAGGAGCCTGATGCTTCACTACAATTTTCCGCCATATTCCGTTGGCGAGGCCGGTCGGTTTGGAAGCACGAGCAGAAGGGAAATCGGTCACGGTAATCTCGCACGTCGGGCGCTAGAGCCCCTTCTTCCTGATGAGGGCGAGTTTCCTTACACGATCCGGATTGTTTCAGATATTACCGAATCGAACGGGTCATCTTCAATGGCGTCGGTATGCGGCGGGACACTTTCAATGATGGATGCCGGGGTGCCCCTAAAGCGTCCGGTAGCCGGCATCGCGATGGGTCTCGTACTTGAGGAAAACCGTTACGCGATTCTTTCGGATATTGCCGGTGCCGAAGATCACTATGGTGACATGGACTTTAAGGTAACGGGTACCGAAGAGGGTATTACTGCGCTTCAAATGGATATCAAGGTTGCGGGAATTAACGCTCAAATCCTTGTCGAAGCGCTCGAGCAGGCAAGAAAAGGGCGGCTACACATCCTCGAGGTCATGAAAAAGGCAATCGATGAGCCTCGGGAGGACATCTCCCCTTACGCTCCCCGAATCATCACCATGAAGGTACACCCCGACAAGATCCGCGATATCATCGGTCCGGGAGGCAAGATGATTCGTTCGATCACGGAAGAGACGGGGGCTAAGATCGATATTGATGACGACGGTACGGTAAACATCGCGACAGCCGACGGAGACGCAGCACAGGCTGCAGTCGAACGCATCAAGGCGTTGACGGCCGAAGCAGAAATCGGAGAGACGTATCTTGGGACCGTATCGCGAATCGTCGATTTTGGCGCGTTTGTCGAGATATTCCCGGGGGTCGACGGGCTCCTCCATATTTCGGAGATTTCCGAGCGACGGATTCGGGATGTCCGTGACGAACTCAAGGAAGGCCAACAGGTTATGGTCAAATGTATCGGTAAGGAAGGAAACAAGATAAAACTTTCCCGAAAAGCCGTACTACTGGACGAAAAAGCTCAGGCCAGCGGCGGAAATGCCGATTAGCAACTGAAGAGAGTTTATGTTTAGTCTTTTAAGGGCGCCTTTTGGGCGCTCTTTTTCTTGGCCAATTACCAAATTTGCTGGATTTACGGCATTATTCGCTCTTTTTTCACTTAGAACGAAAAAAAACCGCGAATAAAGTTGGAAATTCATGGAAATCAGGGAGTATTGATACTTTCGATTATCTGAATGCCAACAAAGCGGGTTAGACGGGGCCGAGTGCCATCGGGTGAAAACGAAACACAAAAGAGTGCAATTTGTTGATGTTTCTGCTATATTTCACGAATTGTCCCCCAAAAAATCCTGAATTCACGAGATTCCTTATTGCCCATGTAGTCTCTGGAGTTGCGGAAGTTTAAAAACTTAAAGAGTTTTAGTCAGGTAACACCAAATGATTAACAAGAAACTAAGATCCATCCTTTCGGCAATCAGCCTGTTCTCAATAGTCTTCGTGGCAAGTACCGGGATTAATGCGGCACCTGTGCGATTCAGCCAGGTAACACAGGTGGTCGATGCAAAGCCGGGCCGGGCCAATTCGGGGAACTATACTAAAATCAGGCTGGCCAACGATCCGGTTAACGATCCGGTCAACGACCCGGCGAAAGATGGCGACAACGACAATAGCGGCAACAAAGCCCCGCAGCAGGACGACCGTGTAATAACGGAAACGACCTTCGAAGTCGTTGAAGCCTCCGAATGCAATTGCATACAGGATGAAGATAAGGGCGGTTTTCCGTATTGGACCTTGCTGGGTCTTGCAGCGATTCCGGTCGTGATTATTCTCACGAGAGATGATGATGACGAGACGCCGACGCCGACTCCTCCGTTGACGCCGACGCCGACGCCGATGGATTCGCCGACACCGACGCCGACGCCGACTCCTACACCGACGCCG
>Ga0224497_10001539_pt1 | contig 14541 bp, 17 predicted proteins | sample SF_Jul11_sed_USG_4_FD_167970 | JGI IMG/M metagenome (GOLD analysis project Ga0224497, IMG submission 167970) | Sediment microbial communities from San Francisco Bay, California, United States - SF_Jul11_sed_USGS_13 | ecosystem: Environmental > Aquatic > Marine > Sediment | place: USA... | reverse complement strand
CAGCGCTAATGCGTTTGCACCAAATGACCAAAAAATATCATACTTTTGGTATGGTTCGGGAGTTTCGGAGGGAACCCCCAGTTGAAGTCGATAAGTAAACTTTGTTCCCTGAATGCGAAGGCTGAGTTTCTGCAGAATAGGGAGAATCGCCAAGTGAAGCAGCCCGAAATAGAGTGGGACTGCTAAGAAAAAATATATGGCGAAACGATCCATTCTTTTGATAAGAGCTAACTCAATCCACCGTTGAGCGGCATGTCGAGGGCCTATCGGTTCCAGCCGCTAGAGCGCGATGCCCGCTATAGACATTTTTCGCATCATTCGCCCCCTCCAAGTAGGGAAACGTCTAGGACAATTCGCGCCGTACGAAGCCAGAGCACCACGAAGCACAGCTTTGCCGCGTCGAATGGACCTGTTATTGGGTGGAATGACCGGTCATTTTTTCCGATACTCTCTAGCCGCTAATGCCAAGAATGCCATTAAACACGTCGCGGAGATCACGATCCACGCAATCTTGCCTCCTTTACTTTCTATGGCACTTCTAGTCCAAAAAATGACTTCTGCATTGGAATAGCCGATTAATGCCAGCACTCCTACAACCATACTAAAGAATGCCAAGACGGCCGACCAGAGGAGAAAGAACATTGTATGTTTCATGCAATTAATCGATTCGCTACACTCTGAAAGAGTCCTCAGCTGAATAGTGGGCTGAAGTCCAAACAGTTCCAGCTAGGAGTTGGGGCGCCGCAGACGAACGACCGATTGAGCTAAGGATTTATCGAGACCGACTTTTGTTCTTGACCTTTTTGAGCGGTTTGTTTGCCTGAACAGCCGCCTCATACGATCGAAGGGCCCAGCCCTTCGCCTCCACAGGATCCTCAAAGATTTCTTCCGGTGCCATATAGTAGGACAGCTTGTACGTCTTCCCTCTTTTTTGGTACCCGAATTGGTCTAATCCTCGTTTTTCAAAGAATGGGGCCAACGTCTCATCAGCCTTCAGATACAACACATCACCCGCAACCAGACCGAACATCAACCCTTTGTGGAAAAGACCATAGCCACCAAACATCCGTCGTGGATGAATGGGTCCGAATTGCTCGAACACCTCTTTAAGAAATTCAACGTATTCGCTCATAGACTCGTATAGTGTATTTTTTAGGAATTAACCAGATTCGAAGCTGAGTAGCTGGCCGGAGGTCCGTCGTGTCAAAACACAAGCGGCGTTCATGAACCGGAAGACTGGCCCGAAAACTCAGCCCGCTCGTTGGCGGCAGCGGCCTGTCATTTGCGTCCAACCCAGTACATAGGCCGCCGCTTCAGGTTCATCACGGCAAGAATACGGATGTGGTCGGACTTGATGGAATACAGAAGAGCATATGGAAAACGTCGGAGAAGTCGCCGTCGTATGTTCCCGACTATGAGTTGACCTGCCTCAGGATACTGAAGGATGGCCTGAGTACAAACCTCGACCTCATCAAGGAACGCCAATCCAAGTCCTGGGCTTTCCAACTGATAGAATTCACCAGCCTCGCTAACCTCACGGTGAGCCAGCCGGTGAAAGGAAATGGACCCCATTTACTTCAGTTTGGCCCGAACATCCCGGAATACTTCGTCAGCAGGACGTCCAGCAGTAGGATCCGCATCCATTTCCACGTCCCTTCGCTGCGCTTCCTCTGCCCAAAGACGAGCGTTCTCCTCTTCGGAGAGGTCCTCAAGGCTTTGCAGTAGCTTCCCGGCCAAACGGGCCCTGGCCTTCGGATCAAGTTTGAGTGCTTCCGCTTCAACGTCTTCAATTTGCATGGCTGTATTCTATACCAAAATTGATCGCCCAAGCATCTTACGAATACCAAACTCTCGGCAAGCTGTGAATTATTGACCCAAACAGCCGCTCTAACCTGGTGCTAGCCTTGTTCCCGGAAGTGGAGGTGAAGCTGCTTCATGCCGGATCAGAACTCTTGCAACAACCTTCCCCCACCTGCCAAGGGTCCTTTGAACCCGTTTTCCCGTAGCGCGTACCAGAAGGTCACCGCGTTAATCCCCAGGATCGGAATTCCAAGAACCGGCTCCAACTTCTCCGTCACGTCGATCAAGCTCATGTTCGTTCCACACTGGACGATTGCGTCCAGTGCATGCTCATCCGTCGCCAACAACTCCAGAATGGCCTTTTCCTTGGCCGAGTCCGGAACATGCGCGATATGCAGCGCGTTCGCGCAGGAGAAACCAACACTTGAAACCACTTCGTAACCCAGTTCTTCGAACATCTGCGTTGCAAACTCGTTGCCTTTCTTATCGAACGGCGTCAGGATGCCGATCCGCTTCGCGCCAAACTTCCCCAATGCCGCGTGAATCGCATCATGCCAGGTGGCCCAGGACAGCCCGGAGTACTCTTCAATCTCCTCCATCGGGCCTCGAATGGCTTCAATGCCTCCAAGAATATGCTCCAGGCTCATGCCCATGATCAGGTATTGTGGCTCCGCCATCAACGCCACATCCACCGCCGCTCTCAGGCCGCCCAGGAACTGTTTCTTATACGCCCGCAGATCTTCTTCGGTTTCCAATCTCGGCTTCGGCGTCATCACGGTGGCCGTATGAAGGCCCACCCCTAGTAGCCCCTCTGGTCCCTGGTTCTTACAGATGATGCTCCACAGTTCGTGCTCCATGCTGGTATTCGTGGCGGGAATAATCAGCCCGAACTTTCTTCTAAAACTCCGCACATCGGGATATCCGGTGGATGAGTCGATCTCGCCGAAGTTCTCCACTTTCGTGCCATTGTGAATCACGCCGGGAGGCGTCAGAGCGGGCATCGGTGGAACATTCACATCAGGTATGATGATTGTCTTACCGGACAGCTTGCCGATGATTGTCTGTTCTCCGCGTTGGTTTGTTTCCTGCTGGTCGGTCATAGGGCCATGTTTCATTTATGCATAAAGTTTTACATAAAAGGTTGCACTCTCTTCGCGGATAGATTACTCATGTCTGCCGGCTACCTGCTAGAGACGAAGCCTCAAGAGCGTCCGCGAATCAAGTAAAGACAACATTTTCTTCTGGTTTTATTCTTGAGCCATCTCATAATGTTTAGGCGATTCGGCGTAAGAGCCCGACCTGCCAATTTGGATGAGCGAGTAAACATTATCGGCGAATAAGTCCGAAAAATCCTAGTGAGATTGAATAATTTATTACGCATGTAAATCCAATAATCATAGGACTTTAATTTTTTGGACATCAGCCATAAAGCTTTTAATGCAATTTCGCAATCCTTCATTTACCGCCGCCGTCAGTTCCGTCGTCATAAATTTGTTTGCACTAAATTTGCCATCATGTATTTTTCTATATATTTCTTTCTTGTCATTACCAATTCCTGCTGTCACAATGAACTCTATTTTTGTTAACACATCCACAGTTGTAACCCCAATATAATCACAAGACCACTCATGAATATTTCCAGAAATTACAATGTCTGAATCTGAACTCAGTTTGTATCCAATATATTTCAATTCTTTTGCCAATGCATCAGCAACATAATCTTTGAGATCATTATCTGTATAGATTGAGTTTAAACCCATCCCAGTATCAATTTGGTTGCTACTTACAGCGTATGATTTGATTTTTGTATTATTATCGCTCGCTAAATAAACGAATTCCCCAACTTTTACCTTCCCACTCCCTTCCATCAATATCGAAGGTGCGTAGGAAATTACTTTTATTGAGCACCCACTAATGAGGAATCCTGCCGACACCAATAGCATTACAAATTGTTTTTTCATATGACCTCCGCTTGACTATCTAACGGCGCTGCAGAGAGAAAAAAAGGGGCAAAATCTTATCTAGACTACTTGTGCATTCCCGGGGTAAGTGGCTCCGATTGGTTTCCGGCTTAACGCCGAGCAATGGTATTGCGAGCGTATTAACCGATAAAAAAGCTCTTGAGCACGGTGAACTCACGTTCTTCCAACGAACTGCAGTGGTCGTAGCTTGCAGATCAGTGGTCTCCAAGTTGGCGAACAGTTGCGCGAAGCCACGGACTATAGTGCTGGCCATGTTCCGTTCTCAGAAATTTTGCATAGGCACCTAACAATGTTTAGGCGGCTCCGCATAAGAGCCGGATCTACCAATTTCTGTATAACATGCCCTCGAATATTCTGGGCAAAACGCCATAATCAATGTTATTTCAAGATGAATGGGTCAGAATTGATCGAATACGAGCTTGAGAAATTCAACGAACTGGCTCATTAGATTGCGGCAGCATATTTTAGGACCGCTAACTCAGCCAGTCAGAAACCCAGTGTTTCGGCTCAACCAGCTAAGTTGCTCGCCGATCCGGAGCCCATCCATCGGAACAGACACTCCAATGTTATGGTTTCTGAGATGACCCTCCAAGAACTCGCGGTAACGCTTCCCAGCCAGGAAAACAACCTGAGATAAATTGGGCACAACCTCGTCGAGTTGTGCGAGAACCCGGATTGCCCACTGCCTGCGAGCGGACACCAGCATAGCGTTGAGTGTCTTCTCATAAGGCGCAATAACCTGGTCCGGGGAAACTAGACCATACTCGGCGGACAGAATGAACCAGGGGCATCCTAATGCTTCGACGTAATCTTGGGCCTTCCGAAACCAGACCGAGACGTACAGTTCTCTCCCCAGTGCCGATTCCGCCTGCTTCTGGCTGACACAGGAAACCAGGTAGACGGTATGCTCGCAACCCTTCGTAGTCTCCACCACTTGCTTGCTGCTGCGATCTTGAGGGTGAGTTTTCATGACCATCTTCCCGCCAGCTAGGCGGCCCGAATCTCCAGGTTCCCATCCCTATGAATGATCTCGTAGCGGCCCAAAAACCCGCAGTTCAGTAGGGCTGTGGCGGCCGCCTTTATTCGAGCAGGGAACCGCGTCGGGTCGTTCCCCTCCCAGTTTGTCTCAAAAGACGTAGTATCGTTAGGGCGAAAAGTGACCAAGACTCGGCCAGCGTACCCGCCTCTTTTGTCGAAGTTAATGCGAATGATACCGCCAGACTCCAGCTCTTTCCGGCCATCCAACATGACGTCCGCGCATATTTTAAGGAATCCCGACCGAGGAGTTGCAAACCTGATGTCCATAGCAAAACTTTCTGAGGATCTCCCAATTAAAACCAGCGGCTGAGTGGAGAATCCAAATCCATCTTTATTAGATTCGACTGCAAATCATGCCCCGTAAAGTTAAACCTGTAAGTCATCGAACGCCTTTTTGAAATCACGGCAGTAGCTCTCGAAAACGAAGCAATAATGGCCGTTTGCATGGACTCTTTCTGAGGTCAGGTCTTGTAATCAACCAATCCGCTTTCTGCTGCACTCAACTATCCCAAATCGTGACCACCCAATGTCATATTGTAAGACCTGCCCCCAAGCACAATCGCCCACTGAATCAATTCCCTATCACCATTGTCTGCCAGAATAAATGCTGGATTTCAGAATGGAATGCTATGTCTCAGCTTGTTCAGATTTACCGTTTATTTTTGTCTGAATACTGCTTCCCACATTTACAAGAATATCCTGAGCCCATCTTTCATTAAATCCCGCTAGCCATCCAAACACAGCATGAAAAAAAATTTGTTTCTGAGGATCAGATGGTATTGCAAGAGGAAGGAAACCTCCTGCGATCATGGCATAGATCATAATTCCAAAAAACGCTCCAACCAGAACACGCAGCCCTCCCCAAATTCGAAGATTTTTGGGAAGAGCCCAGTAGTCTATTCCGAGATTTCCAAATCCCATACGGGACATTACGCTTATCAACGCTCCAAAGGCACCGGCAACAAAACTAGCAAATAAGGGCTCAGAGTGGCCTGAGCTTATTGTGTTTTGGGAAACAGCTATAACAAAAAAGAGTGAAAGGAAAATTAAACTCGGCAGGCCTAGCATCAACATCCCGAGGAAATATTGGTTATTTGCCTCACGTCGGGCTGACCGTATAAACATTTTTTCAACGTAAGTTAGCATTTCTTGTAAGGGTATAATAGCTTTCGAAATATGGATTGGATCATCCACGTTTTTTTCTCTCCGTCCTGATTCTCTATTTCTGCTTGATCATCCCAAATAGTTAGAAGGTCTGTAAGCAGGGCATAAATCAATTCCATAATAACTCGCCGGTCTCGTCCCTTCAAAAGTCCATGAACTTGAATTTGCAGTCCAATACACATGTCCAAAAGTTTGTGAATTTCAATTGTTGGACCTTCTCCACATGGATTTATTAAACAAATCTCATCTTTGTCGGTAAGCACAACTGCTGCCATAATTTTGTGACAAAACAAAGAATCCGTAATTCCGCCGTGTGCATTTTCAAAAGCATCTAGAAGTTTTGGATAGTAATAGTTAAATGATTCCATCTTTGCCGGGTCTTCCCCACAGAACTCAGGAATTCTTCCAAAATACACCTCTCCTATTTGAGTGAATGATGCAGAGTTGCGCTTAATCGCAGAATCATATAAAGGGAACTCTTTGATTCCTGGATCGGCATCACTATTCATGAGACCTTCTCCTTTTACAAAAAGTTTCAGTCACAGAAGAACCTTTATGTGGTCAGGTCTTGCAATCACGCAATCTGCTTTTGGCTTCACTCAACTATCCCACCCAAAGCGGACCATCCGCTATCATATTGTAAGACCTGGCACCAAGCACTCACACTAGTCAACATGGCGCCCCGACTCAGATAACCCCCTGAAGGCGACGATTCCACCCAGGAACGAACTTAAAGTTCATACTAGGTTTTTGCCTCCACGATTTCCTTGAAGTAGTCTGAGTCTTCAAAACGGTCGTTGAGATCAATTACCTTTACATCTTCCGAAACGTGTCTCTTGAACCCCTTATCAAGTGTGACCAGATACCCGCTTTCAATAAAGGCAATACATGCAATCACCAAATCGGCCCCTCGTAGCATGTCGAAACCTTTTCTAGCAAATAGGTCATTCGATTTATAGACGAAATCCTGATTGATATCATAAAGCAGGGCGTTTTCATCCATGAGATAGAATTCACGAAGTATCTTCTCGCCGTCCCGATGCATGCGCGAAACAGTTGCATTAACCTCAAATACTGCAAGTGCGGGGAATATATTCCGGTACGGTCCAGGAATAAAACCGTCGCTAAGGTCCTTTATTAGACAGTACGAACGAGAATTCATGTCGCCATCCCATTTCTTGATATCAATGATTGCTGACGTGTCCCAAATGAATTTCTTCATATGACAAATCAAATCTCTACCAATTATTAAATGGCTCCGAATAAGATGCAGATTTTCCAGTTTCAATCCGCATAACACACTTTAATATTTCACCGCGAGCATTCATGAACCTTTTTTATCGAAGACTTCTTGCCTGTACAGTGGTTTATCACCGCAATTTATGCTCATCGACAAAGCACCAACTCCTTGAATAAATTCAACAGCTCGTTCACCAGACTGCACGCCTATAATAATAGGCTTCTCTAAACTTCTAAATCAGAAATGATAATTTAATAATCGTCGAGATAAGTCAAGGAAAGATTTGTGTCTCTTCGAAAATAATTCAATTCAGAAACCAAACGCTTACATCCATCTGGTCTCTTTTCAAACGCGAAAACAATCGTCCGGCTGGGCACAGATTCTTCGCCGGTGGCTCAGAATGACAGATTAGTTGAGAACTCCGACGCCTGCCGCCCGTCCCATGATCGGACGCTCTTGCTCTTGACGGGCTTGTATGAGCGTAGCGAGTTAGCCCGTCTCCCCCTACTTCGCGTCCGATCAATCTGATGAGCCGGGCGGGGCGTGACTGGTTTTGGCTACTTTTGCCGAAACAAAAGTGGCTCGACCGCCGGGCCGAACCCCGGCATTACTGAAATCCGCTTGGACACGAGAGAAAGTTGGTACCTTCACATATGCATGTCTTCCCGACCTTCGGTTTTTGACTGCAAAAAACCAAGATGGATTCCAGCTAACAACCGGCGGGAATGACGAAATAAGGAGAGATCCCTATCTGGAACCGCAGATGTGAATACTAAAGCGTGGGCTGAAATTCCAATGAGGCAACGAGGCTACGGTTAACTTTTTTGGGTGAGTTGTTGGAAAGAAATTTCAGAAAGGTTCGCTTGGGTATCGGCATGTTCAATGGTCATTCCTACGAGCTGGCCGTCTTTATCTAGGTCAAGCAAAATATTGTCATTGATATCCCGGGTTTCTGCCACGGCATGGGTACTAAACTCGATATACGCCGTATCTGTATCAGAAAAATACTTTACTTTCATTTGGCTTCTTCAATCCGTCCCCAAAAACGAAATCGTCCATCAGATTGAATGGATTCATATTCGGGAAACTGAACGACTTGCTCAATCCATTCCATTTTGATGAGGTGACGGTCTGGCCGTTCTCGCATGTAATCAAAATAACGCGTAGTTTTCACGAGCTTTTAGTGTACCCATGGTCTGGGATTGATGCAACGTACCAGAAGTGCTCAGAAATATGAGCACACATCTCCTTTCCTCTTGACCGCCGCCTGCTACCCTGCTCCATCATTAATACTCATGGGTCCCCGCTATTAACAGCCAGCATGACTAAGGTGGAGAGTCACGCCTTGCGGGGCAGAGTCCCTGGCCAAATCCGGCTGTCTGGCGAACCTGTTTGAACAGTCCCCCTGCCCTTGTGGTGTGGCCGAGCAGTGCAGCCGACACCGGATAAAAGGCGCGAATTGTTTGAGCCCTTCGAGAAGACTCAAGACAGGCTCCGCGAGTTTACGCGCCGCCGGAGTCGCCGAACCGCACAGGGAACCCGAAGGGCCACACCAGGGCCAACATGGGTTTGGCCACTTTGACCGAAACCAAAGTGGCTCGGCTGCCGGGACGAACCCCGGCACCACAGAACATCACGCCGACCCCAACTCAACGGGTATAAGGAAGTGTTGAGGTACGAGGTTGCTCCGCAGGCCCGACGCCTGCCGGCTGGCCCACGGGAGGACGCTCTCATCTTCTGGCGGACCTTGTTTGAGCGGAGCGAGTTGGTCCGCCCTCCTAAGACTGGCGTCCGTCCCCTGCATGAGGCCAGACGGGGCGTCACTGGTTTTGGCCACTTTTGCCGAAACAAAAGTGGCTCGGCCGCCGGGACGAACCCCGGCACCACAAAAAACTGCTTGAACATCAGTGATATTTGGTAACCCCACATATGACATGCTTTCCCGACCTTCGGTTTTAGGCTGCAAATAACCTCCGGTTTGGCGACCCAAGAACAGATGGATTCCCGCTAACCACCGGCGGGAATGACTGAGTCTGCGGGGATATCCCCGCATCCACTCATGCGTCCCCGCAATTCCCGCAAAGCACCGGCCCCAACTCAACGCCTAACTCTATGTTTTTGCATAGATTTTTCATTTCATCGTCATGGCAAGCCCTTTGCGATAGGCCTTATCACGATTCACATTCGCGCCTGGAAAGGAGGTGAACAACCACAAGGCGGATTTTTAATTCAGTGTTCGAAATAGGACAACCGGAAATGCCAATCACTACTGACAACTTCACAAAGGAGACAGCCATGAACGTGAAAATTTCTCAGGCAACCGCACCACAGGACAACACGCAGACCCCATCCTCTGAGACCGAATCCGGTCCAACAGACACCAAAGAGATTATCTATCTCGCCTCCGGGTTACTCATCCTGGTCTTTGGGATCGGTGGACTCTTGATGTATTCCGAGGAGGCGCCTCTGCCTGCGACCGCTTCTCAGGGAATCGATCGGGCGCAAATGGCCAGCGCGTTTGCTTCTACCGAACCACAACCCACCGTCTCCGACCCGATGGCATTCAGCCAGGCCATGGCTGAAGAGCCAATGACCAATGAAATCACTCCGATCGCTGAACCGGGTACACCCCAACTTCAGGAAGAGACGGATGTCTATTTTGCGTTTAACGGATGGACATTGTCCGACGAGGCACAAGAGGTGATCAACACTCGAATGGAGAACAGGCCGGAAGGATGGACAGGCACCCTTCGCATCGTGGGACATACCGACGCTCAAGGGCCGGATGCCTACAACCGTGCGCTGGGGCTCAAGCGAGCCCAGTCCGTGAAAACCTACCTGATGTCACTTGGCGTTGCTGAGGATGACGTCCAGGTGGACACCTTGGGAAAAGACGGATCGATCTGCCAGGAAGAAACGCCGGAATGTTTTGAACAAAACCGGCGGGCACATGTGGCGTTACTACCTTCTTCGACACCAGAAGGAGAAGACCTCCAACTGTCGATGGCTCCTGCCGACACGAGCAACTCGGCCGGTGAAGAACTGGTCCTGACCACTGACAAACCACACATCGTCCCTTCCGACACTGAAGTCTCCTTGGAGGTGGACATTCAGGAGGAATCGGTCTCTTCCGATCCACTCGTCACTGTCGAGTCCCTTCCCTAAGACCCTCACCCTGGGTTGGCCCACCATGCTGTGGGTCAGCCCGGGCCCGCCCTGACGGACAGTTGTAAAAATGACCTCTTACGACAATAAAGGAGCCGGTATGAATTACTGGAAGCAACTTCTTCTGCCTCTCGCGTTTTGGATAACCGGCAGTGTGGTGGATTGCCTGGGCCTTCCACCCGTTTCTGCTCAACCACTGGAACCTGAAGTCACGGCACCCTCTCAAAAGGCCAGACCGGACATACAACCGGGCTTGACGATTCGCCCCATGTCGGGAGGACCAAGCCTCCCCGCCCCCACCGTCTCCACCAACGTCACCATCACCATCAGCGGACTGATCGTGCGCACCACCATCTCACAAACTTTCCACAATCCCAGCTCCGAATGGGCCGAGGGCATCTATGTCTTTCCCTTACCGGAACACGCGGCGGTCGATCACCTGCGCATGCGGATCGGCGAGCGGGTGATTGAAGGGATGATTCAAGAACGGGCGGAAGCCAAGAAAACGTATGAACAGGCCAAGCGCAAGGGACAGCGCGCCAGTCTGCTGGAGCAGGAACGACCCAATGTGTTTACCGCGTCCGTGGCGAATCTCGCACCGGGTGAACCGGTCATCGTGGACATCGAATATCAGGATACCGTCCGGTACGACCAGGGCCGGTTTTCTCTTCGATTTCCGATGGTGGTGGGACCTCGCTATATCCCTGGCACTCCCCTTTCTTTAGATGAAGCCCAACCACAAGAAACCGGCGTGGGATGGACGGTCAACACCGACCAGGTTTCTGATGCGTCACGAATCACTCCGCCGGTTCAACATCCCGGCGAAGGTCCCATCAATCCACTGATCCTGCATATCGACCTGGCACCCGGCTTTCTCCTTGATCGCGTGGAGTCCCCTACTCACCGCATTCATGTTGAAACCAACAGCAATGGAACCACGCACATTACGTTGGCCGACCGTTCCACGTTTGCGGATCGAGACTTCGAATTGGCCTGGACCCCGCAAGTCACCCATGAAGCCCAAACGACACTCTTCCTGGAAAACCACGACGGCGAAACCTACGGTCTGGTGTTTTTCCTTCCGCCACAACTTAACGAAGCCGTGCCTGGTGACATGCCCCGTGAAGTCATCTTCGTTATCGACACCTCAGGCTCCATGGCCGGTGCGTCCCTTGTGCAAGCCAAAGCCGCACTCACACTGGCCGTGTCACGGCTGACTCCCAACGATCGATTCAACATCATTCAGTTTAATTCCATCACGAAACAATTGTTTCCGCAGGCCCGGGCGGTTGATCCCCCTTCGATTCAACGCGCGCTTTCATATGTGAACCGGCTTCAAGCCGAGGGCGGCACGGAAATGCTTTCGGCTATCGTCCAAGCCCTTTCACATCAAGAGAGCGAGGCCTCTCTCCGGCAGGTCATTTTTATGACCGATGGCCTCATCGGCAATGAGGAGGAATTATTCGCAACCCTTCACCGCCTGCTCGGCCAGACCCGCTTCTTTCCCGTCGGCATGGGCTCAGCCCCGAATGGCCATTTCATGCGAAAGGCCGCGCAATACGGCCGCGGCACCTTTACCTACATTGGCACCGCTCAGGAAGTGCAAGACAAGATGCATCGCCTGTTTGTGAAACTCGAACAACCCGCATTTCTCAATCTTGCACTTGAAGGTTCCACTGATGGGGCATGGGATCTCCTTCCTACTCCACTTCCGGATGTGTATGCGGGCGAACCACTCATGGTGGCGTTTCGAACGACGACCCCTCCCGCCCAACTGACCATTTCCGGCACGCACGGAACCGTTCCTTGGAAAAGGGTTCTGCCGTTCGCGAGCGGACATGCCCGCCAGGGCATCTCGGTGCATTGGGCCAGGCAAAAAATTTCACAACTCATGGATCAACACATCCCATCTATTCAACCTGGCCAACCTGACCGGCAAGCCGAACTGCGACAGGCCGTCATCGACGTCGCGCTCCGCCATCATCTGGTCAGTCGCTACACCAGTCTGGTGGCCGTGGAAACCACTCCCGCCCGGCCTGAGCAGCAACCGCTCCAATCCCATGCCATGAAAACCAACCTTCCCCATGGCATGCAATACGAGGCGATATTCGGCTGGCCGCAAACCGCGACACCCGCCGCGCTGTATATTCTGTTAGGAACCGTGATGCTCTGGATGGGATGGCTATGGATGCGACAACAGGCCGCACGCGCGTGAGACGCCGCATGGGTCTGGTGTTGGCAAGCCTGTTGTTGGTCTTGGGAAGCTGGTTGATCGGTCAGGGCCTGTGGATTCCCGTGAAGGCCGTTGCCGCACAATGGCTTTTGCAAAGAGCGTGGGCTCAGACACTCAAGACGCAACAGCCGATCAAGCCCTGGCCATGGGCGGATACCTGGCCGGTCGGACGATTGCTCGTTCCGCGACATGGCATCGACCAGATTATTCTGGCCGATGCCAGCGGGCGATCATTAGCATTCGGACCAGGGCAGCTTTCCGGGAGTGCGCAACCGGGCGAGCCTGGCACCCTCGTGGTGAGTGGACATCGCGATACACATTTTCAGTTCTTACAACACCTGCAGGAAGACGATCTTCTGTCTATTGAGTGGCCCACTGAACATCGAACATCCTATACCGTTCAGGAACTCACGGTCGTGGATAGCCGACACGCCCGTCTTGCCAATCAGGACGATGCGGACGCATTGATCCTGACAACCTGCTTTCCCTTTGATGCCCTCGTCCCCGGAGGCTCACTGCGTTATGTGGTAATGGCAGAAAGAATGCCATAAGTCGAGGATAGAAAATGAGAAGAAGAACGAGTCGTTGAGTAGATTAGGCCCGATATGCTCAACCGCGAATTTCTCACCCTCGTCATTCTCGACATTTTCAATCGAGAATCCATCTTAGTTTTTCGGATGGATCCCCGATAACGAACGTCGGGGATGACGGAGAAATTTGGCCCATTTCAAAGGGGGCATACAGAGCAAAAGGTTAGGGGATGTCCTGGGCAAGACGAAAGCCGATGTCGAGGTTTCGATTACGGGGAGGGTTCAAGTCCCGGGTCGATGCTCGAAGTTTCTCAGGAGCGTTGTACCAGGAACCACCTCGCAGCACATGCTTGCGGCAGTCTCCACCTTCTCCTTGTAACCAGGCCGAGCCATCTGTCGGCGCCCTTTCGTAGGTGCCATGAATACAATCCTCGACCCATTCCCAGACATTGCCACTCATGTCATAGACCTTCAAGACATTTGGCTTTTTTTCACCAACTTCTGCCGTTCGGTTTCCGGAGTTCCCATTGTATACCGCGTATTCCGTGAGCTGAGTGTGTTCCGAGGTGCCTGCCCACCTCTCCTCTTTATCGCCGCTTCGCGCGGCATATTCCCACTCAGATTCCGTTGGCAAGCGATAGAGTTGGTTCGTATCTTCCGCTAACCATGCCGCATAGTCTCGTGCATCGTCCCACGAGACATTCACGACCGGTCGTCGCCCGCGCCCCCACATATGGTCACTGGGAAAATTCCGACCTGTGGCAATGGCAAACCGGTCATATTCTTCAAACGTCACTTCATGCGTTCCTAGTAGAAACCCGTTGATCTCCACCGTGCGAACAGGATTCCGCCAGGACTCGCCTATCCCCTCAACATCGCCTTGCCGAAACATGCCACCGGGAATCAAAATCATCTCAGGCTCGACATGAATGCTTATCACTAACGATTTGATTTTCAGGAGCGACTGATCCATATCATAGCCCTTCTCCCAAAGCCAGGTGATTCCCGCCATGATAACGAACACGATCGCCCCGCCCCTTCTCCAAGAGCTCCTTGGTCGTTGACTGCCCTGATGCCGCTCTTTGTTTTTGCCTGTCAATGAGATTCCTACCTGTTGAAAATGATTATATTTCCACTTCGTGCCCAAACAGCTGACCGCTTCTGTGCGCAACTCTCCCCGGCGATGCGCTGCAGAACGACTTGTTGGTGAGTCTCACATATTCCCTGGGCGAGAGCCAGGCCTTGAAGTGTGATTCATGGCTGATGGGCACCATAACGGCCATCGCCTTCAGTGCGAAGGAAAGAAAAGAGAAGACTGTGGTTGAGAAATTTGAAAGTGGCGTTGTGCCTGTTAGGGGGGGGCCTTACACCGCCGCACTCCCTACCTTG
>Ga0224497_10001538_pt1 | contig 14542 bp, 9 predicted proteins | sample SF_Jul11_sed_USG_4_FD_167970 | JGI IMG/M metagenome (GOLD analysis project Ga0224497, IMG submission 167970) | Sediment microbial communities from San Francisco Bay, California, United States - SF_Jul11_sed_USGS_13 | ecosystem: Environmental > Aquatic > Marine > Sediment | place: USA: California... | reverse complement strand
CGCGAGATCCTGTAGCGCCGTACCGACGGACTTGAAAAGCGTGATTTCGTCCGAATGGTGTCGCAGGCTCACGTCCCGGGACGCCATCCGATACATGTCGCCGGCGATATCGTCGAATGAAAACGTACCTGCCTGAACGGCCTGAATCAGATCGCCGGCCTCGTCTATCGCACCCTCCATCGTATCGACAAAAACCTGGTCGGCTTTCCCGATGAGGTCCGCGTCGGCCTCACACATCGTCGGCTTGTAAGCGCCAACCAGATCGACATGCGTCCCGCGGCCGACCCAGTCCGCTTGCAACAAAGGGGTTTCTGCCGGCGTTGCGGAACTGATGATGTGCGCACCCGAAGCCCCTGTTTCGATGTCGGGCACGCAGACACAGCTGATGCCGGTGTCCCGCCTGGCCACGTTGGCGGCGTCCTGTGCATGCGTCGCACTCCGACCCCAGATGCGCACCTCTTCGATAGGTCGCACCGAACAGTGTGCCGCAATCAGTTGTCGAGCCACTCGTCCGGTACCGATCATCAGCAGCGTTTTCGAATCCGCTCGTGACAGATACCGCGATGCCAGGGCCGACGCCGCGGCCGTGCGCCTCGCCGTCAGTGCACCGGCATCCAGTATTGCGCGCGGGATTCCGGTCGCTCCTGAAAACAATACGTATGCGCCGTGCAATGTTGGACGCCCATACGCTGCGTTCGAGGGTGCGACCGTCGCAAGCTTTATGCCGAAATCGCCGTCCCGATTCCAGGCGGGCATCAGTAAAAACGTGATGTCTTTGCGATCGTTGCCTGGAATCGCGTGCTGGTGCCGGACCGGAGACACGCCGCCACGGCGAAAGGCCTCGCGGATCGCATCGATCAGGGCCGGCCACGGCGTCAATGCCGTAACCTGCGCATCATCGACTATCGTGAGTTCCATCGTTGCGTTCGTCGGTGTTGCGCGTCAGTCTGCGTAAACAGCGACGGCCGTACCAAGGGCGTCCATATCCGGCTCGATGCCGAGACCCGGCTCGTCCGATGCGCGCATCTGACCCGCAACGCGCTGCGGCGCCCCGGTCGCGTTACGAACCGTGACATAGCTGTTGAAATCGGTCGCCGAGAATCGCAGGGCTTCCGGTGTCGAATGGGCCAGGTGCGCAATCGCTGCGGTGATGATATCGCCGCCCCAGCTGTCCTCGATGGTCATGGGCAGATTCAAAGTCACGCAAAGATCGCGAATCTGCCGCGCCTTGGTCAACCCGCCGACCTTGGAGATTTTCAGATTGATAACGTCCATCGCAGCGTCACTGTGGCCGCGCATCAGTGCTTCGATGTTCGTGATGTTTTCGTCGAGGATAAACGGCAGGGACGTGCGCCGCCTGACCGTCAGGCAATGCTCGTACGAGCGGCATGGCTGCTCGATGTAGACGTCCCGATCACGTACCGCATTGACGACGCGGACTGCGTCATCGACGCGCCAGCCCGTGTTCGCGTCGGCAACGAGTATTTCACCGTCCGTCAGTACATCGGCTGCCGCGTGAATGCGCTCGATATCGTCTGCGGGACGACCGCCGACCTTAAGTTGAAACTTGGTGTAGCCATCTGCGCGGTGCGCCGCAACGTTCTCCGCCATCTCGTCGGCCGGTCGCTGACTGATTGCGCGATAGAGCGCAACACTTTCGCCGAACTTGCCGCCGAATAAATCGCAAACCGATTTTTCGCAAACCTTGCCGAGTAGATCCCAGCACGCCATGTCGATCGCGGATTTGACGTACGGGTGACCGAGCAGCGCCCGGTCCATGCGTTGGTTGATCGGTCCGATTGCGGTCGGGTCCTGGCCAATCAGGCTCGCAGACAGTTCGCCGATCCCGGCTCGCGCGCCCGGCCCGAAGGCCGGCAGATAAAAAGGCCCGAGTGGACAGACCTCGCCAAATCCTGAGCGGCCGTCGTCTGTGACCAGCTCGACGACCGTGCTGTCGAACACTTCGACGTACTTGCCCTCGGACCACGAGTAGCGACCCTCGACGAGAGGCAGGTCCACCTGATACACGCGAATGGCAGATATTTTCACGTTGTTGTCCTTTTCTTTTCATTCATAGCATGAAATGACCCCGACTGCCGGTCGTTGCAACGACAGGAGCGCGGCGATCCGCTGTCGTTTACGGGATAGCTCCGTATCAGCCAATCACCAGCACGCGAATTTTCAGTGAACGGAATTCGCTATCCAGTATGACCTGAGATTACGCAACAGAATGTATTGCGGCAGGGGAACTGCTCGGTTCCGATGCATGGATTGCGGACAGGCGGCCATGGGCCATGCTGGCACCGGGCCGATTCGAGGACGTGCCGACGCGTGCCCCAGACTCGGCATCGCGGCTTTTCCTGTGTCATGATGAGCGCCGAGAGCATTACGTTGACACGCAGACTTGTCATGGTTGAATCGTCGATCGAGCAGACACTATTTGCAGAGGAGGCGGAGCGCCGGGTACTGGATGCCATCGATGCCCGGCAGATTGCCGATTTCTCATTACTGCCAGCGCCGCAACGGCTGCTGCGTGCCGAATTTTTGCAGGCGCTGATTTCCGGGTCAAATACGATACATGGAGAACTGTGCTGCCCGCTGCGTGTACGTGGCGCAAATATCGTCGGCCCGCTGCGGCCGCCGTCCGGCGTCAGGCACGGCGGCAACGCCGCATTGCTGTTCCGGTCATGCACCTTCGATGCACCCGTCGACCTGAGTGGCGCCGAATTCATGGTTCTGCGCTTCGTCGACTGCACGTTACCGGCTTTCATCGGGGCGAGCCTGAGCGTGCGAGCAGATCTCGATCTTTCGGGCTCGCAGTTCTCCGGGGTGAGCGACCACGAATCGGAGTTGAGCCAGGTCGGTACCTGCGCGATCCATCTCAACAACGCACGAATTGGCGGCCGCCTGGTCCTCTGCACTACGAACGGGTCCCGCTTCAGCGCCGCTGGTACGGTCCGGCTCGATGGCGCTCAGGTCGATGGGAATATCACCCTGGCCGGCGCCCTTCTGGATGGCCGAGGCGAACCAGCGCTCAGCGCCCGATCGATGATTGTCGGCGGAAATGTTGGCCTTGAGCCAGCTGCCGGACATCGATGCGAGGCAATCGGCGAAGTCGCGTTCGTGGCCGCACAGATCACCGGCGACCTCAACTGCGATGGTGCCCGGCTAATGAACCCCCAGGGGCGTACGCTTCACTGCGAAGACCTGAAAGTGGAATCCGTGTTCCTGACGGCCAGTGATCATCCAGAGTACATGTTCGAAGCCAGCGGCAGACTCAATTTCCTCTCGGCAATCATAGGCGGCAATTTCTTCCTGACAAATGCCCGGCTGGCGCCGGGTCCAGACTACAAGGGTCTGCTCATGACAGGCGGTCCGGTCATGGCAAACCTGCAACAGGTGCGCATCTCGAACGCACTTGCGCTGAACAATATCGGCGCGCTTGATACCGGAGCGGATGTGCCGGCAAACGACATCACTTCAGAGCCGGTCAAGGGATGGCTCCTGCTGACCGGCGCGCAGTTGAACACCATTCTGGACAATGTCACGACTGGCTGGCCCGCGCCAGGCTTTCTCGACCTGGAGGGTGCCACGTACTCGCGCATCCGCCATGTCGGGGGCGTTGACCTTATCGAACAACGCATAGCGTGGCTGCGCCACCAGTTTCCGAACGGTCGCCCCACCGCAAACAGCTTCCGGCCGCAGCCTTACGAAGAGTTGAGCCGCGTTCTGCGACAGCACGGCCAAGCGCGGGAGGCCGATGCGATCGCCGTCGAGAAAATCCGTATGCGCCTGGCGGCGCGTATAGACAAACCCTGGGCCAGGATCTTCCCGAAGTTACTGATGCTTATCAGCCACCACGGTTATTCGACCAGTCGCGCCGTATTGTCTTTCCTGATATTCGTCCTGCTCGGTACGATAATGTACGCATCGGCGCTGTTTGCGTTTCAACAGTCCTTCGTGCCGGTCGAGAACCCACCCGAGGCGGTGACTTACCAGTTCGTTTTTGGCCTCGCGCAGCTCACCACCGAGCAAGGCTGCCCAGGGCTTGATCCGCTGCATTACGCGCTGGATGCGGCACTGCCCGTTATCGATCTCGGCCAGGATCAGCGTTGCCGCTTCATCCCGCAGGGGCCGCATCGCTGGCTGTGGTTGCTATTGCACAGTATCTATGTCATCGCTGGAGCTGCCCTGTCGGCAGTAGTAGTACTGACTCTGACGGGCGTACTGCGGCGAGACTGATTGGCGCCGCCGTTACGCCGATCTAACCGCCTACCGTCTTCCATGACTCGGACGACCGGCAGACAGCGACAATTGTAACGTCCAGAGGCTACGGAATTTCGCGTTGCCGGCGGCCTGCTATATTCTGAGCACATGGCCATTGCCCTGGGCGACGACGGCGACCGCATTTCGGTTCCAAATGTTCGCAACTTTGGCTGCGCTGAAGTGTGTAGCGATGCCCTGAACTGAGACACCTCCATCACGACGAGACCCACTTGTGATCCGTACTGAAACCGACATCCAGGAATGCCGCAAACTTTGGGGAATGTTTTCGCCCGGACAGGATGCCTGGGACGACTGGGACCTGATGTTCGCTTTTCACGATCAGGACAAGCATCGCTTGAATTTTCTGGTGCATGAAACCAGCGGCGGGCGTCCAGATGGCCTGGTTCCGCTCGTTCACGATACGGCACAAAACCGCTTCATGCTGATGGCCGGCAGCTATCCCGATGGCCGGATCCTGTGGCTGCGGCATCAGGACTTTCCCGAGTTTTTCGAGCACCTTCCTGAACGGACAGCGCTGTTTGAATTAAAGCAAAGTTGGGTCAGCGACCTGCTGCAGCTCTATCCACAATTCGAAGCCAATTTCGCCGAGCACGATCTGCGCTACTACCTGGTGCCGTCAGAATTCGAGTTTGACTTCAATAAACACATCGACACTTTTTCATCCGAGAAGAAACAGAAATTTCTTTACGACCTGCGAAACATCCGCAAGCGCGAGCCAACGCTGCACTGGGGCGACGAAAACGAGGCCGATCTTTTCATCGAACTGGTCAACCGCAATTTCGGTGCAGAATCGGATTACGCCAATGAAGAAAACGCAAATGAAGTACGTCGAGTCATCGATGAGCTGGAACGGAGCGGTCGCCTGAAGACTCTGACGATCGAAATCGATGGTGCCAGGCGAGCGGTCTCGCTGTCATTGCTCCACGGCAAAAAAATGATCGCGCTTTACGCTTCCAGCAACAATGACTACAACAATCTTGGCAAGTTGCTCAATGTCGAGACCATTCAGGAAGCCTGCAGATTGCGGCTCGATGAAATCAGCTTTATGACCGGTATGCAATGGAAAGCCAATTGGAAGATGAAGGGCGAGCCTTGCCTTACCATGCGCAAACCGCCAGCGCCGTGGCCTGCTACGCCGGGCTAGCTGTTTTTGCAGTTGCCCGTTGGAAACTGCTGTCGGCATCGATGGGTTGCTAAGGCCGGATCACTGCAAGCTTGGGTGGTATCTGGCTTCATGAACCGATCAAGTGCCACCCGCATTTCCGACAGACAAGTCACCGCGACGTCCATTGTTCAATTTGCACGACTGTGCATGACGAAGCACAACTGATTCACGCGACACGTACGCAGGCGAATTCGTCCAGATTGTATTCCGACAGCTTATAAAAAGCCGTGCGTCATCATCTAGTCCCGGCTCGCGATCCTGACGCCATCCGCCACGCGGTCGCTCGGGTGCGCGACTACCCTTTCTCCGGCTTTGAGACCGTCGCGGATCTCGGCAATGATGCCATTACGTTGCCCCGCCTTAACATGTCGAAGTCTTGCGCGACCATCCTCCTCGACGAACAGCGCCCAGTTTTCGCCATCTCTGAACAACGCCGTCAATGGCACCGCCAGGATATCGTCGGCATCCCACAGCACGACTCTCGATTCGACCTGGTAGCCGTGGCCGAGCCGCTCCCAGCCTTCGTCGCTCGCGAAATCAATAATCACATTGACGCGCTGCTCCTCGATGCCGAGCGCCGAGATCTTAAGGAAGCCGAACGGCTCAATGAGCCGCACCCGGCCTTCGAGCGGCCCGGCACCGCCCCAGTTGTCGATAATGACGCGTTGGCCAGGCTCGATCTTCACCGCATCCATCGACAGGTAATCCACGACGATTTCGAGATCATTGGGATCACCTATCTGCATCAGCATGTCGCCCTCACGAACGACGCGCTCGCTGCGATCCGCAATCTGCAGGACGCGGCCGCTGACCGGTGCCGTGATCGGGATACAGTCGCAATTTTCCCTGGACCCCTGGGTTTGCAGCGGGGAAACGAGTTGCGCCCGCGCCAGCTCGAGTTCGTAGCTTCGGACCTGCAGCGCCGCGCGGGCCGTGTCCAGCCCGGCACGGCGTGCCTTGAAATCGCGCTCGGCAGTATCGAGGTCGCGCTTCGAGACGCTGCCCTCCATGATGAGTTCCTGCATGCGTGCATACTCCGCGCGCGCAAACTCGTACTGCGCGTCGGCATCCTTGACCGCCGCCGCGGCCAGATCGCGCGCAGCCGCCGCGGCTTGAATCGCGGCACGTGCCTGCGCCTCGCTGCGCCGATCGAGAAAACTGGGGTCCCCCGGTTCGATCTGCGCAAGCACAGTCTCGTTCGCCGTGACCGGATCACCGACGTGCCTGTCGATGCGCTGCACCCGCCCGGCGACTGGCGCCGACAGCGTGTAAACATCATGCACCCGCGTCTCCCCTTCCTCGTCCAGCGTCACTACAAGTGGGCCCGGTTCGACCTCGACGAGATCCACCATCACAGGTCTTGGCGCAAAGCTCAGCGTCAATGCAATGACGATGATGCCGACGATGGCGGCCCACATCACAATTCGTTTAGAGTTTGCGTTCACGGTTTACTCCCGGGTCTTCAGGACCTCGACGAGGTCGAGGTGATCGAGGCGATGGCGTACGATCAGCGCTGAAATCAGCGTTGCGGCGAGCGCGATGATCACGGCCAGTCCAAACGTCGAGGGCTCGATCTTCAGTGGAATGCGGAACAGCTCGGTATTGAACGATGCGGCCATGAGCTCCGAGAGGCCACGGCCGAGCAGGCAGCCCAGTGGCAGCGCGATTGCGATCAAAAGCCCGGTCTCGCCAAGCAGTATGTAGGAGATCTCGCCGCGGCTGAAGCCGAGCACACGCAGGGTCGCGAGCTCGCGGCCGCGCTCGGAGAGCGCGATGCGGGCGCTGTTGTATGCCACGCCGAAACCGAGTGCACAAGCCAGGCTCGAGAACAGGGTGATGAAAACCATGATGTGCTCTACGATAGTGCCGTAGAACGAGTCTATCGCGGCTTGGCGCAACATCACGGCCGATACCATCGGCAGCTCCTTGAGCTTGGCGTAGAACACTGCCTCGTGCCGGCTATCGATCAGCAAGTTGACGTACTCGGCACTCGGGCGTTCTTTCAGCATGCGATTCAGTGCATCAATATTTATGAACGCTGGCGTTGCGATATAGGTCTCGACAAGCCCGACGACCGGAAGGGCAACTTCCGGCCGGCGTCCCTCGAGTATCTCGAGCCAGACCCGATCACCGATCGACACGCCGAGCTTGTCGGCGAGGACCGTGCCGAGCACCAGGCCGTCGGCCGGCACCGGCACAACTCGTGCCGTCGCGTCGTCGAAGATCGGCTGCAACCAGGCATCGCTCTTCAGACCCGTGAGTGAGCCTCGGTGCGTAACCGGTCCAACCGACAGGTCGGCGCCGACGATACGCATCGGCTCTACGGCGAGCACCCCGGGCAGGTGCTCGAAATCTCGAATGATCGTATCGGACTGCGGCTCGGCCAGGCCGATCGTGGCGTCCTGGTGCTGGGCGTGGAAGAAGTAACTCTGTCCCAGGTAGTTCAAAGAATCGTTCCACTGCATGGCGAGCACCAGCAGGCCGACGGCTGCCGCGACGCCAACTATCGTCATCGTCGAACGCGTCGGCGAACGCAAAATGTTGCGCACGATTATGCGAGATCCCTGATCGAGCCAACGCGCCGCACGTGTGTCCCAAAGCCGCATGCGACCGAAGACAACGGGTGCCGGTGGGATCATGGCCTGTGCCGGCGGCAACCGCGCCGCATGCCGCACCGCACCCACCGAGCCCAGCAGCGCCGACGCGAGACTCACACTGACGGCGATCACAATGGCGATTGTACTCGGCCGGTACAGGAGTATCGGGAAGCGGAAAAGATCGGCATACATTTGCGTATTCATGCGCCCGAGCCAGGTGCCGGCCACGATTCCGATCAAACTGCCGACGAAGACGATGCCGATGACGAACTTGGCGTAATGCAGACCCACCTCGCTGCTCGAGTAGCCGAACGCTTTCATGAGACCGATCTGGCCGCGTTCGGTCGCAACGAGGCGCCCCAGCACCATGTTGGTCAGAAACGCCGAAATGACCAGGAAGATCGTCGGCAGAATCATCGACATGGTCCTAAGTTGCTCCATTTCGTTCATGACAAACCAGTTGGAAAGCTGGTCCTCGCGCGCAATCGCTCCCACACCGCCGTAGGGCTCGAGAATGCGGTCGAGTTGTTGCAACACCTGCGCAGTGTTCGCGCCTCGCTCGAGATCGAGCGACACGCTGTTGAACGCACCTTTCAGATCGTAGGCTGCCGCGAGTGTGTCGTGACTCATCCAGAGGATGCCGAAGCGTCGATCGTCCGGCATCAATGCACCCGGGCCCAGCGCATAAACGAACTCCGGCGACAATGCGGTCCCGACGATGCGGAGCTCCCGGCGGTGACCATTGATCACGGCGACAATTTGCTTTCCGCTTGCAAGATTGTGCGCCTCCGCAAACGGCTCGTTGAGTACCACCTCGTCTTCGGCGCCTTCCCCGGGCAGGCGGCCGCTGCGAAGTACGAGCTGGTTCAGGACCGGCTGCCGCTCCGCGGGTACGGAAACGAACTGACCCATCACCGGCTCGGCGAAGCCCTCGATATCGACGGTCGCGAAGCGCGACACCCGCGCCTGCACGGTGCGCACTCCAGGGACCGTGGCAATGCGTTGCTCGACGCTCTCGGGTGCGCGCTTGACCCACGCAAATACATCGCCGAAGCGGTAACGCTCATAATAAGCCGCCGTGGTTTCGTCGAGTGCCTCGAGCGTCGACAGCGACATAATGAGTGCCGCGATGCCCGCGGCAACGACCATGCCGATGGCCAGCACCTGCCCCCGCAGGTGCCAAAGGTCGCGCAGCACTTTGCGGTCCAGCGCGCGCATTACCATGCCAGCTCCGCGGCCGGGCGACGCTCCGCGTTTTCCTCGATGCTCGCAATCACGCCGTCGGCAACGTGCAGCACCCGATCGGCCATCGAGCCGATGACCGTATTGTGGGTGATGACGGCCGTAGTGGTGCCGAGTTCGCGATTGACCTGATCGATAGCCTCAAGCACCAGAATGCCGGTCTCGCTGTCAAGGGCGCCCGTTGGCTCGTCGCACAGCAAAATTTCCGGCTGCTTGGCGATCGCACGGGCGATCGCGACGCGCTGCTGCTCGCCACCGGAAAGTTGCGCCGGGAAATGATGTAAACGCTCGTCCAGACCGACAATGCCGAGGGCCTTGGCCGGATCAAGCGGACGTTCTGCGATCTCGGTGACCAAGGCGACGTTTTCCTCAGCCGTCAGGCTGGGAATCAAGTTGTAGAACTGGAACACAAAGCCGACATGATCGCGGCGGAAGCGAGTCAGCGCCGATTCATCGGCGCCAGTCAGCTGGTGGTCGCGAAAGCGGACAGACCCGGATGTTGGCGTATCCAGCCCGCCGATAATGTTGAGCAGCGTCGACTTGCCCGACCCTGACGGGCCCAGTACGACGACAAGTTCGCCCTCGTACAGATCGAGATTTGCGCCTCTCAGTGCGTGGACTTCAACCTCACCCGTGCGGTAGATCTTGGTAAGGTCCCGAGCAATTAATGTAGTGATCATGGCAGCGCTCGCGACAACTGACTGCTATTGCACCTGAGTCCCGTGGCCACCTCAATCCGCAGAATCCCTCATGCGCCTATCAATGGCGCCCAGGGGCGGACCGAAGGGCGAGGACCGGGCCAGGGACTCACGCTCATGCCGACAAGGTGCGATAACGACGTAAAAACGATCCGTGTCCCAAATCGTTGATGCGCCAGTCTGAACTCCTAAATTGCCATCGCCTTGCGAAGCTGATCACCGATCGGCAGCTTGCGAATACGCACGCCGCTCGCCGCGTAGATGGCGTTCGTCAGCGCGGGCGCCACGGGCGGGATGCCGACCTCGCCGACGCCGGTCGGCGTCTCGTCGTAATTGAGAACGTGCGCTTCGAAGTCTGTCGGAATCTGCGTGATGCGTGCGAGCGGGTAGTCGTGGAAGTTGCTCTGCCGCACGCGGCCGTTGTGTACAGTTATCTCTTGCCCCATCGCAACGCTGATGCCGTCGACGGTCGCTCCCTGCAGCTGCGCCTCGACAGCGTTCGGGTGCACAGCGTAGCCGCAGTCGATGGCTGCAACAATGCGATCGATGCTGAGCTCCCCACGCTCATCGACCCTGACTTCGAACGCGTGTGCAGCATAACCGCCGAAGGTGAAATGTCCGGCAATGCCGACGCCGGTCCCGGCTGGCCTGACCTCACCGTAACCAATGCGCTCGGCAACGAACTTCAGCAACCGGCTCACCCGCCCCGGGTTGAAGGTCGGCCCACCGTGGCCATCGTACTCCAGCTCACGCTCCTCACCCAGCAGGTCCAGTCGCAGCTGCAACGGGTCCTGCCCAGTCTCCACTGCAAGCTCGTCGAGAAAGCTCTCGATCACGAATGCGTTGGCTGTGTGTGCCGGTGCGCGCCAAGAACCTCGCGGCAGGCCTATTGCATTGTGGAAGTACTCGAGCCGGAAGTTGTCGATAATGCGGCGCGGGAAATCGTCGGGATACAATTCCGCCTGCCACAGGTTCTCTGTCGGCATGTTCGGCCGCCGGTAGTACTTGCTGCCGCTCGCGAGTCGCTGCGTCCAGGCGGTAACGGTGCCGTCGCCGTCGACGCCCGCGCGCAGCTCGTGCAGGCCGCCGGGTCGATAGAAGTCGTTCTTCACGTCGTCCTCGCGGGACCACACGAGCTGGATCGGCCATCCGGTTTGCTTCGAGATCATCGCGACCTCGGCGACGTAGTCGTTCGTCAGGCGCCGGCCAAAACCCCCGCCAACACGAGTCATGTCGATACGAATGTTTTCGCGCGGCAATCCCGTTACGGCCGCGGCCGCGCGCGAGGCACCGGCGGGCATCTGCGTTGGTGCGATGATGTGGCAATAGTCCTTCTCGACGCGCGCGAAACAGTTCTGTGGCTCCATCGGCTGGTGCGAAACGAACGGCACCTCGTAGCGGCGGCTGACGACCTTGTCGGCATCAGCCATCGCCGCGTCGAAGTCGCCGTCGTCGAGAACGATTTGTCCGGTGGTCTCGAGCATCGCCGCGTTTTCCTGCCAGAAACGTTCGCTGCTGTCGTCGGCGTTCGGGCCAGGCTCCCATTCGATCTCGAGCGCGTCACGCCCTTGCATCGCGGACCAGGTCGAGGCCGCGACGACGGCAACGCCGCTGGCGAGAATGACGTAGGGCTCGCCAGGTTCCGGGCCCTCGATCGTGAACACGTCGAGCACGCCGTTAACTTTGCGCGCCGCTGCATCATCGAAGGACTTTACGCGCCCGTTCAGGATCGGCGATCGCGCGATGACGGCATAACGCATTCCATCGACCTGCGTGTCGAGCCCGAATTTCGACCGGCCCGTGACCATGTCGAGCGCATCGATCGTGTCGCGTCGCGTGCCGATGATGCGATAGTCCCGCATCGCTTTAAGCGGCGGGGCTTGCTCGGGCATGTCGAGCTTCGCCGCATCCTCGACGAGGTCCGCGTAGGCGATTTCCCCGTTGCTCGCATCACAAACGACATAGCCTGGCCGGGTGGAACAGGCCTCAGATGACACGCCGAGCCTTTCTGCCGCCGCGCGGATGAGCTGGTGTCTCGCTTGCGCGCCGACGTGACGCATGAACTGCCAGTTCGAGGTAAGACCGGTGCTGCCGCCAACACCCTGGCCACCGTATTTCCAGCCATAGCCGTCGGCCGTCTTCACGATGCCGAGCGGCATCTGCCTGATCGAGACATCGTGCCACTCGACGTCGAGCTCCTCGGCCACCATCATGGGCAGCGCCGTACGCAGGCCCTGGCCGATCTCGGGCTGGTGGCTGCCGATGATGACTTTGCCCTTGGGCGTGATCTCGACAAAATACCCGATCTGGCGCTCACCGAACGTGCCATCAGCCAATTCGGCGCGTGCGATAGTGAAGACGGGCAGCCCGAGCACGAAGCTGCCGGTCACCGTAGAGCCGGCGACGAGGAAATGCCGGCGACTGATCGATGTACTAGCCACGGCGACCCTCCTCCCGCGCGATCTCGGCGGCACGGTGTATGGCTTTGCGGATGCGCACGTAGGTGCCGCAGCGACACAGCATGCTGGACAGGTTGGCGTCGATGTCTGCGTCGCTGGGCTCAGGATACCTCTCGAGGAAATCGACCGCGGCCATGATCTGCCCCGATTGGCAGTAGCCGCACTGGGCGACATCCAGTTCGATCCAGGCTTTTTGCACGGCGTGCAGCTTGTCGTCGCCGGGCGCAAGACCCTCGATAGTGGTGACCGAGCGGCTCTCGAGCGTTGCGACCGGAATGCGGCACGAGGCTGCCGCGCGGCCGTCAAGGTGCACGACACAGGCGCCGCACAGGCCCATGCCGCAGCTGAACTTGGTACCGGTGAGTTTCAGATGATCTCGCAGCACCCAAAGCAGTGGTGTCTCCGAATCTCCGTCAAACGTTACGGTCTGGCCGTTGACCTTGAACGAAGTCATTTCAGGACTCCCACGACTGCGATTCTCGAATGATGCACCATGATCGCAAATCGTCGCAACGACCACCAGATGTGGTCAACGTAACGTTGCTACTAGTGCTGGTACACTGCAAGCCTTCCGCTAACTTGGAGCAGCACCGATCGATAATTCCGGGTCAAGTCGCCAGATGTCGACGATCTGGAAGCCGCACTATCGAACACATGGATCGCGTACATGAGACCGGGCATATCGCTAATCTTTTTTTGCTTTTTTCTGCTGTCGTGCACCGACGAAACCGATACGGAAGATTCGGCTGGGTCCGGACCGTTCAGTGCGATCGAACTGGCAGAAATTGTCGAATCTATTCGATCAAAATACGCGCTGCCCGGATTGGGGGTGCTTGTCCAGGTTGGCAACCAACAACCCCTGCTTGCTGTGTCCGGCGTTCGTAAACTCGGCGGCGATGAACTGGTCCGGAAATCCGACATGTGGTTCATTGGCTCAACCGCGAAGTCCATGACGGCGACTCTCTTGGCAACGTTCGTTGAAGAGGGAGCTGTCTCTTTCGAATCAACCTTGTTCGAGCTTTTTCCTGACATCTCAGATCTTTTTTCCGAGGCCGCGAAACAAATCACCGTAGCGCATATCCTGAGTCACTCGGCCGGCTTGCCGCCGAATCCTGCAGACTCGCCCGAGGACCTCGCCGGAATCTTGGGTGATACGGCCGACGTTGTAGAGCAACGAAAAATCATACTAGCCAAAGCAGTGTCGGGAGAATTGTTGTTCACGCCCGGCTCCGACTATTCTTACTCGAACACGGGTTACATCCTGGCAGGAGCTGTCATTGATCGCCTGGGCGGCGACCAATACGAAACCCTGCTTGCAGAGCGAGTGCTCAAACCTCTCGGCATTAGCGACTTCGGATTTGGCCAGCCAGGAAGCAGCAGCAAAAACAGCGGCATTGACCAACCGTGGGGTCACCGACCATCGTTCTTCAGGCTGGTGCCGGTTGCGCCTGATGATCTTGAGCGCACCAATCCAGCGTTGTTCAATTCGGCCGGCAATCTATACATCAGCCTCGAAGATTGGGCGAACTATGTCCGCGACCAGGTCGCAGGACAAAAAGGTCGGGGCGCGCTTACCCGCCTACGGACCTAATATTGCTGGTCGTCACGAACGACGGCCGCGACCAAGACGAGGCGAAAAGCCGCTGTGGTTGATATGCGCAGACGCTTTAACAGGCGATACCAACCCGCCCCTTAGCAATTCCGTTGTTGGTCTTCGTCGCGCCCCGGATGAAATACCGACACACGGATTTTCAGAACGCCTGCAGAAAGCCCAGGGCCACGTGTATCAACAAGTCACCGGGACGTCCGCTGCTCAATTTGCGTCACTGTGCACAACGACGCACAGCTGATTCGCGCAACCTTCACGCGTCACCGACATCTCGGTCGACGCGATAGAATCTTCTATCCTTCGTTAGTTTCCAAACATCAGCCACAGCAGCAGGTGTCCCGGCAGCTGCAGCACCAGCGGCACCGCTGTCATCAGCACCAGCATGTGTTGTACCGGCGTGAGGTTTGCGCCCGCAGCGATCGGTAACCGGTATACATGATTGATGTTCGATTTCGGTTTTGTCAGCCAGCGCGTCAGCAGCAGCA
>Ga0224497_10001536_pt1 | contig 14546 bp, 15 predicted proteins | sample SF_Jul11_sed_USG_4_FD_167970 | JGI IMG/M metagenome (GOLD analysis project Ga0224497, IMG submission 167970) | Sediment microbial communities from San Francisco Bay, California, United States - SF_Jul11_sed_USGS_13 | ecosystem: Environmental > Aquatic > Marine > Sediment | place: USA... | reverse complement strand
CGGGCCAGTCGATCGAGGCCGTGACGCGCACGGTGCTGGATTGGGCGTCAGAACTCTAGTATGGCCTCGACAGGTTCTTGGTATGAGTCGGACATGAAGGTCGATTCTTCTTTTGTATACCGTCTACCGCAGGAAGCGGCTTGGCGTTTGGGCGAGGGCTACAAGGCTCTCTTGGTTAATCAATATGTCTGAAAGTTTTGCTGAATTATTTGAAGAAAGTTTTGCCAGTCAACAAATAAAACCGGGTGCAATCATCACCGGAATCGTTGTCGCGGTAAATGACGATGTCGTAATCGTTAGCGCCGGTCTCAAGTCTGAGGCCGTCATTCCCATCGAACAGTTCAAGAACGACAAGTCAGGAGAAGGCGTTGCAGTTGGCGACGAAGTCGAAGTCGCGCTGGATGCCGTTGAAGACGGATTTGGCGAGACCAAGCTGTCTCGAGAGAAAGCGATTCGTGCCCGGACCTGGATCGATCTTGAGAAAGCCTTCGAAGAATCTAAAGTCGTCGAAGGAACCATCAATGGACGCGTAAAAGGCGGTTTCACCGTCGAAATCGACAACGTCCGCGCATTCCTGCCGGGTTCGCTGGTCGATGTTCGCCCGGTACGCGATCCTGGTTATCTTGAAGGCAAGAGCCTCGAATTCAAGGTCATCAAGCTGGACAAGCGCCGCAACAATGTAGTTGTGTCGCGTCGTGCGGTCGTCGAGCAGGAATACTCCGTAGAGCGTGAAGCGCTTCTCGAAGATTTGCAGGAAGGCAATACCGCCAAAGGAATCGTCAAGAACCTGACCGACTATGGCGCGTTTGTCGACCTCGGCGGCATTGACGGCTTGCTGCACATCACGGATATGGCCTGGAAACGGGTCAAGCACCCGTCCGAAGTTGTTAACGTCGGCGACGAGATCGATGTCAAGATCCTCAAGTTTGATCGTGAGCGTCAGCGCGTATCGCTCGGCATGAAACAGCTGGGCGACGATCCCTGGAAAGATCTCGCGCGCCGCTATCCACCGCAGACCCGCATGTTTGGCAAAATCACCAACATTGCCGACTACGGCTGCTTTGTTGAGATTGAGGATGGTGTCGAAGGTCTGGTTCACGTTTCTGAAATGGACTGGACTAACAAGAATGTTAATCCGGCACGCGTCGTTTCTGTTGGTGAGGAAGTCGAAGTCATGGTGATTGAAATCGACGAGGAGCGCCGCCGTATTTCTCTCGGTATCAAGCAGTGTAAGTCGAATCCTTGGGCTGAATTTGCGGCGACTTTCAACCGCAACGACAAAGTATCGGGTCAGATCAAGTCGATCACAGACTTCGGTATTTTCATCGGCCTGGACGGGGGCATCGATGGCCTGGTTCACCTGTCGGACATTTCCTGGGAGGTGCCTGGTGAGGAAGCGGTCCGCAACTACCAGAAAGGCCAGGAGATCGACGCTGCGGTACTCGCGATCGACGCCGAGCGAGAGCGTATCTCTCTGGGTATCAAGCAGCTTGAGAAGGATCCGTTCTCTGCCTGGCTTGCTGAGCATCCGAAGAATTCGATCGTCAAAGGCACGGTAACCGAGGTGGACGCCCGCGGCGCGACTGTTGACCTCGGTGATGGCGTGCTTGGTTCATTACGTGCCTCCGAGATGGCACGCGGTCGGGTCGAGGATGCGCGTACGATGATCAAGCTGGGCGAAGAGATCGAGGCCAAGTTCACCAATGTGGACCGCAAGAACCGAACGATCGCATTGTCGATCAAAGCCAAGGAGGTCTCTGAGGAGGCTGACGCCATCACCAGCTACAAATCTGATGCGGACGCTGCCCCTGTTGGAACGACGCTTGGGGAGCTTCTCAAGGAGAAAATGTCCGGCGGAAGCAAATAATACGTAAAAACAGTAGCCCAGACCGGTTGGTCTGGGCTATATTGTTAGTATTATCCGTGGGTTACGGGCTGCAGAAGAAAAAGCGAAGCCAAAGATGACCAAATCAGAACTAATAGAAGTTATCGCGCGCAAGCAAAAACACCTTCCGGCGAAGGACGTAGAATTGGCGGTCAAGCACCTACTGGACTTGATGAGCGATTCTTTGGCCAAGGGTCAGCGCATTGAAATTCGCGGGTTCGGGAGCTTTTCGTTGCATTTTCGGCCGCCGCGAATAGGTCGTAATCCCAAGACGGGCGAGGCTGTGGCTTTGTCTGGCAAGTACGTGCCGCACTTCAAGCCGGGTAAAGATCTTCGTGAACGCGTCAACACCTCGCGCCACTTCCCGATCAAGAGTTAAAAAGCCCGCGACGCATCGATGCCCGCAGTTACCAAAATGCCGGTAACTGCAATAAACTCATTGTCACGGGTCAGACTGCTCTCTGGATCTGATGGCCCTTCTGCACTGGTGAGTCTCTTCGGAGTGAATGCATGTTCAAACGAGCCGGCCTGATCATTCTCGTTATAATACTGTTTGCCGTGATGTTCACGTTTACGGCACTAAATACCGGTCACGTCGAATTGGATCTGGGGTTTTTCAAGCGCTCCTATCCGGTATCGATTGCGTTCGCTGTGACTTTCGTGCTCGGCATACTCTTCGGCATGTTGTGCATGACTGCATTCGTTTTTCGTTTGATCAACGAGCGACGCGTCCTGCGGCGTTCGTTGCGAGTATCCGAATCGGAAGTGAGCTCTCTCAGGAACCTGCCACTTTCCGATGCCGACTGAGTCGACATTTCTTCTTGCGGGGCTTTTCTTGCTGCTTGCGGCAGCCGGTTGGGCACTCGGGCGGTTTGGGGAACGCGATGAAGAGGATACGGCACCGCCGCTAAATATCGATTACCTGAAGGGTCTCAACTTCCTGCTGAATGAGCAGACGGACCAGGCGCTTGAGCATTTTCTGGCTATGGTGCGCGTCGATGACAAGACAATCGAGACACACTTCGCGCTCGGCAGCTTGTTCCGTCGCCGTGGTGAAGTCGACCGCGCCATTCGGATACACCAGAACATAATTGCGCGTCCGGATCTGGCGGCCGAGCAGCGGGACCAAGCATTGTTCTCTCTGGCCAAAGACTACTTGCACGCAGGGCTACTGGACAGGGCTGAGAAACTTTTTGTGCGCCTGTCGCAGGGTTCGCGCTATCAGGTGCAGGCGCTCGAGAATCTCTGTGGTATCTATGAACAGGAAAAAGACTGGGAGAAAGCCATTGACGCCGGGCAAGAGCTGGAAATGCTCGGTGGCCGTTCGCTTGCGCTGCAAATCGCACACTATTACTGCGAACTCGCGGAAGCGGCTGCAGCGGCAAACGACTTTGCGGGTGCCCGCCGACACGTCAAGAAAGCACAATCGGGCAGGCCCAGAACGCTGCGTGGTGCGCTCACTCGCGCGCATATCGCACGACAGTCCGACGATCATAAAACAGCGCTTCGTCTGTATCAGAAGATCATAGACGAGCACACGTATCTCATTGCAGAAGCACTGCCTGAGATTGTTGCGACCTATGAGCGCGAAGGGTCGACTACCGGCCTGGATCGTGCATTGAGTTCCATGTTGAAAAAGAATCCGGATATGAGTGCGCTGGTCGCGCACACGGCAATCGTGAATGACATCGGCGGCATTCCGATTATTGATCAATGTGTCGAGCAGTATATTCTCGAGGAGCCTACGCTGGCTGAGTTTGTCGACCTGCAGCAAATGTCGGCTGACGGAGCTGACTCTCGCGCCGAGGCGCTGGTGAAAGTACGAAGTGCGCTATCAAAACTTGCCAGGGCTACGCCCCGCTATCAGTGCCAGGAGTGTGGGTTCTCGAGCCAACGACTTTTGTGGCAGTGTCCGAGTTGCCGCAATTGGGAAACGCAGCGACCGGCATCCCGGGTTCAGTTCGAAACGGTCCTGCAACACAACATCACAAGCCACTAGCACGGGCCCGGCAGCCGCTCGATGGGGGGGCAGCATGGATGCTGATTTGACATCGTGGCCAAAACCACCGAAATCGGGCAGATTCGTTAGCTGTAAGTGCTGTTTTACGGGCATAAGCTCCCAACGTGTGCCGCCCTGGAGCGGCGATCGATTCACGTCAAAAGGAGCTTACGATGAAATCACCTATCCGATTGTTGGTCCTGCTTGCTAGCTGTTTGCCGCTGTGGGTTTTTGCGGGCCCGGTCGACATCAACACAGCTGATGCTGAGACCATCTCAAGCGAGCTGAACGGCATCGGCCTGGCTAAGGCAAAGGCCATAGTCGAGTACCGCGAGAAATACGGTCCGTTCAAGAACCCGGAGGATCTGTCGTTGGTCAAGGGAATTGGCGACAGGACTGTGGAGATTAATCTGGCCAACATCCGCGTCGCAGCCGTAAAGAAGAAATAGTTAGCGGACGCTTGCTACCTGTGCCACACCGGCGATTGTGACAACCGTCATGACGCCGGTGATCCTAATTAGCTATGATGCGCGCAGAACAGATTCTGTGGAGTATTCCGTTGAGCACCAAGGTCAGGTCAGCAGTATTTCCGGTTGCGGGACGTGGCACGCGATTCCTGCCGGCGACAAAGGCAAGTCCCAAGGAGATGCTGCCCGTCGTCGACAAACCGCTGATTCAATATGCAGTCGAGGAGGCGATCGACGCCGGAGCAACGAAGCTGATCTTTATTACGGGCAGTTCGAAACGTGCAATCGAGGATCATTTCGATTCGGATCCAGAACTGGAGCAGGCGCTAACCGAAAGCGGCAAAGATGATCTGCTCAGGTCGATTCGCGGCATCGTTCCTGAAGGTGTCGCCTGTATTTACATTCGGCAAGGCAAGCCGCTGGGCCTGGGGCATGCGGTTCTTTGTGCAAGGGTTGCTGTTGGCGACGAGCCGTTCTTCGTGCATCTGGCCGATGATCTGATTGCCGGCAACCCGCCATGCCTGACGCAGATGGCGAGCGAGTTTGCTCGGCACGGCGGTAGCGTAATTGCAGTTGAGACGGTGCCAAAGCAGGACACTTCGAGCTACGGAATCGTTTCTGTCGACGAGTCCGGTCGTATCACCGAGATTGTCGAAAAGCCTACACCGGACAAAGCGCCTTCGAATTCGGCCGTTGTCGGCCGTTACCTGCTGGCGCCCGAGATCTTCGATAAGCTCGAGACGACAGGCCGCGGTGCCGGCGGCGAGATTCAGCTTACAGACGCGATCGCCGATCTGCTTGGCGAATCGCCTGTCTACGCCTACTCATTTAGCGGCAAGCGATTCGACTGTGGCAGCAAGCTGGGCTATCTCAAAGCAACCGTTGCCTATGGCCTCGATCACCCGGACACGGGTGGAGCATTTCGCGCACACCTGCGCGATATTCTCGACGACTAGCGGCCGCAATGGGCCGCGGCAATCCTAGGTCGCTGCGTCTGTCGATTTGTTGAGAAAGGCCACGATGATGCCGAGTATCAACACCAGGACACTCTCGCCTATAATCTGTTGAACGGCCAAATTGCCGGACATTGGCTGTACCACATAGTAAATCGTATACGTCGGCACGACCGCCAAGAGCGCTATCGCGATGCCAAAGCGAATACCCTGCGTGAGCCAGGGTTTGTCTTCTGCACCGCGCTGATAGATCCACACAAAAGCGCCGGCCATGATGACGTGTGCAATGAGCATCAGATAAAACAACGCTTGAGTGTCGCTTTCCGTTCGATACAGGTTTGGGTGCTGCGCGTATAGTTCAGCGAGCCATGCGCCGTGAATGGCAAAACTGCCGGCCATCCAAACAACAAATACAACGACCCACGAAATCAGGAATTTCTTGTTCATAACAACCCCCTGTGCTTCACTCGAAATTTTCTTATGTATAGTCTGCTTTCGAGACAGGCATGCATTTTACCGCAAAGGCGACCCCCATGCGCATACTCGCAATTGTGTTGACACTGTTGATCCTCGCGCCCGCAATGGCGCAGGACCGTTACCTGATCGACTGGGACGCTGCTGGCGAGGAATCGCTGCAGCATTTGGTCGAACTCATCAAGATCAATACGAGCAACCCGCCTGGCAACGAGACACAGGCCGCGAACTACCTCAAAGCTGTGCTGGCCGCGGAAGGCATAGACTCGAAGCTGTATGCGCTGGATGCAGAACGCGCCAATCTCGTTGCGCGCATCAAAGGCAATGGTTCAAAACGTCCGATCCTGATCATGGGTCACACCGATGTTGTCGGCGTGCAGACCGAGCAATGGAACGAAGAGCCCTTCGGCGGGCTGCGAAAAGATGGCTGGGTCTATGGTCGCGGTTCGCTCGATGACAAGGATAATGTGACCGCTGGCTTGATGCTCATGTTGTTGCTCGAGCGCAATGACGTCGAGCTTGATCGTGACATCATTTTTCTGGCCGAGGCCGGCGAAGAAGGTACGCCCGACGTCGGCATCAATTTCATGGTAGAGCACCACTGGGATGCGATCGCTGCCGAGTACTGTCTTGCAGAAGGCGGCGGCGGCGTGAGTGAAGACGGTCGTGTCAACGTATTCAGTGTGCAGACTACGGAAAAAATGATTCGGCGAGCGACGCTGGTCGCGCGCGGTACGGCCGGGCATGGTTCTGTGCCACGTGTCGATAATGCGGTTGCGCTGCTGGCGCGTGCCGTGGCAAAAGCTGATGCCTGGCAGACCGATATGCGACTGAACGATACGACCAGGGCTTATTTCGAGCGCCTGGCCACCGTATCATCGCCTGACGATGCCTTCCGCTACCTCAATGTCGAAAATCCCGACGAAACGCAGAGTATCCAGCAGCACTTCCTCGAAAACTATCCCTATCACTACTCGATACTACGCACTTCCGTCGTGCCGACGGTGATCGAGGCGGGTTTTCGCAAGAACGTGATTCCATCCGAGGCGTCTGCAATGCTCGACATACGTATGCTGCCCGATGAGGACGTCGGCGGATTCTACGAACAACTGGCCGAGGTGATAGATGATCAAAGGATCGAGATCGTCCCGGAACGAATTTACCGGCCAGCGGCGCCGCCGTCGGGAATCGACAATGCGATGTTCGAGAGCCTCGAACGCGTCGCGAATCGTATGTATCCTGAGGCGATCGTGTTGCCGACAATGTCGACGGGCGGTACTGATATGGCTCAGGTCAGGGCGAAAGGCGTGCCCGCCTACGGTATCGGACCGACTCGAAGCGTCGCGGAACGGAACAGCGGAAATGGCGCGCACGGTGACAATGAGCGAGTCGCCGAAGATGCGTTCGTCGATTTTGTTCGCTTCGTCTGGATGACAGTCATCGATATTGCAGCGGCCAAATAGCGAGTCACTTCGCGCTAGCTACTGCTAATCCGCCATAACGCTGAAGTACCAGGCGTAAAGTGCGACCCAGAAGGCGGCAAGAAGAACTCGCGCAACGTGCAAACCCCACTTTCTTTGGGCGAATTGACCGAGTGCGCCCGCGACGACGCTGACCAGCAAGAACCGGAGGAGGCGGGCCGGAATACTGACGAGCAGGAAACTCGTAAGACCAAAACCGAGGGTTGCGGCTTCCACGGCATAGAGCTTGTAGGGCGTCCCGCTCAGTGGCCCGACGATTACAGCCATGAGCCCCATGTCGTCAAGCTGGGATCTGACATCTGCGATCATTGCGTCATTGATCGCCGGCAGAGACACAAACAGCGCCCGGGCCGGTTCGGGATCGGTTTGCCCCACAAACCAAAGTAGTCCTCCACCGATCAACGCGCCGCAAAGTACCCACAGGGAAGCGGCAAACGCACGTTTGTAGCTGTGAACCGCGAGCCAGCTGATCAGTACGTCGGGGACGATAATGAATACGGTTGCTTCGGCAAACCCCCAGAACCAGGCGATTGCGTTACGCCGAGTATGCATAGCTATTGCCATGGTGCTGTCGTTTGAGTCCGATCCGGGATTTTCGTCTGAGCTATGCGCCAGTCTAGCAGCGCAGCGACTGTTACCGTCACAATCGAAGTGACAAAAAAAAGCCCTCACAAAGAGGGCTTTTTTGTAATTTGGCTCCCCGACCCGGACTCGAACCAGGGACCAATTGATTAACAGTCAACCGCTCTACCAACTGAGCTATCGGGGAATAGTCGAGCACCATCAGGTGCGGGCCGAGATTTTGGTCCAGCCCCCAACCTAAGTCAAGCAGACACGGCCAGTTTTATGCGTTGCACCGCCTGCTCGAGCGTCTGACGCGAACAAGCGAATGAGAGGCGCAGATAGCCGGGCGCGCCGAAGGCGCTGCCCGGAACAACGGCGACGTTTGCTTCGTTGATCAGATGCTCTGCCAGTCCCGTGTCGCTGCCGATGCCGAGACGCTTCAGCACCCCGGTCACCCTTGGAAAGGCATAAAACGTGCCCTCGCCGGGGCGGCATTCGAAGCCCGGAATATCGTTCAGCGCCGCGACGAGATAATCGTGACGCGCCCGATACTCGGCCGTCATTTTGGCAACGATGCCCTGGTCGCCATCGAGGGCCGCCCGAGCGGCTTCCTGCGACACGCTGCAAGGGTTCGACGTGCTCTGGCTCTGAATGGTTGTCATGGCCTCAATCAGTTCTGCAGGTCCCGCCGCATAGCCAATGCGCCAACCCGTCATTGCATAGGCTTTGGAGACACCATTTACGGTTACCGTGCGTGCGGCCAATGAAGGGCAGGCCGTCGCAAAGCTCACGAAAGGGGCATCGGCCCAGTGAATTGGCTCGTAGATATCGTCAGCCACAATGACAACGTGCGGATGCGTCTCGAGGACCTCACCCAAAGCCTTTAGTTGGGCCTCGTCATAGCTCGCGCCGGTTGGATTCGAGGGGCTGTTGAGTATGAAAAGGCGCGTGTTGTCGCTGATGGCGGCGTCGAGTCGGGCGGGCGTAATTTTGAAGTCATCCCCGATGCCCGCTTTGATAATCACCGGCTCTGCTTCTGCAAGCAAAACCATGTCCGGGTATGAGACCCAGTAGGGCGATGGAATGATTGCCTCATCACCAGGTCCAAGCCGGCTCAGGCAGAGATTGAATAATGCTTGTTTTGCGCCAGCCGTGACAACGATCTGTGCTGGCTCATAAGCGAGATTGTTGTCGCGAAGAAACTTCCGCTGGATAGCAGCTTTGAGTTCAGCCGTGCCGTCGATTGGCGTGTACTTGGTGACCCCGGCTTGGATCGCCGTGATCGCGGCGTCTTTGATCGCCTGCGGCGTGTCGAAATCGGGCTCCCCGGTGCCAAGACTGATGATGTCGCGACCAGCAGCCCGCAGTTCGGCTGCCAGTGCCAGTACGGCGCCGGTTGGCGAAGGCCTGACCCGCGACATGCGATTCGAAACTGATAAACTCACTTGTTTGCCTCCGCGCAATTGACAAATATGGTACGTGAAACGACACACCTGCCCAAGAAAACCGCAGCGGCCGACCGTGATCGTCTGACGCTGGAATCAAATTTCCAGCCGGCCGGCGACCAAGGCGTGGCGATCGCTGGTCTGGTTGAGGGCCTCAATGATGGGCTGGCGCGGCAGATATTGCTGGGCGTCACAGGATCGGGCAAGACATTCACGATTGCCAGCGTCATTGCGCGGGTCCAGCGGCCGGCGATCATACTTGCACCGAACAAAACGCTGGCCGCGCAACTTTACGGCGAGATGCGTGAGTTCTTTCCACGCAATGCCGTCGAGTACTTCGTGTCCTATTACGATTACTACCAGCCTGAGGCCTATGTGCCGAGTTCGGACACTTACATCGAAAAAGACGCGTCAATCAATCAGCACATCGAGCAGATGCGCCTCTCGGCCACCAAGGCACTGCTCGAACGGCCGGATGCGATCATCGTTGCGACCGTGTCATCGATCTACGGGCTCGGAGACCCCGAGGCCTATTTCAGCATGGTGTTGCACCTCGTACGCGGCGATCGGATCGATCAGCGGACTATTTTGCGGCGACTTGCCGAGCTGCAGTATCAGCGCAATGAACTTGATCTAGCCCAGGGTAGCTACCGGGTTCGCGGTGACGTCATCGATGTATTTCCCGCCGAATCGGACCGTGATGCCGTGCGGATCGAGTTATTCGACGACGAAATCGAGTCACTGTCGTATTTCGATCCACTCACGGGTGAAGTTACTGCCCGAGTGCCACGGCTCACGATCTTTCCGAAGACACATTATGTCACGCCGCGAGAGAAGCTGCTGGAAGCATGTGAGCTGATCAAAGTCGAACTGAGAGACCGGCTCGACCACCTTAGAAAGAACGAAAAACTTCTTGAAGCTCAAAGACTTGAGCAGAGAACTTTATTTGATTTAGAGATGATAAAAGAGCTCGGCTACTGTGCCGGCATCGAGAATTACTCGCGTTATTTGTCCGGCCGCGAGGCCGGAGAACCGCCACCGTGTCTGTTCGACTATTTGCCCGACCATGCGATCCTGGTCATTGATGAAAGTCATGTCACGGTGCCGCAGCTCGGCGCCATGTACAAAGGTGACCGTTCGCGCAAAGAGACACTCGTCCAGTTTGGCTTTCGCTTGCCATCGGCTCTCGACAATCGACCACTCAGATTTGATGAATTTGAGGCGCTGGCGCCGCAGACTATTTACACGTCGGCGACGCCAGGGAATTACGAGACCGAACACGCCGACAATACGGTCGAGCTGCTGGTCCGGCCCACAGGCCTTGTGGATCCAAAAGTCGAAATACGCCCGGCCAAGACTCAGGTTGACGATGTTCTGTCGGAAATCACGAAACGAGTCGCCGTCGATGAGCGCGTTTTGATCACGACGCTCACCAAACGCATGGCCGAAGATTTGACCGACTACCTGCAGGAGCACAACAAGCGGGTGCGCTACCTGCACTCGGATATTGGAACAGTCGAGAGAACCGAAATCATTCGTGACCTGCGGCTTGGGGCGTTTGACGTTCTGGTCGGTATCAACCTGTTGCGCGAGGGGCTGGATATGCCCGAGGTATCGCTGGTTGCGATTCTCGACGCGGACAAAGAGGGTTTTCTGCGCTCGGAACGGTCGCTGATTCAGACGATCGGCCGCGCGGCGCGCCACCTGCACGGCACCGCCATCTTGTACGCGGACCGCATCACAGGCTCGATGCAGCGGGCGCTCGATGAGACCAATCGCCGTCGTGAGCGACAGCTTGAACACAACAAGCAACACGGCATCAAACCGGCGACCATCATCAAACAGGTCGCCGATATCATGGAAGCGGCGTATCCTGTGCCTGGCAGAGGTCGCCGACGGATCGCTGAGGACGCCACCCGCTACGAGAAAATGACGCCTGAGCAGCTCATGAAGCAAGCTGCGAAACTCGAGAAGCAGATGCTCATGCATGCGCGCGACCTGGAGTTTGAGGAGGCCGCGCGCCTGCGCGACGAGATCCATCGCATTCGCCAAGAGAGCCTCGGTTTAACGGACCGCAAGGCCGGTTGACGGGCCTTGCGTGTGGCGGGTGGCTTGAGTATCTTATGCCGCCGTTCGCGCTGGCGAAGGTAATCGGGAAGGGCGATTAGCTCAGGGGTAGAGCGCCACGTTGACATCGTGGAGGTCGGTGGTTCGAGACCACCATCGCCCACCAAATCGGCAAACGGCCAATTGCGTTGCGGGTTGGCCACAAAAAGCCTGATTTTTTTGAGAAAACAGTCGCTTCCACGGTTGTTTCTTGCTATTTGGCTATATAGAATCGCGTTCCCGCACTTGCTGCGACGCATTTATGCGCAGGCAGCCGCGGGGCCCTGTTGAGTATTGGAGGATTCTAGGATCGCAGCCACAAAGCGCGTACGGCGTAATGAAGAAATCGACGCCCAGGAAGTCCGCGTAATCGATGCGGAAGGTGAGCAAGCCGGCGTGATGCCACTGGCCGATGGCATAGAGTTGGCCAGAAACGTCGGGCTGGATCTGGTCGAGGTTTCGCCAAACGCGGAGCCGCCGGTCTGCCGGGTGATGGACTTCGGCAAATATCTGTTCGAGCAGAACAAGAAGGCTCAGAGTTCCAAGCGCAAGCAAAAGCAGGTCCATGTTAAGGAAATCAAGTTTCGTCCCGGGACGGAAGAGAGTGACTACCAGGTGAAGCTGCGCAAGCTCGTGCAGTTCCTGGAAAACGGCGATAAAACCAAGGTCACGTTGAGATTCAGGGGCCGCGAGATGGCGCACCAGGAACTGGGCGCCAATCTGCTGGCCAGAGTCCGGGGGGATCTGGAGGAGTACGGCACTGTCGAACAAATGCCGCAAATGGAAGGACGGCAAATGATCATGGTGATGGCGCCCAAAAAGCATTAACGAGTAGCTTTCTACGGGTAACGACAACCGTAAAAGCAAATCCCGCCTGCATCGGCCGGTTGTCCGGTACGTAGCACGGCCAGTAAAGTGGAGAAGACAATGTCGAAGATGAAAACCAACCGGGGCGCGGCCAAGCGCTTCCGGCGTACGGCCAAGGGCGGCTTCAAGCGCGCCCAGTCGCACCTCAATCACATTCTCACCAAGAAGAAGTCGAAGCGTAAGCGCCAGCTGGGTTTGACCCAGCAAGTTGCTGAGAGCGACGTAAAGAGCGTGCGCCGCATGCTCCCTTACAGCTAAGAGGAGATTGAGAAATGGCTAGAGTAAAAAGTGGCGTCACCGCAAAAGCACGCCATAAAAAGGTCCTCGGCAAGGCGAAAGGCTATTACGGTGCGCGCAGCAAGCTGTACAAGACTGCGAAGCAGGCGGTAATCAAGGCCGGCCAATATGCGTACCGCGATCGCCGCCAGCGTAAACGCCAGTTTCGTGCATTGTGGATTGCGCGCATTAATGCTGCGGCTCGCCTGCATGGACTGTCCTACAGTCGTCTGATCAATGGGCTGAATCTGGCCAACATCGAGGTCGACCGCAAAGTACTTGCAGATATCGCAGTGCATGATCCGGAGGGATTTGGCGCAATAGCGGAACAGGCGAAAGCAAGCCTGGCACAAAGCAGCTAAGTTACCGAAGCTGGCGCGGCAGAGCCGCGCCCGATCGAACGAAATCTCATGCAGGCACTGAGCGAGCTGGTTCAAACAGCGGTATCGGAAATCGATGCGGCGACCGATCTGGTTGCACTGGATGCCGTCAGAGTCAAATACCTTGGCAAGAAGGGTGAGTTGACGGCGCGGCTCAAGTCGCTCAGCGATTTACCCGCTGCAGAGCGCCCGGCCGCCGGGCAGGAAATCAACGCGGCCAAGCAGCGACTGCAGACATGCATCAATGCGCGTCGTGTGGCGCTCGCCGCGGCATCCCTGGAAGCCAAACTGGCCGGGGATGCAATTGACGTGACGTTGCCGGGGCGCGGTGTCGCCATTGGTGGCAGACACCCCGTGTCCCGGGCAATGGCGAGAATCGACAAAATCTTCCGCAATGCCGGGTTCGGCATTCGTTCAGGTCCGGAGATCGAAGATGATTTCCATAACTTCACGGCGCTGAACTTTCCCCAAAATCATCCGGCACGCGCGCTGCACGACACGTTCTTCTTTCCAAATGGAAAGCTGTTGCGGACGCATACCTCGCCGGTGCAGATTCGCTCGATGGTGGAGGAGGGCGTGCCGATTCGCATCATCGCGCCCGGACGCGTGTATCGATGTGACTCAGATCAGACTCATACGCCGATGTTTCATCAGGTTGAGGGCCTCGTGATCGACCGCGGCGTAAGCCTCGCGAACCTCAAGGCGGTGTTGCACCAGTTCGTCGAAAGTTACTTCGAGCGTGATGCTGAACTGCGCTTTCGAGCGTCGTATTTTCCGTTTACTGAGCCATCCGCCGAAGTGGATATCCTCTGGGAGCAAGGCAAGTGGCTCGAGATTCTCGGCTGCGGCATGGTACATCCCAACGTGCTCGAAGCCGCAGGAGTGGATTCGGAGGAGTTCACGGGGTATGCGTTCGGCATGGGCGTTGAGCGCCTGGCCATGTTGCGCTACGGCGTAACGGACCTGCGCACATTCTTCGAAAACGATCTGCGCTTTCTAGGGCAGTTCAGATAATCGCCATGAAGATCGTTGAATCCTGGTTGCGTGAATGGGTCGATCCGGAGCTCGATACCGATGCTCTTGGACATCGCCTGACAATGGCGGGACACGAAGTGGACACTATCCAGCGCGAGGGCGCCGGCCTCGATGGCGTTATCGTGGCCCAAGTCGTTGCGGTGACAAAGCACCCGAACGCGGATCGCCTGAGCGTCTGTCAGGTTTCTGATGGCGGCGCCGAGGCGATTGAAATCGTGTGCGGCGCACCGAATGTCGTCAAGGGTATGAAGAGCCCACTGGCAAGACCCGGTGTCAGCCTGCCGAAAGGCATTAAGCTACGCAAAACGAAGATTCGCGGTGTTACGTCGAACGGCATGCTTTGCTCAGCTGCGGAGCTCGGGCTCGGGGATGAATCTGGCGGCATCATCCGCTTGCCGGCAGATGCGCCGTTGGGCGAGCCGCTGGCGGACTACCTGCAGCTTCCGGATGCCATCATCGATCTCGATCTGACACCCAATCGCGGTGATTGTTTTAGCGTTTTGGGTATTGCACGAGATGTCTCCGCCCTGACTGGAGCGCCGCTCAAGCAGGCCAATGTCACGCCCGTACCGCCGACGATTGACGATACCCATCCGGTCGAGGTCGAATTGCCG
>Ga0224497_10001535_pt1 | contig 14560 bp, 12 predicted proteins | sample SF_Jul11_sed_USG_4_FD_167970 | JGI IMG/M metagenome (GOLD analysis project Ga0224497, IMG submission 167970) | Sediment microbial communities from San Francisco Bay, California, United States - SF_Jul11_sed_USGS_13 | ecosystem: Environmental > Aquatic > Marine > Sediment | place: USA... | reverse complement strand
AGGGAATGCATCCGGCTATCAATGTCTTTACGCAATTGTTTCATCGTACGGGTATTACGGCGCTGTGCTGGCAGCGCATCAATGGCCTCGCGCGCAGCGGCGAAGTCGGCTTCGGCCTCTGCAGGTCGGTCGGCCTCCATCAGAATCTCACCCCGCTTGGTCAGCAGGGCTTCTTTTCGCACTGGCCGATCGATAATGCGGTTCAGACGCAGGAGCGCAGCATTGTAATTCTTGCGCTTGCGTTCGAGCTCAATGGCATAGTCTTCGAGGATGCGGATGTTACCGAGCCTGCTCATTCCGGCATCCAGTGTCTGTATTGCTGCTGAAAAATAATTGGCCCCGGCAGCTTCAAAGGCACGCGCCCGTTCGAAGTAGTATTCCGGGAGCGGTTTGTCAGGTTCTTGAAAAGTATGAATGGCACGGTTGTAATCCGCGGCAGCAGCCAGCGGTTTACCATTCAGGCGCAAGGCCTTTGCCCGTGCAACCAGACCGCGTACGTTATCGGGCTGTTGGGCAAGTGCGCGTTCCAGATGTTTGATCGCTCTTTTGTACAGGCCCTGCTCAAGCAAGGTTCTTCCCATGCCAAGGTCGGCTGCAACATTGTCGGGATCCAGTTGCTGCACCTTCTGAAAATCTGCAATGGCTTCAGACCAATGCCCCTTAATGCGATGCAGATCGCCACGCAGCAGGTAGAGTTCCGGGGCCTCCGGATCATCCTGGATCTGAGCGGTGACCGCCTCGATTTCCTCGGAGATACCGATATGGGCCTGAACGGGGACGGGACAGATGGCAGTTGTCAGAATCAATAAACCGACCAGCCTGAAAATGGGCCGTCGTACAACCGCATGGAAAAAATTATCAGCCATGACGTTTATCGCCAACCCTTATATATCCATCTATTATTTTAGCCCAGAAGTAAAAAGGGACAGATTTATTTTCAACCCAGCAAACACCCCACACCCGGTAATTACCTTGCTGAATAACAGGGCGCGGGCAATTTGCCAGTACAACGCATGCCTTCCGTGGCATTCACATCCTCCAGTGCAAACTTTCTGCTTAACACTAAACAATGCTGCCGGGGCACTCAATCAGACATTTCCTGAAATAAATCTGTCCCCTTTTCCTACAACACTGCTTACAGGCTGCGCGGTGGCAGATAGAGTCCGATCGGCTCGCTGGTCCACCACTGTCCGGTCGCCTTTTTCTCTGCCTGCGTCGTGAAGCGGTACAGCTCCAGGCGTGCGCGCACGTAGCGCGGCGGTTGCCCGGGGAACGGATTGTGTTCCAGCAGATCCAGCACATCCGGGGAACCCTCCAGCAGGCGCTGGATAAAGTCAGGAACCCAGTAGGACACCCGTGTGTACGGGGGCGCGAGGGCCGCAAACCACATCTGCCAGTCGAGACGCGGCTGGTGCGGGATATTGAAGACCGGCCGGCGTGTCAGCTCACCCGGCTTGTACCTGAAGCCGTAGGCCTGCCAGGTCACCCCGTCGTTCGACCCCTCGATGATCATCTCGGGGCGTTGCGTGGTCATCACCGGGAACACGTGGTAGTTGTTGACCAAATGCCACTGCACCAGTCCGCGCACCACGACTTCATTCACAGTCGGCAGCGGTCGCTTGCTCAGGGTGGACCACATCATGCTGAGTGTTGACGACACGATCAACACGGTCAGCAGGCCGGCGCAGGCCGTCGCGACCCGTCCCGGGCCACCTGCAGCAGGGAGCGGCAGGCCCCGGCTGAACCAGCCGAACCCGGTCAGCATCTTTGGCAGCCGGAGCCAGCGCAGGTCACGGTCATCGAACAGCAACAGGCACACCACAATGGTGAGCAGGTTGAAAAAGTTGTGGTTGCTGGTCAGCATGATGAGCACCTGGGTCAGGATAGTGGTCCAGGCCGCGAACAGGCGCGGGCGCCGCGGCAGAAACACCAGGAACGGCACCAGCAGTTCCACGAAAAACACCCAGCCCACCCCGGTACGCAGCATCCACTCCGGTAGCTGGTGCGCCAGCCAGCTCCCGACATGCGGCAGCGGCTGGGTCTCGAAGTAGTAGTCGAGGGCCGTGAAGTTGGCCCAGGCCGGGTCCCCGCTGAGCAGCTTGGAGATGCCGGACAGGAAACGCACCCGGAACAGCAGCCAGTGAAACAGCCAGATCACCAGCGGGGAGCCCCAGGGCAGGAAGATGGCCAGGAAACCGGCCTCCAGCAGCATGAAATCCCACTGGAAATTGAAGAACACCTGGCCGGCAAAGACCACCGACAGATAGAGTACAAACAGCAGTGGCAACATGAGCCGGGTGAGGATATTGCCGAACAGCAGCAGCGCGGCGCCGACCCCGGCCAGGCTAACGAACTGCAGGGCAACGTTGCTGGCATTCAGCCAGAACACGCTCGGGAACAGCCAGTAGCCGCGCCCGCCGTAGTCCTCGCTGATGGCCCGCAGGTCCGCCGCGACTGGCAGGATGCCCTGGCTGCCTACCAGACCCTCCGCCTGCAGGCCGAAGGAGGCAAATGCGGCCAGGTAGACCAGTGCCAGCAGGCGCAGGAACAGCCAGCTGACCCGCTGGTATTGCGCCGGATAGCGCTCCCGTCCCCACAGCAGCCGGGCAAACCAGTACGCCGCGTTCGGGTGACGCGCGACCAGGGCATGGAGATAGCCGGCGATCCGGGCATAGCCCGGCAGGTAACGATGACACCGCCAGGCCGCGTGCCGCCCGCCATGGGACAGCACCCGTGCCGCCGCCACGGCACCTGTGTAGCGCTGCCCTTGCGGCGTGACCAGCTGAATGCTGCGGCGACATTCCGCAGGGGAAATGTCCGGATAGCGATCCGCAATCTCCTGGCAGGCCAGGTAGTCGACGGCATTCCCGGTCAACCGCTGCCAGTAGCGCACCTGCCAGGCACGCAGTGGACTGTCAGCAGCATAGATCAGGACCGGTCTTTGTGGCTGTCCCATAGCGCCCAGTGGTTGACTGATGGTCAGGTGAACAGTGCTAACTATAGCCAGTGCACTGTAGCGGCGCTAATCATCCGGCCGCAGCGGCCGGCCTGGGGCCATGTCGCGGGAAGACGGCCAGCCGATGCACTATGCTTAACGGTAGGAGATCCGAACCGGCATTTCATCACGCACTCTCATGAACAACCCGGCCCGCTTTATCAGCTCCCTGGTGTGTGTGGCCTGCCTTTGTGCAGGGACCGCAATCCGTGCCGACGATCCCTTTGCGACTGCGCGCCAGGACATGGTCAGGGAGATCGAGGCCGACGTGCGTATGACCAGCCGGCAACTGGACAGAGAGGTGCTCGACCCGCGCGTCATGCAGGCCATGGCCACGGTACCGCGCCATGCACTGGTACCCGAGTCCCACCGTAATGCCGCCTATGAAAACCGGCCCCTGCCGATCGGCCACGGGCAGACCATCTCGCAACCCTATATCGTGGCCATCATGACCGACTTGCTGAAGGTCACCGCGGCCAGCAGGGTACTCGAGGTCGGCACCGGCTCCGGTTACCAGGCCGCGATCCTGGCTGAACTCGTCGACCAGGTGTACACCATCGAAATCATCGAGGCGCTCGGTAAGCGGGCGCGCCGCGACCTGGAAGCGCTGGACTATGAAAACATCACAGTGCGTATCGGCGACGGCTATTATGGCTGGGAAGAACAGGCCCCCTTCGATGCCATCGTCGTCACCGCCGCGGCCAGCCATATCCCGCCCCCGTTGATACAACAGTTGAAAAAGGGCGGGCGCATGATCGTCCCGGTCGGCAGCCGCTTCATGGTCCAGCAACTGGTCCTGGTCGAGAAGGACACGCAGGGGGAGGTGGTCACCCGCCAGATCCTGCCGGTGCGGTTCGTGCCATTGACAGGAACGCATTGATACTCCCGAGATGACCTCATCCGGGACACTGGAACGTCCACCGCTGATCTCCATCAGCCTGGTTTCGGCCGCTGCACTGGCCTACGAAATCCTGCTGATGCGCCTGTTCTCGATCATCCAGTGGCATCACTTCGCCTACATGATCATCAGCCTGGCGCTGCTGGGCTATGGCGCCAGCGGGACCTTCATCTCGCTGGCACGGCCCTGGTTGCTGGCGCACTTTCCCGGGGCCTACCGTATTAACCTGGCCCTGTTCGGCCTGTCGTCGGTTGCCTGCACCCTGGCGGCACAACAGGTACCGCTCAACGCCGAGGAGATCCTCTGGGACTGGCACCAGGCCCTGTATCTGCTCGCGGTCTACCTGCTGCTTGCCTTGCCATTCCTGTTCGCGGCCAACGCGGTTGCGCTGGCACTCACCCGTTACCGGCAGGCGATCGCGCGCGTCTATGCCGCCGACCTGCTGGGGGCGGGGCTGGGCAGCCTGGGTATCGTCCTGCTGCTGTTTGCAGTCTTCCCGGGCACGGCACTGAAATTGCTCGGTACGCTCGGCCTGCTTGCCAGCCTGGTGGCCGCCAGCGAACTCCAGGGCCCGCGCGCCCACGGACTGGCCGGCACCGTGCTTGCCGCCGTGCTGCTACTCGCCCTACCGGCTGAATGGCTGACACCGCAGCCGTCGCCCTACAAGACCATGAGCCAGACCCTGCGCATCGGCGGCGCCCGGGTTATCGAGCAGCGTTCCAGTCCGCTGGGGCTGATCAGCGTGGTCGAAAGCCCGCGGGTCCCGTTGCGCCATGCGCCCGGACTGAGCCTGCAATCAAGCGCACCCCTACCCGCGCAACTCGGGGTGTTCACCGACGCCGACGGGCTGACGGCCATCAACCACAATCCGCAGGGGGAGACGCTGGCCTACCTGGATGACCTGACCTCGGCTCTGCCCTATTACCTGGCCGAACTACAGCGGGTGCTGGTACTGGGTGCAGGTGCCGGCGCAGATGTCCAGCAAGCACTCAACCACGGGGTGCAGCGGATCGATGCCGTGGAACTCAACCCGCAGCTGATCGAACTGGTCAGGAAGGACCATGCCGACTGGGCCGGACACCTCTACGACCACCCCGCCGTCCGGATCCACCGCGGCGAGGCGCGTGGTTTTATCCGGCGCAGCCGGGGATCCTACGACCTGGTGCAGATCACCCTGCTGGATGCCTTCGGCGCCTCCAGCAGCGGTCTGCACGCGCTCAATGAAAGCTACTTGTACACGGTCGAGGCACTGCAGGACTACCTGGCACGCGTGGCGCCCGGCGGCTACCTGGCCATCAGCCGCTGGATCAAACTGCCACCGCGCGACACCCTGAAACTCCTTGCCACCGCGGTGCGTGCACTACGGGAATCAGGCATTGAGGATCCCGGCAAGCGGCTGGTCCTGATCCGTGGCTGGCAGACCAGCACCTTGCTGATAAAGAACGGCGTCTTCAGCACGGACGAGATAACCCGGCTACAGGACTTCTGCCTGACACGGGCCTTCGACACCGCCTGGTATCCCGGCATGCCGGCAGACGCGGCCAACCGGGTCAATGTCTTCACCCAGGCGTATTTTTACCAGGCCGCGGCTGCCCTGACCGGTGCACGGGATGCGACGTTTATGGAACGCTACAAGTTCGACATCACCCCGGCCACGGACGACCGCCCGTATTTCTTTCATTTTTTCAAGTGGGAGGTCTTGCCGGAGATACTCGCGCTGCGCGGCCAGGGCGGGCTGCCGTTACTGGAGGCCGGTTACCTTGTGCTGGTGACCACCCTGTTGCAGGCACTGGTGCTGAGCAGCGTTTTGATCTTGCTACCGCTAGTGGTGCTGCGCAGCAGCCAGGACGAGCCGGCAAGCGCGGCCCGTCCGTCCCGGGTGGTGCTCTACTTTTTCGCAATCGGCTTGGCCTTCCTGTTTATCGAGATCGCATTTATCCAGAAATTCATCCTGTTCCTGCACCACCCGCTGTATGCCGTCGCCATCGTGCTGACCGCCTTTCTGTTGTTCGCCGGCGCCGGCAGCGCCTGGACGGCACGCCGGCAGGCACACCCGTCGCCCACGCAGCACGCAACAGCCAGGGCGGTGTCCGGTATCGCCGTGTTCGGCCTGCTCTACCTGCTGCTGCTCGACCCGGTGTTTACCGCCCTGCTGCACTTGCCCGTCGTCATCCGCATCCTGGTGGCGATTGTACTGATTGCACCCCTGGCGTTTTTCATGGGCATGCCGTTTCCCCTCGGGCTGGCCCGACTCGCCGCCGTAAGGCCCGCACTGGTCCCCTGGGCCTGGGGCATCAACGGCTGCGCCTCGGTACTCAGCGCGGTGCTGGCCACCCTGCTGGCCATCCAGTTCGGTTTCACTGCGGTGATCATCACGGCCCTGCTGTTGTACGTGCTCGCCGCCCTGGTCATGCACTGACAGCGGTGCGGTGCATGTGCGTCTACACTTTAACCAGGAGCCTGATGCAACATGCAGCTGAGATGCACGCGATGACCCGACACGAGAGGCGCACGCTATTGGCGGGTGAGCCGGAGATCCCGCCAGGATCACCGCCGGAGGAACCCCAGCCCGACCTGCCGCCTGACATCCCCCCGCAAGGTCCACCGGAAACCACGCCCGAACCCCCGGTGGAGATCCCGCCCGGCCAACCCGAGGAATTCCCGCCGGCACCGCCAGCAGAACTATGATCCTCCCGAGTTAGACTTCAAATAACTGATTTATATCAGATAACTCGGCACCGCTTCCGCTGGCCGAATAAATCCGTATGATGGCCGCCGCAACCGTCCGGCCATGGGCCGGCATACTGTCACCCAATCACAATGCAACCCCGGAGTACCGCATGGCCTCAACCGCTGAAGAACTGACAGTCACCTACGAGGAAGACGGCATCGAGACCGTCAAGGAACTGGACAAGGAAATCCTCACCAAGGGAGCCTGGTGCACGATCATCTACCGTTACCAGGACTGGAACCGTTCCAAGGAGGAGTACGGCCCGGACAAGTTCACCATCCGCCGCTATCAGAAACGCGGGGGCGAATACCAGCAGAAATCCAAGTTCAACATTTCCAGCAAGGACCAGGCCGAGAAAATAATCGCGGCCCTGGAGAAGTGGATCAAGGATTAAAGGCTGAGAATCCATCAGGATAATAGCCACGGAATTCACGGAAGAACACGGAAAGATAAACATCAAAAGCCAATTATTGTAAATAACACAAACACACCAATTACATATTGGCCTGTCACAGGTTGGCGATGTCTTTTTTTTATCGAAGGCCTGATTAACTCATCCTTCGTCATTCCGGCGAAGGCCGGAATCCAGTAACTGCCTGATTACCAGCTGATGGATTCCGGATCTCCACTATGCTCCGCCCGGAATGACAGCTTGATCAGACTTTCCTTGATTATTTCTTTTCTTATATTTCCGTGTTCTTCCGTGGCTGCTGCGGAAATGATTTTCCGATTGTGCTCGCAGAGTGCTCCTGCAGACTGGCGGCAACCGTATTAATGCCGGTCAGGCACCTGGCAGACAAGTGCTGGTTGGCGCATGCGCCGACGGCTCAGTCTTCGGCGAGTACGTCGTAGATCTGTTCCTGCAACAACTCTTCATCGCGCATCTCTTCCAGTTTGCGTCGTGCCAGTGCCTGGCGCAGCTTCCTGAGTGCGGCCATGCCCTTGCGGCGCCCGCGGCGCGACTTGCGTTTTTTCAGCACGTCATCGTGAGTTGCAACGCTCATATCTGCCCCCATCGTGTGCATTTCGTGAATCAAGCAGTTTTCCCTGCACTACGTAGGGGATATCGGCCACCATATGAGACTGCTTTAGCCGGCAGCACTGGCCCCGGCCAGGCCTCTCCCGGAAGCTTCGGATCTACCCTGACGTATTGATATTCATGAGTATTTACTCCTTACCCCGGATGCGATCTAATCGCTGCTGCGGGCAAGCAGCGCCCTGTTACACTGATATACCTGAGGACATGACCATTTCCAGACACCCCCCCTGCCGCTTTGCGCTGCTGGCGCTAGTCACCGGCCTCGCCGCACCCGCACTGCTCCATGCCGGCGCGTGGTCGGGGTATATCCAGTCCGAGGCCCGGGTGTTCCTGCATGAGCCTGCGGATGCACGCCAGCACGGTGACAATCTTTCCCTGGTGACCGAACCGGAGTACTACACCGAGTGGGACGACGGCCGGCAAAGCTTCACCATCGAAGGCTTCCTGCGTTGGGACCAGCATGACCCTGAACGCAGCCATGCCGACATTCGCGAACTGGTCTGGCTGCAGGCCGGTGACTCCTGGGAACTGCGCGCCGGTATCAGCAAGGTGTTCTGGGGGGTGGCGGAGTCACAACACCTGGTCGACATCATCAACCAGACCGACCTGGTCGAGAACATCGACCAGGAAGACAAGCTGGGGCAGCCGCTGGTCAACCTCGCGCTGATCCGCGACTGGGGTACAGTCAACCTGTTCATGCTCCCGGGATTTCGTGAACGCACCTTTCCAGGCAGCAAGGGCCGGCTGCGCAGCCTTCCCCGTGTCGACACCGACCACCCCCTCTATGCCTCCGCTGCCGAGGACAGGCATGTGGACTTCGCGATTCGCTGGTCACACTACATCGGTGACTGGGACTTCGGACTGGCGCACTTTTCCGGGACCACGCGCAATCCGCGCCTGCTCCCCGGTCTGACAGGTAGCGGGGAAGCCGTGCTGGTACCGCTCTATGAAACCATCGACCAGACCAGCCTGGACCTGCAGGCGACCAAGGGGGACTGGCTGTGGAAACTGGAATGGCTGACACGTTCCGGGCAGGGAGACCGCTACAGCGCACTGGTCGGGGGCTTCGAATACACTGCCGTCGGCATCTTCGACACGGCGGCCGATCTCGGCTTCATCGGCGAATACCATTACGACGACCGGGGCGAGGCCGCCCCGACCCCCTTTGAGGATGACATCATGGTCGGCCTGCGCCTGGCGCTGAATGATGTCCAGTCCACCGAGGCCCTGTTCGGCGTGATCGCCGATCGCAAGGACAACGCCAGGTCCTATAACCTCGAGGCCAGCCGCCGGCTCGGCGACAACTGGACCGTTGAGGTCGAGGCACGGCTGTTCTCCAAACCCGCTCCCGGTGATCCCCTGTACAGTTTCCGCGATGACGACCATGTGCAGATCTCCCTGGCACGACATTTCTGAACAGCGCCCGGGAAACAGGACGGGGAACTTGACCGCACCTACGAGAATCGAATGAGAATGAGGTTAGCTTTCATGAAATATTCCACCGCCCTGGCCGGTTCCCTCCTGCTGGCACTGCCGCTGACGCCGGCATTTACCGGTGCGGTCTTTACCTGGATCGACAAGGAGGGTGTTACCCACTTCAGCGAGTCCCCGCCCGAGGACGGCTCGGTCAAAGCGAGACAGATCGAAGTCGAACCGGTGCCCGTGGTGGGCAACACTGGGGGAGACGATTATTATTCCGTGGTCAGGCAGGTTGAACGCATGCAGAAAAGCCGCCTGGAAAATGAACGGGCAACGGCGGAACGCCTGCAGGCCGAGACCGCGGCACGCCAGGCCGAGTCCGAAGCCGAGGCAAATGAGCTTGAAGGCCGCGACGAACCGACCCCCACCATCGTCTATCCGGTACCGGTGCCGGTACCCGTTCATCCGCCCCGGCGGCACAGCCACGACACCCTGCGCGATTACGTCCGCGATCAGAACGATAGGAAGCACCCTCCCAACGTCACCCGTAATCCGAAATACAAGCCGGAATCCGAACACGACCCCGTACGGCGGCCGCACCCGCGTCACAAATAACAGGGGATAGATTTATTTTCTGTTTGGTGAGAAAACCAGCGCGTGGCAGGCCGTTGAAAAATAAATCCGTCCCATTCATATAACCTTCGTAAATTTAATGATTTAGCGGTTTTCCCTGGCCGCGGCCTTATACTCTTCCCGGCTGGCACGTTAAAATGCCGGTCCTGCCCATCCGGGCCCGAGCGCTGCACACCATGAGTGACGAACAAGAGAGCCCGCTGAAATTTCCCTGTGACTTCCCTATCAAGGCGATGGGGAAATCCGGCTGCAACCTGGACCTGACGGTCATCGAGATCGTGCGCCGGCATGCCCCGGACCTGAGCGAGGGCGCAACCCGTACCCGCGACAGCAAGCAGGGCAATTACATCGCCGTGACCGTCGTGGTACACGCCACCAGCCGCGCGCAGCTCGACGCGATCTACCAGGACCTGGTCGATCACGACGACGTCATCATGGCCATCTGATACCGACCCATGTCCGCACTGGCTGATACACAAGACGACTTTGGAGTGGCAACGTTAGCGGTACGCAAGCTGGGCCGGGTGGACTATCAGAAGACCTGGCGCAACATGCAGTCCTTCACCGCCGCGCGCACGGCCACGACGCCGGATGAACTGTGGCTGTTGGAACACCCGCCGGTATTTACCCTGGGACGCAACGGCAAACAGGAGCATCTGCTCGGCACCGGTGATATCCCGGTCATCCAGGTCGACCGTGGCGGCCAGGTCACTTACCACGGCCCTGGCCAGCTGGTTGCCTATACCCTGTTTGACCTGAACCGGCGCGGGCTGGGGGTACAGTCACTGGTACATCTGCTGGAACAGGCGGTGATCGAGCTGCTGGCCGATTACGACATCGAGGCCAACCGGCGTAACAAGGCCCCCGGGGTGTATGTGGATGATCGCAAGATCGCGGCGCTGGGGCTGCGCATCAGGAAGGGCTGTTCATTCCATGGCCTTTGCCTGAACGTGGACATGGACCTGGCACCCTTCTCCAGGATCAATCCCTGCGGTTTTGCCGGCCTGCAAGTCACCCAGATGGCCGACCTCGGCATCACCACGGCGCTCGACCGGGTCGGTGTGGAATTACACCAACAACTTGAACGCTTACTGGAAAACCAGGACTGATGAACAACCCCGAAAAGAAACAGCGCGGCGCAGCCAAGACCGCCCGCATCCCCGTCAAGATCGAGACCACCACCCGGCCGCTGCGCAAGCCGGCCTGGATCCGCGCGAAGTCCCCGGCCGACCCGGCCGTCGGCCGGCTCAAGGGCGTGCTGCGCGACAACCGCCTGCACACGGTGTGTGAAGAGGCCTCCTGTCCCAACATCGGCGAATGCTTTGCAGGCGGCACCGCCACCTTCATGATCATGGGTGACATCTGCACACGGCGCTGTCCGTTCTGCGACGTGGCGCATGGCCGCCCCGATCCGTTGGACGCCGATGAGCCGGAGAACCTGGGTCGCACCATCCGGCAGATGGGGCTACGTTATGTGGTGGTGACCTCGGTGGACCGCGATGACCTGCGCGATGGTGGCGCGGCCCACTTCGCGCGCTGCATCGAGGCCATCCGCGCGTACAGCGCAGGTATCAAGGTGGAGGTACTGGTGCCGGATTTCCGCGGCCGCATGGACCGCGCACTGGACATCCTGATCGACTCACCCCCGGATGTCTTCAACCACAACCTGGAAACCGTGCCGAGCCTGTACAGGAAGGTGCGCCCCGGTTCGGACTATGCCTGGTCACTGAACCTCCTGAAGCGCTTCAAGGCCCTGCACCCGGAAGTGCCCACCAAGTCGGGCCTCATGCTGGGAGTCGGCGAAACCATCGAGGAAGTGGAACAGGTGATGCGCGACCTGCGCGCCCATGACTGCGACATGCTCACCCTCGGCCAGTACTTGCAACCCAGCGTCCATCACCTGCCCGTGGATCGCTACGTGCACCCGGACGAATTCGACCGGCTCGGTGAAATAGGCTACGAACTGGGCTTCACCCATGTCGCCAGCGGCCCCATGGTGCGCTCCTCCTACCACGCCGACCAGCAGGCGCACGAGGCATTGAAATAACAGCCAGCGCTGCTGGGAGCAGTTACCGAGGCTGAGGGGCAACCCTCACCCTGGCCTTCTCCTCCCATGGAAGCGGGAATTCCATCCCTGATATCACTGGCATATTTCATGTCCCCGGTCCATTTGCTATCGTTTTAAAAAACAGCATACTCAGGTCCTTGCACAGGACGAGTAGGAAATAAATGGGACAGCAGTGGCTTTTATGAAAAATCAGATCGGAAAAGAGTACATCGCTCCATGGGAAAAGGCCTTTGATCGGGTATTAACGCCCCTGGAAGAGTTTATTCACCGTCAGACGACCAGTGGCGTTCTACTCATGCTGTGTGCGGTTGCAGCACTCTATATTGCCAACAGCCAGTGGAATGAGGCTTATCGCCACCTGTTGGAGTTGCCATTTACGATAGGCATGGAAGGATTCCAACTATCGAAATCGCTGCATCATTGGATCAATGATGGTTTGATGGCCCTGTTTTTTTTCGTGGTCGGGCTGGAACTCAAGCGTGAGATTCTGGTGGGTGAACTTGCCAATCCAAAACTGGCGATGCTTCCAATAATTGCCGCTGTAGGTGGCATGGTGGTACCTGTTCTTATCTATATAAGTATCAACCCGGAGGGGCATACCCTTGATGGCTGGGGTGTACCGATGGCAACCGATATTGCCTTTGCCCTGGGTACTCTGGCGTTACTAGGCAAGCGGATACCAAAAAGCCTGCTGACATTCCTGGTGGCACTGGCGATTGTGGACGATCTCGGTGCCGTCATGGTTATAGCGCTGTTCTATACAGAAACAATAAATTTCCTTGCCCTGGCTGCTGTGGCCACCATGTTGCTACTGCTGGTTACAATGAATCTCGGGGGTATACGCCGCCCTTTACCATATATCCTGATTGGTGTGGTGCTCTGGATAGCCATGTTGAAAAGTGGTGTCCATGCAACTCTCGCAGGCATCTTTCTGGCATTCACCATTCCCATGCGCCCGAAGTTTGATCCGGATCGTCTCCTTTCGCATATTAATGAGATGGTTGGACAGATCAAACGGGCCTACCAGCGCGAAAAGAACATCGTTAATAATGATGAACTGCGTACCCGAGTCAGGGCATTGGGAGAGGGTGTGCAACTGGTGCAGGCACCAGCTCAAATCCTGGAAACCAAGATGCACCTTCCATCCGCCTATCTTGTTATCCCTATCTTCGCTTTGGCCAATGCGGGTATTCCTATCGACTGGTCCTCTCTTGGCAGCATCCTCACTCACCCGGTCTCAGTGGGCATTGCATTTGGTCTGGTAGGCGGAAAGCTGATCGGCATCGCCGGTTTCTCTTGGGTTGCCGTAAAGCTGGGTCTGACCTCTCTTCCAAATGATCTGAATTTCAAGCACATTGTCGGCGCGGCACTGATGGGTGGCATCGGCTTTACCATGTCGATATTCATTGCGGAACTGGGCTTCGCCCACCATGCACAGGATCTACTGATGGCAAAAACCGGGGTTCTTCTCGCCTCAATTCTGGCCGGGATTTCTGGTTTTCTCTGGCTGTATCTTACCTCTGATAAAAGTCGGGAATAGCGTTCTCTATAATAGCTGGGGACGTGTCATGATCTATCATCCATTTGAACGTCCACTTCACGACTCCCGTCGTTTAGTGTAATGACATTTTAGATTCAGTTTATTAGTCCGGGCTCGGTTTATTTCGAATATTCTGTCAGTGAAAAGTAACACTGAAACCTTTCAGTCCACATCCTGCTGAGTATAGAAAAGCTAGTGCTGCGAATGCAGGTGCATATCTGCAGGACAACACTCCTCGTATGGCAACACGCCGCTACGGCGCTCGTACCAGCCCCGCGACCGATTGACCGCATACACAGCCAGTAACATGACCGGAACTTCGATAAGCACGCCCACCACTGTAGCCAACGCAGCACCCGATTCGAATCCGAACAGCGCGATGGCCGTGGCCACTGCCAGCTCGAAGAAATTGCTGGCACCAATCAGCGCGGATGGCCCCGCCACGCAATGGGGCGAACGCACCTGGCGATTAAGCAGGTAAGCCAACCCGGAATTGAAAAAGACCTGGATCAGTATGGGTACCGCCAGCAGGACGATTATCAGTGGTCCGGCGATAATCTGTCTGCCCTGGAAACCAAACAGCAGCACGAGCGTGGCCAGCAAGGCACCCAGTGAAACCGGGTGCAGGCGTTTGATCGTCCGCGCAAGTCGCCTGTACCCATGCGCCTGCTTGAGTAATGCGCTACGCCACAAGTTGGCGATAATCAGCGGCACCACGATGTAGAGCACTACAGACAGCAGCAATGTGTCCCAGGGTACGGTGATAGTGGAGAGGCCCATCAACAGCCCAACGATAGGCGCAAAGGCAAACACCATAATCACGTCATTCAATGCCACCTGCGACAGGGTGAAATGCGGTTCGCCGCGCATCAGGTGGCTCCAAACGAATACCATGGCCGTACACGGTGCAGCGGCCAGCAGGATCAGTCCGGCGATATAAGAATCAATTTGTTCAGCTGGTAGATAATCGCGGAACAGATAGCCAATGAATAACCAGCCAAACAAAGCCATGGAAAAAGGCTTGACCCCCCAGTTAACGAACAAGGTTACCCCGACGCCACGCCAGTGCTGCTTCACGCCCTTGAGGGCTTTCAGGTCTATCTTGAGCAGCATGGGGATGATCATCAGCCAGACAAGTACCGCCACCGGCAGATTGATGTGGGCTGCCTCGACGCTTCCCACTGCCTGGAAGATGTTCGGGAACAGCTGACCCAAACCGATACCGGCGACGTTGCAT
>Ga0224497_10001534_pt1 | contig 14561 bp, 12 predicted proteins | sample SF_Jul11_sed_USG_4_FD_167970 | JGI IMG/M metagenome (GOLD analysis project Ga0224497, IMG submission 167970) | Sediment microbial communities from San Francisco Bay, California, United States - SF_Jul11_sed_USGS_13 | ecosystem: Environmental > Aquatic > Marine > Sediment | place: USA... | reverse complement strand
GATGTGCTTCCTCGCTCGTTCTTTCCCATGGTGCCCAACATCCGCCGTTACCCCTGCTCGTCCTCCGACTCTTCCGCTGAAGACTCGCCGGAAACGGTGCCCTCGTCTTCGAGCTCCGGAGTGAGCGCGGTCTCTCCCGCTTTGGTTGTCTCCTCGGGGGCTTGCTCTGCGGCTTCCGCCGCGGCTGCGGCTTCCGCCTCTGCGGCGGCTTCAGCCTCTGCAGCCGCTTTCGCTTCGGCTTCCAACCTGACCGCTTCCGCCTGAGCCTTCGCGATGCTCTGCGCGAGCTTCACCTCGACCGGCGGCCACTCGCTTGCGACGAACTCCGCGACTGCCGCTTTGAGAGCCTGCGCCTTATGCGCGCCGAGCCCTGTCTTGATGGCCAATCGATCAGTATCCTCTTCGGACGCCACTACCTCGACCGACGCATAACCGCTCTGCTCGAGCTGGTCGGCAACTCGCGCGTTGACCCCTCGAACGAGCAGAAGCTTATCCCGTTCGCTCGGGGCCTCTGTCAGCTCGGCCGTAGCGGCCAGGCGCTCGTTGCGGAGGTCTTCCATGGCGTTGGCGGCGTCGGCCCGAAGGGTGGCGACCTGCTCCTCCGAAATACCAGGCACGGAGGCCAGCTCGTTCTCGCTCGCCTCGACCACCTCGTCCAGGCTGCGGAAGCCCATCCTATAGAGAGAGCGAGAGACTTCCTCGTCCACGCTGAGCCGAGAGAGCGCAGCCATCGCTTCTTCCTCGATCTGCTTGAAACGGGACTCGCTCACGATGTCCAGACGCCAACCGGTGAGCTGCGAAGCCAAGCGTACGTTCTGGCCGCGCCGCCCGATCGCTAGGGAAAGCTTGGGGTCGGGCACGACGAGCTCCATGTTGGAGTTGGCCTCGTCGATGACGACTCGGATGACCTCCGCGGGCGCGATCGCATTGCACACGAAGCGCGCGGGATCGCGATCCCAAGGGACGATGTCGATCTTTTCGCCGCGAAGCTCCTGCACGACGGCCTGGACGCGCGAGCCCTTCATGCCGACGCACGCGCCAACCGGATCGACGTCCGAATCGCGGCTGCTCACCGCGATCTTGGAACGAGCGCCGGGCTCGCGAGCCGCCGCGACGATACGCACGATCCCTTCGTAGATCTCAGGAACCTCCATCTCGAACAGCTTAACCAAGAGCCCGACGTCGGTTCGCGAAAGGATGATCTGCGGGCCACGGGCCTCGCGATCGATGTCTTTGAGAAACGCCACGATGCGGTCGCCAGGACGGTAACTCTCTCGTGGTGTCTGCTCGCGGGGCGGCAAGACGGCCTCGACGCCGCGCCCGAGGTCGACGATGATGTTCGAGCCACGCTCAAAGCGGCGAACCACGCCCGTGATGATTTCGCCCTTGCGGTTCTTGTACTCCGCATAGACACGTTCACGCTCGGCATCGCGGACGCGTTGAATAATCACCTGCTTCGCCGTCTGCGCTGCGATCCTACCGAACCGGCGCCGGCTCTGTTCCAGACTCAGAAGCTCACCGAATTGTTTGTCCTGCTCCCTGGCTTTTTCGCGGTCCTCCGGGAGGTAGAAGATCTGGAACCCGAGCTCTTCGCCCACTTCGGCTTCGAGTCCATGCGTCACCGCCTCGTCGACCGAAATTTCCTGTTCGCTGTTTTCGACGGCCGCCACCACGGTCATGTACTGGAAGAGATCAACCGCCCCCGTCTCGTCGTTGAACCGCGCTTCGAGCTCCCGCTCTGGACCGAAAGTTCGCTTTGCTGCGGTCAGAATCGCCTGCTCTGTGGCCTCGACCAAAATCTTGGCATCGATGCCCTTTTCCTGGCTGACCTGTTCGATTACGTGCTGAAGGGAGAGCGTGCTTTGTTGCGTAGACATCTACTCACCTATTTTGAGAATCGATACACGAGATTCGCTTGTGCGATGTCTTCGTGCGGAATGAGGAGAACGGTGCCATCTTGATCGAGCTCGATGGCCTGGTCGACGACGCCGAGCAGCCTGCCATGGAAACGGCGCTGCCGTTCGATTGCGGTCTTCGTCCGCAGCTTGATTTCGCGACCCGAGAAACGCGCGAAGTCGGCAAGCTTGACCAATGGGCGTTCGAGCCCCGGCGAGCTGACTTCGAGTCGATAGGCTCCCAAAGGGAGAACGTCTTCGTGGAGGTCCAGCGCAGTCGAGATATCTCGGCTCACCCCACTGCAATCGTCCAGCGACACGCCACTCCCATCTTCTTGACCAGGTTGGTTCCTGTCGATGATGACCCGAATCACCGCTCCACCTCGTTCTCGCTGATAGCGTACCTCCACGAGCTCCACCCCGTGAGCACGGCAAATGGGGTCGATCAGCTCGGCGAGCGTCTTTCCTAACTGTTCGGTTGCGTGGGTCAATTGCTTCCAAGTCCGCCGGAACGAAAAATGGGCGGGCCAGGACGGCCCACCCAGGTAGGTAAACCAAATTTTCAGCTGCGCAGGTACCACACGCCCCTCGGGCCCGCAAGCAAACCGCGGGCCGTGGGTCTTCCTGTCGTTGACACCACGAAACACATCTTGGTATGCCCCCCTTTACCCCTGCCGTATCGGCCGGGTAGCAGGAGGAAAGCAATGACGAGTTTCTTGAAGTTCGGGCAGTGGATTGCCCTGGCATGCATGGCGGCTGTGGTCGCAGGTTGCGGCTCGACCCGTGAGGGAGCGTGGGAGACCAGCTCCGAAACCGTCGTGCTCGACGAGTCGGCCAAGGCGCAGGAAGCACAGTTGGTCGCCGAAGCCGAGGCAGCCTGGCTGCAGCGTGGAGACGAAGCACAGTCGCTCGCGGCCGTCGAAAAGTGGAAACAGGCCGTTGCGATCAATCCCAAGAACGCTCAAGCGTGGACCGATCTTTCGCACGCGCTCTACTTCTACGCCGATTGCCACCTGCGTTTCGACGAGTCGCGAGCCGACCTCTACAAGGCGACGCACGAAGAGGGCACCAGAGCCGCCGAGCGCGCATTGGCGGCGATGTCTCCGGCGTTTGCCGACAAGATGAAGAGTGGCGCGCGGATCGAACAAGCGATCGATGTTCTCGACGCATCCGCAGTCCCCGCGCTCTACTGGCGCTCATCGAACCTAGGTCGTTGGGCAACCCTCGAAAGCTTCGCAACTTTGCTCTCATACAAAGACGAGGTGCGGGCGATCATGGAGTTCTGTCTGAACAACGAGCCGACGTACTGGTACTACGGGCCGGATCGCTACTTCGGCATCTTTTACGCGAAGGCTCCAGGATTCTCGGGCGGCGACATGACCAAGAGCATGGAGCATTTCCAGGCCTCTATCGCGGAGGCCCCGAACTACCTCGGCTCGCACACTTTCATTGCGGAAGAGTGGGCCATCAAGGAAGCCGATCGCGCCCTGTTCAACAAGGAGCTCTCTTACGTGCTCAACACGGACCCGAATGTCATTCCCGCGATCGTCGCAGAAAACACCTGCGAGCAGAGGAAGGCCAAGATCTTGATGGCCGACGCGGACGACCTGTTCTGAATAGAGACGATCGCAGTTTCGTCTAGTCACACGTTTCAAGGAGTATTCAATGCGTAGATTTGTCGTCGTCGGGGCTTGTTTAGCCCTATCCCTCCTGTTTTCGGCACCCGTCCCGACATCGGCTCAGGAATACGTGTTGGAGCTCGGAAGCGTCGTGCCTCCTGGCAGTCCTTGGGCGGTCCAGCTCAAGAAGGTCAAGGCGCACATCCAAGAGAAGACCAACGGCCGCGTCAAGGTGAAGCTCCGCCTCGGGCGCTCGAATGAGCGCTCGTTGGCGCGCCGTGTGGCCTCGGGAAGCATGCAAGGCTTTGCGGGCTCGGTGGGCGGCCTCAGCTCGATCGTGCGCGAGGTCAACGTGCTCGAGGCGCCGTACGTATTCGATACGGTTGAGCAGGCGGACAAGGCGCTCGACGACCCGAAGGTCCTCGAGCAGGTGCGCAAGATCCTCGACAAGCGCAGGCTCGTGTTCGCGCTCTGGGGAGAGAACGGTTTCCGCTCCTATTTCAGCCGGCGCCCCATCCGTATGCCCGAAGACATGAAGGGCATTCGTTATCGGTCGCAGGAGGCGGTAGCCCACGTCGAGGCCTACAAGGCCATCGGGGCGAGCCCGGTCACCATCGACGTTGCCAATACGATGACCAGCCTGCAGACCGGAGTGGTCGATGGCTTCGACAACACCCCGCTCTTCGCCATGGCGACTACCTGGTACCAGGGACTGGACGACGACGAGCGCAACCTGTTCCTCTCGAAGCACTCCTATCAGCCGGGCATCGTGGTCTACTCGAAGAAGTGGTTCGACACACTGCCCAAGGACATCCAAGAGGTGCTCCTCTCCATCCCCTATGACCTCACCACCTGGGGCCGCGAGCAGGTGCGCCAGATGGAGCCAGTGCTCATCAAGAACCTCGTACGTTACGGCTATGACGTGCACGAGCCGACAGCCGCGGAGCGCAACGCCTTCAAGGCCAAAGAAAAGGGCATCCCCGAAAAGATCGCCAAAGAGGTTGGTCCCTCCGGCCAGGCCCTTCTCAAGGCTGTACGCGCGGCGCTGAGCAAATAGAGAAGCGGGGAAACCCCTTTACCGGGTCTCACCGTGGATGAAGACCCACGTCCCTGGGTTGTCGTCGGTGGCGTACACGCCGTGCCAGCCGAGGGGCGCGTCGGGACCGGCCCAGTTGTAGAGCCACTTGGCGTCGTATGGCGCCATGTTGATGCAGCCGTGGCTTCGAGGACGACCAAAGCGGTCATGCCAGAACGCGCTGTGAAACGCGTAGGCGCCTTTGAAGTACATCACGTACGGAACATCCTCGAGTGAGTACGGGGGCTCGCCGGGCTCGTCGTCATCCATCGTGGCGGTCAGGTGCTTGGCGCGGATCCGAAAGGCACCCCGTGGAGTTCGATAATCGAGCTCGGGACGGGGCACCTTGCGTCGACCGCTCGAAATGAGTGTCACGTATCGAGGCTGAAGCCAGTCGTAGGCAACCAAGACCTGGTTCTCCAAATCGATATCGATCCAACGTTCTCCCTCCGCGACTTCTGGCGGCGGGGCGGCGGGTCGAATGACGCGCACGTCCGCCGCTCGGACGAGTCGATCGTCTCCGACAGCGAGATACACGTCACCACCCAACTGCTGGCGCGATCGCGCTGGCAGCCATGTCCGCTGGCTCAAAGAGTCGCGGGTCGCCCGAACCTTGCCGCGAACGTTGGTCCTGTACACGGTCGTCTCCCCGCGGCGTGTGACCGCCACCGGAAGATCCCAGTTGGTTCCGTCCAGGAGGCGCCCTCGGAACTCGCTCCACGGCTTGCGGCGAAGCGGCTCGCTCGGAACGAATCCGTTTTGCTGGGTTCGCCAGTACGTCTGTCCGTCCCGCTCGAACGTCCGGTCGAGACTCACATAGAACCCGGGCTCCAACACGCGTACCACTAACGGATTGTCGATCTGTGCCTTAAGCTCTTCGACCCTGCCGTCTAGCTCCTCGGGCAAGACCTCCACGATTTCTTCGATGGCGGGTAACCTACGATAAAGCGGAGTGCGCTTCCGAACCGTGGCGAACTCGTACGGCATGACCGCACTTCGATCGGGTTGACGTGCGCGGCGCTCCGGCAACCTCTCGCCTGAAAAGATTGTCACGTCGCGCTGGGAACAAACGAACCCGCCAGCGTCCAGCTCGTACCAGCCGCCCTGGCAGCCTTCTTCTGCGACCGGCAGCGAGGTGGTCGACTGCAGCACCGCGCCTGCGCGAAGGTATCCGAGACGCGGCGCTTCGGGATTGGGCGCGCTCCAAATCGGGGCCACGAACCGCTTGGCAAACACGCGTTTCGGCGGGCCGAGATCGCGGGGCAGCTCCAGTATTCTCTCGACCCGATCGCCAAGCGGCTCGGCGAGGTCACACGCCGCACAAGTCGCCGCCATCGCTGTGCTGAAAAGCACAGCGGAGAACCAAAACCGAGCTCGTAGTGTGCGTCGCACGACGGTGGTCTGCTACGAAGTGTCATCAGGATGCGCACTGGTCAACAACTCGAAGCCTTTTCGACGACGTTTGGTCTCCTCGCGTCCCTGCTGCTGCACGCGGCGGTCTTCGGGTACGTCGCAAGCCGTACCGCCGACTTCGATTTCGATTTCGATCTGACGCTGCCGGCGGAGGTCGAATTCGGATTGACCGAAGGGATGGCGGCCACAGCCACGCCAAGCGGTACGGCGCGACCGAGCACAGCAAACCCGGCAATCGGCGAGCTGACGGAGGACCACACCCCAGAGCTTGACGCCGGGGTCCCAGACTCGGATGCGGACAGCGTCGCCGACACTGACACCGACGCCGGCACGGACCCTGATGCCGACACCCGCGCTGACACTGTCGCTGAGAGTGACGCTGACGCTGAAACCGACACTGACACCGACATCCCGGTGGGTCCCTCTGCGATCGCCGGGCCGTCCCGCATTCCCCCCGGTGCCCAGCTTGCTCTTCGGATCGATATGAAGCGGATTCGGGAGTCGCCCCTCGGGCAGGACGTCACTCGGTTTCTTTCTGGCGTGCCCGATTGGCAGCTCTTGCTGGCGGGATCGGGGATCGATCCAGTAGAAGATCTCGACAGGCTCCTCGTCGCTTCACCCAATCTGGAACGGTCGAAGCTGGTGCTGGCCGGGCGCCACCACCGCGGCAGGACCTTTGCGGAGGCGAGCGTCCGGCTCATGGCGCGTGCTCGCGGAAAGCCCGCCCCCTGGAAAAGTCGCTATGGGGTGCGAACGGCGCCGTGGCACAACCTCGATCGAACGAAGCGGACCCTCGCGGTCCTGAGCCCGCGTCATTTCACAATCACGCGCCGCCAAGACTTGCGGCGCGTCCTCGCGCTTGCCAAGGCGCGTGAGTTGCGCGACGCAAAGGAAGAAGGTCTCATCAAGGCGCGCGGTCCGGACGCGCTGCTTTCGATGGGACCCGAGGAGGCGCTGTCGCTCGAGATCGAGGGCGTCCATCGGTTCGTTCGTGGCAATCTTCGGCACATCCCGACTCGACTACGGGTCGCCGTACGTGAAACCGGGCCGGACGAAGCCACAGTCACCGCGCTGGCCATGTTCGCGTCGGACGCAGAAGCCCGAGACGCGTCGATCTACTGGAAGAGAGTGGCAGGCTTTTACTCGCAACAGCTCGTGATGACTCTTGCGGGATTTGGAAAGACCCTGCGACGCATGAAGCTCGACCCCAAGCAAGAGCGGATCGAAGTCTCGTTCACGCTCACCGCGGACCAGATACGATTCATCTTGAGCTATCTCGAGGGCCGTCTGCGTAGCGTCGGAAGTACGTCCAGGCCTCCTCGAGCTCCAAGCGTACCCAATCAGCCGAGCCCTGCCGCAAAGCCTGGCGCACCAAACGAGCCCAACGAAACAAAAAAGGGGCCCTGAGGGCCCCTTTTTCTCGATTCTTCAGCTCGCGTAACTCAGAGGACGAGGTCCTTGAGCTTCTTGAGCGGCGTCGCACGGATCTTCTTGGACGCGGCCTTCGGCGGAAGCATCATCTCCTCGCCTGTTGCCGGATTGCGCCCCATCCGAGCGGGCTTCGCCGGAATCTTACGAACCTTGAGTTTGATCATATCGGGAATGACGAACTCCCCCGGGCCACGACGACCAAGCTCTTTCTTGACTAGGTCTCGAAGTGCATCGAAGACGCCGGCCACTTCCTTCTTGGTCAGGCCGCTCTTGTCGGCCAGCTCGCTCATGATCTGGGCCTTCGTCATTCGCTTGCCCGCTACCATAATTCCCTCCTAACTCCGCTACCTGTCCATCGGTGCAAAAAAGCCCCCAAAAAGAGCATCAGACAGGCACGGCGCCATCTATGCCTAAGGTTTTCCGCGCTGACAAGGGGTATCTGAGCTTTCTCAAAGAAAATTTCAGGGGTTAAGCATCGATTGGTCGCGTCGTCATCGTCAGCGGGTGGACGCTTCGATCCCATCGTCCCGAGTTTCCCACAAGTGGCCCACAGGTTCCCCGGCAACCAGGTGCGGGTTAGTTCTCGATTTGTCACCTTCATTGAGCAAACCGAATCAGCTTTGTTTTCGTATGGCTTAGGGCAAGAACCTCGACGGCGTCTACAGATTTCACCCACGCCGAGACCCGCTGCGGCGGAGTTTTCCCACAGGCTTTGCGCCGGGTCGACCGACTCTCACCGCCCGCATGAGCACATCGGTGCGGCCCTTCATTTCTCGTTCTTCGGACGCGGTCCCGTGATCGTATCCTAGGAGGTGAAGCAGCCCATGGGCGAGCAAATAGGTCACCTCATCGATGATTGGGCGATCGTGCCGACGTGCCTGACGGGTGGCAGTGGGCACGGAGATCACCACATCCCCGAGGAGTCCAGGCCCGACCGAGGATTCCGGCCCGTCGCCCATAGGAAAGGCGAGAACGTCGGTGGCTTTGTCGATCTGGCGATAGCGCCTGTTGAGCTTTCTGATCGTCGCATCGTCGCACAGCAGGATCGACAGCTCTGCATCCTCTCGGCCGAGAGCGCGCAGCATGGCTTCGGCGCGCCATGCAAGGTCCGGGTGACGCACCGATCGGCGCTTGAGGCGGGAGGACCTGAGCCGAATCGGCATGGCCTGCTAGTGCGGCGGCCTCGAGTTTACGTCAAGTCGGCCCGGGATGACTCGATGGGCGCGATTGCTATGCTCGGGCGGTGTTCGAAACCGTTCTCATCCTGCGGCGCGGGGAAGCTGCAACCCGTGTCTCCCGCTCTTGCCGGCGCATGGGCATCACATCGATCGTCGTTGCCTCTAAAGACGAACCGGGGAGTCGACACGTCGGTGCAGCGGATCGATCGATCGAAGTCGAGCTCGATGCGACGGGATCCATCCCGAACGACGAGCTCGCGAGAATCCTCGAACAGGCAGGCGCCGAGGCGGTCCACCTCGGTTATCAAGGGCAGCCGCAGATGTGGGAGCTCGCAAGCGCGGCAGAAAAGGCCGACCTGGCGGTGGTCGGCACGGATTTGGACGTCCTCGGGGCGTTGACTGATCCGACCACGGTCCGATCGGCAGCCGAGCGAGCGCACGTGCGGACAGCCGACACCGAGCCTCCGTATCGCCCGAGAGAAGTCGGCGTGCTCGTCGCTGCCGACTCGCACGGTGACACCGTCGCCATCGCCGAGTGCGACCGCAGCCTTTCGACGAGCGAGCATGTCTTGATTCACGAGAGTCCCACACCGGAGTTGTTTTTTCGATCCGATGGAGAGGCCTTTCGGACCGCGCTCTTCGATAGTGCGTGCCGCCTCGCAGCAGAGCTACGCTATGCGGGCTTGCTCGAGGTCCGGTTTCAGCTCGACCCGGCCGGACGTGCCTGGGCCTCGGGTGTGACGATCGGACTCCCGCGACACCATACGCTGATCGAAATGGTGACGCGTGTAGACCTCGTCGGGCTGCAGCTGCGTATCGCCTCGGGTGAAAAGATCCCCGAAGAGCTGAGAATCGTGGAGCCTCGGGGGCATGCGCTAGGAGCATCGATCGTGGCGCTCGATCACCCCGAAGCCGTGGTCTCGTCGTTCTCCATTGCGCCCGCACCGCAGGGCAGGGTCCAGGCCACCGCATCGGCAACCATCGGGCTGCCTCTGCCGGCAGACGACCGCCCCCTGATCGCCAAGCTCACCACCTATGATCCCATCCGGCACCGCGCTCTGCTCACCATGGATCGCATGCTTGCCGAAATGCGGGCTGAGCCGTTCACGACGAACGTGCCCGACCTACGCCGGATCTTGGCTGATTACGCCTTCCGCGCAGGCCAGTACGACACCCAATCCGCCCAACGCTTCATTTAGGCGGCGAAGGTGGACCTGCCCGCATAGGCAGCGCCATCACCGAGTTGCTCCTCGATTCGGAGAAGCTGATTGTACTTGGCGATGCGTTCCGACCGCGAGGCCGAGCCCGTTTTGATCTGCCCCACCCCCGTCGCCACCGCGAGGTCCGCGATGAACGTATCCTCGGTTTCTCCGCTTCGGTGCGAGATGATCGAGGCGTATCCATGGAGCGCCCCCAATCGGATCGTGCTCAAGGTCTCGGTCACCGTGCCGATCTGGTTCACTTTGATCAGAATCGCGTTGGCGACACCGCGGTCGATGCCCATCTGGACGCGGCTCGTATTCGTGACGAAGAGGTCGTCGCCAACGAGCTGGACGCTGCTCCCGAGACGATCGGTTTGGACTTTCCAGCCGTCCCAATCGTTCTCGTCCATCCCGTCTTCGATGCTGATGATCGGATACTTCGAACAGTAGGCTTCATAGATGTCGACGAGTCCTGCAGCGTCGACGGGCGTCTTGTCGAACGTGTACTGACCCTTGCCCTTGTCGTAGAACTCGCTCGCCGCGCAGTCGAGTGCGATCGCGACCTGCTCTCCTGGGCGGTAACCGGCCGCTTCGATCGCGCGCGCCACGAAGGACAGGGCCTCCTCGTTGGTCGCAAGGCGCGGCGCGAAACCGCCCTCGTCGCCGACGCCGACCGCGTGCCCGGCTTCTTTGAGGAGCCCCTTGAGGTTGTGAAATGTCTCCGCCCCGGCGCGAAGGGCCTCCGCGAAGGTGTCGAAGCCCACGGGTACGACCATGAACTCTTGGATCTCGAGCCCGCTGTCGGCGTGCGCGCCGCCATTGACGATGTTCATTAGCGGTGTTGGAAGCACATGTGCTTGCGCGCCACCAAGGTATCGCCAAAGCGGAAGCCCCACGGCGTCTGCACCAGCACGTGCCACCGCCATCGAAACCCCGAGGATCGCATTCGCTCCGAGCTTCGACTTGGAGTCGGTTCCGTCGCAAGCGAGCATGACCTGATCGACGACGGCCTGATCGAGCGCATCGAGACCCATCACCTCGGGCGCGATCTCGTTCACGACGTTGTCGACCGCCCGCAGGACCCCTTTGCCGAGATAGCGACTCTTGTCTCCATCGCGAAGCTCGACCGCTTCGTGCTCGCCGGTCGATGCACCGGACGGCACCGCTGCGCGGCCAGTTGCACCACCCATGAGCTCGACGTCCACCTCAACGGTCGGATTGCCGCGCGAGTCCAGGATCTCACGCGCTCCCACTGCGATGATCTCGGTCATGATTTCACCTCGGGCTCGCATTAGCGGTTGTCTGGGAGCGACGCAAGGACGTCGATGCTAGGCTCCGCCCCGATGAACGCCCTACTCTTCATTCCTTGGTTTCGCTTAGAGCCCTGGGACATCGCGCTGCCCTTTTCTCTGCCGATCTTGGGAGACACCCTTTCGATCCAGCCGTTTGGCGTTCTGGTCGCAACCGGGGTTCTCCTAGGCGCGTGGGTTGCGGGTCGCTTCGCAGAACGCAACGAGCTCGACGTCCCCGCGACCGGAGACCTCGTCACCTATGCAGTCGTCGTTGGATTCATCTCAGGGTATTTCCTGAACGGGTTGTTCTACGAGCGAGAGTCGCTGATTCGGGTGCTTCAGCATCCGTCCGAGCTCTTCACGACTTGGCTCGGGCTTTCGAGCTACGGCGGCTTCTTTGGGGGGATCCTCGGGTGTTTCATCTGGCGTTGGCGCACGAAGCGTCCCCTGCTGCCCTACGCGAACGCGGTGTGCTTCGGATTGCCGTTCGGATGGCTCTTCGGTCGAACGGGATGCTTCGTCGTGCACGATCACGCGGGGAAGATCACGGACTTTTCGCTCGCCGTCGCCAACTACCGGTTCGGCGCACCACCCTACCAGCCGCGGCACGACCTGGGGCTCTACGAGATGGTATACGCCATCCTCATCATCGTGCTCTTCGTCTCGCTCGAACGGAAGCATCGTCGCATGACCGGCTTTTACTGCGCCTTGCTGCCCATCGTCTACGCCCCCGTGCGGTTCTTCTTGGACTTTCTGCGCGCCACGCCACTCGAAGGAGGCGATATTCGGTATGCGGGCCTAACTCCAGCACAATGGTCCTCCATCGTCATGCTGTTGATCGGGTTGGCGGTCTGGCGATACATCGCCAGGAACGAGCCGACGACGGGCCGGCTCCAAGAGGCCAATCGCTAAGCCCTACTTGAGCGACACGACGGTCACTTGAGGGCCGCCTTCTTCCTGCGTGGCTGCCCGAAAACCCTCGACATACGTGTTGTCGCGCGACAGGTGCTCGTGGATTGCATCGCGAAGCGCGCCACTCCCGACGCCGTGCAAAATGAACGCACATGGTTCGGCTGCCCCGTACATCCGGTCGAGAAACGCCTCGGCCATTGCCACGGCATCGTCCGCACGAGCCCCTCGGACATCGAGCGTGTTGTCGCCGGTTCGAATGGCTCGCTTGGGCGCAGGGCGTTCGCCCGAGACGGCGCTCTCCGGGACTTTTGCTGCGCCGCCGGGCGCGTGTTTGATCGCTCGAAGATCCGAAACGTCGACCCAGAGCTTCATCATGCCCGCGGAAACTCGGGCCCTGCCGCGCGTCACCCCTTCGACCACCTCTGCGACACTTCGCAACCGTTCCACCCACACCCGATCACCGACACCCAGGGTCTTCGGATCGAGCTCGGCCGTCTCGATCGGCTCAGGCTCGAGGCTGAGCCTATGGGCGTCGAGCTCTCCGAGCAGCTCGCCACCCTCGCGCGTCGCCGCCTGGGCGGACGTCACCGCCTCGGCTGACGCGCTTTCGCGGAGAGCTTTTTTGGCTGCATCGAGATTCCGCTGAACCTGCCGCACCTGATCGACGAGGCGCATCGCTTCCTGGCTCAGCCCGCGGGCTTCGCGGGCCTCGAGCGCGTCGCGGCGTAGGTCGAGCTTTGCTTTTGATTCGGCGAGCTGAGCGCGTTCGCGCTCGAGGGCCTCCTGCTCCTGCAACGCCGCTTGGGTAGCGCTCTCGAGCTTGGCCACGAGCGTTTCGAAGCTTCGGGAGTGCTCGGGCAGGATGCGACGCGCTTCCTCGACGACATCGCCGGGGATTCCGTAGCGGCGAGCGACTTCGAGCGCATTCGAGCCGCCGGGGACACCCATGTTCATCCTGAACGTCGGCGCCATGTTCTCGAAGTCGAAGCCGACCGCGGCATTCCGCATGTCGTCGCGCTCCGCCGCCACGGCCTTCAACGCCTCATAGTGGGTCGTTACGGCAACCGCGGCACCGGCCTCGATCAGGCTTTTCGCGATGGCGCAAGCTAGGGCTGCGCCCGCTTCGGGGTCGGTGGCTCCAGCTAGCTCGTCGAGCAGCACCAACACCCGTTCACCTGCCTGCTCGAGGATGCTGCTCAACGTCACCAGGTGTGCGGAGAATGTCGAGAGGCTTCGCGCAAGGCTTTGTTCGTCGCCGACCGCAGCCAGGATGGGGGAGAAGAACCCGCAGACGCTGCCGTCATCAGCTGGGAACGGAAGCCCGGCGCGCGTCATCAAGGCAGCGAGGCCGAGCATTTTGAGCGCCACCGTCTTGCCACCAGCGTTGGGGCCCGAGATCACCAGCGCTTCGCCTCCGGCTAGATCGATGTCGTTGGGTACGACGTCGACCCCACCGAGCACCAGCAACGGATGCCGCGCTCCACGAAGCGAAATTTGGGGTGCCTCGGAAAGCTTCATGAAGCGTGCGCCGAGGTCGACGGCGAGTTTCGCACTGGCGGCCCGAAGATCTGCGTGATCGAGCGCTTCGGCCGCCGCTCGAAGCTGCGGTACATATTGCCTCACGAGGTCGCAGACCGCCGCAAGAATGCGTCGCTCCTCCCGGTCGAGCTCGGCCTGCGCCATCTTGAGCCTGTTACCCCGCTCCACGAGCTCGCGCGGCTCGACGAAAATGGTGGCGCCACTTGCGCTCGATCCGTGCACGATCCCGTGAAAGCGCTCGTGCGCATCAGCCCGAACCGGCAAAACATATCGCCCCTCTCGGGTCGTGTAGAACGAGTCTTGCAGAATCGCGCTGCGCTTCTGGATCAGCTCCTCCAGCTTGCGAACGATCCGGCCACGAAGGTTTCCCACCTCTTCGCGGAGATGCGCGAGCTCGAGACTTGCAGAATCGAGAATGGAGCCATCGTTACCGATCGACATTCCGATCTCGTCTTCGAGCCCATCGAGGGTCGGATCGACGCTGCAGGCGCGGTCGAGAAACGGAGCGAGGGCCTTGCGCTGACCGAGGAAACGTCGGAGGGCAGCCGCCGCTCGAAGCGCGCTTCGGATGTCGCGCAGGGCTACCCCATCGAGCACACCTTCTCTCTCGAGATGCTGGAGCGAGGGCTCGATGTGACTGATCCCCTCGAGGGGAAGCGGCTCGCCCCGGTCGAGTAGCTGCCAGGCCTCCTTCGACTCGGCGAGCGCCCGCTCGGTGTCTTCGAACGTTTCCCCGAGCTCCAACGTCAGCCGGTCTCGAAGGGGACCATGACAGCGGTCGGCCACCGCCTGCTCCACCTGTTCCCACTCGAGATCGGCTAGAGTCTTCTTCTCCGGCTCACTCACCGAGCCCACTCCGGAACCTTGAGGTCCGACGCACGGGTCGTGGTGTTGGTTTCGCGGCGCGGTTTTGGTTCTTCGGCGACCTTGCGCGGCTGCCTGGCCACTCTCTTGGGTGTCTTGAGCACGATGAGCACCGTTTCTTCTTGCGTCGGTGTGATCTGC
>Ga0224497_10001533_pt1 | contig 14562 bp, 14 predicted proteins | sample SF_Jul11_sed_USG_4_FD_167970 | JGI IMG/M metagenome (GOLD analysis project Ga0224497, IMG submission 167970) | Sediment microbial communities from San Francisco Bay, California, United States - SF_Jul11_sed_USGS_13 | ecosystem: Environmental > Aquatic > Marine > Sediment | place: USA... | reverse complement strand
CTTTAAGTGAAAACTCTTGCATTTTATCTAACATTCCTAACAATTCATCATCTGTTTCTCCTTTTTCTGCAAGCATTGATAGAAACTTTGAATTTTGCTCATCATTGGTGTTTCCTGAAAGCATATCTGTCATAATCGAATTCATCTCATCATAACTCAAATCTGTCTTTTGTTGCAGTTTTGCAATAATCTCTGAAATCATTTCCTGTCTCCTGATTTTGAATTAATTTCTTCAATAATTATATCTGAGAACCTTGGTATGTATTTAGAAACCTTTTCAATTTTTTTTTCTGAAGATCTCTCATAAAAGATTTCTTTCATTAAAACAAGTTTTTCTCTATCTGAAAACAATTCTATCATGGTAGTCCTTTACTTGTGTTATTTGTGCATGATTTTCTATCCTTTACTTGATTTATGAAATTCTCTAGAATCTGTTTACCATCTTCAGTCATTATGGATTCTGGATGAAATTGGACTCCCTGAATTAAATATTCTTTATGGGTAATTGCCATTACTTCACCGTCGTCATTAGCCGTAGCAATCACTTGTAAAATATCTGGAATTATTGTTTTGTCTCCCACAAGACTGTGATATCTAGTTGCTCTAAATGGATTCTTTACGTTTTGGAATAACTTGGAATTTGTATGTTTTACAGGACTTGTTTTGCCATGTCTGACACATCCAGCATTAGTTATTTTACCACCAAACGCATGAATAATTCCTTGATGTCCTAAGCAAACTCCCAGAATGGGAATTGTTGATCCAATATCTTTAATCACATTTAAGCAAATTCCAAAATATTTTTTGTCTTCCGGGGTTCCAGGACCTGGTGAAATAATTATTCCATCATAATTATTTTGTTTTATTTGTTCTAGTGTAATTTTGTCATTTCTTATGACCTCGCAATCTACTCCTAACTCTCCTAGATATTGAGCAATATTATATACAAACGAATCATAGTTGTCAATGATAAGAAATTTCATTCTGATGCCTCTTTTAATGCCTGAAGCATTGCACCTGCTTTGTGTTCTGTTTCTTTAAATTCATTTTCTGCAATTGAATCTGAAACAATTCCCGCGCCTGATTGAATAAACCCCTCACTTCCTTCAATGAATATGCTTCTGATTGCAATTGCAAAATCACAACAACCATTGAATGAAAAATAGCCTATCGCTCCTGCATATGGTCCTCTTGCTTCTATTTCTAATTCATCAATAATTTCCATTGCACGCACCTTTGGAGCACCTGATACTGTCCCTGCAGGAAATACTGCTTGAAACGCATCAAACATGTCGTTTTTAGGTGATAGATTGCCAACAACATGACTGACTATGTGCTGAACATGACTGAATTGTTTTATCTGCATTAATGATTCTAGATGAACTGATCCATATTTACAAACTCTGCCTATATCATTTCTGCCTAAATCCACAAGCATTGTATGTTCTGCCAGTTCTTTTTCATCATGGATTAATTCATCAGCAAGCTGCTCGTTTTTCATTTCATCTTCTGTAATTTTTCTAGTTCCTGCAATTGGAAATGTTTCTACTTTATCCTTTGTAATTCTAACTAACATCTCAGGAGATGCACCGATGATTGTTTTTGTATCTTGTTTTAGATGATACATGTATGGGGATGGATTTAGATTTCGTAATGTCTTGTATAGTTTTAGGTTGTCTCCCTCATTTTTAAATACAAACTTTCTAGATAAGACAACCTGAAATATGTCTCCATCATAAATGTATTTTTTTGCCTTGTTTACAATTTCTGAAAATTTTTCTTTATTCATATTTGGTGTCACTTTGCTTGAGTTAAATTCTCCAAATATGTCATCACTTAGAATTAATTTATCAAATCTATTCTCATCATGATAAAAGTAGAATAATTTCTGGTGTACATTATCATAAAGTATTCCATCATCGTAAATCCCAAATTCCATTAATGGTTGTTTTGAATTATGAGAATCTGCAATATTTTCTACCAATCTTACTGCATCATAATTTACAACTCCCACTGCTCCTCCCAAATATCGATAGCTCTGATCATCTGAATTTCTCAATAGTTTTTTTAGTTCTGAAAATGGATCAGTAGTATGAACAGTTTGTGTTTTCTTATCAGTTGTTATTTCCACTCTATCTGAATATCCTTTGAATATTATTTTTGGGTCAAATCCCATTACTGATGTCTCAGTCAAAATTTCAGGACCTGTAAGCGATTCAAAGAGAAATGAATGAGTATAGTTTCTTGAAATTTTATTGTAAATTTGAAATTGGTTTTCAGATAGATCTAGTGGTATTATTTTTACTTGAGCATTTCCAAAGATGTCCACCCATAAACAAAACTTTAGTTCTTTATTATTTAAATTAATGAGTAAGTTTTGGTGACCTTCTTTTTGTTTAAAATAATTAATTTATCTGACACAATATAATTACCGTATAGTACGGTACCTTTATATAATATTTGATCATGTAATAATCACCATGCAGGGGGTAAATCAGACTGTTTTGCATAATGTGCAAAAATCATTAACAGTACAATCTTCAGTTTCTAAAGTTGAATGTTATGTATGTGGAAAGGGATTGGAAGATGGTCATCGTATTGCTGCTAAAACATTATCCAGTGGAACAGTTCTTTTTTGTGATGTTCATTATTCATTACAATAATTGACCGAAAGCGACATTTTTTTCTGGTACTTCAATACTATGTCATGAAGATCCAGCATAGCCTGATGATGTTTCAGGAACACTTAGGTCAAAGAAATCAATAAAACTCTACACCTGGACAACATAATTCATCTACTTTCATGAAAACTTCACAATTTGAACAATACTCTTGCCCCTCTGCATATCTGGATACGTTTAATGCGGCAGGTTTTTTGCTTTGAATTGCACAAACTCTACAACATGATATCAATAACTGAAACTAAAACCACTTACTAAATCATAATTTGATCCGATACTGTAATCAGATCAAAAAATAGTAACGCATTAATGATATTTTCATGTCTTAAAACTATTGAACAAATTTCTAACTTTGATTATTTTATTCACAATTGCCGTTGGTATTTTTGGACTTAATTATTCTCTTCTCGCTTTTGCCAATCCTTTCTTTGAAAATGGACAATTCACTCCAAATGGAATAGAATGGTGTCAAGAAAATTTTCAATTATATGAAATTCTTGGAGAAAAGTTTTTTGAACATCATAAACATTCTATAGAATCACGAGTATGTGCGGCTCTTTATGAGGATCCATTATGGAATGAAGAAAGAGAAGGAAAAGTTCAAAAATTAATTGAAAAGAGTCGTCATTTTGCCTTACTAGAAATATCCGAAAGTATTGAAGAATCCCAAACTGGAGTCATAGATACAACCCCTGTTGCAAATAGGGATAAAATAATATTACAGGGAATGACAGAAGACGGTCAAGTTACAGTGCAGTTGTCTACAACTAAACCTATTGTCAACACAATGATGCAAATAGAAATATCTTTTCTTGATTCTGACAAAACTCTGATTCCAAACGTATCTTATTCTATTGAAGCAATCCAAGAAAATACTAAAGTTATATCTAGTAATGGTGGCCTATCTGACAATGGTCTTGCCACAATTTCTACCATCCCTCTTTCATCTGATGCTCATGTGAAAATTAATCTAACTATTAATGAACTAGGATTATCAGAGGATGCCGAATATTGGGAATCCTCAAAAGGACAGGTTATCATGTTTAATGTGGTACCAGAATTTGGTACAATTACAATGGTGATACTAGCTGTTGCAATCATAAGCATCGTTGCAGTAACTTCAAAATCCAGAGTCGTTCCAAGATTTTAGATTTTGATGTCTAGTGACTTTTTTAGTTGAACACTTTATTCATTGTTTGCAGCAAAAAAGTTGTTATACAAAAAAGTCATCCAATCAGATCCGAGCGAAGCGAATGAATAATTTTGTAATGATTATTCATGACAAAATAATGATTTTCATATTTTCTAATGATCGTTTTACCTGTTCATTTTACTATGATTCATTTGATGTTTCTATGATATGGCTACTGAAAATTTGGAAAGATATGATAAATTTGTCCGTGGATTTTTGGGAAATAAGAGAAACATATTGTACAAAAAATAATTTCTTTAAAAAAATATTACAGAGTGGCAAAAAATGAAACCGTTAGAGACGATCATTTAACAAAATAGTTATTTCAAAATTAAAAATAATATTCTATTTACAAGTGAGTTCAGAATGTTCTCTCTTAACTATAACTCCATACACGTCGTGCTGCTAATCCAATTTTAATTGCCACTCAAATTTTGCAAGTCATGATTTATGGAATCTTAATACATTAACCCTCACCGTAATGTCCACCATTGGCTTGAATTGTATGTGGAACTTGTACGTACCTTGAACAAGACCTGATTTTATTTTTCAGTATTAAGATTCATGTTAAAAGTCATCAGATAATCGTAAATCTGGAATCCTTTCTTGGTGCAACACTGCTTCATAATGTGATTTCCCTTCTGTATATACAAAGTATGTGGATGATTTATTTGTGAAAGATGTAACACTGTACCATCGTCTGCAATGGTTGACATCTATTCTTTGCACGCTCTGCATAGACGAGCTAATATCACCCCGTTGGTGTTTTCAGTACTTTGAACCTTGGTCAGCGTGACTTCTACTCTGCTATCATGGCATGCCTCACATGTTCCAATCATGAAAAGCCCGTCAAATTCTCATCAATTTCAACTATATGATTTAATCTTGATACAATTTTGGTCAATGATCTGATACTATCTGGATTATCTAGATGTTCTGAAAAAAGAAATCATGATAAAGGAATTTCTTGGATTCATCTGGGATTTGATTTCTGGAAACTAAATTACAATAACCATTCCTTCTTAAACTAATCTCAGAAACTACTCTTACAAGTCATCATGATCATTACCTCCACTCTGCAAAAAGCAACTTTCATTTTATTAATACAAGGTAAGGTATGATCATTGGTACCATCGTAGGTGCGTCTGACATGTGGCACATTTGGGAGGGTGAAATGATTTTTCTGATTTTAATATTTTATTATTTTATTAACAACAGGATTATGTTCAGATTAAATTTTCATAATTTAATGACTTTGACAAAAAAACTTGCAACATCTGTTACGATGTTTGCATTGCTAGCTGTTTTTGCAGCCCCTACTGTCTCATTTGCTGATCATGGGTCTATATATCATGAACTTAGCGCAATAGCGTTTGATGATGCCAACGGTAATGGAATCTTTGATTGCGATGAAAGTGGAATTGCGGGTGTGAGAATACAGCTAAGTGATGAATTTGGCCTTGTACTTGATGAAATTCATATTACAGATGAGAATGGAATCTGGATGATCACAGGCCTTAGTGATGGAACATATTCTCTAAAGGTAATTGAATCTCCACTTGGAGTGATCCTAGATGGCAGTACTCAAACATTTGTAATGGATAGTGATAGATCAGTCTATTTCGGCTCTCCTTCAGGTTACGGGTCAGCTACATGTAACGGTGACGTAACACCTCCAGTGATCACTCTGAATGGTCCAAACCCACAGGAATTGATAATCAATCAAGTCTATGAGGAATTTAGAGCAACAGTCACTGATGATTCAGGTGAGGGCTTGTCTGGTGCACTTGTAATTGACTCTAGCTATGTTATCATTTCGCAAGAAGGATCATACCAAGTAAGTTATGATGTAACTGATTCATCATCAAATGCGGCTGACACTGTGTTCAGAACTGTAAATGTAATTACGCCACAGCAAGCATTAGATAAGATAGAGCAAGAGATCAATGAAATTCCAGAAGGCGATATTGGAAATAATGCAAACGGATTATTAGCAAAACTTGGTCAAATAATGGACAAGCTAGATGCTAATAATACAAATGCTGCATGCAACCAACTAAATGCGTTCATCAATCAGATAGAAGATCTTATCATTAGCGGTGATTTATCTTCTGAGATTGGGCAACCAATATTGGATGCTGCAAACACAATTCATACAAACTACTGTTAAACCAATAACACTTTTTTCTTTTTTATTATAACCTCCAACTTATATCGTTGGCAAATAATAATAGACCATTGATCTCCAATGCCCTCTTTTGCAACGCCAAAGATTACGTCAAGTTGATACGGTTTTATTTTCACGGTAAATACACAAATCCATTCTGTAAGGATACAATAAGGGACTATAAGGTTCATAGGTTTAAATCAAAACAACTATTATGTAATAGATAAAACATAGTGCTCTGTTTCTTAATCAATGGCATTAAAAATTATCTCTGGCATTGTTTTACCTTCTACAGAAAATGGGTATGTAAAAATCATGTTTGATGATCATTCAATTCAGCATGGTTCTGATGCAAGTGTGGTAGAAAAAAAGACTATTGGCCCAACTGGTAATTTTAAAAAAGTTCCTGCAAAAATTGTATCATTACGTCAAATTGAAGTTATGACTACCGTGGCTCCAGTTGTTGGTGGACCGACTTCCCCAGTAAAATACAAAATTGGAGATTCCATTAACAAACAGCGATTAAAAATTACGTGGTCTTACAGTCTTGGTAAAATAGAAGAAATATCTTATATGGTGATAGGAGAGGTGTGAAAAATAAATCAAATTCAAGATAAGGAAAAACGTCTTATTGATGTATTCTAGATAGGGCAAATCATGGTGCAACCTACTCAAAAGTAGGGCAAATCGAGTGCAGTCTACTAAAAATAATGTCGAATAGCTTAACACTATTCATTTCAGTAATTGATCTATATTTCATATATTAATTCAATCCACTGGTTTCATCTACAGCGAGATTATCCTGAGTTGAAAATAATTCATAGTTTTAATTTCATGCTAGTTAATCAACAAAATAATCGTTAAATGAATGCAGGTTTATTAATGAAAAAAATATTATGACTCTGTCTTGAAAGTTGCTCTAATATATAATGAGAAAATCATTGATCCTAATGATGTAATCAATGTTTTTGGAATGAGTACAAAGGAGCATTACAGCTCAAAGGCCGTAGAAAGAGTTGCAAGAGCATTAGAAAAAGGTGGACATACAGTAAAGGTAGTTGAGGGAGATATTCACCTTGCAGATGAACTAAAAGAATTTATGCCAAAGGTTGTTGCAGGTGAAAACCCTGGAATGGTTTTCAATATGGCCTATGGCATACAAGGTCAGAATAGATACACTCATGTTCCTGCAATGATGGAGATGCTTGGCATTCCTTACGTTGGTTCTGGTCCTGCAGGTCATGCAATCGTTCAAGACAAAGTCATGACAAAGATTGTTTTACAAAAAAATAATATTTCAACTCCTGGATTCTGGGTATTTCGAACTCCAGAGGATACTTATGATGATTTAGTTTTTCCTGTAATCGTTAAACCAAAACTAGAATCTACCTCAATGGGAATGGAGGTGGTAGATAATTGGGATGATCTTCGTGCCGCAGCAAAAGTACAGATAGAGAAATTTGAGCAAGACATACTAGTAGAACAGTTTATTTCAGGTAGAGAATTTGCAGTGGGATTGTTGGGCAACAGCCCCAACATTGATGCCCTGCCAATAGTTGAAATCAATCTTGACAATCCAGATCAAATACAAACTATAGAAGACAAAAAGAAAAAGGGTGGTGTAGAGAAAACATGTCCTGCAAAATTATCAAAAGCAAAAGCAGAAGAGATGGTACAAATGTGCAAAAAGGCTTTTAGCTGTTTGGGACTAAATGATTATTGTAGAGTTGATTTTAGAATGGACAAAGATGAAAATCTTTACATTCTTGAACTAAATTCTATGGCTAGTCTTGGAACTGGTGGCTCATTTTATTATGCTGGTCAAACTGCGGGATATACGTATGACTCTTTAATCAACAAAATTTTAGACGTTGCCACAATTAGATATTTTGGCTCTTCTATCCCGCATCAAGATGCAGATGTTGATTTAACACAACCATTACGTGTCGTTGCTAGAACCTATCTGAGGGGCCATTTACAAAGTCTCAAAGAAACACTAAGAGGTTTTGTTAATCTAAATACACATGTTTACAACATTGAAAATGTCAATCAATTAGGAGTAATAATTTCCAAGCGATTAAAACATCTTGGATTCAATGAACATATTCACAGACAGTATGATGTTGGAAATTTTTATTATTTTAAAAACCATTCAGAATCTGAAAATGACGTTCTGTTGGTTTCTCATCTTGATACTCATTATGGACCCGATGATTTAATCAGCTTCCATGAAGAAAACGATAAAATTCTTGGCTCTGGAATTGCTGAAAGTAAAGGTGGATTGACAGTAATGCTAGGCGCATTGCATGCATTAAGATTTGCAAAAAAACTCAAAAAAGTAAGATGTGCGATATTACTAACAACTGATGATAGTTTGGGCGGACGATACAGTAAGAGATTTGTAAAAGAATATTCTAAAAAATCACGATATATTGTTGGATTGAAATCTGCAAGTAAAGACGGTGGAATAATTACGACTTGCTATGGGAGAAGTGATTACCAGATTAGATTTACTAGTACTGGTGAACAAACCGGTTCTGATATTCATGGCATTATTCCTGTTTTGGCAAAAAAACTATCTGCCATTGAAAAACTCTCAAAGGATGAAAAAGATTATCGGTTAAGGACTACGTCTATAATTTCAAAGGGCTCTCATGGACAGACTCCTAATTTTGCCACACTGACCTTGATCAGCAGTTATAAAACAGTAAAACTAGGAGATCTTCTTGATTCAAAAATCCAAACTATTATGAAAAAAAGAGAAATAGGTTCCCAAAAATTGGATGTCTCAATTAATAAAATTCAAACTAGACCTCCCGTATTAGAAGAACCATCTGATACAAAATTTTATGAATTAGTGGAAGATCTGGCTAAAAAACATGAGATAAAAATCAAAAAACATTCTCAACTTATCTCTTCAGATATCAGCAATGTTCCAATTAAACTTCCGGCATTAGATGGATTTGGACCAATTGGACACAACTATCGTTCAACAAAAGAATACATTCTTCATGACAGTATTGTAGAGCGTGCAGGACTATTAGCGTCTGTCATGTACAAATGTGCTGAGAAGTAACTTTCATATTTTTAATCAAAGGTTCTAATTGTTTTGTAATGTGTTTTTTAACTTCCAAACTTTTGAAATTCATTAGAACAACAATCGAATGTTTTGGCCTTTTTAATTAAGATTGGTATTTGTAGTAGTTTGGATTCAGGTAATTATTGAAAATGTCAATGATATATGATAAAAATAATGACCGTGAATATAACTTATTGTGTACTTTTCTTATGATTACCAATGATCTTAGTTATGAATTAAATAAAATTTTTTCACATATAATTGAGAAAGTAATCAAATTGGAATCATTTTCAAATGGTTTTTCAATCAGATTGTCGCAGGAAGTAATGTCAAATTGAACATTGAACAAATCGAAAATTCCTTTAGAGCGACTCAAAACAAAAAATCTTCAATTGCAAAAAAAGGAATGGTTTCATCTGCATTTCCGGATGCAACAAAGGCAGGAGTTGAAATGCTCAAAAAAGGTGGTAATGCTATTGATGCTGCATGTGCTACAGCCATTGCATTAGGCGTATGTGAGCCTCAAGCTTCTGGAATAGGCGGGCAATCCATGTGCATCATCCATTTGAAGGGTAAATCCTTCACAATAGATGGCTCTAGTCGTTCACCTTCATTAGCACATTCATCAGTTTATACAAAAAAGAAAAATCGTCGACTTGGATACAAGGCAACAACTATACCTAGCACTTTGGCAGTAATTGGGTTTTTACATGAACGATATGGGACACTAGAATGGCAAAAAATTATTGCTCCATCAATTCGCATTGCCAAAAAAGGATACAAAATTACTCAACTTCAACATTCCTTACAGAAAAGAGAATTAGAAAACTTTCTTTCAATAAAATCAAAATCTGGTGCAAAATACTTTCTAAAAGATGGTATAGTTCCATATGATACAGGGGATCGATTTGTTCAAGAAGATCTATCTGAAACTCTTACTGCTATTTCAGAATACGGTTATCGTGTTTTCTATCAGGGTGATATTGCTAAAAAAATTACTCAGGATATGAAAAATAACCATGGCTTAATTCGTGAAGAGGATTTGGCATACATTCCAGAACCATTAATTCGAAAACCAATTAGTAGAAAATACAGACATGTAACAGTTGCAACTTTACCTCCACCTGCAGCTGGGAGAACATTGCTCCTAACACTGATGATGCTAAATCATCTTCCATCAAAGTTTTTGCGTAGCTCAAAACCCAGCTCATATCACTTTGTTGCAGAGACATTTAGAAAAGCATTTTTGCATAGATTACAACGACCATTTAATCGCCATACATATGACCAAATTCAAGACAAATTGCATTTACAAAGATCATTTGCAAAACAGATGGCAAACTCAATTCATAATTCAATGGATGCAACTCTACCAATGATAGATCCTGATTTTGGGGGAGAGGATACTACACACCTTTCAACCATGGATTATGAGGGTAACGCTGTAGGAATTACTCAATCCATTGAATTGGCATATGGATCAAAAACTGCAGCTGACGGATTGGGATTTCTTTACAACAACTACATGTCTGCATTTGAGTTTACTACTCCAAACCATCCGTATTATATTAGACCAAATGCAATACCATGGACTTCGGTATCGCCAGCTTTGATTTTCAATGATTCAAAACTTTGGATGGTGGTAGGAAGTCCTGGAAGCCAAAGGATATTTTCCACCATTACCCAATTTCTATCAAGAATAATTGATGGTAATTTATCTATGGATCAGGCAATTGAGAGACCTAGATTTCATTGTTCAATTGGAGGAAATGTTAGTATAGAAGACGGAGGATTCAGAACTGAAATTGTTGACTATCTTAAAGAAATGGGATATGACATTTCTATTAAGGAGAGATATTCATTTTATCATGGAGCAATTCATGCAACAATGAAATTACAAACACAAAATGGATTTCAGGGAGTAGCTGAAGTGCGACGCGATGGAATAGCGGAGGGATTAAATTAGAAAAATTACCTGTCTTATTATCTATTCCTCACGGTGGAAAAAATAAACCCATAGAACTTGACGGACATCTGTGTATTACAAACAAAGATCTTTTTGATGACTCTGATCCTTTTGTAATTGAAATGTATGACTTGGGAGATAAAGTCCAACGTGTGATTAAATCAAACATTGCAAGAGCATTCGTTGATCTTAATCGCTCTCAAGATGATTTACCTCCAATTAATCCTGATGGTGTGATTAAAAGTACAACATGCTACAAGAAACCAATTTATCATGATAGGAAGGAACCAGATGATTCTCTAAGAACATTACTGCTTGAATTATACTATTTTCCTTATCATAGTTCTATTAAAAAAAGCCTTAAAGAATTAGACTTACAATTATGTTTGGATTGCCACTCTATGGCATCAATTGCACCTGGGATCTCACCTGATGCCAAGAACAATAAACGACCAAAATTTTGTTTGTCAAACAATGATGGAGAAACTTCCTCTATAGAAATGATGGAATTGTTGGCTTCATGCATCTCAAAATCTTATGGGATTAAAAGAGATGATATTTCACTCAATGATCCATTTCATGGTGGTTACATAACAAAGACTTATGGGAACAATCCTATCCCTTGGATTCAAATTGAAATGAACAGAGATTTGTATTTGGCAGATCCTTGGTTTGATAAAGAAACATTATCTGTGGACCCTGTACATCTGAAAGAATTGAATAAACAGTTTGAAAATACCCTGAATCTTTTTTTTGAAAATTTTGATGGAGCAGATTCTTGGAAGTAGAGGTTACACAATTTCTTGCACTTTTGGCATTGCTTCTAGGTGGAGGAATGATTGGAGCAGGGATAATGAAAAAAATAAAATTTCCGACAATCATTGGGTTTATTCTGATTGGAATGATTGCAGGGCCTTATGGACTTGGAATCGTAGATGATGTGGAATTAATCAATCTCTTAGCTGAGCTAGGAATAATAATTCTTCTTTTTGTTGTTGGGTTAGAATTTAGCCTTCAAAAATTACGTAGGGCTGGTATGAAAGCAATCACTGTAGGTATGACTGAATTATCCATAATGTTTTTCCTGGCATACATTGGAGCATTTTCATTTGGATGGTCACATTTAGAGGCGCTATACCTTGCAGGAATTTTGTCAATAAGTAGTACTGCTATTTCCTTGCGAATAATGCGAGATCTCAAACTAGTCAAAACAAAAGAATTTGATACTATAATCACAATTTTAATTGTTGAAGATCTTGCAGCCGTATTACTTTTGGTAATTTTGGGCAATGCATCTGATGGGGCACAACTTGATTTTACTGGAATAGGGATTTTGATTTTACAAAGCATGACTTTCTTTGTAATAGCATTAGCTCTTGGGATTAAATTAATTCCTAAATTACTTGAAAAAATACATGGACTAGATATTCCAGAGGGTCCATTTATCACAGCACTTGCTTTAGGCTTTGGTTTGGCAGTTTTGGCACATTTTCTTGGACAGAGTTCTGCCATAGGGGCATTTATCATGGGGATGATAATAGCATCATCAAAGCATTCTGAAAGTATTACAAAAAAAGTTCTTCCGCTAAGGGACTTTTTTGGAGTGATATTTTTTGTATCTATTGGAATGTTGGTAAATATTATGGCAATTCCGGATGTTGCACTAATCTCAATTCCTATAATAATTTTAGCTGTTGTTGGAAAATTCATTGGAAATTTCTTTGGTGCATCGATGGGTGGACATGGAATGATTAGTTCCTCTACAATTGGCTCAGTCATGGTTCCTCGAGGGGAATTTTCATTTATTATTGCAAAACAGGCAGTAGATAGTGGCTCTGTTAGAGATTCGTTGTATCCTGTTACAATGCTTGTTACGTTAGCTACTATGCTTTGTATGCCATTATTGTTAAAAATTTTACCTACCCTTGCAGATAAAACAAGTCACATCCCACTAAATATTCTAAATCCAATTCACATCGTTGGAAAGTTTTTTAATAATTTAATGGATACTCCTGATGAATCCAATCAATTCAACAAAATTCTAAAAAAACATGGGCCAAAATTTTTTGTAAATTTGATGATTGTAATTGCAATTCTTGCTCTAATTGATTATTTTCATGATGATATGATTACAATAATTTCTACAACTGGAATTCCACTTGCAATTGAGCCTGAAATTCTTTTGACTATAATCAGTATATTATTAATTGTATACCCTGTAATTGCAATGTTAGGCAAGATAGAAAATTTGGTCACAAATATTTCTGACATATTATCTACAAAACTAATCCCAGCGGATACACAACAACTCGAAGAAAAACCTCTTCATCGATTACTTAGAAATATTTTCTTTATAGGTTTTGTTTTGATAATTATAGCTGTAGTTCAACCTTATTTGGGAGATATAACACTCTTGCCATTTTTACCATTTATCATATCTGGAATAGGACTAACAATTGCAATTATTTTGATAGCTGATTCTGTATTTGTATTCCAAAAATTATCTCACGGTCATATTATGGAAAGTTTGATGAAAGATGATGAAAATTCTGAACCTGAATAATTAAAACAAACAAACTTGAATCAATTGAGATAAAACCTGGGATCTGAAATTATTTATCTGATAGAATTATTACAGTTGGTAGAAATTAAAACTAAATTATTCTAATTAAGAAAGCAATTAGAAGTGTGAGTAATTCGTGTTTTTTAAATATGTTCTTTGATTATCTTTATTTACTTCATCACTGATTTATTGTATGCAAGCATATATTCTGATTAATTGCAATACTGGCAGTGAAACTACTTTAATTTCCGAATTAAAGGAATTACCTGAAATAATTGAAATTAATGGTGTATGGGGAAAATATGATGTTTTTATTAAAATTTCTACACAAGACCCTAACGGGGTTGAACAGATTGTCAAGAGATTACGAAACCATCCTGATGTTGTAGATACCTACACCATGCATGTATTATATGGTCAAGGTGGAACAATCGATAATGAATGAAAATTTCTTGACTGTTTTACCAAAGTGAATATCTTTATTCTGTAATTCAAAAGATGAACTCCTATCTTTTTGATATGATGCCTGTAATTGATCCTGAAGATAGGAAAAAAGTGATAGGAATAATCTCAAACCATGACATTATGAATTTACTAGTAGAGACTGAAAAATCCTGATTTAAAATAATTTCAGTAATTGCCTTCTGTGATTATTTCTGCTGTATCTTTTTCATCAAATCTTGTTTCTGGTCATAAAACAACTTCGACAACTAATGCTAAGAATAATACCACAAGAACTTAGAGTTTTTTCTTTACTAGATAAGTCGTTTGGGGAATTGGATGTTTGAAAGGCTTGATTGCCAATATTTAATCAACCAAATATGATATAATAAAAAAGGTCCACGTTCTTGAACTTGAAAGTCTTATTTTAGTTTTTAGTAGTCGATCCTTTTATGATTTTTGTTGAAGCTTCT
>Ga0224497_10001532_pt1 | contig 14569 bp, 15 predicted proteins | sample SF_Jul11_sed_USG_4_FD_167970 | JGI IMG/M metagenome (GOLD analysis project Ga0224497, IMG submission 167970) | Sediment microbial communities from San Francisco Bay, California, United States - SF_Jul11_sed_USGS_13 | ecosystem: Environmental > Aquatic > Marine > Sediment | place: USA... | reverse complement strand
CAAAAAAACAATCCTTTCTCTGCTGAAGAACGCAAAGAGATGATTCTATCTTCAATTGATGATTCAATGAAAGAAAAAATTTCAATTTATTTTATCCCAGATTTGGATAATCATATCAAATGGATTAAAAAAATAGATACCATTGTTCCAAAATTTGATATAGTTTTTTCAAATGATGAATTAACAAAGCATCTGTACTCAAAAAGAGATGTACGAGTAATTCCAATTCCATTTTTAAAAAGAGATATTTTATCTGGAACCAATATTCGAGATTTGATTATAAGCGATCAAAAATGGGATAACTTGGTTCCTTCGGGGACAAAAAATTTTTTAGAAAACTCAAATGCAAAAAATCGTCTAAAAATTCTTTAATTATAAATAAGCCCCAACAAAACCCCATTTGGAGATAATATTTGGAATATTTAGTAATGTTGCCAGGACCTACAAACGTTCCTGAACGAGTAACCAGAGCAATGATTACTCCATCAATTAATCACAGAAGCGATGATTTTGTAGAACTTTATGAAGAATGTGTAAATAACACAAAGAAAATTTTTGAAACCGAAGGGGACGCTGTATGTCTTTCTGCCTCTGGTACTGGTGCTACTGAGTGTTCTGTTGTAAATTTAATTAAAAAAGATGATAAAGTAATTATCCCCGTAAATGGAGAATTTAGTTCTCGATTAGCACAACAAGTTGAATGGGCAGGTGGTCAGACTATTCGAGTTGAGACTGAGCCAGGTGTAAATGCCACATTTGATCAAATCAAGGAAGCATTTGATAATAACAAAGATGTTAAAGCATTCTATTGTGTTTGGAATGAAACATCAACTGGAACAATGATTAATTACCTTGATAAAATTAAAGATCTAACTTCAAGAAATGATTCTTACTATGTATTAGATGGAGTTTCAATTGTTGGAGGCGAAGAACTTCATATGGATAAATGGGGAATTGATATTGCAATGACCGGTGCCCAAAAAGCATTTGCATGCCCACCAGGAATCTCACCAATCTGTATTAATCAAAGAGCTAGAAAGTATATGGAAGCCAATCCACCAAATACAATGTATTTCAATTTACCAAGATACTTCAAGTATTATGATGAATCCAAACATACTCCATTTACTCCAGCATTACCGGTTCTTTATGCATACAGAGAAGCAATGAGAATTATTCTAGAAGAAGGAATGGAAAAAAGAATTCAGCGTCATAGAATTTGTTCTGATGCATTGTATTCTGGACTGTCAGCAATCGGTTTGACACCATTTGCAAAAGAAGATTCTCGTTCAACAGTAGTTATCGCATTGAATTATCTGGATGGATTAGAAGACAAAATTTTCCGCGAGACACTGGCCAAAAAATTTAGAATTTTAGTTGCTGGAGGATTTGGAAATCTAAAGGGTAAAGTTTTCAGAGTAGGATGTATGGGTGAAGTTAATGGATATCATGTAATGAGAGCAATATCTGGAATTGCATCAACTTTATCCATGATGGGATATGATACAAATGTTCAAGCAGGACTGAAAACTGCAGAAGAAAAACTAAAAGCTCTCTAAACCCTGTTAACTTAATATAAGGAAATTCGAGACCGATCACATTGACTTTCGAGAAAGGTTCACTAATTCTAGTTGACTATACTGCAAAGGTAAAAGGTGATGATGAGGTTTTTGATACAACCATTGAAGAGGATGCAAAAAAATTTTCTATTCATGAACAAAATATCAAATATCAACCAAAACTGGTTTCTATTGGTGAAGTATCTTATCCTGTTCTCAAAGGATTAGATGAAGCACTTGCAAAAACATCTGTTGGAGATAAACTTACAGTTGAAGTAACACCTGACAAAGGTTTTGGTGAAAGAGATTCTGGAAAAGTTAGAATGATTCCTCTTAGAAAACTAGGTGAAGATGCAGAAAAAGTTTCAGTAGGTGATACGATTGAAGTTGATAATAAAAGAGGAATTATTCGTTTTATTGGATCTGGTAGAGTTCAAATAGATTACAACCACAGATACGCAGGAAAAACAATTCTATTTGATGTAAATGTAATCAAATCACTTGATTCTCCTAGTGGCAAAATAGATGGAATCCTTAAAAACAGACTCCCTGTAGAGGACTCAAAAATTGCATTTGACTTGAAAGATAAAGAAGTTAACATTACAGTCCCTGAAGAAATCTTACGTGCTGATGGTTTACAAATTATGAAACACTTTATTCAGTTAGATATTTTCAAGTTTGTTCCAACTTTGGAAAAACTAAGTTTTGTTGAAACACATGTAAATAAACAAACTCAGAAAAAGAAATCTGAAACAAAAGAAAAAGTACCTGAGCAAAAGGCTGCTTAAATCAAATTACTTTAGTGCTTTTTGCAAGATTTAATGCTCTTTTCTCCGTCATTTTAATTTCTTTTAAGATAGTATATCTTTCAGGTCTAAGTTCTTGAGCAATTGTTAGAGCTCTAATTATTACATCTGGTTTTAGACCAATTTGCTTTGCGGTTGTTGGTGCACCAACATCTTTCAGAGTCTTTACAATTTTTTTCCAATCTTGTCCATGTAATTTTGCCATCATAATAGATCCAAGTCCACATTTCTCTCCATGAAGTCCAATATCTGGAGCAATTTTATCAAGTGCATGTGAGAAAAGATGTTCAGCACCAGAGCACGGTCTGCTACTTCCTGCTATACATGATGCTACACCTGCACTGATCAATCCTTCTACGATTACTCTTGCATCCAATCCATTTCTTGCAAATTTAGAAGAATTTTCCATAACTATCTTAGCACTCATCATGGCCAGATCTGCTGCATATCTTCCATAGTATTCCTTCTTCTTTTTGTGACCTAATTTCCAATCTTTTACTGCTATGATATTTGCAATTAGATCCCCACATCCACTAGCTAATAGCTTTGCTGGAGCCTTTTTAATTACATCAATATCTACAAAAACACCCATAGGCGCCGATGCAACGATTGAGTGAGGTTTATCACTTTTTACAGAAACAAACGGACTTGCCATTCCGTCATGAGAAGCAGCAGTTGGTAAACTTACAAATGGTTTACCTAAATTATATGAAATTAATTTTGCAGAATCTACTGAACGACCTCCACCAATTCCAGCAATCAAATCTGAATTATCTTTTTTAATATCTTTTTGAATTTGATTTAATGATTTGATATGATTATCTATTGATGTATGCCAAATAAATTGAATTTTTTTTGATTTGAGTGATTTTTCAATTTTTTTCCTTAAAACCTTTTGAACATTTGTTCCAGAAATTAAAGAAACTTTTTTTGGTTTAGTTAATGAATTTAGAAACTTTCCAAAATCATCTATATTTTTCTCACCAATTTCAATGAGCCTAGGCAATTCCATCGTATGTGATTGCATACGATCTTGATTTTTTGTCATTATTTATGATTTCAAGAGATCAAAAAGTTATTTAAAAGGGTGACATGCCACTTACTTTATCTTAATAGGTGTATTTTTTGTCAAATAATGTTGAAGAAAAAATTTTGCATGGGACTACCACTGTAGGTATCAAGGCCAAAGACGGTATCGTGTTGTGTGCTGATATGAGAGCCAGTGCTGGCTATTTTATTGCAAATAATAACACAATGAAAATCCAAAAAATTGACTTGCATGCAGGATTAACCTTGGCTGGAGGCGTTGCAGACGCACAAAATATTGTTGATATTTTACGTTATCATTCTAATCTTCATAGAGTTGAAAAACAAGGTCCAATCTCAATTCACTCACTTGCAAGACTTTGCTCGTTGATATTCCATCAAAATAGAGGTTATCCATTCATGGCTGATATCTTAGTTGGTGGTTATGATGCAAACGGTCCTGCATTATTTAACATCGATATGTTTGGTTCAGTTGAAGAAAAATCATATGTTACAACTGGTAGCGGTTCACCAGTAGCTTATGGTCTACTTGAAGAAGAATATAGAGAAAATCTTACAGTTGAAGAAGCAAAAAAAATAGCTTTACGAGCTGTTAAAGCCGCAATAGTTAGAAACATTGGTACTGGCGATGGAATTAACGTCGCAATAATGGATAAAGATGGATTCCGTCTTTTGACTGATGAACAAAAGAAAGCAGTCATCGAACTTTAGTGATTTAATGCAAAGAAAACAACAACAAAAAGAATTACCTCCTAGTAGCCAAAATATAATGGCCACCATACTGCAAAGTATACCCAAAGAGGCAAATATAACAAAAATTGAATACGAGGGTCCAAGAATTGCTCTTTACACAAATACTCCACGTTATCTAATGGAAAATAATGAAACAATTTCAAATCTTGTAAATGCAATTAAAAAAAGAATTGTTGTAAGAACTGATGAATCAATTAGAAAACCTGAAGATGAAGCTAGAAAAATTATTGCAGATTGTGTTCCAAAAGAAGCAGACCTACAAGGAACTATCTTTGATACAGCTACTGGTGAAGTCTCAGTTGAAGCAAAAAGACCTTGGTTACTTCAAAGAAATGCAAAGGAATTCAATCATGCTGAAGTAACTGAAAAAACAGGCTGGAAATTACGTGTCCGAAAAGCCACAACCATTCCTTCTCGTACCATTCAAACAATTAATGCAACTCTAAAACAAGCCTCATCTGAGCGTAATAAACAACTCAAACAGGTTGGTGATGAAATTTTCAGACCCAGACTATCTCAAAGAACAGAAGTTTCACTTTATACTCTTGGCGGATTTGGTCAAGTTGGAAGATCCTCATTATTATTATCCACTCCTGAAAGCAAGATCTTAATTGATTGTGGAATTAATCCAGGTGCACGTTCTCCAATGGATGCATTTCCAAGATTAGATTCTCTAAATCTGACATTAGATGAACTTGATGCAGTAGTTATTGGACATGCTCACCTAGATCACACAGGATTCTTACCTACTTTATGTAAGTATGGCTACAAAGGTCCAATCTATTGTACTGAACCAACACTTCCTATGATGAATCTAATTCAACTAGATGCAATCAAAGTAGCTGCAGCACAAGGTAGAACTCCAATCTATTCTGAACGAGATGTAAAACAAATCATGAGACAGACAATTACATTGCCATATGGAACTGTGACTGATATCTCTCCTGACATTAAATTAGTTCTAGCAAATGCAGGTCATATTCTAGGTTCTGCATTATGTCATTTCCATATAGGAAATGGTGATCATAACTTTGTTTATTCAGGTGATATTAAATTTGGAAAAAGTATCTTGTTTGAAGCTGCAAGTTGGAATTTCCCTAGAGTGGAAACATTACTAATTGAAAGTACTTATGGTCTTAAAGAAGACATTCAACCAAGTAGACAAGAAGTAGAATCTGCTTTCATTAATGCAGTAAACAACACTCTAGCAGATGGAGGCAAAGTTTTGATTCCAATTCCAGCAGTTGGCCGTGCACAAGAAATCATGATGGTAATTGATCACTATATGAAATCAGGTGAAATGATTGAAGCACCAGTATTTACTGAGGGAATGATTTCTGAGGCATCAGCAATACATGAATCATATCCTGAATACCTTGCAAGAGAACTCAAACAAAAGATCTTAGAAACAGATGACAACCCATTTGATTCAGAATATTTCACAAACATTGAACATGCAGATGCTAGAGAAGAACCAATGAGAGAAGATTCACCATGTATTATCTTAGCCACATCAGGAATGTTAGAAGGTGGTCCTGTTTTAGAATATTTCAAAAATATTGCACCAGATAAAAAGAGTAAAGTATTGTTTGTTTCATATCAAGTTAATGGAACTTTGGGAAGAAGAGTTCTTGATGGTTCTAAACAAGTATCCATGTTAGGAAAAGAAGGAAAAGTTGAAGTTGTTACCATTAATTGTGGTGTTGAAAAACTAGATGGATTCAGTGGTCACAGTGATTATAATCAGTTGATGTCATTTGTACAAAGACTAAGACCAAAACTTCGTCGAGTACTTGTTAATCATGGTGAACGTAAGAAATCAGAAAATCTTGCTATGAATATTAGACGAATGTATAGGGTTCCTGCTCATTATCCTCAAATTCAAGAAGCAATAAAATTATTTTAGATCGTATTCTGGTTTCCAGATCTTTATACTAGACGGAGCAACAATAATTCTTTCTTCTCCTAATCTTGCAATATCTGCACCGACAGTTTTTGCAATAGAATACAATTCCTCAACTACTTTACGAAGCTGTTCCACATCCTTTTGTGCTAATGGTGTAACTCTTAGAATCAAAATCATATCCTTTTTGATGTCTTCTTTGATAGAATGAACATCACTGATGTCTCTAATCGTTATGGCCTTTAGATATGTGGGAGTTTCTTGTTTTTGCATCCTTGCTAAAAATGCGATCTACTTCCTCAAAAACTCTTCCTTAGTTCTAACTAATTTTTAAAAAATTTCATGCCTACATCCTGAATTTAATGTAAGATGATTCTTCTGCACATTTTGAACTAATTTCTTCAGTCAAATTCTCTTTTTTGACAGAAACAATACCATGTTGATTTTTTGGTATGTCTGAATATCTTAGCGTTACAGATGATGCAAATTCTATGTGGAATTTTGCATTCTTACCTCGTAAAATTGAAACTGGTCCTACGTAATCTTTAGCTTCAACTAAAATATCTCCTGGTAATGCTAATGCTTTAATCATTTCATTTTCATCTTTATTTCTTCCAACAACAAATTTTGTTTCTTCATCTAATCTAAAATGTCTACCAATTTTTAGTAAATCAATATCATTAATTGTTGGAGTTTCAATATGATCAAACAAATCTTTAGCTTTAACTCCAAACTGTGGTTCTGTTAACAAACAACCACCACCTGCATTAGGTGGATTTTCAATTCCATATTCTTTTGCCATTTGTAGCTGATTCCTTCTCGTTCTACCTTTAATCATTCCAAGATTCTCTCTTTTGATCAATCCTTCTTTTTCAGGATCTGTTTTAGGTAGTAACCCAGCTGACAATGGTCTTACAATTTTACCAACCAGACCTGATTCTTTCTCGATAGTTTTTAATGCAGGTGCATGTTGACTCATTGGACGTTGACCTAGTACTTCACCTGAAATTATAAACTCTGCACCAATTTCTTCCATGTATTTTTTTGCAGCATCAAACATCATAGTTCTACAATCAACGCATGGATTAAAACCAGCACCGATTCCATGTTTTGGATGCTTTAGCATCTCGATGTATTCATCTCCAAGATAAACTGTTTTTAAATTTACATTAAGATCATCAGCTCTTTCTCTAATTTCAAATCCACATCCTCTTCCACAATCAAAATCACAAAAAGGAGTTTTTATTGCAACAGCAGAAACATCAAAACCTTGTTCTTGCATCATTCTTACTGCAAGTTGACTATCTAAACCTCCAGACAACAACGCAACTACTTTTTTCTTCTCTTTCTCTTCTGTCACATCGATCTGGACTAAATTTCCATATACAAACTTTGCATCATACATAAATTGAGAAATAAAGGTGCTTCTGTGTGAAACAGCGTAGAAAAAACCTTCTAAAACATGCCCAAAAGATCAGCTGTGATACACTAGTTACTTTCGAGCCTGAAAATTTGTTTTACATGACTAGATTTTGGGGTGAGGCAATAGGATTGCTTGAAAAAAATGGAAAAACAACAATCATTGCTCCAGAACTTGAAGTAGGTAGAGCAAGAAAAGAATCTGAAGACTGTGACGTTATTACTGCTGAACGTGGCACTGGTCTGATTTCATCTTTAATACAAAAAGTTAAGAAAAATCGTGTTTGTACTGATTGCCAAAATTATTCTATTATGATGTCTCTAAAAAAATCTATTCCAAAAATCAAATCGTCTACCGAACCATTTTACAATTCTCGTATTATTAAAGATGAAAAAGAAATCAAAATCCTCAAAAAAGCTTCCAAAATCATAGATGAAATGTTCGAAATTTGTTCAAAAAAGATGAAAGTAGGTCAAAAAGAATCGGAATTACAAACAATTTTGATGACATATGCAATGGAACAACAAATGTTTGATACTGGTTACAAATCTACACTTAATCCTCTAATAATTGCTGGAGGTCCAAATGGCGCCCTTCCTCATGCTCAGGTAACCCAAAGAAAATTTAGAAAAGGTGATCTTGTCGTCACTGATCTTACACTAAGATACAAAGGATATGTCTCTGATGCAACTAGAACATTTGCTCTTGGAAGAATTTCACAACAAGCAAATGAAGCATATGAAATCGTTAAGGAATCTCAAAAACTTGGTCTGAAATCTGTAAAACCAAATGCAAATTGCAAAGATGTGGATTCAGCTTGTAGAAATTACATTAAAAAAAAAAATTATGGTCAATACTTTATTCACTCTACTGGTCACGGGATAGGATTAGAAGTTCATGAACTTCCAACTGTTTCACACAGAAGCGATACAAAATTAAAACAAAACATGGCAATTACTGTAGAACCGGGAATCTATATTGAAAATAAATTTGGAATTAGAATTGAAGATTCACTAATCGTAAAAGAACAACCAATAATTATGCATAAATTTACTAAAGATTTAGTCACAATTTGAACCTAGGAATAAGTAACCACATCAATAATGTGTTTTGACTTTAAATTGTTTGATGTAATTTTTTCTAAACTAACGTTAACATTCCAATCAAAATTCATTTCTCCTTTATATGATTTAAAATTCAGAATTACTTGATATTCTTCAGAATTTACATCTGTTACCAATAATTCTACAGCAGTTTTTTTATGTTCAAAAATTTTTTCATCTGGGTATTCTTCATTTATTTTATTTTTTATTACCTCCATTACAGTTAATTTTGATTCATCCCCCCCATTGTAATTCATCAAAATATCTATAACTTTTTGTTCCTCATCTGAAAGATCTGGTAAACTGTTTTCAAAATTTTTCTCTGATAATATCCCCTGTACTGAAATTACTACTAGTGCAATAGCTGCAAGATAAAATGGTGCTCTCTTTTTTAGAAAAACCTTAAAGTTTGATTTTTTTGCTTTTTCTTCTTTCTTTCTTTTATCTCTAGCCAATTTGTCTCCGAATTTCTAGTGTTTTGCTGTCAAAATTAAAACTTCCCAAGGAAATTGAATAATTCCATTTCTCTTTGTGTATGGTCTTGTATTTTCTCTTACCATCTCTTTTAGCTCCTTTCTTTGTGATTTTTCAAGCGAGTTTAGTTTCTCTTTAATTGGTTTTGCAACATATCTAAGATAATTTCTCCAATATTCATCAAAATTTCCTGGACTATACTTGAAGACATAGTCGTTTACTGAAATCTTTGAAAATCCTGCTTTTTTTACTTCATCTCCAAGTGATTTTTTTGTGCCATATCGGTCAAGCGACGGAATTCCTGAAGGTACATAATCTGGAATAAATTCAGTTACAGCATCTAGAATATTTCCAAAAAATGGTACTCTATCTTTGTGTCCATGTACAGATATACCTAACATACCTGATTCTTTGAGACTTTTTCTCATATTTTTTAGAGCCCTGATGGCATTTGGAAAGAAAAATAGCGCATACTGACATGTTATAATGTCAAATTTATCTTTGAAGGAAAAATTTTCCGCATCAGAATTTACAAAAAGGAGATTCAGTGTTTTCTCATTCCATTTTTGTGCAATCTTTATTGCTGTAACAGATGTATCAGCACCAACTACATAACCAGATTTGCCAACTTTTTGACTTAGTCTTTTAGTTACAACACCTGTTCCACATGCAACATCAAGAACTTTGTTTCCTTTCTGAACATTAACTAAATCTACTAATTTCTTTGTACTTTGAAATGGACCGTAATCCACAGTTGCCCATCTTTTATGATATCTGGGTGCTACTTCATTCCAAATTATCATATTTTGTTTTTTATATTCAGATAGTTTTGCTTTGTTCAATTTTATTTAAAATCCTTCAAATCTGATTTTAATGTTCTTCCTGTTTCATGAAAATATCTATGCTCAATTTCTTTTAATACTTCAGATAATTTGAAACTATCTGCATATTTCTTTTTTTGTTTTAGTTTGATTTCTTTGTATTGTAATAATAATTTTTTGAGTTCAGAATTTTTCATTTTAGCTTTTTTTCAATTTCTTTTCTGATAAATTTTACAATCTTTTCTTTTTTCTTCCAACCCGATGATATTATTTTATTTTTATCCACAATCAACACTTGATTGTTGTTAGGATTTTTTTGATATCGATTTCCAATATCATTTGCAATAATAATATCCGCATTAGACTCTCTCATCTTTTTTTGAGCTGATTTGATTAATTGATCCTTTGTAAGATTTGTTTCTGCCTTAAAACCCACTAGTAACACATTTTTTTGATATTTTTTTATTTGATCTATAATTTTTGGTGCTTTTTTGAGGCTAATTTTTAACTCAGTCTTTGAACTTTTGATCTTATTCTTGCTTGGATTTGCAGGGATATAATCTGCTATAGCTGCAACCATGATTATAATATCAAATTTTTTCTTCAATTCTGTTTTAACAGCATTGAGCATTTCTTTGCTAGATAAAACATTGATAATCTTTGCACCCTTTGGTGGTTTTTCTTCTCCGGGACCATACACAAAAGTAACTTTAGCTCCTGCAGAAACTAATTCAGATGCTAAACCAACTCCTGTTTTCCCTGAACTCTGATTTGTAATTACTCGTACAGGATCTATATGTTCAATTGTTGGACCTGCAGTCATTAACACTTTTTTATTTTTCAATATTGATGAGAATCCAAATTTCTTTAAAATGTATTCTAAAACGTCTTCAGGTTCTGGTGCTTTTGCTTTTCCTTCAATCATTTGTGGACTAAGAAATTCAATTTTATTTTTTAGAAACTGTACGTTCTTTTTTACAGCTAAATTTTCATACATTGATGCATGCATAGCCATACACATTAAGATTGGAATCTTTGATCCAAATCCTACAGTAAGTACTGTAGAAATTGGCGTATCATCAATACCATTAGCTAATTTTCCTAATGTATTTGCAGTAGCAGGATACACTATTACTAGATCTGATTGATTATAGTCTGTTAATCTAATGTGTTCAAGTTCGCCTGTAAGTTTTGTAATTACTTTATTTCCTGTAGCCCATTTGAAGTAATCTGGCTGTATTAATTTTGTAACAGCATTACTTGTTACACATGTCACATCTGCTCCATGTCTCATAAGTAATCTAGCAAGCTCAATTGCTTTGTAAGCTGCAACACTTCCTGCAACACACAGTACAATTCTTTTTCCAGATAACTCTACACCATTTGAACTTACAATATCTAAAGAAGGATGATCTTTTTTCTTTACTTTCTTTTTAGCTACCAATTTGCTCACGTAATTTTTTTAGCTCTTCATCACTCATTGAAAACCAGTTTTCTTCTGTAGGAAACATGCCTGATTCTATATCTTTTTTGTAATTTTCAAGTGATTTTACAATATCTTCAGATAAATTCATGTATCTTTTTGCAAATTTTGGTTTAATCCTATCGTACATTCCTAACAAATCTTGAACAACTAGTACTTGTCCGTCACAACCTACTCCTGAACCAATTCCTATTGTAGGTATACTAACTGTTTCAGAGATTATCTCTGCTACCTCATGACTCACCATCTCTAATGCAATACTAAACACACCTGCTTCTTCTAGCCCTTTTGCATCATCAATTAACTTCATTGCTGCATCTTTTGTTTTTCCTTGTACTTTGTATCCTTGTGAAAGCATTGTTGTTTGAGGCTGTAATCCAATATGACCCATTACTGGAATTCCAATATCTACAATAGCATTAATTGTTTCAGACATTATTGAACCTCCTTCGAGTTTTACAGCATCAGCTCCTGCTTTGATTAGTTTACCAGAATTATTGATGGCATCTTCTATACTTACTTGATATGACATAAATGGTAAATCAGATACTAGCAACGAATTTTTCCTTGCTCTACTAACTGCTTCTGTAAACATAGACATCTGATCCATCGTTACAGGAATTGTATTTTCATAACCAAGCATTACCATTCCTGCACTATCTCCAACTAATAATACATCAATTCCTGCTTTGTCACATAAAGAAGCTAGAGTGTAATCATAACTTGTGATCACTGAAATTTTCTTCTTTTCTTTTTTCATATTTAAAATATCTTGTACTGTTTTATGCAATTTTGGCTCTCCTTGTTAGATTGTTTTTTATTTGAATGATATTTTCTGTGAGATTTTTCTTATTATCAAAATCATTAACAATTTTCTGAAGACTTTTTCTATTCTTTTTAGACAGTTTTTTAGATTCGTCAATCAACAAATCAATTGCTCGCGTAACATTATCAACAATTGTAATGTTAGCAGTCTGTGAAGTTCTAGAAAGAGGATTTAGATCAAATGTGATAACTATCTTTCCTGCTTTCCTAAGCGCCATTGTTCTATCCCCATCTTCTAAAGGTACAACTACAACATCTGCTGCAAAAATTCCATTTTTATCCACAATTCTTCTAGCTGAATCAATTCCTGATAGTTTTGTAGATGAGAAAATACTTGTGCCTAAAATCTCTCCTGCCCCATTCTTTTTGAGTGTCTTAATTATTGCCTGTTTCCTCTTTTCATTAGCATAAAACAAATTTACCTCAAGTTTTGCCTTAATCTGTTTTGATAGTCTTACAATTTGTTTGGGACATAATGCTGCTATATTTCCATTAACTGAGATTATAGGAATTTCTGCCAAAAGAAGTTGTGCTGCTGCAGCTTTGATTGCCTGTTTTGAAGCTTTTCCTGTTTTTTCTCCTAGTAGATAGTCAAATGCTTCGCCTCTGCCTTGAGCCAAAAGCCCCTCTTTGGCAACCAGTCCCTTATCAAACCCGTCGACTAATTTTTCACGAATCAAAAGAGACTTGGCTCTTGGATGTGACTTAGGAATTAAAGACATATAATTTCAATTAATTGTAAAGGACTCTAGCTCCAATATTGTCTAATTCTGATCTTATAATTATTCCATCAGAATAATTTTGTAAAATTTCTAATACTCTATTTTCATCTTCTTTTGGAATCATTGAAAAAATTGTTTCTCCAAAAAGTGCAATGCCGCATTTAATTTTATTTTCAGATAATTCATTAACTAATTTTTGCATTCTTGGCGTCATAACATCTATGTATTTTGCAAATTCTAATGACATGTCCTGAAAATGTTCATAATTTTTTGATTCTAGTAATCTGTTTACCATTTTTCCACCAAGACCATTAATTTGTGACAAACGTTCCTTGATGAATTTATTTGTAGAAATAGGAGAAAAACATATCATAATTACAGCTATTTTATCTGTGAGTATTTTTTCAACAGAACCAATTCCTGGAGCACCTGGTTTAACACGAATCTCAAATCCACCATCAAATGATGCTAAAACATCTCCTAATCCCGTTTTACAATTTACTTCTGCATTATGTGCAATTTGTCCAATTACTGTTTTATCTAATTTTGTTTCAAGTGCCTGATCTAAAGCAAATGATAAAGATAATGCAACGGCACTACTGGAACCTAAACCATATCCAACTGGGATTGATATCTCATGTTCGATATCAAAAAATTTTTTTGAAAATTCTCCAATCTTTAGGAATTCATTTAAAACAAATTCCGATACATCAGTCTTATCTGTCTGATATCCCTTTATTGTTATTCTAAAGTTTGATTCTTGATCTTTTTTTGTTTCTATTTTTACTCTAGTTGTAACTCCTTGTTTAATTGAGAATCCTGCACCCATTGATCCTAAATTTTCTAAATTATAATGATTATCATCTAAATGAGCTTTGAAAAAACCCGTAATGTGAGCAGGACAAAATGCCGTGGCCTCCATTAATCTAAATTTAAATTTTACATAAAATATAAGAATATGGCTTAAATTAATTAAATTAGTATAAATTGACTAAATTTGTTAGACGCCTACAGAGAATTGGAAGCAGCATCCTAGTGTCACTACCAAAAGAATGGGTTGATGCAAACAATCTTGGTAAAAGCAGTCAAGTGGAACTTGAAACCGGACAGGACAGTATTTCAATATCTGCAAACAAAGACACGCGACCAACAAAAGAGCTTGTAATTTCTTATCCGTTACCACAAGAAGAAAATATTGTAGCAGACATTACTGGAGCATATCTTTTAGGATACGATGTCATTGAAATTAATTCAAAATCTATCATTCCAGGGGAAGATAGAGAAAAGATACGCAATTCAATGAGAAGATTGGTAGGAATGGAAATCATTGAAGAAGATGCATCTCACATCAACATGCAATTTCTTTTAGATGCAACAACACTCAATCCGGAAAAAATCCTCAAACGAATGAGTTCGATTGCACTTGGTATGCATGATGATGTATCAAATGGATTAATTTCAGATGACAAATCCAATTTACAAACATTATCAAAACGTGACGTTGAGGTAAATAGACAATATTTCTTGCTTGTCCGTTTGATTCGTAGTACACTTGTTGACAAACGATTAGCAAATGCATTTAATTTAGAAAATATTGATGTGCTTGATTATAGAGTTGCAGCAAACCTATTAGAAAATGCAGGTGACTCTATT
>Ga0224497_10001531_pt1 | contig 14577 bp, 16 predicted proteins | sample SF_Jul11_sed_USG_4_FD_167970 | JGI IMG/M metagenome (GOLD analysis project Ga0224497, IMG submission 167970) | Sediment microbial communities from San Francisco Bay, California, United States - SF_Jul11_sed_USGS_13 | ecosystem: Environmental > Aquatic > Marine > Sediment | place: USA... | reverse complement strand
TGAGTCGCGCCGATCGTATTGCGGAGACCGAAAAATGACCAGACCAATAATAAATTTGAATGCATTGAAGTATTCGGAGTTCGGCAAAGGAGACCGGTTCAAGGCTCAACGAGCGCCCATATCTAAAGAGGTCGGCGCAAAAAATCTCGGCTATTCCGTGGTCAAGCTAGAGCCAGGGAAGCGTGCCTGGCCATATCATGCGCACTATGTCATTGAAGAAATGTTTTTCATTCTTAAAGGCAGGGGCACATTGCGACACGCGGACGAGGAGTATTCTATTTCAGAGGGCGATTTCATTTGCTCGCCTGCCGATCCGCATCAGCCGCATCAGATAATCAACACGTCAGACGAGGAATTAACCTACCTGGCGCTCAGCACCCAGGAAAAAGCGGATGTTGTGCTGTACCCTGATTCTGGAAAATATGGCGTTTGGCATGGCGACTGGCGTAATCCGCAAGCCGCTGAAAATTTCCGGGTATTTGCCCGAAAAGAGACGGCCGTGGACTACTGGGACGGCGAAAGTGACTAGGTTGCGATTCAAGTCATCGTCGCTGGCCATAAGCGCCTTGCGTGACAAGTATTTTCTAGCCACTGGAATGTCCGGCAGGCACTCAAGAGCGGTTACGAGTTAATAAGGTGACGACGAGGATGAGGCCCTACTTTGGCTTGGGGAATAGCCAGCCAACGTACCATACGAGCCACCTTTCTCCATCGATCCGTATTTTCAGCTTCTGGCCGTTTGCTGCCGATCAATTCGCCAATTTCGACCGCGTTTGAGTGGCCGCTTGGCACGCGATAGGCGCCGTCGGGCCGCTAAACCCCTGCTTGTTCGACTAGCCCGCCTCGTACGGATGGTCGCCACGGTACTTTCGAAGTACGTCGAATACCTTGGCATTGGGGCAGAAGTCATTGTCGCTTTTCTTGTCGCTTTCCAACCAGCGTTCGCAAACGCTTTCGCTATTACAAGCACTGCAGCGCTGTCGCACCTCGGACATAATCGTCTCGATGCCCGCGATGTCGGCGATCTCCGGGTCGAGCCCGACGGACTCGAGCATGGCCCGCATGCGCCGCTCGGAGTTTACGGCCAGGTACCTGCGGTACGCGAAAACCAGGGCGATGCCGACGCCGAGCATCAGCATGGCCGCAACTAGCTGTGTCAATGTGATGGTCATAAACGTCTCCTCGCAACGTCACCCAGGACTGAGACACCCATAACTATAGGCCTGCGGCCCACGCCGCGAACTACGTAATTTCCGACGCGAACGCAAAAATCCTGCACAGTCGGCGAATCGCCCGTTCCAACATGGAATCATCAGGAACTCATCGGCAAAAGGTCAGGATTATTGCGCTTGAAATTTCTACGTTTGAGCCGCGCCGGAATCCTGTCGGCGCCACAAAAGGCGCAGGAGAGTGACATGAATAGCAAAACGAGGTTTTTCCGATACGCCTTTCGCCACCGATCAATATCGTGCCCCTCAATGTGCGGGCGCCACTTTCGTAGCGTCCGCCTGTATTAGGTCGCACGACGCTACTGTCGGGCGCGGCAAAAACTCGCTATTACCTGTTCCTTTCGTCTTGATCGGCGACCAGATCGGACACCATGTATGCCACCAGCCACTTACACTCTTTCGCCGTTGGCACTCTGAAATCCTTGCCGGGTACACGCTTTACGGTTTTGGCCATGTGGTTTTTGATAGCCTCGATCGAGAAAGCGCAGAGGTTGGTGACACGGTCACCGCGCAGCCCCAGCGAATCACAGTTTCCCTTTTTGTCGCAGAGAGTCTGAAGATGAACGAGCTTGGGCGTCTGACGAAACTCGTCGATGCTGCCTGGAATGATCACATGCACAAGGCCATGGGTCCGTAACAATTTCTGGTCTTCGTCAAGGCCACGGAAGAAGAACGGATGATCGCTCTTCAATTTGGCGATGCGCTTTTCCGATATCCCGAAATTGTCCCCCGGCACGTGGCAATCTCCGCAGGCCCTGCCGTTGCCACCGAACGGCTCGGGGTCTCGTTTGCCTTTGCAAACGAATAGTCCGGTCTCGAGCGTCGCCCTATCATCGACCTTGTCGAGACATCCGGCAAAGAGTCGCTGCCCCTTTCTTTCCTGTGATTCGGCAGAGCCCACCGCTGGAACCATCACGATCAGTAGAGTTAAAGCCATAATCGAGTACTTCATATTGGACACCTGTACTATCTGCAATTTCATGTCGATGGCGACTCAGGGGCCGCGGTCCTGTGTTAGATACGGACAATAGTCTGTTGCTCGGACCCAATTTGCAGGAATCAGATCACACATTCGTAACTCAGCAATTGCATATCGATGCGATTTCCCGACTGGCGCATAGAATCCGGTTACAATCGGCATGGTGGGCTTGCAGATCGCATGCAACCCTGGGCGATCGGCGCCAGGTATCCAAAATGTCCTTATCTGCGAGAAAAGCCGCGGCGACGCGTTTCCGGCGGTATATCCGGCGCAGTAACGAACTGCATGTCGAATACCTGGACGACGCACATCTCCGGACAAGTTATGAGCGCTTTGCCAGTTGGCAGCTCGACTATCTACTGCCCTCGTTCCGTGACCTGTACGCCAAGAATGGGTATGCGGAGGCCATTGACTTCACCATGAGCGACCTTGCGGGCATCGGCATCTCAAATCGTGACCGCGATCTGGAGCGTGCCGCTCCAGCTATAACGAGGATACTGCCGCTTGGGGCACTGGCGACCATTGCCAGCGCAGCGGAGATGAACGCCCGGGTACTGAAAGTCAATATTGCCATCTGCCGATGCCTGCTTGTCGGGAACGAGCTCCCCGCTCGGATAACCGAATATGAGTATTGCGTTGCGTGCCGCAAAGCCAGCTCCCTGGCGGAGTGTGCAGAACTCGTGCATCTGATCACTGGGCTGGGTAGGACGCTCAAGTCACTCGTCGAAGTCCCTATGATTGGTATAACCCTTCGCGCCATGAGAGGACCCGCTCACGCGGCGGGTTTCGGGGCGCTTCAGGAGTTCCTCGAAAAAGGCTTTCGCACGTTCCGACAGATTCCGGACATCGATCACTTTCTTGGCGAGATTGAGACTCGCATGATCGAGATTTTTGAGCGAATCTACACGGCGCCGCTGAATCAGCTGCGATGATTGCAGTCTATTCGCGCGTTCAGATTACTCGTCGATGTCATCTCGCAGCTGTATCTCCGAATTTGCGAGAATTTCGAGCAGGCGGTTCAGCCGACTGCCCTTCCGCTGTTTGATGTCGATCAAGGCCTCATCATCGTCCTGGAAAATCAGCCATGCCGCTTCGAGGTCTGCGGCGGTTGCCTTCGTTGCCTCGATTTCCAAAACGGTGTGATCCTCTATTCCGGGAAACCGTCGAACAATGTCGTCATGAGTAACACTAGCCATCGCTACAATCTATCACTGCGTACAGGCTCTCCGATATCCGTGTTTGTACACATCCCGGCCGCATCGATGAATGCCTGCGGCGCTGTTCCACAATCTAGGCATCCATCGACTGCATTCTTTTCAGTTCGAGTTGCTCGTAACGATCCGACAATGTGCCCCGCAACTTGCCCATTACGGCGACAAGGATGATGCCGATCAACAGCAACGGGTAATAAACCGCGTAGGGCTGAGCGGTGGCCAATGCAGCTACACCGCCAACCAGGCAAACGATGCCAATAACGAGCATCGCATTGGCCGAAGCCAGCACGAAGCCACGTGCCTTGCCACGCGAGGAAACGATACCAATCAGCGCGCCCCACAGACCAAGCAGCGCACCACCAATACCACCAAGCAGCCCGGCATTGCGGCTGCTGAACCACTGCCCAGTGGATTGCAGCGGGTCTTCACCGGCTGCGTATTGATACAGGGCGACATCGCGAATCGACACCGTTCCTGAGCCCGGCAGATACAGCGCCAGGGTAATTTTTTCGGGAAGCGGCGCTGCCGCGTCGGCTTGGTCTGCGCTGCTCGCGTAAAAAGGCAACGTGAACGGCCGCCAGCCCGAGCTGCCCGAGATTTTGCCGAGCGGGCCCGAACGCGCCAGACTCTTGGTGAAGAAAATGCCACGTTCGCCGAAGTGATTATCCATTTGCAGAAAGCCCTCGCCCTGCACGTCTTCATAACGAACCATGCCTTTCAGCGCATAGACGGACGAGGTGATGCCCGGTTCGTCCAACGCGATCAGCAGCTGGAATTGTTCGCCCGGCACCGCGCTGGTCGTAAGCGGTTCCTTTGCAAATGAAACGACTCTTACGAGTTCTTCGGCCGGCAGCATTGACGACAAGAATAAGAACGTTAGAAAAGCAAGAACGTATTTCATGACTGCGGTCTCCTTCCTGAGTCGCCCTGTCTGTTCAATTCATCCTGATGTGCGGCAAGCAGCGTCTTTAGCGTTTCCATGTCGATCTTGCCTTCGGCATAGCGCGCGCGAAGCGTGCGCTCGAAGTCCGACACGATCTCCTGGCTGTCGAGAACTTTGACTTTCTCGATCAGGCGATCCAGGCGCAAGCGCACCGTCGGGTACGTAATGCCGTAGGCTTTGGCGAGTTCCTTGAGCGAGCCTGAGGCCAACAGAAAACGCTTGATAAAGGACGCATCCTCGTCCGAGAGTTTGTCGAGCCACGATCCTGCCACGGGATCCTCATTTTACTATTATTAAAACTGACCTAAATTATATTTATAATTATATTTATATCAATATAAATTTTACTTAAGACCGGCGAATTCTGCCGGCTCTGCTACGCTCATTGATGTCAGTGCATCGCTTTTGAGAGGAATCGACAATGAAAAGACTACTCACCGCGCTCCCCGTGCTCCTCATGATTACCGCCTGCTATCAGGCCACGCCCGCGGCCGACCCGTCGGTCATCACTTCGCGTTCAGACGCGTGGGAAGAAGCACTCGGTGCCAAAGACATCGACGCACTCGTCGACCTTTACACAAATGACGCACGGCTCATGCCACCCAATATGGCGATGTCGAGCGGCCGTGAGGCCGTGCGCGAAATGTTCGGCGGCATGATCGAAGCCGGTGTCGGGATCGATCTCACGAGCATCACCGCCAGCGTCTCGGGTGAGATCGGCTTCCACGTCGGCACCTACGCCGTGCAGGCCGGCGGCGAGGTCGTGGACACCGGCAAGTTCATGGAAACCTGGCAGCGAGGAGTTGATGGCCAGTGGCGTATCGCCAACGATATCTGGAACAGCGACATGCCCGCCACCGCAGGCGCAGACGGCCCGATGACTCATCTGATGATTACGCACGAAGTCGACGATCCCGATCTCTGGCTGGCTGCCTGGAGTGGTGACAACAGCCGGCACGACCTGTTCGCAGCAAATGGCGCGGCGCATGTGCACACGTTCCAGAACGCCGACCATCCCAACCTGACCGGGCTGGTGATTGCCGTCAGTGACATGAATGCGCTGCATGCCATGCTCGGTTCCGAAGAGGGCATGGCCGCGGCAGCCGAAGACGGCGTCCGGGCGGACACGATGATTATGCTGATGGAGACGGACTAGGCGCGTCTCCATCAACAGCTTGGGCGGCAGCGACCTAGTCGGACTGCGCCAACGCCTGCAGCGCTTCGCGACGCACGTAGTGCCGGATCTTCAATAGCTGCTCGTCACTGACGTGCGCGAAGCGCGGCATGCCATTTTCCTTGCGGCTGCCATTTCTGACGACGTCGGCAAAAGCATCGGTCGAGGCCAGCACGGGCGACGCACGGAGGTCCGGCGCCATGCCCGGCGAGATGGCGTCAAAGCCGTGGCAAACGATGCAGCGCGATGCATATTCGCCGGATCCCTGCTCCGCGAGCTCCGCGTCGACCTCGAACTGCAACATCGCGATGGCCTGCTCCGCCGCGGCCGGTGGCTGCGGCGGCAGTTGCACGTCCCCATCCAGCGAAAACGCAACGAGTCGCCGGGTCTGCTTGCCATAAGCCCAACCGTTACGGACAGACATCTTGCCACCGAGACCGGCAGCGCCGCCTCCCCAGCCAATCTGCAGGGCTACGTACTGTTTGCCGTTCACCGAATACGTTACCGGCGGCGCCGAGATGCCGAGCCCGGCATCAAATGTCCAGAGCGCTTCGCCCGTTGTCGCATCGTAGGCGACGAACTTGCCCGAGACCTGCCCCTGAAAAACGAGGTTGCCGGCAGTGGTCATCGTGCCGGCATTGCCGATTCCGTACATCGGTACTTCCCAGGCCACGGTGTTGGTTACCGGGTCCCGTGCCTGCAGCGAGCCGCCGACCTTGTCGCTGTCTTCGACCCACGACCAGGCCACGCCGGTCGTGTCGCCTTCGAACACGGCCGACCGCCACGAGTCGAGGTCGACGCCCTCGTCGTTGTACAGCGCCGAAATCTGCACGACCGGAATGTAGACGAGGCCGGTCTGCGGGTTGTACGACATGGCGTGCCAGGTGTGGGCGCCGGCCGGTGTCGGCGAGATGCGCTCCGAACCGTCCTCGTAGCGTGCGCCGGGCCGCTCGACCGGCCGCCCCGTCTCCATGTCGACATGGGTCGCCCAGTTGATTTCGGCAAAAGTCTCGGCCGAGATGAGTTCATGGCTTTCGCGGTCGTGCACGTAGAAAAAACCGTTTTTCGGCGCCTGCATCAGCGCTTTGACCGTGCGCCCGTCGATGTCGAGATCGGCGAGCACGATGTCCATGTTGGAGTTGTAGTCCCAGGTCTCGCCCGGCGTGTTCTGATAGTGCCAGATGTATTCGCCCGTATCCGGGTCGAGCGCCACGATCGAGTCGAGGAACAGGTTGTCGCCACCGCCGGGGCTGCGAATCTTCTGGTTCCAGGGCGCACCGTTGCCCGTGCCGATGTAGAGCACGTCGAGGTCGGCGTCGTACGTAAAGCCGTGCCAGGCGTTGCCGCCACCACCGTATTTCCACCACTCGCCGGTCCAGGTCTTGGCCGCCATCTCCATTGCCGCATTCTCGAAGCCGTCGGCCGGATTGCCCGGCACGATCCAGAAACGCCACAGCTGCTCGCCGGTCTCGGCGTCATATGCTGTGACATAACCGCGGTTTGGACCGGATTCGGTACCGCCGCTGCCGATCATGACCTTGCCATTGAATATCTTGGGCGCGCCCGTGTTGTAAAGCGGCATGCCGGGATCATAGATGCGCTGGCTCCAGACCTGTTTGCCGTTGGCGCGATCGATCGCGATGAGCCGGCCGTCCCAGGTGGCCTGGTAGACCTTGTCTTTCCAGATGCCGATGCCGCGATTGTGTTCCCAGCCGACACGCATGTCGCTGTGGTCGGCAACCCTGGGATCGAACAACCAGTGCACCTCGCCCGTGGCCGCGTCGACGGCGCGCACGCGGTTCATGCTGCCGACGAAATACAGCACACCGTCAACGACGAGCGGTGTCGACACGAGGCCGCGTGCATCGGGCAATTCGAGATACCAGTCGACGCCGAGGTCGGCGACATTCGTATCGTTTATCTGTTTGAGCGGGCTAAAGCGCTGCTCGCTATAGGTGCGGCCGAAAGCGAGCCAGTTGTCCGCAGCCGACCCGTCGGCCATCGCCGCATCGTCGACGACCGTAGCGATCTTTTGCTGATCGGGCTCGGCTACCGGCTCTTTCGTGCAAGCTGCGGTCAGGAGTGCGAGCGCAATAACGCTAAAGGCAGTGGCCGCTTTTCTCATTGTTGCTTTCCCTACTTGTTTTTTCGGCAGTGTACCTCGAAATTCCGGTATCGTGCCCCCATCTCAAATACGAGGAGCATGTGTTGGTGACAACAGGAGGACATCATGCGCGCAATCAAGTTTGTAATCTTCGCAATTGTGATCGCCTTGTTGCTTCTCGCCGGCTGCGCAACCTCGCCCGAAGCCGAGAGCCGACGACAGGCGATTCAGGCAGACATCGAATCGATACTGAGCGTGCCGCTCGACCCGGCAGAGTTTGGCGAGACCAAACGCTGCCTGAGCGACAACGAGTATCGCGGTTACCAGGCCCTCGACGACAGGCATATGCTGTTCGAAGGCCGGCGCGGCAAGCAGTGGATTAACACTCTGCGCAGCCCTTGCCATGACCTTCGCTACGGGCACGTTCTTGTCGTGAGGTCATACAGTGGCATGCGCATGTGCGAGAGAGACCAGTTCCAGGTCGCCGACTGGTTTGATTGGCCATGGTACCGGCGCTGGCCGTGGCACTGGGGCGGCACCTGGAGCACCGGCATGACCTGTTCACTGGGTATGTTCCAACCAGTCACCGAAGACCAGGTCGAGGAAATCAGGGCGGTATTGAGGTCGAATTAGGGTCCGGCAGCCGGCTGGCGGCATGTTACGCTTCGTTTTTGAAGGCTAACGGCGTGGTGCCGTTTGCCCACTTACCCTTGCTACCACAGGAGACTGCCCGTGAGAGTTTTGTTCGCCCTTGTACTGATAGGCGTCGCCAGCTTCGCTCAGGCGGCCAACGAGATTGATGCAAAAGTCGAGGCCGCACTCGCTGCGGAATCGCGCCCGCAGGCCGATCGCGACCGCGACAGGAATCGCCTCCCACTGCAGACACTGAATTTTTTCGGCATGACCGATGATATGCGCGTGCTGGAACTGCTGCCGGGCGGCGGCTGGTACACCCGCGTGCTGGCGCCGGTGCTTGCCGAGAACGGCAAGCTGTATGTGGCCCTGGGCACGAACCAGATCAGGGAAAACGTGCTGACCGAACCCGGATTTGAGCGGGTCGAAGTCGTTGAAACTACGGCTAATCTCAACCGGCCGCAAGGTAGCCGATTTTACGAGGTCGACGACTTCGACTTCGGCGTCACCGGTATCGACATGGTGCTGACCTTCCGCAATATCCATAACTTCGACAAGGGCTCCCGTGATCGTATCAACCGCAACGTCTTCAAAGCGCTGAAGCGCGGCGGGCTTTACGGCGTCGTCGACCACACGGCACGGCACATGGAACCGCCCAATCACGAGAACCGCCGCCGCATCGATCCGGTTCTGGTCATCAAGGAGATGCTCGGGCACGGCTTCGAGTTCGTCGACTACGCGGACCTGCACTACCGCGCCGATGACGAACTCGAATACGAAGTCGGGCGGCGCTCGGTTAGCGGCAACACCGACCGGTTCACGTTGCTGTTTCGCAAACCCTAGGCGCAGGCGAGCAGCATCGCGTGAAAGTGTGGGTCGATGCGGATGCCTGTCCGGTCGTGATCAAGGAAATCCTGTTTCGCGCCGCCGATCGTACCGGTGTGCAACTCACGTTGGTTGCGAATCAGGCCCTCGGTACGCCCTCCTCGCCCAACATCAACACCCTGCAGGTGCCGCGAGGATTCGACGTTGCCGACGATGAAATCGTCAAGCGACTGGACGCCGGCGACCTCGTCATCACGGGCGACATTCCTCTGGCCGCCGAGGTAATCGCAAAAGGGGGGCACGCGCTGAGCCCGCGCGGTGAAATGCACACGAAAGAAAACATCGGTGCCCGCCTCAACATGCGGGACTTTCTCGACACCATGCGTTCGAGTGGCGTAGAAATGGGCGGCGGCCCGGCCGCATTCAGTCAATGCGACAAACAGACGTTCGCGAATGAGCTGGATCGTTTCCTGACCAAGTTTGGTCCCTGATCGACGCAAGTCCCGCCGAAGCGGGGCTATCCGACAACACCAGGAAACAGGCTCCTAGTCGGACGTTATCTCAACAAGTACTTCATTTTCCGTCGGGCCGCCGCCGATACCCTGAATCAGCACCAATCCATTACCGCCCAGGCAATACCATTTGTGCTCGACACTTTGGCCGTGTTCGAACGGGTTCCATTCCTTGACCTTGCGACAGTTGTCGTAGTCACCCGGCTCTACCCCGTCTTCGACAGATAAAGGACTATTTACCTTAAGAATCTTGGCCATGTCCTCAGCACCTTCGGCAACTTCCTGCATGTAGTAGGTGCCCGGCTCGATTAGTTCGCCGCCCGAAGGATAGTCGCTTGGCACCACGATGCCCGGTGCCGCAATTATTTCCATCTCGGGCCCGTACTGTCCAGCCTCCCACGAGCCTTCAAAGCATTCCTCGTCCTCCACATCCTCATCAGCAACCTCAGGCCCGGGGCAACCATCCTCAAAACTCCGGCTGTGTTCGCCCATGTACCAGACGTTCCAGAAGACATCCTGCGCATACCAGTCGAAGGTGCGTTCGGTCAGGTTCTCGGGACCTACTGGCGTGAAGACGTTGCATTCCTCACCCTCTTCGAGTTCGACAAGCCACTCCTGGTCGAGAACTACCTGCGCAATGATATCTTCGTAATCACCGACAAAGTCGTCCTTGATCTCCTCCGAGTCGACATAAATCTTATTGACCACGCACTCGTCGTCATTGCCACCGACATACGTGAATGTTTGAGCACCGGAGCTTGGCGTCAACGGCCAGTGCAAATTGGTAATCCAACTCATCGAGCCATCGAAATTGTCTGCGTCAAAATCGATGTCAAGCGCACCTCCCGCCCAAGCGCTGCTACCGGCAGCACCCATCGCCAGCGCCGCCAGAATCGTGGTGGCGCCATGTTTTATGATTTTCCTCTGCATGATTCTTCTCCCTGACATGTAGATAGAGCATGCGCCGCCGTGTCTGCGGCGAGCGTTAGGGCTCTACGTATCATTAGACGGGGAGTGCGGCGAAAATCGGTCGCTGCGTTATGTCAAAGACTTTGGAATCAGCGCGTGCCGTACATCTGGTCGGGCGTCAGCACGTCGGGAAAACGTTGCCTCAGTGCGCAGCGCGATTCGTAACAGAGGTGGCAGTGATCGGCGTAACCATCCTTGTGCTTAAGGCCATAGCGGCGAACGATCTCGGCCGGGCCGCCGGCAAGCAAGGGTCCGACGATCGGATGTTTGTCCGCGTCATACTCGCCCATGATGTCCGGTAGTGAACGCTCAAGCAGATTGCCAATAGAAATGCCCTGACAGATGTGCAGATTGCCAAAGGGGTCTACGTGGACGCGCCCGGGTTCCCGCAAGTCCTCCCACGGGCATTCCGTAAACTGCTCCCACGGCTTTGTCGCGACGCGCGATGCGAGTAGTTCCGCTGCCCGACCCCGGTACAGAACGGCCGATTCGCCGGCGGGTAACTGGCCCGCCGCGCCGCACACATCAACGGCTTCGGGGTCGGCGACCGTAATAAAGTCAACTGGGATGCCCAGTTGCTGCGCAACCCGGCGAGCGGTCTCGGGGTGTTCGGGGCTTTCGTCGTTACCGTGATACCCATCGCTGCTGATGGAAAGATCGTCGACCAAACCGGCAAACGGCTTTAGCCACGCCATGGCATCGGCATCGGCGGTCGCCCAATAGGCATTGGTCACGATGCCGACCTTGAAACCGGACTCTTTGGCCAGACGAACGCCGGCGCCGAGTATCTGGTAGTAGAGAAACGCTTCACCGCCCTCGAAGTAGATCCACTTGATCGTGCCCAGCGCTTGAGCCTGCCCAATGATGTGCGCGATGGCTTCGAGCGTCATCGTGCCGGTTTGGGACGGCCCGCCCCACACAAAACAATGCTCGCACTCGTAGTTGCACTCATACGTCAACAACAGGTGCAGGCCGGACAGCGGGCTTGATTCGACATCGCTGGAAGAGTCACTTGCCATACCGAAACTATAGCTCAATCGAATGCGCTTGCGCGATTTCTCCCTGCGTTGCATGAGGAACGATCATCACGGCAAACCGCCAGTGGCGTACTACCTGCTCTTACTGATAGCGACGGCCGTCGTGCTCGAGCCAGCCTGCGACATGCCGACCTTGTGGATCGTGATGGGTCCAGTGAATGACGCCGCCTTGAGGATTCGATTCAAACTCACCATAGAAAGACACCAGGTCACCGTTGCTCAGCGAAGATATTCGAGGCGCAAGATCGATATTGTGCGCGATCAACACTGTTTGGCCTGAACTCAGTTGCAAAATGAACCGCTGATGTCGGCTCCCGTCGTTATCATCGGAGAGAATTCGCGTCACTTTTCCGGATCCGCGCACTTGCTGCCCGGATCGGAATTGTCCGACGGTTTGGCGCGACTCAGATGCGGTGGGCTGGCTGATTGCAACTTCGGGCGCCGAGTACTGCGACTGCTCGAACGCGAAGTACGCACCACCGAGCAACAGAATAATGATCAGCAGATTTCTCATAGTGCGTCTCGTGTTGTGAAGAACCACACCATCTCCATCATCAATGCAGTATCAAACCCAGTCCGTGATCATCTTGATGACTTTCGGGTGGATCAGGTAGCCGGCGCCGTGGTGCGGATTCGAGCTGCCGCGGCGCACCGCGACGTTGTAGATTTTCTGATCATTGATCTCGTCGATCAGCTGCTCTTTGTACATGCGCTTGAAGTCGTTCGCCAGCTTCGAGTCGTGAGAAATAAAATCGTCCTCCGCGGAGAAATTTTCCCAGCGTTTGATATTGCCCGGATAGCGTCTCGGGCCACTCGCTCTGGCACCCTTGAGATTTCTCTTCACCGTTTCGTCAGCGAGTGGCGAGCCGAGCGTTATCCAGGTATCAACTTTTTTGTTCGAATATTTTGGCCGGTATTCGCTGGCATGACTGAATTTCCAAAACGTATCGTAGGCGACCATGGTCCCCAGGCTATGCGAGATGACCATGATTTTGTCACCGCGATTCATCGCCCGTTTGAGTGGGCCGATCATTGTGGCGCGGACGTGGGAGCCGAACGCGCTGTCGAAGTTCCAGTAATGGCGCATATCGGGCGCAACCACCGACACCAATCCTTCTGTAAGACGCAGCGGCCCGAAGGTGACAGCGCCGACATCAGCGAGAAATTCCTTGTACGACGCCTTGCCCGGCAGCTTCTTGTACGTGGCTTTCGTAAATTGATTGGCACTGTAGCCCTTCAGCGCCGCCAGTGTCTGTTTTCTGCTCTCGATATCTTCTTTCTCATTGAATTTGTGGCCTTTCGAGCGAAGAAATTTGTTGGACAGGTCGCCGTAATAGACCAGTTCCTTGTTGGCCTTCTTGAAAGCCGCCAGCTTGCGCTTGCGATCGCGCGTAATGCCGTGTTCGATCGCGCTGAGCCAGATCGACTGCAGGGCCGCTTTATTCGGTTTAAAGCTCCTGCCGTGGACAAATATGATCGTCTTTCCCATCGCTCTGCCCCCTTTGGCCTTTGCGTTCGGCCGCTGCAGTATAGTCGCAGGAACTGCTGACCAATCTACGCCACTGCCGCCGAGGTTTGCTTTATCTCTCGTTCGAGTTGTCGCCCTGATCGACGCTCAGCGACTTCAAGATCGTAATGCATCGGCAGGTTCATCCAAAACTTTGGCGAATTACCGAAAAACCGCGCCAGACGAGGCAAACGCGGTACTGCTTATTGACACGCATGCGGTATTGCCTTTCTCGCGCTCCACCGGCATGAACTGATCGTAGACCGGGCGTTTCAGCCCGGACCAGGGCGAAATTGCGGCAATTGAGGTGACTAGAGAGACCGTTCAAACTCATCGATCGCCGTAGCAGGACCAGCCTGTTAGTATTTTCTCGATGCCGACTGCGCTCAAATTCGGAAAGTGGCTTGCCACGGTTGTGACCGTACTGGTGCTGACGATCTATTTCAGCCTTGCACTGGATGCGCGGCGCATGCCGCCACTCGGTCCGGAGCATCGCATCGAATTCGACGAGGAATTCGATGCGTCGATGGAAGACGCGACCGACTGGCCGGCTTACCTCGCCCTCGAGGATAAACTCGCGGCCGAACTCGAACAGAAGATCCCGAGTGACGCGCGTCCCGACAGCCCTGCTGACCGTTATTTCGCCAATAGCCTGACCTATCCGGGCAACTTTGACGGCAACTGGAACCACTCCTACGAATTGACGGTGCCCGCGCCGCGCGGCATTGCCGTGTTGCTGCACGGTTTGACAGATTCGCCGTATTCGATGCTGGCCACGGCACAGACGCTCGCCGGCGCCGGCTACAACGTGGTCGCGGCGCGCATGCCGGGTCACGGGTTTGCGGTCGCCGGGCTCGTGCAGGCGCGTTGGGAGGACTGGACCGCGGCGGTTCGTATCGCGGTCCGCCGGGCCATGCAGCGGCCGGGCGCAGAGCAGTCGCTACTGCTGGTCGGCTACTCGAACGGCGGCCTGCTTGCAGTTGACTACGCACTGCAATGCGAGGACAGCACCGAGCTTCCCTGCCCCGACGGTCTCGTGCTGCTGTCGCCCGGCATTGCGATCACCTCGGCCGCTGCCGTAATGAACTGGCACGCCGTCATCTCCTGGCTGCCATATTTCGAGAAGTTCAAGTGGTTATCGGTGCTGCCCGAGATCGATCCGTTCAAGTTCACGTCGTTTCCGAAGCGTGCCGCCTGGGAAGTGCACAAGATCTCGAGCCGCGTGCACGAGCGCCTGGCCGATCCGCTGCAGGCCGCCCGCTTGCCGCCCGTACTGACGTTCCAGTCGGTCGTTGACGATACAGTCGGTGCAACGGCCATTGTCACGACTTTGTACCAGCGACTGCCGGCCAACGGCAGCAAGCTGGTGCTGTACGACGTCAATCGCAACAGCACGATGCTGCATCTGATGAAGAAGTGGCCCGAAGATCCTGCTCGCTATTTCACATCGA
>Ga0224497_10001529_pt1 | contig 14597 bp, 7 predicted proteins | sample SF_Jul11_sed_USG_4_FD_167970 | JGI IMG/M metagenome (GOLD analysis project Ga0224497, IMG submission 167970) | Sediment microbial communities from San Francisco Bay, California, United States - SF_Jul11_sed_USGS_13 | ecosystem: Environmental > Aquatic > Marine > Sediment | place: USA: California... | reverse complement strand
CACGAGACCTTCGATGGCAAACACGTTGAAGGGATGGGCCACCGCCCGCCAGTGCTTGAGGCGAATGCCGTGGGAGGTCCCCCGCTGCTCGATCTTCTGATTCGGGATGGGGTAGTACTTGTCGAGCTTGATGCCGGAGTAAATCAGCCCGCCGCCGTCGCCGATAACGCAGTGGCGCCAGCCCGCGACGCGGCCCTTGTCATCCAGCGCCGCCTCCAGGCACTGCAGCGCCTGCGGGCGAAACATGCCGTAAGCCAGATCCTCTTCCCGCGTCCAGATCATTTTCACCGGACGTTGGGTGGCGCGCGCAATCAGTGCGGCCTCGATGGTGTAGTCGTTGATGGAGCGCCGGCCGAAGCCGCCGCCGAGATACTGCTGATGGTGAATCACCTTCGCCGTATCCAGCCCCAGCGCCTGGGCGAGCCGCTGGCGGGATGATCCCGGCGCCTGGGTTCCTTCCCACACCTCCAGCGTGCCGTCGTTTGCGTTGAACCTGGCCACGGCGTTCAGCGGCTCCATCTGCGCGTGGTAGCCGTAGTCGCTGCGAAAGCTCGCCTTGTACACCTTCGCGGCATTGGCGAAGGCCGCCTCGACATCGCCTTTTCCGCCCACAGTCTCGGAGACTGCATTCCCGTCTCCGGCGATGGTCTCGTAGGAGGACATCAGCGCTGCGTCGGAATCGTAACCCTGCGCCAGGGCGCCTTCTGCCCAGACGACTTCGAGCGCCTTGCGGGCAGCGAGCACCTGCTCGAAGCTTTCCGCCACCACCGCGACGCCGTGCTCGAGCGGCACCACGTCGATGACGCCCTTCATGGATCGGATCTCGTCGTCGTTCCAGCGCTGGGGTCGTCCAAGCTGCACCGGGGAATGCACCGTGCTCGCGTAGACCATGCCGGGAAGCCGCACGTCGATAGAATACTGCGCGCTTCCGTTCACCTTTGCGGGAATGTCGCGACGTGGCACCGCCTTGCCGATCAGACGAAACTCGCTCTTTGGCTTGAGATCCGCCTTGGTCACTTCGGGCATTGTCGACGGTGTTTCCGCAAAGGCTGCGATCTCGCCGTAGCTCATGTGACGGCCACTGGCCTTGTGGACGACGACGCTCGGCTCGGTTGTAAGCTCCGCCGAATCGACGCCCCATTTCTCAGCCGCTGCATCGAGCAGCACCTTACGCACCTGGGCGCCCGCAATGCGCATCTGGTCGAAGTACATCATCACCGCGCGGCTGCCATAGATCCCCATGCTCTTGCGCCCGCCCCAGCTCACGTATCCGTAAACTTCGGGCTCGGCCGGGGCCATCTCCAGTGTCACTTTGTCCCAGTCGGCATCGAGTTCCTCGGCAAGCGCGATGGGCACGCCGGTCATGGATCCCTGGCCCATCTCGGCCGCGGGGGTGACGATGGTGATTTGATTATCGGGCATGATGCGCACCCAGGCGCCGATCTGGTTTTCCCGCGCCGCGGCGTGCGCCGGCGAGATTAGAACGAAGCCCTTGGGACCAAGCGCAACGGCAAAGGTGAGCCCGGCCGCGCCGCCGAGGAAGCTGCGTCGCGTCAACCGGGGCGTATTGGTTTCGATGGAAGCCATGACTTAACCCTCCCTCGACGCGCGCTGAATCGCCGCGATGATCCGGGTGTAGGTGCCGCAACGGCAGATGTTGCCGTTCATATGCGCGATGATCTGCTCGCGCGATGGGTTGGTGTTCTCCGCGAGCAGCGCTGCTGCCTGCATGATCTGGCCGGACTGGCAGTAGCCGCACTGCGGCACCTGCTCTACGATCCACGCTTTCTGCACCGGGTGGGAGGCGTCCGGCGACAGGCCCTCGATGGTGGTGACCGATGCGCCCTCGGCGGTCTTGAGCGGTGTCTGGCACGCGCGCACCGGACGACCGTTGAGGTGAATCGTGCACGCGCCGCACAGCCCCGCGCCGCAGCCGAACTTGGTGCCGGTGAGCCCCAGGTGCTCCCGGACGACCCACAGAAGCGGGGTGCTCGGCTCGGCCGTGACCGATACCGCTTCCCCGTTCACGCTGAATGAAATCATTGCTCCGAACTCCTCGCTTGCGTGGCCGGTGGTCCGGACGCGCAAGCCGTCGCTGGCCGCGGAACGCTTAGGGATCGTCTCGAATGTCCCGCGGCGGGTGAAGGTTCAATATGCCCGGCGGTCGCTGCCGATGTACTGACTGGGTACCAGTCAGTCGATAGTGTGGCGCGGCCGCAGGTAACAGCATGAGACAACGGCGACCGATTCTCAACTGCCCGATGGCATCGGCACTAGACAACAAAATCGCACTTATTTGTAAACTACAGAAGCGCAAAAGTGGGAAAAAAAGAAACACCGATTTATATGTCACGGGCGTAGTACAAGTAAATGCGTTTCTCTTGTTACACTTTTTACTTTTCAACGCGAGTCTGCCGACCGGTAGCGAATCGAGTAATACAGCACCGGGATCACGATAAGTGTGAGCCCGGTAGAGACTAAGATGCCAAAGATCAGAGATACGGCCAGTCCGCTGAAGATCGGATCATCCAGGATGAAAAAGGCACCCAGCATCGCCGCCAGGCCGGTGAGAATAATTGGCCTCGCGCGCGCTGCGGCGGCGCGAATCACTGTCTCGTCCAGGCTTCGTCCCCTGGCGAGATCTTTCTGAATGAAGTCGACGAGCAATATCGAGTTGCGCACGATGATCCCGGCAAGCGCGATCATCCCGATCATGGAGGTGGCGGTAAACTGTACACCCAACAGCGCATGGCCGGGCATCACCCCGAGTAAGGTCAATGGGATGGGCGCCATGATGACGAGCGGGACCAGATACGACCGGAACTGCGCCACCACCAACAGATAGATGAGGATAAGACCGACGCCGTATGCGATGCCCATATCCCGGAAGGTTTCATATGTGATCTGCCATTCGCCATCCCACTTGACGCTGTAGCGGTAAGGATTTTCCGGCTGCTCGATGTAGTGCTGATCGAGGCGTTGACCCGCAACGGGCTGCGACGCGATCTCTTGAGACAGCGCCAGCAGTCCGTACAAGGGGCTGTCTAGAGGGCCGGCCATGTCTCCAGTTACATAGGTCACGCGAAGAAGATCCTTGTGATGAATTGCCCGGTCCCAAGGAGCCTCGCGCACGATAACGACCTCCGACAGCGGCACCAGGGCGCCGCCCGTCGAGCGGAGCTCGAGGGCCAGCAGCGCATCCAGACTGGACTTGTCGGCAACGGGTAGCTCGACGCGCACCGGAACCGGGTGCTTCTCGTGACCGGTGTGAATATAGGTGACATCCGCGCCTCCGAGCGCCGCCTCCAGCGTGTCCGCAACGCTCGCCTGCGATACGCCGAGCAGCGCCGCCCGATGTCGGTCGACCTCTAGGATTATGCGCTTGGCGGGTGCTTCGACGCTGTCATCGACGTCGACGATATCAGGGGTCGTTTCAAACTGCCGGCGAAGTGCCTGGGCAATTGCGATTTGACCGTCGTAGTCCGGTCCGTAAATCTCCGCGACGAGCGGAGCCCGCACCGGTGGCCCGGGCGGCACTTCCACAACCTTGATTGAGGCGTCGTACGCGTGACCGATCTCGGCCAGCGCCGGGCGCACAGCGCGCGCGATCTCGTGGCTCTTGCGTTTGCGGTTGTGCTTGTCCACAAGATTGACCTGCAGATCGCCCTGGTATGCCGCGCCGCGGAGATAGTACTGCCGCACCAGGCCGTTGAAGTCGATTGGTGCCGCGGTTCCCGCGTAGGCCTGGTAATCGCGTACCTCAGGCACTCGGGCGACGCGTTCGGCAAGTTCGTCAAGCACGCGGGCCGTCTGCTCGACGCTACTGCCCTCCGGCATGTCCACCACCACCTGGAACTCCGATTTGTTGTCGAACGGCAGCATCTTGAGCACGACTGTTTTCAACACGACGAGTGCCCCCGAGCCAAGAAACAGCGCGAGCAGTGCGGCGAACAGCGTGAGCCGCGCACGGCGCCCCCGGACGTTTCGAAGAAACGGACGCATCAGACGCTCGAACCCGGCTCCAAGTCGGCCGACCAACTCATCGGAGGCAACCTTGTGAGTACCACGACGGAGCAGCTTTACGCTCAACCAAGGGGTAAAAATCAGAGCGACTACGAGAGATATGAGCATCCCCGTGCTCGCGTTGATCGGGATCGGGCTCATGTATGGGCCCATGAGCCCGGTGACGAACGCCATTGGCAACAGCGCCGCGATGACGGTAAAGGTAGCAAGAATCGTTGGACCGCCCACCTCGTCGACCGCCGGCGCGACCAGCTCGGATAACGGTGCGTCACTTCTGGCCATGTGCCGATGGATGTTCTCCACCACGACGATGGCATCGTCGACCAGGATGCCGATGGCAAAGATGAGCGCGAACAGCGACACGCGGTTTAGGGTAAAGCCCCACGCCCAGGAGGCGAACAGCGTGATGGCCAGCGTCACGACCACCGCGGCACCTACGACGACCGCTTCGCGCCAGCCTAGGGTCAGCAGCACCAGCACGACCACGGACACGGTAGCGAAGAGTAGCTTTTGAATGAGCTTGTTCGACTTCTCGTTGGCGGTCTCGCCGTAATTGCGGGTCACGGTGATTTCGACCCCATCAGGGATGTAGATCCCGCGCAGCTCCTCTAAGCGCTCGACGACACGACGCGCGATCTGTACGGCGTTGGTGCCCGGCTTTTTCGACACAGCGAGCGTCACCGCCGGGGCAGACCCGGCGAGATCAGTGCCGTCTACGCGGCCCGCCGGGCCCAGCCCGTACCAGACGTAGCGCTCGGGCTGGTCGGGTCCTGCGATCACTGCGGCGACGTCTTCGAGAAACACGGGGCGGCCAGCGTGTAGACCAACAACCGTTTCCGCGACCTCGTCGCGGTTCGCGAGGAAAGTGCCCGCCTGTACCGGTATCTCCTGATTTTCCGCAACCAAAGGTCCCGCATGCCAGGCACGATTCGCCGCCGCCAGGGCGTTACGCACCTCGTCGACGGACAGGTTATAGCCGGCCAGCCGTTGCGCATCCAGCCGAACATTTACGACGTTGTCCGGTCCCCCAACGGTGTAGACGTTGCGCGTGCCTGGCACTCGCTTGATCTCGGCCTCAACCGCATGTGCCACCCGCAGCAGCTCGTGCGCCCCCCGCTCGGGGTCCGCGGTCCATAGCGTCACGGTCACAATGGGGACGTCATCGATACTCTTGGGCTTGATCAGCGGAGGCTGCGCGCCCAGGTTCGCGGGTAACCAATCCTGGTTGGAGTAGACCGCGTTATAGAGACGGACCAGTGCTTCGTTGCGTGGCTCCCCAACCTCGAACTGGACGCTGTGCACAGCGAGACCAGGATAAGACACCGAGTAGGTGTGCTCCACCCCTTCGATCTCGGCGAGCACCTGCTCCATTGGCGTGCTGACTAGCTGCTCCACCTCGATCGCGCTGGCACCGGGGAAGCGCACCAGCACATTCGCCAGAGTCACGTCAATTTGCGGCTCCTCTTCTCTAGGCGTGACGAGCACCGCGAACAAACCAAGCAATAGGCCGGTCAGCGCCAGGAGGGGGGTGAGCTGGTTATCCTTAAACCTTTGGGCGATGCTTCCGGAGAAGCCGAGACCCGCCATGTCAGTCGCCGCCGGAAAGCTGTTTGAGCACGACTCCCGCACGCACCGGATCGATCGCGACCCGGTCGCCGGCCACCAGACCCGCTAGCACCTCGAATCGATCGCCGTAACGGTTGCCGATGCGCACCTGGCGGAAATGCACGCCGCCGTCGATGACGTAAACGCCAGTCACTTCGCTGCGGAATACCACCGACTTTGCCGGAACGACGGTGCGCTGCGCGTCTCCAATCACAAACGCGGCCTTCACGAACATTCCCGGATAGAGCCCCTTGAGACCGGGGGGCAACTCAAGGCGGACGCGGAACGTCCTACTCGCGGGATCGGCGTACGGAAAGACCACCAAGCGATCAACCGAAACACGATCTCCCGTCTCCGGCATCACGATGCTTGCCTTGCGGATCTTGCGCACCTGCTCAATCACGCCTTGGGGCAGATCGACCTGAACGCGGAGTACATCCAACGAAAGTCCGGTCATCAGCGGCTGTCCCACGGTGACCGACTCTCCCACCTGGACGTGACGCGCGGTCACGATGCCCGCGTACGGCGCCTTCACCACTGTGTAGCCCAGCTGTTCGCCCGCGGTGTCGACCTGGGCGCGAGCTGAGTCCACGCGGGCTTTTGCAGCGTCGCGCCGCGCAATTGCGCGGTCGAGATCGACCTTGGCTATGACCCGGCGTTCATAGAGCTCGCTTACCCGGGCAAGGTCTTTCTCCGCGTCGTCGAGCGCCGCGCCCGCTTCGGCAAGCGCCGCCTCGGCTCGGCGCAGCGCGGCCTGCTGCTCCTGATCGGTGAACCGCAGAATTACGGAGCCCGCGGGCACGAAGTCGTCCACGTCGTAGAGGATTTCCGCCACGCGGCCGCTGGTCTGCGCCGACACCGTGGACTGGAGCACGGCCTCCAATGTGCCGTCCCAAAGCCGCTCGCGTTCGAGCCGCTCGAGAGTGACCTCTGCGGTTTCAAGCGGTGGCTGCGCCTCGGCGCCCGGCACAATCAGCAGAAGAACCAGAGCGCCGACTCCAACCCGCGCGCTCACCCTCTCGACTCCCGCCGTCGCCCGTCCGGCATCAGCCGAACGCCTGACCTGTGGGCGCGCCGAACCGCTTTAGCAGCTTCGCCAGGGGACAAAAACCAGTGAACGCGCTTTGCAGCAGATTGGCGCCGACGAAGGCGGTGAGCCATAGCCAGTACCCGCTGTGTAAATAGGCGAGCAGCAGGCTCACGAGCACCATGCTTCCCGCGAAGGCGAGGACCAATCGGTCAATCGACATTTTTCTATCTCCTCATATAGCTTCGTAAATTCGAACACGTCCCTGTGCTCATATCAGACGGTACAAATCTCAGGGGCACTCATGGGCATGGGCGTTCACTGAACTCGCGCCTGGCTGGCCCGTGGGCACAGTTCAGAATATCTGGAACGCAAAACCTGTGATTCCATTATCCGGTACAGTGCGACCGCGGATCACACGACGGTGTATGCCGGCAAAGTGTGCCTCCATCTCCGAATACCGTCCATATTCATCCCCAGAAACCCGGTAATGAACCCTAGCGGCGGCATCGCGACGCCCTCGTCCCCTTCGAGGCGATTTCCCGGTTCGCACGCACTCCAATCGTCAGCCGTCCCCCGCCGCCTTCTTCGACGTCTGCGGCCACGCTCCTTCCGAGACCATACGAACCTCCAGCGGCTGCTTCGTGTCGAAGTGGATGTCGCGCTGGGGAAAAGCAATCTCGATTCCCGCTTCTTTGAAGGCCGCATCGATAGCGGAGTGCAGCTCAGTAATGACTCCGAGTCGACCGTCGAGGGTCGGCATATAGCAGCGCAGCGCCAGATTCAGGGTGTTGTCGCCGAATCCCTCAAAGCTCGCAATCGGCGGGGGATCTTCGAGAATTCGCGGGTGCTTCTGCGCGATTTGCACGAGAAGCTCGCGCGCACGATCGGTATCTGCACCATAGGCAACGCCCACGTTGATAAGAATTCGGTTGAGCTCATTCGAAAGCGTCCAGTTGAGCACTTCGCCGGTAATGAATCGCTTGTTCGGTACGATGAGTTCCTTGCGATCCCAGTCGGTGATAGTGGTCGCGCGGATCCGGATCCTCGAAACGGTGCCGCTGGAGCCATTGATGGTGACGATGTCCCCCACTCGAATCGGGCGCTCGAACAGCAGAATGAGGCCCGAAATGAAATTCGCCACGATCTCCTGCAGGCCGAAGCCGAGACCGACCCCGAGTGCCGCGAGCAGAAATTGCAAACGCGACCACTGCATACCCAGGTAGCTGAAGACGAGGATGATGCCTGTGGCCGCGATCACGTACCGGCAAAGCGTCGTGAAGGCGTACTTTGCACCGGCGTCGAGTGACGTGCGGTTTAAGACAGCGAGCTCGAGCGCCCCCGGCAAGTTTTTGGTGCCGAGATATGTGAGGCCGGCGACGATCAGGGCGAAGCCCACGTCGACCAGGGTAACGGGAACAAGTCGCTGCACCCCGTCGATTTCTCCCGGGTAACTCCACAGCGGGATCTCGTCTAGAACGTGGAGCGCCGGCAGCACCGATGCCCAAGTAATCCAAAGCCCGATGATCGCGACGACGCCCATCACGGTACGGATCAGGCTGCCCGTCTGAGTCTGAATGGCATCCAGGTCGATCTCCGGCTCTTCGAATTCCACCAGCTCGTCCTGATCCTCTTCCAAAGCCTCTGGCTGCGCCTGATCACGATGCGCCTTCTCCTGCTCTTCTAGCATCTGCTCGTGCGCGAGGCGGCGGTGACTCACGTAGAGCCAGCGCATCAGATACTCGCTCACGATGACGAGCGCGATCACAATCCAGGCGGTAGCCTGAAGTCGGTTCTGCAACTGCACCGCGGAGAAGTAGTAGCCAAATATAGAGAGCACCGCGAGCGAAAATGGTGCGGCTACCGCAGGGAATATCCAAAGGTACTTGAGCCTGGTGATTAGACCCGCCGGGTGACGAGTTACCAGAGCAGTCAAAAGAGCACCGTGAGGGCGAAGCACCCGAGCGATGAAAACTGTCAACGCCAACATTGCCAGGACAAATGTGATGCGTCCGAGGGACGCCCGCTGTGCCTCATCGTCGAAGGTTTCCAGCGTCCAGATGACAAAGCCGAGTGGCAGCACGATCATTGCAAGCCAACGCAGGTTCCGGCGGAGGTCCTGCCTGGCAGCGGCTGGCCAGCCGAAGTGGGCGTCGCCCAGCCCGCCGTCTCGAGCCAGGCCTCGGAGAAGCGCAAAACCGAAGCCCATAAGCGCAAGGGCAAGCAACCCACTGCCGATGGCGCGAGAAAACGGATCGCCCATGTCCGAGGCGACGAGGGGCCATCCGACCGCCACTGCGAGCAATGGCCACGCAGAGGCCAGCACCAGTGTGGCGATAAATGCACGCAGCGTCAGAAATAGCGAGTCGGTGGTTACGTGTTCCACTAACGCCGCCGTCCTAGCAAATTCGCTCTTGGCACGACCGCGAAGAGAAAACGCCAGCACGAGCGCCACAAGTCCGGCCGCCCAGGCAAACGGCGCAGCCGAAACGGATCGCCACAAATCACGCGCGACGCCTGTCCAGCGCGCGGGGGTGGCGAGCCAGGCGAGCGCCGGCGCCGCGCGGGCGAGCGTCGCGCCGGACACCGGCGGAGCGCTGCGGATCCACAAAAGATGCTCGTCGATCAGCCGATTGAATTCCTCAGCCCTGGAGACGAGAGTCCGCCCGGCGTTGTCTAGCTTGCCAAGCTGCTTGATGTAACGGCCGTAATCCGCGTGAAGATTCGTTGCGAGCTCACGCTGCTTTTGCAGCAGCTCGCTGACGCGTGGAAGCATGTCGGCCTTCGCACTCTCGCCGATTGCGGGCTCGATTGCGTCGATGATGCGTGTTGCTGCTTGAGCCGGGTCTGCCAGGTCACGGCGCGTCTCTTCGTGATCGAGCTGCCGCCCGGCCGAACGGCTGGTCTCAGCACGGATCTTGCGCGCTTGGGACCGATAGTCACTCATGGAAGGCAGTGCATCCCGCTGCTTGCGCAGCACGAGGGCAATCGTATCGTTAAGGCCGGCGAGTTTGACCCGCTCCTGCACGGCGATGAAGTCCTCTGCAACCTCCTTCAGCCGAGCTTCGGTCAGCGTAAGCCGCCGTGTTAAATCAGCCTCCTTCACGCCGAGCTCTTGGAGCTCCGCCGCGAGCACGGTGTTGCGCTCAGCCACGGCCCGTATCTTCTCGGGCATCGCCGCGAGCGATTGCTGAATAGCCTCCGCTTCCTTAATCTTCGCCGCCGTCTCAATCTCGCGGTGGCGCTGGACCACAGCCTGCCAGGCGGCCATGGCGCTCTCAGACGTGGCGGCCTCGCGCTGGGCAAGCTCGAGCTCGGCAGTAAGCAGCGCCAGGCGCTGATCGTGAGAGGCGAGCTGTTGTTCGAACAGCCCGATCTCGGCGTTTCTCATTCGCTGCCGCGCTTCGAGAGCCGACTGGCGTGCCTCGACGACACCAGACGGTTCGCCGGCGACCGACGGCGTCTTGATCTCTTCCGCGATTGTCGCGAGGCGCCCCTTAGCCTCGGCGAGACTCGATTGAAGCACCTCCGGGCGTTGTCGCTGTAACGCAAGGGCGTCGGTCAATGAATTCACCTTTTGGCGTGCGGTCGCAAGATTGGCTTCGGTCTCGCGCAGCTTGGTCTCGGCATCGGCGGCAGGGGTTTTGGCCATGAGCTCGTCGCTGTCAAAGGTCGGCAGCGACATCGCAAGCGCTTTCTGGATCTCGGCCAGGCGCTCGGGCGCAAGACGGAGCTCGTCCGTCAAACCTTCGGACTCGATCTTGAGGGCGTCGGCACGCTCGGCCGCGGCGACCGCCTGGGTCAACAGCTCGACAACCTTCGCCTTCTCATCGGCAGGGATATCCTGCTGTCCCTCCAGTGCCTTCAGTCGAGCCTTAAGCGCATCCGCGGAAGTAACTTTCTGGGAAGCGGCCGGCAAATCCGTCTTCGCCGCCGCAACCGTGGCGCCTGGCGATTGGGCCACGACGTTACCCGTTAGCAGTAGGCCCGAACTTAGAAGCAGCCCCAAAAGGTAGAGGACCGCGCCAACGTCGCGACGAATCTGTAATCGAAACATGGTGGGCAGTCTCCGGTTGGTTCGTGGCATGAGGGGAATGCCACCCGTATGCCAATTTTACGGGACACTAACAATCACAAGATTGACCGGAATCAATGTTCCAGGGCGTTACAAGATTCAGAAAAATCGGCTACCCATGGGCTCCTTCCGACGCTGATATAGCCAAATCGTGGAACGGGTCGGTCAAGTCGAGCTCGCCACGCTCTACCACGTCATCGACCATTACGGGATGTTCGACATTGCCAAACAGGGGATTGGCGCGCGAGTTGAAGCTGGCGCGAATCTGCTCCGACTACGCGACCTGAACACACCCGAAATTTTGATTCGGGAGTCGACATTGCGACTGTTCGCGCCGATAAGTTAAACCTGGCCCCGGAGTTGACTATTCGACTATTTTCGCCGGGAAAGATTGACCGGAAACTTTCTTCACAGTTGAGAATTAGTCGACTTCGGATTCCCTTCTCAATTCTGTACTTTAAGTATGGGTCGTTGGCTCGGCTGCGGCATGATTGATCACCGCGGGGTCCGACATCTTCATCGTATAGACCCGAACGCTTGCCTCTCGCCCGCGAATCTTCACCTCTTCGACAAACTCCACCGGAGCCGCTTCACCGAGCCGCTGCACGGTGGCTTCGTCCAAGAGTAAATAGGTGCCGAGCTGTTTGTTGAGCTGCTCGAGACGAGCGGCGAGGTTCACGGCATCTCCATGCACGGTGTAGCTGAGCCGGGTGTCGGAACCGACATTTCCAGCCGTCACTTGCCCCGTGGCAATACCGATGCGCGCTTTCAAAGTGGCGCCCGCGAATCGCTTTTCGCTACAAATCTGCTGGATAGCGACACCCGCGCTAAAGGCTGAGCTCGCGTGCTGTTTATCTTTTATGGGGAGATTAAACGTTGCCAGCAGTGCATCCCCCTGGAACTGGGTGACCACACCATTATTCTTTTCTATAGGTTTGATCACTGCTGAAAAGAACTCGTTCAGCATCTCGACGACCTGGTCGGCTGGAGCGCGTTCAGCAATGCCGGTAAAGTCCTCGATATCCACATAGAGTATTGTCGCAATCTTTGATTTCGGCGCCAGCTCCCCCTCTCCCGAAAGGATTGCCGCAGCCACGCGCTCGGGTAGGTATCTTCCGAAGGTCTCGCGAATAAAGGCCCTTTCTCGCAGACCTTTGACCATGCGGTTGAAGCCGTCGGCCATGTGGCCCGTTTCGTCGTTGCTCAGCGCGGGGACGTTAACGCTCAGGTCATTGCGTTCAACACTGCTGGTCGCGCAGTCCAGCGCCAGGATCGGGCGGAGCAGGCTGCGGGTAATGAAGTACAGGGTCACGGCAAGCGCCAGAGCCGTTGCGGCCATATCCTCTGTCACCAGGCGACGCTCTTCCTCCCCTTCGTACTCGAGGGCATGCAGCAATATCAAGCTGACGGGCAGAAGCGAAGTGACGGTGAACGCTACCAGGAGTCGATAGAGCAAGCGCCCGTGCGCCGCCGGAATCAGTGTCCCGTACCAGGTATACATTCGAAGCCTGAGCACGGCCTCGTAGTCAGTCATGACGAAGAAAATCAACCCCGTGTAGTAAAGCGTATGCAGTATGGGAAGCCAGAGCTGTTGGTTGCGCGTGAGCAAGGAATCGATGTCGAAGCCGAGAATTGCGGGCAAGACCACGAACTTGACCACCGCCAGCACGCCGATGATCGCGGCGATAAAGGCGGTGCAGGTGTAGCTCAATGTGGCAATGCTTCGAGTTGGAATCGGCACCGCCCGAGGCTTGCGGAGAAACCCTTGGATAGGCCGGAAGATGAGGTATGAGCCCAACAGCGTCAGCAGCACCAGCAGCACCGCTGTCGGAAAGAAGCGCTCCAGCGGCACTTCGTAGATGATCGCAAAGCAGAAGTCGATGGCGGCGATCGCCTGCATCGAGAGATAAAACCGATACACGAGCCAGCGCCGGTCCCGCGCGCGCGGGCTGCGTTGTCCGTCGACCCCAGTCTCGAACCCGATGTTGCTCGTTGACGGTATCAGCTGGTGTCCCGCCGATCCTGGAAGGAAGGCGCCAGAGCCGAAATGTCAGGCGATGAGCTCAACTCGATTCCCGAACGTTTCGGCCCCGGCCCTATTGCCTATATCACTTCTTCCTTCGGGCCTTCTTCCTGCCCTTGCTCTTGGCCGCCTTTTTCTTAGGCCGGCGCTTGGTTTTGGCCTTTTTCCTGGCGGCTTTCTTTTTGGTCTTTTTCTTGGCCTTGCGTTTCGCGGCCTTCTTTCGCCCTTTTTTCTTTGCGGCCTTCCTCTTGGTCTTGCGCTTGGCGGCTTTTTTCTTGGCCGCGCGTTTCTTCGCTTTCTTCCGCGCCGGAGCTTTCCTCTTGGCCTTCTTACGCGCGGTCTTCTTGGCCTTCTTCTTTACCACCTTCTTCTTTGATTTCTTCTTGGCCGCAGTCTTCTTTTTGGCTTTTTTCTTCGCGGGTTTCTTTTTCGCTGCGGTCTTTTTCTTGGCCGCTTTCTTTTTCTTCTTTTTTGCTACCGGCGCCGGCCGCTCGGGCGGACTCTCGGTCGGCCGTTGTGGCGGCTCCCGGGTCGGCCTCTTCACTTCCTCGCGTTTCTCCCAGGACGGCCGCTCTTCCCTTTTGGGAACATCAGCCGACGGCCTCCCGGGCGAACCCTGCTCGCGGGACTCCCACCAGCGCGAGGGATCGCTCCCCGGTCTGCCGCCCGGTGTCGCTGGTGTCTTGTCGTCCTCCTTACCGGCACCCGTGCCTTGGCCCGGTTTCTTGTCGTCGTCGTCTCCAAATCGATGATTCGCCATAGGTCCTCCCTTCAGAACATGTCGTCGTCAGGTGATCGAGAAATGCGAAGCCGAATTACCGGACCCGCCCCCGTTACAGGTAATCGTATCAGTCGCGCGTGCAACTTCCGAGTCTTTAGCCAAGCCGGGCCATCTCCTGGTGAAAATACCGGCGTATCCTATTCATTACGATGGATTTAAACGTATCACGCGCTACGTCCTGACGCACAATCCCCACGGGCTACAAGTTGGCCTGGGGCAAATAGGTATACCGGCCGCGGATCGAACCGGAGTTCACGAGATGGGCCCCTATGAAGAATTGTCTAAACGGTTGACGGATGCAATCGCACTGACGTTTTCGCCCCAACCACGACCCGGTTGTTATTGCGGTTTAAAGTAATCGATTCGAAGTACCGTCCCGATTTATGCGGGGGCCTCTCGGGCGACACCCGCGCCCTCCCCGCGTTGCGCGCCGTGGAACAACGAGTAGACCACCGGGATCAGTACCAGGGTGATGAGCGTCGAAACCGTGAGACCGCCGAGCACGGCACGGGCAAGCGGCGCCTGGGCATCAGCGCCTTCGCCGATACCGAGCGCAAGCGGCAGCAGCGCGAGAATGGTGGTGAAGGTGGTCATGAGCACGGGGCGCAGCCGGCGGCGGCCCGCCTCCAGCAGGGCCGCGTTAGTAACGAAGCCCCGACGGCGGAGCTGTCCCGCCTGATCCACCAGCAATATGGCGTTGTTGACCACGATCCCGCCCAGCATGATGCAGCCGATTCCGGACTGTAGATTGAGGGTGGTATGGGTAAGGAACAGCGTAATCAGCACCCCTACCGCCGCGAGCGGCACCGAAAGCATGACCACGAGCGGATCGCTTAAGGATTCGTACTGAGAGGCGAGCACCATGTAGACCAGCAGCAAGGCAAGAAGCAGCGACATCAACAGCTCGTTAAAGGCCTTTTGCTGCTCTTCGAAATTACCCGCCACGCGCAGGTCGTAACCGGCGGGGCGCGCAATGCGATCAAGACGGGCCTGGATGTCCTCCGCGACCGAGCCTAAATCGCGGCCGGCGACGTTTGCAGTCACGGTAACCAGGCGTTGCTGG